>Ga0208484_1000110_pt1 | contig 20283 bp, 20 predicted proteins | sample LakMenEpi09Aug11_FD_150682 | JGI IMG/M metagenome (GOLD analysis project Ga0208484, IMG submission 150682) | Freshwater microbial communities from Lake Mendota, WI - 09AUG2011 deep hole epilimnion (SPAdes) | ecosystem: Environmental > Aquatic > Freshwater > Lentic | place: Lake Mendota, Madison... | reverse complement strand
TATTTTTTCATTTTAAAGGTATTGAAAAATAAACACAAACAAACATTAAATAAATAAAAGTGCTGAATAAAAATGTGGCGGTTCTACGACGAAGACGACTACGAAAGGGAGAGGGACAGAGTTTTGAGGCGATTTAGATATGTGCAAGATGCCATTCAGCTTGTCTCCCGACTAGAGTGGCAAGATGAAGAGAAGCGTAAAAAATGGACAAGTGATATTTATAATGTGGAATGCATGTACAATACTTGCTGCTGTTATGTTACAAACGTGTGTTATAAACCCCCCGTCAACGAAGCCGATTATAATTTAGTCATGAACCGCCTTGCGTTCATTGACGACAAGTGCAGACAGATTGAAGACGTGTTTAAAAATAGAGGCTACGAACATTGTTTTTAGGTATGGCGGAGGCGTACGACAGCACAAGAGATTTTTGCCCAAAGTGTATTTACTGCCACAAGATTTATTTAAATCGGGACTTGCTTGCTTACCACTTTGTAACGCAACACTTGCTCAACAAGGACGATGGAAACTGGACTTGTCCCCATTGTCCCCAGCAGCCGTTCAATATTTTGGCTCACGTTCAACAAGTGCACCCCTGTGCTTGTCTGTTTTGCGGTAATGTTCACAAAGAGGCAGGGGTGCACGCATGCACGCATCATGTACAAATTGCAATAAAACATTACTTTGCTAAAAAAATTAGTTTGCTTCTCAACATGCTTCGGGGGCTGGAGACTATATAAATGTTGTTTGTTTTGCTCAGCAAGTTTAGTCTAAAAATAGGCAACAACATGTCGACAAGTCAAAAGTTTGAAGCTGAGCAAGAATGGGCCAGTGCTCTGCGAGAGATTGGCACAAACGAACTGAGGGAAGCCACGTTGGCTTTGGGGCTTAAACTGGGGGGGGGAACGGTCGATTTAACGTACCAGACATTTTGTGCTCAGCTCAATACTGCTTTGGAAAGGTTTCAAGCCGCCAATATGGACATTACGGCATTTGTGTTGCTCAAGGATATGCTGGACCAGACAAAAAGAGAAATTCTAACGCTCAAGCACTCTACTTATTTGGCTCTCGCTCAGCTGTTGCAGTATAGGGAGCAAGAAGATTTTGCGGCTTTCCAAAAGCGACAGCAAAACAATGCAAAACGAAGGAAGAAAAATGAAGAAATGAATGTGGCAGCAGCAGCAGCAGTTGTAAAAAAAGAAAATGTGTAGCGAAAAAAATTTGCAAGAAGTAAAATTTTGGTATAATTTATTTTTGACTCGTTCCCCCCTTGCAACAGCCAATGTGGTTTATTACACTATTGATAATTTTTTAGCCATGCTTGTCATTGTAAGTGAAAAAAATGTACACTTTGGAAGAAACAAATTTTTAAACATTTCACACCACATTGGCGGTCGCTGTCGCACGTGTCTTGAATGCTTTTACACCCAATTTGTTTTTGCCCCCCTTCATTTATACAAGGGTATTTTGCAAGAATGGATTTGGAGATGTTCGACAGCAGCAGCAGCAGCAGCAACAAAAAACAATGGAAATACACTTTTGCCGTTTACAGAAGAACTTTTATTTGTCTTGTTTAATTTTTTTGCCATGCACGGAAAATGTTTAAAATAAATGTATATATGAGAATAAACATGAGATTTTTTAATTTAGTTTTTGCCGAAATGGAGGCGAGTAAACAGCTCGAAGAAGTTTTTGATTGGATCAAGGGGCAATTTGAAAAGAGACAGCCCCCCAGATTTACAGACGTGTACGACTATGCGTATAGGGTGAGGGGATTTAAGACGCTAAAGCAGAGCCAACTTCGAAAGGCACTCAGGCTTTTCCCGGGGTACGCAGTTAATGCGAGACAAAGCAGGTTCCCCAAATTTGCGAGAAAGCAGAGGCCCATTTTGGTCAACACTGTTGGCTGCTTGCAATGCGATTTGGGATTTTTTGCAGTGACGCGCGAGTACGAAACCCCAGTGTCCTTTAGGAGCGGCTTTCTCGTGGCCAAAGATATTTTGTCTCGGTTTACTTATGTGGCCATACTGCACAAGACAAAGAGCGCCGAGTCGCTGCAAAAAGCATTTACAGAAATATTTGAAAAATTTAAAATTCAAAATAAGGGAAAAAAAGTGTTGAGTGTGGCTTTTGACAAAGAGCCCGCCATTATGGGGCGAGTCATGCAAAATTTTTTTAGGGAAAAAAATGTGGCGTTTCATGCTTTTGAAAATACGGCCAGCAAGAGTAAATTGGCTGAGCTTACCATTCGACTCATTCGAGAAACAATTGTTCGCTTAAAAGTAAACTCTAAGGAACAGCGTTGGTGGCACCTCCTGCCTTTGGCCGTAGACGCACTCAACATGCAGCCAATAAAAGTGAATAACAAGTATATTAAACAAAAAGATGGCAATTATTTTAGGCCTGTCGATGTCAACGAGTTTAATGTCGACTATTTTATAAAGCAAGTTCAAAAAGCGGCTCCCGCCTATTTTTTTAGCAACTTTAGCGTGGATCCTTCTGTGATTCAATTTAGATTTAATGTAGGGGACTATGTAAAGCCAAAACTTATTAGTACCTCTTCGGCAGTCATTGGAGTTAAACGTTCCGAGACGACACTCGAAAACGAGATATTTGTCATTACAAAGCGCATGGGTTATGTTAGTCGCTCACTCACCGTTGAGCCGCTCTACATTTGCAAAAGCACCGTGACTGATAAAACAGAAGCGTTTGAAGAAAATATTATTGCCCTTGCACCACACCCCCCTCTTTAAAAATGAAAGGAGAACAGGAAGAAAGTTATGTTCCTTTTCGCGAGTACATCCCAGCCGGGCAGTCTACATTTTCAATTGAGGTTCCCCTCTATTTTGCAGACAGGGAATTTTTTTTCTCCTATTGTACTCTCACGCCAAGAATTTTTTCCGACCAAGCGGCTAAATTTGAGCTGGATGATAAAGAAGAATTGAATCAAGTTTTCAAGTACAAAATTTATTACAAGGGAGAGTACAAGGATGGTTTGCCCCTGTATCCCGGTTCGGTGGTCATTTCAAATTCAGAAACAAACCCGCTCAACATTGTTCAACGCATCAATACTTTTTTTGAAACTAAAAAACCGGCCGGTTTGGCTCACTTGGGCGTTTTTATGGACTGGTACGACCTCAGGTTTGAATATGCAGACGCCACGTCATGGGATTCGTTTGTCCGTGACTTTATGGCTTTTGAATATTACGGAGAACCATTTAACGAGGAAACCCATTACAATGTATTACCCGAATCTGCTCGAAACGTGCCGGGGGCAAATAATTATTTGTTTCCCAAATCTAGAGTTTCAGATGTAATGGATAATTTAAGGTTTAGAATTTTTATTGCTCCCAACACAAATATGGTTTTTTCTACAGACAGTCAATTTTTGGCCATGGGATTTACCCCCTCTCAAATTGGCAAACGAAGAAAATATTTAAAATTAAAGATGGAAAACAATCTAATCAACGAGTTTGAATGTGTCACCGCTTTGATGAGACCCAGCATGACAATTATGCGAGGCACGCAGCTCACCATTGGATTAGAGCCGCATTCTAATTATTTTTTTACAATGCCATTTGAATTTAAAATTACAAGACAAGATAATTTTAAGAATATTAATTACCGCATAAAGTTGGCCGAGGCAATGCAAGAATACGCGCAAGAGTCTAATTTTGATTTTAATATTGCCTACGACACGGTGACAAAAAAATTTTCATTTCAGTACCCAAATAATTCTGCTTTTGATTATTTTGTCATTACCATTCCTACCGAGCTTTCAGAGCGGTTGGGATTTGAACTTGTGAGAGACATTACAAAAGATACCCGCACCGGCAAGCCTGTGAGAGATGCAGACAGTTTTAATGTGGACGAAGTTGCCAACGAAGCCCGTGCCTTGGTGCTGGACACTGCCTTGGTTGTTGTCAGCGATTACTACAACAGCTCAAATTCAACAGCAGGCATGCACGATGCCTATCTGACTGCCCTGTACCCCACAAGCACGGGCACGTCCATGGAAATACCCATGGTTGAGTCATGCCATAAGCCAGCCACAATGACCATGTCACGCACTCTGGCTACCGCAGAGGGATTTGTATTGCCAAAATTTAGGCTGTCGCGATTTTTAGATAACAGAAGTTTTGTCAATTTCAAGTGGACACAAGGCGCTTACATTTCTGGTATTTTGAGAGGAAAAAAAGTGCCCCAAGTATAAATAGTTTTTATTTTGCTTGTCGCGTCAGTTGCATTTGTCATGTCGTCGAGATATGACCTATAATTTTTCTGAAAAAAAACCACTTTTGCATTATTCCGAAAACGAGGAGCGAGCAAGTTTTTTCGACACTGAAGAATTGGCTGAAGGTCGGAGGCAGCGGCAGCAGCAAAGGTCACCCTCAATGCCTCGAAAGAAAAAGTCTGGTAGCACAAAAAAAGTAGGCAAACGGCGTTTTCAAAGTCTCAAGGGGGTAAAATTTAGCAAGGGTCGATTGGCCTTGCGTCTCAAGGGGTACAAGGGTGTGCAAAAATTGGCACCGGCGCAGTTGGTCAGGTACATTCCTTTGACTAAATTGAAGCAGGCAGCGCGTAAAGTGCTGTCAAAGTTTGGCGAAAAAAAGGTGAGAAAGCGAAAAGGAAAAAAGAAAGGGAAAAGGGCAAAAAAGCTTTTTTAAAACATGTCTAAAAGAAAAATTTCCCTGTTGGACGAGGCGTTTGAATTTGGACCGGCCGAAAATTGGAAAACAAACCAAAAAAAAGTTTTGGGATGCACGTATCAGGTGATTAAACCGCTTAGGCCGGTAGAGAACCAGCCAAAGCAAGTGGAATTTGTTATCGACGAAAAGCAAGAAAATGCTTGGGCGTTTGGTAAAATGACTCGGTTTAGAATTACGGGCAAATTTCAATGCATGACACCCGCCGAAGGCAACAATCCCATGATTGATTGGGCAGGAGTGCCTGATACAGATGCAGACAAAGTTATTGTTGCTCCAAATTTTTGGGAAAAATTGATTGAAGGCATTGATTTGTTTCACGGCAACAATAAAATTCTTACGTCCAACGAGGTGCCATTTGTAAGCAGTTTTGTTAATTCATTCAAGTATGCTTACATGGACCCAAAACAAAAGCAATTGCTTTGTCCCAGTTTGTCTCATCCGGGCAACGGTATACCGACCACAATAGAAGCAAGCAAGGGATGGGATTTTACAGCCGACTCTCAGTGGAGAAAATTTGCGCCCAATTTATTTAAGGGTGAAAAAAATGTGTCATTTTCCTACGTGCCAATGGACGTTGCTCCGTTTTTTCAAAATTCAAATTACTTTGAAGAGGGAACCGTTCAAAAAATTGTGCCATTTCCTCTTTTGGAAAGGTTTTTAATTCGATTTAAATTTACCGATAATTGGGATAAAATTTTTAAAATTGCATCAGGCAACAAGAAAAAATATCGTTTTATTTTGGACGATTTTGTGCTAGTTTCGGATCAGCTAAGATTAAGCAAGACATTCAAGTCTGCCTTGCTCAACAAAAGAGGACTTTGGCCTTACCAGGGTGTGACGCGTTTGAGCAAATTTGAAAATATTCCAAAGTCGGCGACAACTTGGAAAACAACGTTTCAATCGGTCAGCATGCCAGAAGGAATTTTTGTTTTTGCAATTAAAAATACAGTCATTTCTGGTTTGGAAGAATTTAAAAATTTTACCGGGCAAATGTTTGAGCAACACAATATTCAAAAATTGTCGTTTGACTTTGACAAGGAATGGTTTTACACGGCCGAACCCAACATTACAAATATTGGAGACAATATTATCGAAGAAAAATTATTCTTTGATTATCTGTCATCGGCACCGTTTAATTTAAACATGGACAAGTCGCTCATTACTTTGGAAAATATTAAAGACGGATTTAAAAATACCCCTTTTCCCCACATTTTTATTAACCTTACTATTCCAGGAGATACGTCAAGACTTATTCCGTTTTTGTCTGAAGGAAATATTTTGCAAAAAAATGCAGATTTGGACTTGACATTTACTTTTGAGGTCAACGGCGCCCCGGAGGGATTGGCCTACATTATTTACCTCTACTACACAGACAATAATTTGACCTTGGACACTCGACAAAAAAATAACCACTTCTTTTTTTCTCCTTATATTAAAATGGTTTAAATAAAACAAAATTTAATATATATACATGTAATTTATTTATTATTTATTTGGCTTAATTACAAAAGTTTGTTGGTGCATTTTAGTATTTACAATTTTGTTTACTCTTCTGGGTTGGTCAAGTGTTATGGGTTCGCGGTTTAAAAGGCGCAAGGAATAATTGTAGCTTTCTAATGAAGAAACGTGCTTAAATAAAGAGGATTTGTGAATTGAGGGTAAATTTTCAGCTATTATGGAAAAGCTTTGCATGCGGGGAGAGACAAATTTCCATTTTGTTTCTTTTCCAAAATAAAATTCTTGCTTCAAGTGTCCCGGCTCGTGGTCAGAAAAAATAAAAGACTTTTCAATTTCGTACCAATCTTGAAAACGGGGTTTTACTGCTTGGTCAATGTTATCTGTGGCAAGGGCAAAAATTAAATTGTCCACATTTGAATACAAGTGGCGGTAGCTAGATTCATCCAAAAAATGGTCAAAAAATGTAAGAATTTGACTCATTTTCATTTTTCCGTATTCGACGATAAAACAGTAAATGGGAAGGGGGGATAAACAAGGTTTAAGGGCACGAGAGGGAATCTTGTACGTTGTTTTGACCATGTAATCCTTGTTTTCAATTTGGTCCAATATTGTAAGCTTATTGCGAAAAATGTCATAGCGCTTGTTTAATTTAGAAACAATCTTGTGAGTGCTTTGTCCGGGCTTGTTTTGATTAAAGCCAAAAAAACCGGTTGAATAATTGACAACTTTTTTAAGCAATTGTTTTCTGCAGGCGGTAATGTCTGGAGCGGCTCTTTGTTGGATTAAATTTTGAAAAATGAAATTAAACGTGTCGCTTTTTTTATAAAAAAATATGCTTGAAATGGATTTAATTTGAAAATTAAACTCTCGCGTTAGGTAATTTAAAGTGTCTTTTGTCACCATAATGTCTGCCTCGGTTTCATCTAGCCGTTGCCAATCGTTTTCCTTTTCTTTGTAGAATATGGGTTTTAAATTGAGGGATTTGTCTGCTGAGCCTTGAAGAATGGCAATAAATGTTAAATTTGGATTGCAATGGAGGATATCGTCTATTGTTATTGATTTTTTGGTTATGTAAGGGTCCACTAGGGCGGCCAAATGCGGTTTTAAAGAAAAAAATTGCTTTAGCATGGGAACGGAATAATCGTGACAATCGGTGTAAACTGTATAAGTGGCATAATTGTCACAGCGTAGAGCTTCGTTAATTTGTTTGCACCAATTTAATAGCAGTGTGTCTCTTTGCAGGGTATTTTCTTCTACTTCTTCTCGAGTCTTGTTGCCAGCGTATTTTGGAAGGGGTGGACAATTTTGGCGACATCCGTGACAAAACTGAAAAAAAAATTATAGTTACTTTTTTGTTTCAATTAAATTTTTATAAATGTATGTTTTTAAGATAGTAAAAAGATTATACTCACTTGGCCGTCAAATTGAAACAAGAATATTTTTCCGTCCTGGCAAACGACAACCAAATCTAGGGGGTAATGTCCCACGCAAAAAATTCCTGTCTGGTGAAAATTTGAGTAGCACGTTTTAATATTGTAGCCACGGTCTGTTAAATTGTCAATTGTATAAAAAACGCATAAAAATTCAAATGTAGTGTGTCGAAGTAATTTATCGCATCGCATAAGCTTTTTTTCTTCCTCGTCAAAAACATAACCATAGCAAAAACCGGAGGGGGTTGAAATTTGACTGCAAGATGCTCCGTATGAACTAATAATGTCATGGTGAAAAACTGTTGCTGCACAATTGCCGTGTGTATTGTGAATTGGTCTGCCAGCATCAACTGTATCTTTGCACGAGTAATAATAGCCTCCTTGACAAAAATTTCTTAAAATATTTTCGTAATGCGGCTTAATTTTTTCTAGCCCCTGGTGAAAATGTCCTCCCATTCTTGTGTATTTGGTCCATACAACTTGAAACGACAGAGAAGCTAGGGAAAGGTATGGCAGTGAACATATATCAAAAGTAAAAATTTGTATAAAGTCAAAAACAAAAGTTTGGTACAAAATGTGCACATTTTCTGCAATGCTTTTTCCGCGATTTTTGCAATACTGCAACATTGTTAAATTTATAGCTGGGTTTTCGTGGTGATTAAAATCTGTTACACTGCTTTTTATTGTAGCGGCTGGTAAATTATTTTGAAAAAAATCCTCGTCTTCTAAATAAGAGTATAAATTAAATATGCAAATTTCTGAATTTCGTATGCACGTCAAATCATTCATGTCATTTGTGTTGAGAGACAAAAAATATCTTTTCTGGTGGGTATTGAGATAATGAGCCAAATGTAATTTTAAAGCGTGTAGTAAAAAATCTGTTTGATCGTAAACAATAATTTTAAAAGTTTTGATGCAATTTTCTAAACTGCGTAAGCATTTATTATAGGGACTGTTTAAATCTGTTTTTAATGCCATTAATTTATTGAATATAGACTTTAAAATGTATTTCTTTTTTTCAGTCATAATTTTTTTCTGTGCAACGATTACATCAAACAATTTTGTCCAATGACATTCTTTTTTTATTTCAATTTGAAACAGTTTGGTTGCGTCTTTATAAGTAGCAAATCGTGCCGTATCGCTGTCGTCCAATTCCAACTGTAGCACGCCAACAGTTTTACTCAATTCTTGAGAAAAATAGGCCAAATTTTCTAATGTAATTATTCCTAAATTAAAAGCTTCGTTTAAGCCAGCCATTTTTACATTAACACTGGAACTTTTATTTTGCTGCGTTGGTAAAGGAAGAGTCAAAGGAGCAGATGTATTATCTTGCATCAATTTTTTATCTTCTTTTCTTTTTGCAATTTTTTTTAACTTATAACTAATTAAAAATTTACTATTTGTAAAAGCTTCAATAATTGTGGGTACGTTTTTGTATGAAGGAGATTCGCTCCATAAATCAATATAACGAAAGGGTTTAAATATAAAATTAACAATTGTTTGATGCGTTTTGTTACATTCGCATAAAAATTTTTTTAATTCTTGGGGAGTTTGCGGATCTGGTTTTTCTACATTTAAAGCAAGTAATTGCCAAAGCGGTTGGCATTTTTTTTCTTTTTTGTTTGGCCGTAATTTTAAAGTTGATTTTAATTTTTTAAATTGGTTAATAAAATGTCCTTTTGAGTTAAATACCCAAATTTTTGTTTTATAAGATTCCAAATCAAAAAAACGTCCGTCATAAATTAAACAATAAAAATTATTTTTTAATTTTTTTAAAATTATTAATTTGATTTTAGCAATTTTTTGTACATGTTTCATTTCGTAAGCTTCATCTTTGAGAAATTTTACAAAAGGGACATTTAAATCAATATTATTTTCCATTAAATATTTTGTAATTTTTTTATTATAAGGTAATTTTAAAATTGCATTTTTACAAAGCAAAGGTTGTGTGCTGTCTGTGTCTTTTGTTACCCGCAAGCGGGTGGGTGGAGAGCACTTTACACTGAATGTTGAAAATGACTGAGAGGACTCTGTCAACTGTCCAATTTGTGTCGAGGCCATTTGTTTGTAATTTTCTTTTCACGTTGGTCAATTGAAGTAAAGAGTTTGTTACAAATGTTCTTTCTGTAAACTGTTGAAAGTCAGCTATTACACCGAGTTCATTGTTTCTGGCAAAAAAAGACCCAGTCCAAGTTCGCGTCACACCGGTCACGGAATGTTTTAAAATGTAACTTGCACTAATTTGGTAAAGAACAGACAAATTTTGAAAAGACTGCACAATTAAATTGCTTATGCGTTGCAGCACGTCTGAAAGTTCAATGCGATCTTGTAAATAATTTTCAGGAATGTTTATATTGTACACTATCAAAGAATTATATTGATCAACTTTAAAACAAATTGAATCAACTTTGAGGATGCTCCGAGGTGCGTGATTGTTCATCATCAACTAAGGCTAATTAGGGGTCCTTCATTCTTTATAAAGAAGACTTTTTTGTGCGCAACCTGTCTTGCCAACCTAAATAAATAAATAGAAATTAAATTTGAATGGTTCAATTTTAATGATAGTATAAAAGGAAAAAGCATTGTACACATGCCGTTAGTTTTCAACTTGAGCAAGATGGAGCAACATCGTGTTTTTGAAATTTCTCCCAGATCGTATGTGGAATTTAAAAGAAATTCCTTTTATTTTTATTCGCATATAGAATTGGTAAAACCAATTATTCTCAACAAGACTGGCGTCAAAAATTTGCTGCTTGCTTTTAAAGAATTGCAGCCCATTTACTTGCATGAGCATCGGCTGATTGAAAATGAATTGACTGCAAATGCCGAGCTCGTGCAGGCGGGCAAGGAACCCCTTCCCTCTGAAGAAAAATTGGTCTACAGCCAGACGCTGGCCAAATTCAAGTGCTGGGAAATTAGACAGCTAGTAAGCAAGTACCAGGAGAACCTATACATTTGGACCAAACTCTTTGTCCAGGACTGCGAAGATCCCAACGCGTATTACCCGTGCAAAGGGGGAATTTTGTGGGAGGATAACAATTATGAACCCTTTGAAAATTTTGTGAACAATTGCATTTTTCATAAATTTGGTCTGCAACAGGGAAGCGTGCTGGAACCACAAGAGTTTAACAAGGGTGGTTTGAGGCCAGAATACTACACGCCCAAAGAAAATTTGCCAACTGCCAAAAAAGAGGAAGAAAGGCAATACGCGCCAAGGGGAAATTTTTCTAAACACGAGTTGCCAGCTGCCAACAAGCAGGAAGAAAGGCAATTTGTGCAAGCAAGTCCAAAAAGATACGAGCTAAGGCAGTCTGCTCAGGCAAACGAGCCAAGGTCGCAAGGATACGCGCAACGGGAAACTTATAAAAGACATCGACAATTTTAGTTTATGTAAAAATGTATTATATTGTACCTTTTTATATATTTCCATAAGTTTTACCTAAAAATAAAAAATGTAATTGTTATTTTTATGTGTATTTATTAAAAAAAATTTATATTGGCATAGATTTATTTATTAATGTTTAACATTAAAAATTTCTTTAAGAGGAAAAAACAAGTGTCGTTTATTTCTTTTAAAAAAAGTCAATAATGTTTCTTTTTTCATAGTATGTTCATTACAATATTCAATGCAAAGGGCATTTTCAAGTTTAGTTTCGCAATAGATAGGAGAACACTTTTTACATTTGCAGTCTTTTGCACATACACTTGAACAATTTTTCCAATGTTTTTCCAATTGCTTAGTAGTATGAAAATGGGTCGTTTCACAATAAGCACAAGCCAAAATGACTTTGTCACACATTTGAGCCATTTTGCTAATCTAAAATTAGCATTAAATAATCAAATTCAACTTCTAGAGATTCAAATTCGTCTTCAAGGTGTGCCCTGTATTCAGGCAATAATTCTAAAAAGTCTTGTTTAAAATAACCAACATCGGTGTATAATTTTTTTAAATCAAAAATTTCTTTACAATTTGTATTTAACAAATGCCATTTTTTAAAAATAAATGAAAGAACATAAAACTCTAAATCACAAATATCTTGCAAAGTAATCATTTTTCCTCCTTTTCTGTTTCTTTCTTTTCTTCTTCTTCTTCTTCTTCTTCTTCTTCTTTTTCCTCTATTGGCCTTTCCAATTTCAAGTTTAAATAGGAAAGACAAGTAAACGTTTGGTTTTCTGTTAAATTGTACCGTTCCATCAAATTAAATAATAAATTTTGAAGAGGTGTGTGGAGATCACTTTTCATTAAATTTAAATTTTTGGCCAAACTGGAAATTGGGTACAAATACAAGTAGGGCGAATTGAAATCTTCAGGGGTGTATTTAAACAAAATTCGAATAATTTGTTTGTAAAGTCCAATAATCATGTGATTTAGAGTAAAGTTGCCCGACTTGGGAAGAGCATTTTGTGGCAAAACGGGTCGCGACCGTATAAAACATTCGATAAATCGTTTTTTTACTGCTTCGATATCGGAAATGTGAATTTTTTTGCTCGGCTGAAGATCCGACGGATATCTGATGCGATACGATTGCCCATTCTTTTCCGGTGTAGTAAATTTGTGATCCAACAAGTGTCTGAAAGTAAAAAAATATTGTAAAATCCTACATTTATATAAAACATAAATTTTTACAATTGTGAAATGTACCTGTTGCTTGTAAGCAAAACGTGGATGGGCGGTACAGAAATGGTCGACGAGTGAACTTTGGCTGTTATGGGCTCGCTTCTTGTAATTGTCTTTAGTTTGTCGCAATCTTTTCCCTTGAGGAGAATGTCAATGTTGCAATCGTGAAGAAGCAAAACCAATTTGCCATTCGTATTGAATCTGCCCACGCCACAGTCGCTTGTTAAATTGTGACTGACAGATTGAAGAGGCGATTCAAACAAGGAACTTTTTCCTGTAGACCTGTTTAACACGTATGTACATTTTTAGGTTTAATATTTAGTTTTTTTTAAATTAAAAAAACAAAATATTGCCAAAAAATGTACATACGTGTAGCCACAAATTGCCAATTGAGCTAAATTGTCTGCTTCTTGTCGTTTTGCTGTGCCAAAACTAAAATAGCTTAAAATAAAAGCATCTTTAACGTCCACATTTTTAATCAAGTCTTTATCGCAAACACGAATAGATACATCGTCGGTGGCATTTAAAAAAGCATTAAAGCACATTTGGTATTTTTTTGCCAAATCAAAATCGTGGTCCTGTTCAGCTTTAATAACACTAAACTGATTAATTAGCTTTTGGTGCTCTCTAAGAGTAATGTATTCTTTAAGAATCGGTTCATATTTGTGAGCCAAAAAAATTGAATAATCACTTAATTTTTGTCTTGCGTAATTTAATTGTTGTTGCTGCGATAAATCTGCACTATTGGATTTATCAACTGTGTCTTTTTCAATATCTTGAAACAATTTTTGTAAAAATTCTTCACCCAATCTTTCTTTACTTGTTAGCAATTGCTTTTTCAAGGCATCCGCATCAAATTCCGACATGTTTTCTGAAAGAGACATTACGGAAAACTGTAAAAATTTTGAAATTTCTTTCTTTTTATATACAACGGTTTGTTTTTATTTCGAGCATTCTTCATTCCATAAAGCAAATTTTTATTTTTTACAAAAATTTTAGGCATGCGAGCATCGAGTAATATTTTAGTAAAACGCAAAAAAATGGGATTTGTTTCTTCGTTGGGCCCCGCAGCTCTAGACGCTGTGTCTAAGTAATCAACCACAGACACTAGGGTTTTTGGCTCGTTTGTTATCATGACTGCTCTTCCATCTTTGCTAAATGAAAAGTGTTTTGAACTCAACATGTATTTAGCAATATTAAGAGCATATTTCTGCCTGCTATAGTTTAACATGCCGGTTTCAATTTCTTGAGCCAACAAATGTGTCAGCGTGTCCCACTGTTTTTCTTTTGAATTTTTTTCCAAAGAAGTTTCCACATTTTTGCGTTTTACATTGGCAGCTGGCACAAGCACAAAACTGCCTTTTGGAATTGTGCTGGGGTCAATGTCCATTTCTACATAATTATCTTGAAACATGTTTTTGTACAAGTTTTCACAGTGCAATTGGGGATAAATAAAAGTGCGAGAAGACAATTTAAAATTTTCCACAAAGTTTTCAAAACCGCACAAGGCAAAAAAATGCGGTTCGTCTTTTCTTGCAATATTATTTAATTTAATTAAAATCACTTCTTTATATTTTTCTCCTTCTGCAATAATTGTTTTTATTTTTTCTTTAATTTCTGGGTTAATGAAAAAATATTGTTTAATTTGTTGTGCCAATTTTGTGCCTTGGGTTCCGTTTAAAAATATTATAATTTGATGAGAAATTGACAAAAGAATTTTAAATTCATCGTTATATACACTTTGAACAATAACAAATACACTGGCCAAGTCTATATGGTGAGCCAAAACTTTAATTGTTTCTTGAATGGCACTGGTAACTTTTAGAACGTCTTCGAAAATGACCAAATCGTTGGGCAGCAAATCTTGAATAGAAAAATCTTCCAAATAGCAACTTTCAATGTGCAGCCCTGGGCCGGCCAAACTGTCATACGGTAAACAATTTACTTTTTCGTTACAAAACACGACCACTGCTCGACTGAATGGGCGGGTAAAGCAATTTTCTTTATTCCTAATTATATTTTGAACAAGAGTTGATTTGCCTGCGTTGCTTGGTGCGGATAAAACGGTTACACTGTGCGGGTAAAATGGGGTGAAAAACAACTCCGATGCGCTTTCAATTGAGTGCATTATCAAACTGACTAATTTCTTGAAAAGGTCCCCTATATTTATAGCCTGCGCGAACGAGAATGTTTAGCAAAGTTTCGTATTGAAGAGACATGTTGTACAAAACGTCCGGTTCCAGTTGAATGGATATGTTTTGAATCTGCAAGTGTATAAGCTTTTTTGTGCAAGGCAAGTCTTTGCTGCATTCGTAATAAAAAAAGAAACAATGGTCAAACCAACGTTCGTATACCACATGTCCATTGGATGCAAAACTAATGTTGGGTGCAAGTTTGAGGGGATAAGCGTAATCTTTGAGCAAAAAAATCTTGTCTTGAATGTTTTTGTAAATTTTGGGCCAAGAATCTTTCATAAATCTGAGCAGCTCAAGGTAAACGCCGAGGGACATTACTAGTGCATTATTTTTGTAGAGAAAAAAAGGTTCAAAAAATTCTGCTGTGTTGCTCGAGGTAAGATAGACAAACTCTTCGTCATCTTCTTCAAAAATGTCGTAATGAAAAAAAGATTCGCAACGTTTTAAAAAAATTGTTGCTTGAATTCCGCCTTGTTTGTCGTTGGAACTCATCGAATGAGTAATGGGACTGTCTGTTTCGGGAATAACTTGAAGCATTTTCTGTAAAAAATATTTACAAAAATTCTGTTTTTTGAGTATAATCGATAGAAATTATGCCTAATTTAATTAAAGTAGCAATCTTAATGTTTTCTTTTAAAAGTTTTGGAATATCAACAGTTTGTGGCGTTGTTTCATGACTAACGGTAGTAAATTTAATGTCCTTATTTTTGTAGTGCAAGCACACTGGAAGACGAGGGGAATTATTTATCTTATAATTTTTTTCTGCATTTTCTAACCAATCTATAGCAAGCGCATTTTGCTTGCCGAGTATTTCAAACATGAGAAAAAGGGTAAAACAGACATTTCCCCATTGTTCTGTTTCCACCATCCGAGACTTGCCTTTTAAAATTTTATGACAAATGTCCATTTCTCTATCAAAATAATGCACATTATAAAAATGCGGCTGTGTAATGTGATTTAAAAAACATTTTAAAAAATGACTGTGATTTGTCAATTGAAGAGCAAAACATCTGAGTTTTTCCCTCAAAGAATAAAAAACTGTGCACCTTCCAACACGTTCTACGCAAACTATATAAATTTCGAGAAAAATTAAATTCTTTTCAAATTCTGTTTCGTGTAATTGATCGGTAGCCAAACATTTGTACACAAATCGTTTTTCTTCTTTCAATATGGACAATGTTTGTCTAATAACTGAAGATAAAAAAGGAAGGTCATCTCTGGTGCCAAAAGTTTTCAGGCATAAAGCTTGACAAAGATAATTTTCAGTTTTATAAATTGTACTCTCAAAATGTAAAACAAAAGTTTGTTTATAAAATTCGCTTTTCATTGGAACGGATTTAAAAATTTTTTCAAATGCCAAAGTTTCTCTATTGTAGACGTTGTAAAAATAAAAAATTTGCTGCTGATAAAAAAGAATGTCCAATTTCTGAGAGCAAATGGAAGCCATTAATTTTGCTTTCTCTAGGAATCCTAGACAAATGCTTAGTTCGGTGTGAATTCGAGCTAAAACAACAGCAAGCATTCCATAAATATACAAGTAATAATTGCGTGTTTCAGCTTTAACGTGTATAGGTTCCAAAGACAAAAGTTCAAATCCGTATGCCAAAACCTCGTGATTTCGAAAATTTACAAATGAATTGGACATGCGTATTATTAAAGTGAAAAAATGTTGTTCCTCGTCATTATCCACAAGCAATTTTTTTTTCGAGAAGAAAAAATTTTCAGTGTAAAATAAAGCACGAGTGTCTACATCTTGGGGCAAAATGTCATTCCATTTAGGAATAAGCTTTGGCACTGGAAAAGGTAAATCTGAAAAAATGTAATATCCAAATTTTGAAAAGAAAAATTGTATCCCAAGTGGTAAATTTAATTTATCTACATATTCATTTAAAAGGCCCAAAGAAAAAACTAAAAAGTAATAAAAGCGAATGGCACTGTGTTGTTTTGCACTGTAATTATTAATGTATCTTGAAAATTTAGACTTTTCTTTATTTAGTTTCTTATGTGTAGCAGGAAGTAATCTTTTTTCCAAAACTTTATGCAAATGTAGGTAAAATTTTTGAAAACCGTCCAAAGAAAAAGATTGGTAAATTTCTTGTATGCCCTTTTGGGAATCGATAAAATCTACAAGCGAGGCAGCAGACATGTGCAGAGTTAAAGATTCGACAACATTTTGTGGCATATTTTCAGCATTTACATGTACATTTTTACAGTTGGTTACTTGTTGAGCCGATAGCGAAAACAAAGTTGGGGCATTCATTTTTACTTATTTTTTTCAACGATGGACAGCACGCCAAGTTTAGTATATTTTCCAACAGACTTTACTTCCTTTAGGAGCAAACTAATGTCGCCTTTTTTCTTTTCGGAAATAAAAGGGCGTTTTAGAAAATAAGTTGTTTTGTGCTTGAATTCGTGACAAATGTTGGCTTTATCTGAATTGCACTTTTCGTAAATTTTGCAACCGTCATCCAACCAATCTATGGCACGCTGAGGTTCATTGCCAATTGTCTGAAATAAAAGAAAAGTACTCAAACACACGCCGGCCCATCTTTCATTTTCTACTAAGCAGGTTTCCTTTTCTAAATCTTCTTTAATTTTGCCCATTTCTCGTTCAAAATAAAATGAGTCATAAAAATTTGGTTTTCCAACACATCTAAAGAAAATTGTTCGAAAGTCTCGAATTTTTGCCAATTGAAAAGCTATGTAATTTAATTTGTCTACTGAAATAATAGATTGAGGGCCATTTTTTATTTTTTGAATACAAAGGTTGTAAATGTCGCACAAAATAAGGCCCAGCTCAAAATGAATCTCATAAATTTGTTTTACAGTCAAGCATTCGTGAAAAAACTGTTTTTTCTTTGTGATTGTAAATTCAGTTTCTGCCAATAGTCGCATTTTATAATCGTAATCTTGACGAGTTTTTACATCTGCATTATTAAAGCAAAGTATTTTACACAAGTTCATTTCTACATGAGAAATAAAAGACTTAATTTGAACGTCAAAACTAGAAATGTGAAACTGCGAATTAATGGGAACATTTTTAAAAATTTTTTCAAATGCCATTTCTTCCTGCTTCCACCAATTTAAGTAGCTGTACATCATTTGTTGGTAGTGCAAAACATCCAAAATTTGAGAATGGTTTTTTATAAACTTTAAAGATTTTTCCATAAAAGCAATGCACCACTCGTGCTCACAATTAAGCATGGCCAGTGTAACTGAAATCATTCCGTACACATACAGATAATATTTATGCATTGATTCGTGGTCAAAAAAATCATTATTTGAGCAAAGTTCAAATCCGTAAGCTAGTGTTTCGTGGGGTCGATAAAATACAAATGCTTCCGTCATTGCCAGTAAACGAAAAAAAAAGCTCCGTCTTAAACAATTTCTTTCTACAAATACAGAATTTTGCTTTTTTATTGAGTTATTGTGTGAAGGTAGCAATTTTGGGTTGACATGCTTGGGCAAAAGCTGAATCCATTCGAGAGGCAAGACGGGAATGGGAAATTGAAGACCAAATTTCTTTTTCCAAAACTTGCACTTGAAAAATTGAATTTCTAAGCTTTCGTCACAGTATGAGGCGTATTCAAAATTGCAAAATAAACCTAGCGACCTCAGAGCCCAGTCACCGTTGGTGTGTTTGTGGGTGCTTTCTTTTTTACAAAAGTAATCTTCGTACTCGTTGTAGCAAAGGTAAGGATAGAGGTTTTTAAATTGCTGCATTAAATCAATCATCTTTTTTTTCGTGCTGTGGGCTAAATTTTTTCTTTCTAAAAGAATACAAAATCTGAGCATTAATTTTTGAAATCCATCGGTTGTAAATCGTTTTCGCACGCCAAAAAATCCGCCCTCGGCATCGATAAACTCGATGAGAGGCAGGGGTTCCATTTGGCACACAATGTGTTCAGTCACACACAAGGGCAGGACATCAGGATCCAGATCTGTCACCCTCTTTTTCATCGAGGCCACCTTTCGCGAGGCCAAAAAAAGGAGGGTGGGCACGATGATGATGCCAAGCATTCTGAAAAAAGCGTGCACGTTCATCTCCTATTTAAGGGAAACCTTTTTTGTCATGCTCATTTAGTATTTGTGTCAACGACAGGCTGGCAACATGGCTAAAATAAATGAGGAATTTAAATACCAATGGAGCAAGACGATTGGTTTTTTTACCCACGGCAAGGACCACATAATTTCTGAGCTAATCAATAAAAATGGCATGTACTATGTGAGCGAAAAATTGGACGGGTCTAATATGGCCGTATCTACCGAAGGCTACATTGCTTCTCGCCACAAGATTATTGCCACCACTGACCAAGTCACTAAATTTCAGTCGCTCTCCCTCGAGCACGTAATTCCTCTGTTTGACGCTGTCAACGAACTGCACAGTCAACTCAAAACAATTTTTTTCCCCCACTACAATTTTAAAGTTATCGTTTACGGAGAATTTATGCCCAACGGCACAGCATCGAGCAAGTATGACATTTACAATTATGTCGAAAGAGGCTACCAGCCCGGTCGGTTTTACGCATTCGGTATTGGGCTTGTCTTTGATGCCATTACAGAAAATGTAAAAGCAGACGTGGAGCGCATTTTTCGACAGGCATTTTTGCATTGCAGCACCAAACAAGAGGCTTTTTACTTGGCACCCATCGATTGGTTCCTAACCGGCTTGTTTTACAAGATTGGCATTGACTGCGTGCGCCTACACAGTGAACAGCCACTACAAAATATTTTGGCTCGCTCAGACTTGATGAATCCCTTTTTGCAGCGACAGCTAGAAGGCTACATTTTTACCAGCGTCGACGGAAGAGGCATGCTGAAGCTTAAGATTGCTCCGGCAAAGTCAAAATTGATGGACGAGCATTTGGAAAAATTGACCGGCATTCCCCCCCCCACATTAAACACGTTGGTCGACATTTACAATTCGAGAGATGATTATTTTTCCGTGTTTGATTGCGAAACTTTTAAAAGTTATTTTAATGTCATATACGAGCGAGAAAAACCGTTTATCGAAAAATGCATGAGTCCCCAGGCGGTAAGCGGCAATGCATTTTTTGATGCCCAAATGAATATGCACACGGAGCGGCTTTTATATTTTGTTGTACAGAGAATGGAGGACCATTACGGTAGAAAGCTGCTTCCCCAAGTGAAATGCGAAATAAGAGCCAAAATTCAAAGCAAACTTCGTTCCCTTATTAAACTCAAGCTTGTTCTTAAATAATGTAAATGCGATTGATATTGATGTAAATAAATAATTGCACTGCCATCTGTTGTCTATTTTTTGTATAATTAAACAAAATGAAAGAAAATTTTAACCTAATCCAATGGCTCTGCGTTCCCGTACACTACAACCAAATACTTGGAAATTTGAACATGCAATTTTCACTTGCGGGGCAAGGATTCGAACGCACGTACAGATTACCAAATATTTGGTTGGCTTGTACGAAACCGCAGAGCCATTGGACCAGATCGATGAAAAAGCTTCATCATTCTCTATTCAAATCTCAATTATGCTTGCGCATCAATTTTAGTGCGCAATCATTGACGTCGAAATTTAAAACCGTACTCGACGCTATAAATTTTTATTTTTTTTTTATTTGTAAAACGCTTAGACATATAGTATAATCACGATAACAAAAACAATTTTTGTTTTATTCGCATTAAAATTATCTTAGCAAAATAACCGATCGACCGTTTTTAGACATATTGCGTTTATAGCATTGTGTCCGTCCGAAAAATTCAAAACATAAAAGGTAAACAAACTTTTTTTATTCAACACAAGGTTTTAAAGTGAACCAAGTTTTTATAAAAATGAATTTGCAAACAGTTTTTGCCCTTTTCGGGGTTTTCGGGGGCCTTCATTGGGTCGAAGG
>Ga0208484_1000106_pt1 | contig 20473 bp, 11 predicted proteins | sample LakMenEpi09Aug11_FD_150682 | JGI IMG/M metagenome (GOLD analysis project Ga0208484, IMG submission 150682) | Freshwater microbial communities from Lake Mendota, WI - 09AUG2011 deep hole epilimnion (SPAdes) | ecosystem: Environmental > Aquatic > Freshwater > Lentic | place: Lake Mendota, Madison... | reverse complement strand
GCATCACGAAAACGACTTCGCGAGGGGTCGTCCATGCCCCGAAAGCCGGCGTAGCCGACAAGCGGAGCCATGGATGGCGAAGCGCTGGCGGGTCCGAGCGAGCGGAGGCCACGAAGGCCGAAGCGAGCGTCCGGCGACGGGGCGTGGGCGACCCCGAGCCTGCCGGCAGGCCCCGAACCCGCACTCCTCCCTCCCCCGATCACCCCTTCGGCCGGAAGGCGACCAGCCGCTCCGGCTTCGTCTCGAGGCGCGGCGGATCAGCGGCGCCTGTGTGAATGAGATCGATGCAGTAGGGGATCGCCGGGAAGACGGCGTCGAGGCACTGGCGGATGCTCCGCGGCCGCCCCGGGAGATTCACCACGAGCGCCCGGCCGCAGATCCCGGCAGTCTGCCGGGAGAGGATCGCGGTCGGGACATATTTCAATGACTCGCTCCGCATCAGTTCGCCGAAGCCGGGGAGCATCTTCCCGCAGACCCGCTCGGTGGCCTCAGGGGTCACGTCGCGGGGGGCGGGGCCTGTGCCTCCGGTCGTGACGACGAGACAGCAGCCCGCCTCGGTAAGTTCACGGATCGCCTTGGCGATGGTCTCGAGGTCATCGGACACGATCCGCTCCACAGGCTCCCATGCCGAGGCGAGCACTTCCTCGAGGTACTCGCGGATCGCCGGCCCCCCCTTGTCGGCGTATTCACCGCGGCTGGCGCGGTCAGAGACGGTGAGGATGCCGATGCGCGCGGGTGCTGGCTGCTTTTGGGTCATGGTGAAAGCACGATACTCCGGAGAATCTGGGAAAACCACGGCCTTCAGGCATGGCCAGTCCCTGGTGCCGCCGCCCGCACACGGCCCCTGACGATTGTTCCGCCTGGGGAAACCTGGGGGTTTATGCCGATGAGAGAGTGTCCCCGGAAGTCCGTCGACGGACGCTCCGGCGTCGCTTTCCATCTCTGGCGCCCATGCCTCCCCCGACCCGCACCGAGCGGTTGAGGCCGCAGCGAACGCGGCTCGCGGAGAGCCTGCGCGTGCTCGTGCTCGTGGGCCTGGTGATGGCGATCGCCGGCCGGGATGCCGCGGCAGACGATGCCACCGTGCCGGATACGACTGCCATCGGCGACGACGCCGTCGCCCGCACGCTCGCCGCCGGGATGATCCCGGACACCGTCGTGCCGCTCATCGAGCGCGAAGGGGGGCCGTGGGAGCGGTTCGCGCAGAATCCCTCCGCCAATCCGCTCCGCCGGCCGAACCTCGACCCCGCCCAGGCCGGCAACATCGATCAGGATGCCGGACGCCGCTTCGATGAAGCCGGTGGGGACGGCCGCCGGACCCCCGTCCTCGATCCCGGACAGATCGGCAACCTCGACATCCGTCTCCAGGAGGCCCGTAGCCGTCTCGAACGTCTCGAGGGAAAGACAGAGCAGCTTCCACTGATCCGCCTGAGCGGCTTCTTCCAGGTCGACGACGGACTGTTCTCGGAGCCGGCGGCGACGCGCGCCTACTACGGCGACATTCGGGACGGCGTCGGCTTCCGCCGCGCCCGCCTTTCGGCCGTCGGCAAGCTCACCGAGTTCACCAACTACTCCATCGAATTCGACTTCGCCCAGATCGGCCGACCGAGCTTCTTCGACGTCTGGGGAGAACAGGAACAGATCCCGTTCTTCGGAACGCTGCGCATCGGCCAGTTCCGCCAGCCGGGCACGATGGACGCCTGGACGAGCATCCGGCATCTGGAGTTCCTCGAGCGCTCGGCGGCCTTCCAGGCCACCGACCCCTTCCGCCGCGTCGGCATCATGGCCTACTCGATGAGCGAGGACGAACGGACGAGTTGGGCCTACAGCGTCTACGCCACGGGACTGACGTTCTTCGACGGCACCGACACCGTCTACCAGACGTTCGGCGACAACCGGGCCGGCACCCAGATCGGTGACGACGGCGGCGTCGGTTTCGCCAGCCGGATCACCCATCTCCTCGAGTACGACGACCTCACCGACGGCCGCTACCTGACGCATGTCGGTACCGGTTTCCTCTATGGCCAGACCGGCGGCTCCGGCAAGACGGGCGTGGGGGCGAAGACCTACCGCTCGTTCGTGTTTCCGGAGTTCTTCGTGGGGGATCCTGTCGGGCTCGGGCTGACCGCCGCCGGCACGCCGCGCGTCGTCGACTCCGGCAGGGTCCTCGCCGACGGCTTCTGGATGACCCACCTCGAGTTCGCCCGCAACGCGGGGCCCGCGCACTTCCAGACGGAGGTGATGCTCGAGGGCTTCAACCAATTCGGCGGGCCGACGACGCTCCTGCCGGCCGCTTACTTCCAGTGCGGTTACTTCCTCACCGGTGAAAGTATCCTGTACCTCAAGCAGCCGGGAGTGCTCGACTACAACGTCGTCCCGTACACCACCTTCTTCGGCACCGGCCGCCGCGGGCGCGTGGCGGGGTGGGGCGCCTGGGAAGTGGCCTTCCGCTGGACCTACGTCGATCTCTCCTGCACGAACGTCGATCCGGTCAACCAGCTCTCCGATTCCGCCGGCCCGCCGCCGGCCCCCGGCTACGGCACGTACAACGCACCGACGGTGGCGCTCAACTGGTGGTGGAATCGCTTCACCCGCGTCCAGTTCAACTGGATCCACGCCATGCCCGACGTCCGCGGTCACGGCGTGCTCCCCTTCGACATCTTCGGAACCCGCTTCCAGATCGAGTTCTAGCTGCACCCCGCCGCGATCGATCGCGCCGGTCGGTTCGCGTGCAGACCGGAAAAAGCCATGACACCTCACTCAACCTCGAAGTCGCTTGGCAGGGCGATCCTTCGCCTCGCCTTCTGTCTGATCATCATCCCCGAGGCGGTCGGGGCCGATCCAGAGCTCCTCCCGCCGCCGCGTGCCGAGACGGCTCTGCGGAAGCTCGTGCTCCCCGATGCCCTCCCGGAAAAGCCCCCGCCAGCCACCACGACGCCACCGGGCAGTCAAGCCGAGGTGCCGAAGCCGGAGGGACGCCCGGGGCGGGCGACGCCGGACACCGCTGGCGGCGGCAAGGCGAAGGACGCCGACAAAGATACGAAACGGGATGTGGTTCCACCCGACGGCCGCTGCGACCGGTGCGGAGGTTGCGACTGCGTGCGCAAGGTGTGCGTGCCGAGGATGACCGAGAAGGAGATCAAGAAGGTCTGCTGGGATTCGAAGTGCGAAGACTTCTGCGTGCCGGGCCGGAGCGTGTGGTGTGGCACGGTGGGCAAAAAGGACGAGTGCGGCTGCTGGACCCACGGGCTCTGGAAACCCTCCTGCGCCGAGGTGCGGACACGCGTTGTCCCGGTACGGAAAGAGACGAAACGGAAGGTTCCGGCGGTGGAGTGGAGCGTGGAGGAGCGGTGCGCCTGCTGCCGCCGCCAAGGGTGTGACCTACCGCCGTCCCCCCCGAGCCCCGAAGCCGCTGGCAACGAGGCGGAAAAGCAAGGATCCACCCCTCGAAAGAACTGACCTCCGGCCATCTGCCGAGCAGGTCACGAGATCTGGTCCTCGCGCGGTTGGGCACGCGTTCACCGCGCCGGGCTGCCCACCGTTCCGATCGCCGTGATGACGGTGTTCAAGCAGGACACTCGGCAAAAGGCCGAGATTTCCGCAAGCATGGCATCACCCAAAGGAGGGGAAATGTCATGTCCACCTCGCTTACAATGGCTAAAGATTCCCGGGAAACGAAGCTGTATTTCCTGTGAGAAAGCGGTTTCGCCCGTTGCCCACAAGGGAAAGTTTTCCGGGAGGTGCGTGTAAGGTTTTTGGCTGGCTGCCCGAACGTTGCCGGGGCGGCGAAAAGCTCTAGGGTAGGTCAGTGATGCGGGCATCGAACGCTCGCGTCGAAGTTCCTCTCCTCAGCGCTTTTGCCACATGCTCAGTTCCGAAATCAGTCTCTCGCCCGTTGGTGACCAACAGACCAACCGCATATCGGGCTCCGAGACAGCGCCGATCGGAGCCCGGATCCCGACCATCGATCTGGTCCTCCTCTCGGTGTCGCTGTCCCTCCTGCTGGCCGTGTTCACGATCGGGATCCGGAGCTGAACGTTCCCCGCCCCCGGTCGACTCCCCGCCCACGGTCGCTACCGCCAACCGGTGCCGCTTCCCCTGAAATCTATCCCCTCCTGAACGCTGCCGCCCCTCGGCCTCCGCTGGCCTCGAGGGGCTCATTTCCGGGCGTTCGTGATGGTTGAGCCGGTCTGCCGAGGCGGACCCGCTACGATGCTTGCCGAGGAGGGCTGCCATGGAATCCCGTTCGACCCACGCGCGCAAGGAATACGAGCAAGGGGCTCTCGACGAGGCAACCGTCGACCATGACCCGATCAGGCAGTTTTCGTCCTGGTACGACGCCGCGGTGGCAGCCGGTGTCCCCGAGCCCGAGGCGATGACACTCTCCACCGCCACCCCGGACGGTCGGCCATCCGCCCGCATCGTCCTTCTCCGGGGCTTCGACGATCGCGGCTTTTGCTTCTTCACGAATTACGAGAGCCGCAAGGGGCGCGAACTCGGAGAGAATCCCTGGGCCGCCCTCACCTTCCACTGGGCGATCCTCGAGCGGCAGGTGCGGATCGAGGGGCGCGTCGAGCGGACGACCGAGTCGGAGAGCGACGCCTACTTCGCCAGCCGGCCGAGCACATCGCGGATCGGGGCCTGGAGCTCGCCGCAAAGCGCGGTGATCGCCGACCGGGCGGCCCTCGAGGAACTCTTCACCAGGTTCCGCGCGGAGCATCCGGTCGACGCGGCGATCCCTCGGCCGGAACATTGGGGGGGCTACCGCCTCGTTCCGGAACGGATCGAGTTCTGGCAGGGTCGCCCCAGCCGACTTCACGACCGCCTCCGATACCGGTCGGCTCCATCCGGCTGGGCCATCGAACGGCTCGCCCCCTGACGTTGCCGAGTCCCCGGCTCCCTGCAGTCGAGGGAGGCAAGGTCCGACTGACCGATGATGCGTGATCCACATGCCGCTCTCCTGCGGTGGCCCGACGCCGCAGCTGAAGCTCGTGGAGATCTGTTGAGTCGATGGAACGCGCGACGACACGCGAGTCTCCCTCCGTTCACCCGAGCGGCACGTCACTGCCGCCGCCGTCTCGCCGACTGGCAGACCGAGCTTCCGGCAGGGACGTTCCGGCGGATTTCGAAGTCACTCGTGATCAACATGACCATGCTCGAGAAGCGCGAGTGGCGGGCCCGCGTCGATCCATCCCCGGCCGACCGTTGCCGATCGCACGCCTGATGGCGACCGCACGCCGACGGCCCCCTGCCGCGCGGGCGATCAGATCGCTCCACGGTCCCCGAGGAGCTTTTCGAGCGCGTCGACGCACCGTGCCACCGGCCACTCGTGCGTCGGAAGGACGAGATCGGGGGTGAGGGGGGCCTCGTAGGGGGCGCTCACGCCGGGGAAGTTTTTCATCGCTCCGGAATCGGCCAACGCGTAATGGCCTTCGCCGTCGCGCTGACGGCAGACCTCGAGCGGGCAGGAAAGATGGACGACGAGCGCCCGCTCCCGGCCGATCCGCTCCACCGCCTTTTGACGCACCGCCTCCTCCGGAGCCACGAAGGCCGCGATGCAGAGGATTCCGGCGTCGTTGAAGAGTCGGGCGATCTCCGCACCGCGGCGGAGGTTCTCGCTCCGCTCGCCGGAGGTGAAGCCGAGATCACGGCTGATGCCGAGGCGGAGCGACTGCCCGTCGAGGATGGTCACCGCCCGACCTGCCTCGAACAGACGCCGTTCGAGCGCCGCGGCGAGCGTACTCTTTCCCGAGCCGGTCAGACCGGTGAGGAGCAGCGTGACCGGCTTCTGACCGAAGCGAGCCTCGCGCTCGGCAGCCGTCACGGCGCTTGTCACCTCGTGGAGGTGCTCGGCGGCGGCATCCTCCCAGTGGGCCCCGCCGCGTCCCTCCTCCGGCTCCCGGTCGAGGATCATCCCGGCGCCCACGGTGGCGTTCGTGAGCCGGTCGATGATGATGAAGGCACCGGTGGCGCGATTGCGCCGATAGGCGTCGTGGGCGATCGGCTCGGTGAGCGTGATCGCCACCCGGCCGATCTCGTTGAGCGAGAGCGCCGGGGCATCCTGCCGGTGGAGCGTGTTGACATCCACCCTGTAACGAAGCGTGCTCACGGTGCCGGTGGTGACCTTCGTCGTCTGCTTGAAGAGATACTGCTTCCCTGGAAGGAGCTTCTCCTCGGCCATCCATACCACCATCGCTTCGAAGCGGTTGTCGACCTTCGGCTGATTGCCGGGGCGGACGAGCATGTCGCCGCGACTGGAATCGATCTCGTCCTCGAGCGTGAGCGTGACGCTCTGCGGCGCGAAGGCCTCGTCCCGCTCGCCGTCGAACGTCACGATTCCCTTCACACGGCTCTTCTTCCGCGACGGGAGGCTCATCACCTCGTCCCCCGTGCGGATGATCCCCGAGGCGATCGTGCCGGAGAACCCGCGGAAGTCGAGGTTCGGCCGGAGGACGAGTTGCACCGGAAAGCGGAAGTCCTCGAGATTGCGATCGGAGCCGATGTAGACGGTCTCGAGGAGCGTCATCAGCGGCGCGCCCGAATACCAGGGCATGTTCGGGCTGTTCGTGACGACGTTGTCCCCCTTGAGGGCCGAGATCGGCATGAAGTGGAGGTCCGGCATCTCCAGACGCGAGGCGAAAGCCTGGTAGTCGGCGCGGATCTCCTCGAAGACCCCCCGGTCGTAACCGACGATGTCCATCTTGTTGACGGCCACGACGACGTGGCGGATACCGAGCAGCGAGACGATGAAGCTGTGACGACGCGTCTGCGTGAGGACACCGTGGCGGGCGTCGACGAGGATGATGGCGAGATCGGCCGTCGAGGCTCCCGTCGCCATGTTGCGCGTGTACTGCTCGTGGCCGGGGGTGTCGGCGATGATGAACTTGCGCTTGTCGGTGGAGAAGTAGCGATAGGCGACGTCGATCGTGATCCCCTGCTGCCGCTCGTCCTCGAGGCCGTCGGTGAACAGGGCCAGGTCGACCTCGCCGCCGGTCGTGCCGTACCGCGAGGAATCCTTGGCGATGGCGGCCAGTTGGTCCTCGTAGATCATCTTCGATTCATAGAACAGCCGGCCGATGAGCGTGCTCTTGCCGTCATCGACGCTCCCGCAGGTGATGAATCGGAGGAGCTCCTTGCGCTCGTGCTGGGCGAGGTATTCGTCGATGTCTTGGGCGATGAGCGCGGATTGGTGGGACATGTCGGGTATCGATTGGGGGGTTCGAGTGCGTTGAGTCGATCAGGAGCTTCGGTGCCCAGGGCCTGCACCGGCCTTCGAGCGGCCGGCGGCTCCGGCCACGGTCCGCGGCAAGGCCCGGCGGAACGTCAGAAGTAACCTTCTCTCTTTTTCTTCTCCATCGATCCTGCCTCGTCGGAATCGATGAGCCTCCCTTGCCTCTCGGAGAACGTCGTGAGGAGCATTTCCTGGATGATCTCGGGGAGCGTCGTGGCGCTCGAGTCGACGGCACCGGAGAGGGGATAGCAGCCGAGGGTGCGGAAGCGGACACGCCGCATCTCGGGAACCTCCCCGGGCTCGAGCGGCAGCCGATCGTCGTCGACCATGATCATCACCCCGTCGCGGCGCACGATCGGTCTCTCGGCGGCGAAATAGAGCGGCACGATCGGGATCTTCTCGAGATGGATGTACTGCCAGACGTCGAGTTCGGTCCAGTTGGAGATCGGGAAGACGCGGATGCTCTCCCCCTTGCGGACCTTCGTGTTGTAGAGATTCCAGAGTTCCGGCCGCTGGTTCTTCGGATCCCAGCGGTGGTGCTCGTCGCGGAACGAGAACACCCGCTCCTTGGCCCGCGATTTCTCCTCGTCGCGTCGCGCCCCGCCGAAGGCGGCGTCGAAGCGGTACTTGTCGAGCGCCTGCCTGAGGCTCTGCGTCTTCATGACGTCGGTGTGAACCTTGCTGCCGTGCGTGATGGGATTGATCCCCTGACGCACCCCCTCCTGGTTGACATGGACGAGGAGCTTGAAGCCGAGCTCCTTGGCGACGTATTCGTCGCGGAGCTTGTACATCTCGCGGAACTTCCACGTCGTGTCGATGTGCATCAACGGGAAGGGGGGCTTGGCCGGGAAGAAGGCCTTCTCGGCGAGGCGGACCATGACGGCCGAATCCTTGCCGATCGAGTAGAGCATCACCGGGTTCTCGAACTCGGCAGCCACCTCGCGGATGACGTGGATGCTCTCGGCCTCGAGCTGACGGAGGTGGGTGAGGTTGTAGGAGGTCATGGGCTCGGAGGGGGCGGAAGGGCTGAATCACCGGGGACGGCTCGGTCGGAAGCGCGCCGCGGGACGGACGCGGCGACGTAGAACCTAGAAGCTCGACCGGGGGACGGACAGGGGGATTCGCCGCCGCTCGACCGGCTGGGTTACAAGCCCCGGGTCACCCCGCTCCTGACATGCCTGTCGACAGTCCACAAGGACATCTTTGGACATTGTCGCGGCGACCGGCGAGGCGTTGCCAACCCCCGCTCAAGGAGGATCGACCGAGGGGGTTTGGACGACCCGAACAAAATGCCGTAACTCGATATTGGAAAAACCTTTACACCCGATTCCGGCGGTCTTTTCGATGGTCATCTTTGCGGCTGGTGACGGTTTGGGGGATACTTTTGTGTGTCTTGCGAGGGGTCCTGTCGCCGTGGAGAGAACCATGGATCTGACTGTGTCGTCGATTGGTTGCCAGCGCTACCCGCGGGCTCCGCGTGCCTTCGGCATCGGGTCCGTGCTGCTGTCCAGGCTGTGCGTGGCCATTCTCGGCGTTGCCCTGCCGCTGGCGGGTCTCTCGGCAGCCGATGCCCAGACCGGCCCCAGGATCGAGGTTTCCACCGGGGAACCGGGGGGCGGACCGCTTCATGTCATCGGCACCGAGGGGCGTCGCCAGTTGGTCGTCACCGCGTTCCAGGCGGGACTTGCCCACGAGCGTGACGTGACCCGCCAGGCGGTCTATCGCGTGGAACCCGAGGGCCTCGCCAAGATCACCCCCGAGGGGGTCGTCGTGCCATCGGCCGACGGTCAGGGGGAGATCGTCGTCAATGTCTCAGCCGTGCCCGGCCTCACCGAGCTCCCCGAGACCCGCGTTCCGCTGGTCGTGGAGCGGTTCGGGAACGACCCGCCGGTGGAGTTTTTCGGCCGGGTCGTCCCGGTTTTCACGAAATACGGCTGCAACGGTGGCGGTTGCCACGGCAAGAGCGGGGGCCAAAACGGCTTCCGGCTCTCCCTCCTCGGCTTCGAACCCGCCGAGGATCACGAACACCTCGTCAAGGAGGCCCGGGGACGGCGGATCTCCACCACAGCGCCCGACGAAAGCCTGCTGCTGCTCAAGGCCGCGGCGGTCGTTCCCCATGGCGGTGGCAAGCTCATCGAGACCGGCTCCCCCTCCTACCGCCTGATCTCGCGATGGATCGCCGAGGGGGCCCAGCCGGGCGACCCCAACGCGCCGAAGGTGGTCGGCATCGAGGTCTTCCCGACCGTCCGCGTCATGCATCCCGGGCAGGCGCAGCAGGTCCGCGTGATGGCGCTCCTTTCCGACGGCTCACGCGAGGACGTGACGCCGATGGCGCAGTACGAGGTCAACGCCCCGGAACTTGCGAGCGTCGACAAGTCGGGGCTCGTGTCCGCCGCCGAGCGTGGCAACGGTCCGCCGCGCAGCGGGGTCGCCGCGCTCATGGTCCGCTACCAGAGCCAGGTGGCGGTGTTCCGGGCGACCGTACCGCTCGATTCGCCCATCGATCTCCTCCCCGCGCGAAACGATTTTGCCCGCAACTTCATCGACAACCACGTCCTCGACAACCTCGTCTCGCTGTCGCTGCCCCCCTCGGGCCGCTGCGACGACGCCACCTTCCTCCGCCGGGCGACGATCGACATCGCCGGCCGCATCCCCTCACTCGAGGAGACGCGGGCCTTCCTCGCCGACGCCGACCCGAACAAGCGCGACAAACTCGTCGATCGGCTCCTCGACAGCCCCGATTACGCCGACACTTTCGCCAACAAGTGGTCGGCGATCCTGCGGAATAAGCGGACCGACGACACCCTCCACCGCCACGGCAGCTACGCGTTCCACGACTGGATCCGCTCGAGCCTCGCCGAGAACAAGCCCTACGACCAATTCGTCCGTGACATCGTCGCCGCCTCGGGCGAGGCGGCCGGAAACCCGGCGACGATCTGGTACCGGCAGGTGGTCGACACCAACCAGCAAGTCGAGGATCTCTCGCAACTCTTCCTGGGGTTGCGCCTCCAGTGCGCTCGCTGCCACCATCACCCGTTCGAGAAGTGGAGCACGGAGGACTACTACCAGCTCTCCGCCTTCTTCTCGCGGATCGGCCGGAAGAAGGGGGCCCAGCCGGGCGAGGACCAGATCTTCCACAACCGCGGTCTCGCCCAAGCAGCCGGCCCGAAGGGCACGCACCAGGCGGCAGTCCTCGGAGGCAAGCCGGCGGAGTTGCCCGCCGACGTCGATCCGCGGACGGCGCTCGTCGACTGGATGACCACCCCCGACAACCCGTTCTTCGCCCGCTCGATCGTCAACCGCTACTGGAAGCACTTCTTCTCGCGTGGTTTGGTCGAGCCCGAGGACGACATGCGGCTCACCAACCCGCCGACGAACCCGGCTCTCCTCGAGGCCTTGGCCGCCGATTTCGTGCAGCACGGCTACGATCTCAAGCATCTCGTCCGGACGATCTGCCGATCGAACACCTACCAACTGTCGGCAGAGCCCAACGAGTTCAACGCCGAGGATCGGCAGAGCTTCTCGCGTTTCTATCCACGGCGGTTGCCCGCCGAGGTGGCCCTCGACGCCATCGACACGCTGACCGGCAAGCAGACCGCCTTCGGCGGCACCCTCGCCGGCACCCGGTCGATCCAGCTCCCCGATCCCAACTTCGGTAATTATTTCCTCACCGTCTTCGGTCGTCCAAACGGCGACAGCGCCTGCGAGTGCGAGCGCGTGTCGGAGGCGAACCTGGCACAGAGCATCCACCTCATCAACTCGGCCGACATCCTCGGCAAGCTCGGTGGTGACGGTCGGGCATCGAAGCTCGTCGCCGACAAGGACCGTGACGACGGCGCGAAGATCGCGGAACTGTACATGGTGTCGTTCTCGAGGCCTCCTTCCTCGGAGGAGAACGGGCTTGTCCAGAAGTACCTCGAGGGGCATGGCGACAACCGTCAGGCGGCCTACGAGGACGTGATCTGGTCGCTGCTCAACACCAAGGAATTCCTGTTCAACCACTGATTCGACCCTCGATTCCGCGAAGGGCGCTGCGGCTGGCCTCGACGACCGGCCCCGAGCATCCTGCTCAACCACCAAGAAGGGACCGTTCGCCCCCGGGAGTGGGGCCTGATCAGGGGCTTGGCCTCCGATCACGACAGCGGATCGGCAGCGAAGCCACGGACGGCCAGCGGTGCCCTCCGTCCCCTCCCGTGGAACGCACCATCATGAGATTCATCACTCCCGAACGTGTCCGCCACGCGTCGTGCTTCCTCGCGATCGTGGCCGTCGCCAGCCTGCTCCCCTCCGTGGTGGCGCTCGCGGACTTTCCCCGTGCCAGCCTCGCGGCTCTCCAGCCGACCGGAGGGAAGCAGGGATCCCAGGTCGCCGTCACGCTCCTCGGGGCAGACCTCGACGATCTGGAGAAACTCGAGTTCTCGCACCCCGGGATCACGGCCGCCCCGGAGATGACGGCTCCGACCGAGTTCGACCCGCAACCGCGTGCCGTCCCGCGGCGGATGGTGGTGACCATCGCCCCCGATGTCCCGGCGGGGCTTTACGACGTGGTGGCCGTCGGCCGCTACGGCGCGAGCAACCCGCGCACGTTCCTCGTCGGCACCGCGCCCGAGGTCACCAAGGCGGGGGAGCCTGACACTCCCGCCAAGGCGCAGGACGTGGCTGCCGACACGATGATCAACGCGCGGCCCACGGCAGGCAAGTCGGACCATTACGCCGTCCCCCTCAAGGCCGGCCAGCGGATCCGCGCCGAGGTCTGGGCACGGCGGATCGACTCGCGGATGACGCCGGTTCTCGACGTCCTCGACGCCGGCGGCCATGTCATCGCCACCGCCCGACGACGGCACGCCGACGATCCGTTCGTCGATTTCACCGCGCCGGCCGACGGACGCTACGTCCTGCGGATCCACGACCTCTACGCCGGCGGCGGCGACGACAACCACTACCGTCTCGGTGTGTCGACGGCCCCGCAGGTCGACTTCGTCTTCCCCCCCGTGGCCCGGATCGGTGAGTCGATCAAGGTCGATGTGTACGGGGTCGGCCTCCCCAACGCCACGCCTGCGGCACTCCCGGCGCTCACCGCGCGGGAAGGGACGGCCGGGCTCGAGAAGATCACGATCGACGTCCGCGCGGGGGATCCTGCCCGGGGAGCGGTCGGCCGCAACGCCTGGCGGGTCCTCGCCCCGCGCGACGCCTCCGCCGATCTCGTCGACCTGTTCGGGGACGTGCCCGGAGCGATCCAGCCGCTCGCCCCGGCGCTCGTCGCCCCCACCGCCCCGCTCACCGAGACCGAGCCCAACGACCAACCGGCAGCGTCCCAGGTCGTCTCCTTCCCTGCGACCCTCGCCGGGAGATTCCATCCGCGCGGCGACCGTGACTGGTTCGTCTTCGAGGCCAAGGCCGGGGAGACGTTCGTCTTCGATCTCGTCTCCAACCGCCTCGGCCTCCAGACCGACCCTTGCCTGACGATCGAGAGTGTCTCGGCCGGCGCCGACGGAAAGCCCGTCGGGAAGGAGATCGCCTTCGTCGACGACGGCCCGGCGGAGTTCGTCGGCGGAGCGATCGACCGTCCGTCGGCCGATCCGTCGGTCGAGTTCAAGGCTCCGGCCGACGGCACCTACCGAATCCTCGTCCGCGACCTGAAGGCCGATTCCCGGACCACCCCGGAGAATGCCTGGGTGCTCGTGGCACGAAAACCGGCCCCCGATTTCAGGATGCTGGCGCTTCTGGCCGAGCAGAACAGGGCCGATGCCAACAAAGCCAACGTCGTCCCCCCGGTGATCGACATCGGCGGTGCCACGACGATCGACGTGATGGTTTTCCGCACCGACGGATTCACTGGCGACGTCACCGTCGAAGCCGAGGGACTGCCTCCCGGCGTGACGGCGGCGCCGGCCGTCGCCCCCGCCCGCACCAACCGGGCCACGCTCGTCCTCTCGGCGGCCGAAGGGATGAAGCCCTGGTCGGGCAAGATCCGGGTGGTCGGCCGGGCGAAGGTGGGGGAGACGGAGGTCATCCGTCCGGCCCGTGTGGCGACGCTCCGCTTCAACGCCGACAACCAAAACGTGCCGCGGATCGTTCGCGAGCTCCACGACCTGCCGTTGGCGGTGACTGCCGATGCGGCGCCGCTTACCGTCGCCCCCGCCGAGACGAAGCTCTGGGAGACGGCGCGCGGGGGGAAAGTCTCGATTCCCCTCACCCTCGTCCGTCGGCCGGGGGGCAAGGGGGATGTGTCACTCACGGCACCCGGCCTGCCGGGTGAGCTCAAGGTCCCCGAGATCAAGATCGCCGAGGCCGCCACCGCCGCCAGTGCCGAGATCGACCTCGATCCGAAGCTTCCCGCAGGCATTTACCAGATCCTCCTCCGCGGGGCGACGAAGATGGCCTACGCCCGCAACCCTCAGGCGGCGGATGCAGCCAAGGCCGACCACGAGAGGATCGCCGCCTTGGTCAAAGAGCGCGTGGCTCAGGTCGAAGCGGCGAAGGCCACCCTTGCCGCGGCCGACAAGGTGCTCGCCGACCTCCAGGCCGCCGGCCAGCAACCGACCGCCGAGCAGACGGAGGCGAAAGCGAAGGCCGACGCGCAGCTCAAGGACACGGAAGCGAAAGCCAAGGCCGCCGAGGAGGAGCGTGTGAAGCGCGAGAAGGCGGCCGCCGATGCCGCCGCTGCCGCCGCCCCGAAGGACATCGATGTCCCGGTGATCGTCCCTTCGATCATGCTCCGTGTCGCGGAGGTGCCGCTCGAGTTCGGAGCCCTTCCCGAGCAGGTCACCCTCAAGCAGGGAGCGACCGCCGATCTCGCCATCCCCTTCGAGCGCCGCTACGGTCTGGCCGGTGAAGTCGTTCTCGAAGCGGCTCCCGCGAACCCCGTGCCGGGTCTCTCGATTGCCGCAGTCACCGTGCCCGGCGATCAGTCCCAGGGAGGCCTCAAGGTCCTCACGACCGGCGAAACTCCCCCTGGCCGCTATGAGGTGAACCTGAAGGGTAAGGTGAAGTTTTACGATCGGGATGTCGTTACCGAACGCAAGGTCCCTGTGGTCATCGAGGCGCCGTGAGCGGCGCGGTGGATCGTGATCGATGCGGCGCCGCGACGCTGGCGTCCGCGTGCAGACCCGGTCCGGGTCTGCGGAGTCCAGAACGAGGAGTGAGGCTACCGATGAGTTGCAACCGATTCCGTTCCAACGTCGCTCGATTGCTGGCGGTTCCCGCCGCCGCACTCCTCGGCCCGGCCGCCCTGCTCGCCGACGGCCTGCCGATCACGCCTCCGGTGCGCACCGATGCGGTCCGCTTCCAGGACGAGATCCTCCCGATCCTGGCCGCCAACTGCACCGCCTGCCACAACCCGAAGATCCACGAGGGGGGGCTGATCCTCGACTCCCTCAAGAGCATCCTCACCGGCGGGGACTCCGGTCCCGGTGTCGTCGCCGGCAAGGCGGCGGAGAGCCCGGTGTTCCTCCGCTCCTCCCACCTCCAGGAGGACTTCATGCCTCCGCCGGAGAACAAGGTCGGGGCGAAGGCGATGACCCCGGAGCAACTCGGGCTCCTCGAGCGCTGGATCAACGAGGGAGCGGCGGCCGGCCCGGCCATGGCGAAGAAGCCGATCGCCTGGCGGGCGATTCCGGCCGGCACCGGTGGCGTGCTCGCGGTGGCGATGAGCAACGACGGCCGCGTCACCGCTGCGGCCCGGGGCGGACGGTTGAGTGTCTATGACAGCAGCACGGGGGCCCTCCTCGGGGCACTTGTCGATCCGTCGACGGCCGACGCGCCGGCCGCAGCCGATAGCGCTCACCGTGACACGATCCTGTCGCTTGCCATCGCCCCCAACGACGACATGCTCGCCTCGGGATCGTTCCGCACCGTGAAGCTCTGGGAGCGGAAGCGGGCCACGCGCCTCGCCGAGGTGGCGGAGACGGCCGGCATCACCTCGATGGCCTCCGCAGCAGGGAGCGCCGCCTGCGGCCGCCCCGACGGTACGGTCGTCCTCGTCGATGCTGCCAGCGGCACCCTCCGCCGGGCGTTCAAGGCACACACCACGGCCGTCGCCGCCGTCTCGCTGTCGGCCGACGGCGCCACCCTCTACTCCGCCGGCGCCGACGGCAGCATCGTGGCGACGAACTCGGCAGACGGGAACGTCACCGGGCGGTTCATGCGACCGGCCGGCGTCCGGGCCTTGGCCGTGATCGCCGCGGGCTCGCAGCTGGCCGTGGCCGAGGCCGACGGGGTCGTCCGCACGTTCGCGCTGCCCCTTCCCGCTCCGCCGGTCGATCCGGTCGCCGCGGCGCCCACGCCGCTCAAGGAGCTCAATGCCGGCGCCGGGCCGGTCGCGGCGCTCGCCGACACCCCCACCCTCTCCGGTCACCTCCTCGCCGGCTTCGCCGACGGCACGGTCCGTCTGTGGAACGTCGAGGGAGCGTCGGTGGTCCGCCAGTTCGCCCATGGCGGCGCGCTTGGCGGGATGGCGCTCAAAGCCGACGGCACCCGCTTGGCCACGGTCGGCACCGTGCCCGGGCTCAAGCTCTGGAATGTCGCCGATGGGGCGATGGTGGCCGAGTGGAAGGGGGATGTGCGGATCGTCGAGAAGCTCCGGCTCGCCGAGATCGACGTCGCCGTCCGCAAGCAGGACGTCGAATACGGCAAGGCCCAGGTGACCGCCGCCGAAAAGGCGATCGAGGCAGCCAACACCGAGATGACCCAGTCGAACGAGAAGTTCGCCGCCGCCGAGAAGACGCTCGGCGAAAAGGCCGAAGGGGCAAAGGTGGCCCTGGCGGCCGCCGACGAGGCCGCGACGATGGCCATGGCCGCCGGCACGGCGCTCACGCAGTCGACCGCCGCCCACGAGGCGGCGATGAAGGCCGCGGCCGCGGTCGTGGCAGCGATGGAGGGAACCGTCGCCGGCAAGGACGCCTTCGCGCTGGTGGCCGCTTCGAGCGCCGGTGATGCCGCCGCCGCCGAGGCCCTCAAGAGCTTCGAGGCCGCAGCGGCAGCCGCCGCAGCCGCCCGGACCGCCGCCGATCAGGCGGTCGCCCAAGCCGCGCAGCAGATCGAACGGGCGAAGGCGAAGGCCGACGAGGCGACGAAGAAGATGGAGGAGATGAAGAAGGCCTCCACCGCGGCCGAGGACGCACGCAAGGGCGCGGAGACAGCCGCCACGAGCGCCAAGCGTGCCGTCGAGTTCGCCCAGGCGCAGGTGACTCGGTCCAACGAGGATCTCCCGAAACGGAAGGACGAGGCCACCAAGGCGGAGGCCGACGCCGCCGCGTCCGAGCAGGCCCGTACGACGATCGCCGAGCAGAAGACCGCCTCGGAGAAGCCGGCCGCCGCGGTCGCCTTCTCGCCCGATGGCACCTGGATCCTCTGCGCCGGTGCAGACGGCGTCTGCTCGCTCCATGGCGGACAGGACGCGATCCCGCGCGACACGTGGGATGGTGGAGCCGGAGAATCGAAGGCTCTCGTGACGTTCCTCGACAACGGCCGGGCCCTCATCGGCGGCGGTGCACCCGCGGCCGGAGTCTGGCAGGTGGCCCCTCACTGGACGCTCGCCCGGACGATCGGCGGAGAGCTGACGCCGCCGGCAAGTGACGACGAACCGGGCGTCCCGCCGGTCGACGGCGTGACGGCCATGGCCTTCTCCCCCGACGGCAAGACCCTCGCCACCGGCAGTGGTCGGGCCAGCCGCTCCGGTGAGATCAAGCTCTGGAACGTGGCCGACGGGGCACTCGTCCGCGAGTTTGCCGCCCCGCACTCCGACGCCGTCACGGCGCTCGATTTCTCGCGCGACGGCCAACTGCTCGCGTCAGGCGCGACCGACCGGTTCGTGAAGGTGCACTCCGTCGCCGACGGGAAGCACGTCAAGAGCTTCGAGGGGCACACGGGCCATGTGCTCGGCGTCGCCTGGCAGGCCAACGGCCGCCGGCTCTCGAGTGCCGGGGCCGACAACGCGATCAAGGTGTGGGACGTCGTCACCGGCGAGCAGCAGCGGACGATCGCCGGCCTCAAGAAAGAGGTGACGGCCGTGAAGTTCATCGCCCCGGGCGAGGAAGTGATCGCCTGCTCAGGCGACCCGACGGTGCGGATCTACAACGCCGGCAACGGCGGCACCGTCCGGGAGTTCCCCGGCGCTGCTGACTTCGTGCAGGCCGTGGCGGCCGGCCCGACCTGGATCGCGGCCGGGTGCCAGGACGGCAAGCTGCGGATCTGGACGGTGGCCGACGGCAAACTCGCCCACACCCTCGAGCCCTCCCCCGCTCCGGCGAAGCCCTGAGCGGCGGAGCCGCCGAGAGACCCAGGACAAAGGAGCCGGCCATCAAAGCCGGTGAAGATCGTCGCGGCCTGAAGTTGCAGACTTATCCCGATTTGGTGGCTGGCACCGTTTCTGTCCCTGCTCCGTTTCAACTCAGAGCAACTCGGCGATCACCGGCTTCTCGACGAGGTACTGCGGCCGGCCAGTGGCATCGACGACCGTGAAGGTCTGCGTGTCGATGCCGAGGTTGTGATAGAGCGTGGCGAGCACTTCCTGGACATGCACCGGGCGGTCGGTGGCATGCTCGCCGAGCCGATTGGTGGCCCCGATCACCTGCCCGGTCCGCATCCCGCCACCTGCCAGGAGCGCCGTGCTCACCTGCGGCCAGTGGTCGCGGCCGGCATCCTTGTTGATCTTGGGCGTCCTGCCGAACTCGCCCCAGACCACGATCGAGACGTCGCCGAGCATGCCACGGCTCTCGAGATCGTCGATCAAAGCCGAGAGGGCCTGATCGAGCTTCGGGCCGTGATCGCGGACCATGGCGAAGTTGCCGCCATGGCTGTCCCACCGACCGAAGGAGAGGCTCACCACCCTCACCCCCGCCTCGACGAGACGGCGGGCGATGAGCAAATGGTCGTTGCAGGTCGGGGCGCCGTCGTACTGGAATTGATAGGGCTTGCCATCGCCGTAGGCAGCGAGGATGGCCGGATCTTCCTTGGAGATGTCGAGGGCTTCGAGGAGCTTCGAGCCGGTGAGGACGTCGAACGCCCGCTGTTCGAAGGCGTCCATACCGACCAGCGTGCCGGTTGAATCGACGTCGCGACGGAGTTTGTCGACGCTCGACAGCAGGCCGCGGCGGTCGGAGAGCCGCTCGAGGGAGACATCCTTGAGTTGCATGTTGGCCATGTCGGGGCCGTCGGGACGAAACGGGCCGTAGGCGGGCCCGAGAAACCCGGCCGTCCCCGAATCGGACCAGGGGCCGTGCTGGGTCTTGGCGGCAAGCCCCACGAACGGCGGCACCGCCTTGTCGACCGGACCCTGAATCTTGGCAATGGCGGCGCCGAGAGAGGGGCGTCCGCCGAGGGTCCGGAGGCTCGCCTCCGTCCAGCCGGTATTGGTCTGGAACGCGGCGTGGGCACCGTCACAGCCGACGATCGAGCGGATGATGGCGCACTTGTCGGTGCGCGTCGCGAGGCGGGGAAAGACCTCACAGATCTGGATGCCGGGGACGTTGGTCCCGATCGGCTTGAACTCCCCACGGACCTCGCTCGGGGCATCGGGCTTGAGATCCCAGAGATCCTGATGGGGGGGGCCGCCGCCGAGAAAGATGTTGATCACCGACTTGTGGGAAAGCTTCGAGCCGACGCCGGCCGCTGCCTGGGCCGCTTCGGCCCGGTAGAGCCCGCCGAGCGACAGCCCGCCCATCCCGAAGGAAAGGCCGCCGATGGCGAGGAAGTCGCGCCGGCTGACGCCGTCGCAAAAACGCTTCTGTCCGCCGCGGATCGTGAGCATGGCAAAGCCCCCTTTGGTTGTCCTCGGATTCTACCCCGGAAAACCCCGCTTGAATCCCCTCACCCGGTCATCTCCTGCCATGATCCTTCTCCAGCGTCGCAAGTCCATTGCCGATACCTTGTTAGGGTGACCGAAGTCGGTCAGGTTCCTGCCGGGAACCGCGCGGAGGGCCGAGGGACGTTGCCGTTCGTGTCGGGCTGTCCGGTGCGGTAAAGTTGGGGAAGGCGTGGTCGTGGTTGGCCGGAGGCCTGCCGGTCCCACGGATGCAGGCTGGAGGAACACGCGATGCTCTCGATCGTCGACGCGAAAAGTGGCCGCGGGGCCCGGTTTTGCGATGGGATGACCCGCCGCGACCTGCTCCGCATCGGCACCCTCTCGGTGGGGGGGCTGTCGCTGCCGCGGATTCTCGCCGCCGAGCAGGCCGCGGGCCGCCGGACCCACAAGTCGGTGATCATGATCTACATGTGCGGGGCCCCCGGCCACCAGGACATGTACGACCTGAAAATGAACGCTCCTGCGGAGATTCGCGGGGAGTTCAAGCCAATTGCCACGAACGTCCCTGGGATCGAGATCTGCGAGCACATGCCCCGGCTCGCCCGGATCATGGACAAGTGCGTCCCCCTGCGGAGTGTTCACGGCTCCCCCGACGGCAACCACGACTCCTTCATCTGCTACACCGGCCGCACCGTCCGCAACCAGCCCCCCGGTGGCTGGCCGAGCATGGGGGCGGTGACGTCGAAACTCCTCGGCTCGGTCGACCCGGCGGTGCCCGCGTTCGTCGGCCTCTCCCCCGACGCGGGCCACCCTCCCTACGGCTCGCCGGGGCTGCCCGGATTCCTCGGCGTGTCGCACGCCGCCTTCCGCCCCAACGGCGCCTCGAGCACCGACATCGTCCTTGAAAGCCTCACCCAGGCCCGGCTCGCCGACCGACGCGGGCTCCTTTCCGACGTCGACAGGCTGCGGCGCGACATCGACGCCACCCGGGCGCTCGACGGCATGGACTCACTCACGCAGAGCGCCTTCGACATCCTCACCAGTTCCCGGCTCGCCAAAGCCCTCGACGTCTCCGAGGAGCCGGAGAGCATCCGCGAGCGCTACGGCAAGGGGGACCCGAACCGCTTCGGTGACGGTGCCCCGCGAAATCTCGAGCACTTCCTCGTCGCCCGCCGGCTCGTCGAGGCGGGAGCCCGCGTCGTGACGCTCAACTTCGGCCGCTGGGACTTCCACTCCGACAACTTCAACGGCATGCGCGACACCCACCTGCCGCAGTTCGATCAGGGACTCTCGGCGCTCATCGAGGATCTCCATGCCCGGGGCCTCGACAAGGATGTCGCCGTCGTCGCCTGGGGGGAGTTCGGCCGCACGCCGCTGATCAACAAGGATGCCGGCCGCGACCACTGGCCGCAGGTCGGAGGCGGGCTGCTCGCCGGCGGTGGCTTCCGCACCGGGCAGGTGATCGGGGCCACCGACCGGCTCGGCGGCGAGATCGTCGA
>Ga0208484_1000103_pt1 | contig 20576 bp, 18 predicted proteins | sample LakMenEpi09Aug11_FD_150682 | JGI IMG/M metagenome (GOLD analysis project Ga0208484, IMG submission 150682) | Freshwater microbial communities from Lake Mendota, WI - 09AUG2011 deep hole epilimnion (SPAdes) | ecosystem: Environmental > Aquatic > Freshwater > Lentic | place: Lake Mendota, Madison... | reverse complement strand
CGAACCAGGTACTAAATCAGAGTATCGGAGCGTTGATACTCAAATGTTGGGAATGATTATTAAGAAAGTTACTGGAAAAAAAGTTGCGGATTACTTCAGTAAAAATGTTTGGCAGGTTGTTGGAGCAAAGTATCCAGCAACTTGGAATGTTGATCGCGTGGGTGGAACTGAGAAAACTTTTTGCTGCTTTAACGCATCAGGCATAGATTATGCCCGAGTTGGAATGTTATTCCTAAATGGTGGATACGCTGGTCCAAATAAAGTTATAGATAAAATATGGCTGAAGCGGATGACTACGCCAGTTACAACACTTGATCGTGACTGGGGATATGCGGCTCAAGTTTGGCATCCTTATCCAAATACTTATCTAGCATTGGGATTACATGGCCAGTTTATTTTTATAAATCCAGATACTAGAACTGTAATCGTTAAGTTAAGTGATAATCCAACTGATTCAGATCATGAGTCAGATACTGCTAAGGCTTTATTGGAGATTTCAAACCTTAAGAATTAGGTGAGAAGTAAGTACCAACCTGCTTGCCATCTAGAGCTGCTGATAAATCTGAGATCTTTGTAAGAAGCATTCCAATTCCAGCACTGGTTACCACTTTGGCAGCTTCAATCTTTGTGATCATGCCACCACTGCCAACTCCAGCAGAACCTGCTCCCCCAAGGGATTCAGTATCTATTTTTGAGATATCTGTAACTAAATTAATTTGTTTAGCACCGGGTGTATTCGGATTAGCGTCATATAAGCCATCGATATCGGTAATTAACACCAATAAATCAGCGTCAACTAACTTGGTAACTCGGGCGGCCAGGCCATCATTATCGCCGTACTTAATCTCTTCAGTACCAACAGTGTCATTCTCATTAATTACTGGAACTACACCTAGTTTTAGAAGTGAATTAAGCACACCTTTAATATTTGTGACATGAGATTCCTTCGTTATATCCTCTAACGTAATCAAGATCTGTGAGGTTGTAATTTTGAATCTATTAAATGATTGCGTGTACTTAGCCATCAAAAGACCTTGACCTACAGATGCAGCCGCTTGTTGAGAGGTTAAATCTGAAGGGCGGGCGGTTAGGCCCAGAGGTGCTAACCCAGCTGCAATAGCACCAGATGAAACAACCACTACTTCTTTGTTACTAGCTTTTAACTTAGCGACCACATCAACCAAATCATCAATTGCCTTTGGGTCTAAGTTTGCACCAGCTTTTCCAGTTAATGTCGATGAGCCAACCTTTATTACGACACGGCTAACATCTTTTATATTAATAGACATCTTCATCAATCCTAGGATTTTTTGGGTTAGGTACATTGTACTCCCATTGCATTTCTATCTCATCATCACTTAGCTGATCAATGTCATCTTCTAGTAAATCCATACGCCAAGGTGTTGATAGCCTTAAATCTTCTCCGCGTGGGCCAGCTAATAACTCTGCACCAGCTTCAATACTTGGCTCCCAATCAAAGATTACTGCTTCTTGCCCTGAACCAATTCTGACTTCATCACCTGATTTAGCACCTTGTTTAAACAACTCTTTTTCAACACCGTATGACGCTAAGCGATCTGCTAAGTAGCCAATAGCTTCGGCATTTGCAAAATCAGTTTGCTTAACCCATCGCTCTGGCTTATCACCAATTACATTAAATGAGCCATCTTCATTAGCAATAACAACAAAACCAGCATCATCAACAGCAATTGGACGTAAGACAATGCGCGTGACCTGTTCATCTTTCTGTTCTTTTCTAACCTTTTGAATTATCTGAGCCATTGCATATATCAACTCTTGAACACCTTGACGAGAGGCTGCAGAAACTTGGAAAACTGGAAAACCTCGATCTTCTAAAGTTTTTTGAACCATATCTGCCATCGCTTTTCCATCTGGCAAATCAATCTTATTTAGAGCAATAATCCTTGGGCGATCTGCTAATCCGCCGTACTCTTTTAACTCTTCTTCGATTACATCAAAATCCTTAACTGGATCGCGATCAGTCTCTAAAGTTGCGCAATCCAATACATGAACTAACGCGGCACATCTTTCAACATGGCGTAAGAATTCATGTCCTAATCCTTTTCCTTGGCTAGCACCTGGTATCAGTCCTGGTACATCCGCTGCGGTAAATCTTGTGTCACCTGCTTGCACAACTCCCAAATTTGGTACCAATGTAGTGAATGGATAATCAGCAATTTTTGGCCGAGCAGCTGACATGGCTGCAATCAGAGAAGATTTACCTGCACTTGGATAACCAACTAATCCGATATCAGCAACGCTCTTTAACTCTAAAAATAAAGTTCTAGTTTCACCTGGCTCACCAAGTAATGCAAATCCTGGAGCACGTCGTTTTGAGTTAGCAAGACCTGCGTTTCCAAGTCCACCTTTTCCACCTTGAGCTGCCATAAATCTTGTTCCAAAGCCAACTAAATCTGCAATCACATTACCACTCATATCTTTTACTACGGTTCCATTTGGAACAGAAAGAATCAAATCTTTTCCTTCAGCGCCATTACAGAAATCTCCAGCACCTTGCCTGCCATCTGTAGATTTACGATGTGGTGAATGGTGAAAATCTAACAAGGTTGTCACATCAGGATCGACAACTAAAACAACATCGCCACCTCTGCCACCATTTCCACCATCAGGACCACCGAGTGGTTTGAATTTTTCGCGGTGCACAGATACGCAACCATCACCACCTTTACCTGCTGATGCATGAAGGGTCACGCGATCAACGAAGGTTGCCATGTGAACTCCTTCCTAATGATGTAAAAATAAAAATGGGCCCGCAGTTAGCGGACCCACAATTTAACAATCCGCTTAAATTATGAAACCGTAACGATATTAACTACTCGACGACCGCGAGCGCGACCAAACTCAACTGATCCACCCTCAAGTGCAAATAATGTGTCATCTTTTCCAATTCCAACATTTTTTCCTGGATGAAAATAAGTACCGCGCTGGCGAACTAATATTTCGCCACCTTTAACTACCTGACCTGCAAATCTTTTAATGCCAAGGTACTGAGGATTTGAGTCGCGACCATTTCGTGTGGAGGAGACACCCTTTTTACTTGCCATCTGCTTTCACCTGCCTTAGTTAGTAGTTACTTATTAATTCCGGTTATTTTAACGCGAGTAAGTTTTGAACGATATCCCTGACGGCGGCGATATCCAGTTTTACTCTTGTATCTTAAAATTGCAATCTTTGGACCCTTTTGTTCAGCAAGAACTTCACCAGTTACTTTTACAGCCGCTAATGCTTTTGGATCTGTTGTTACATCTGCACCATCAACTAATAAAACTGCTGGAAAAGTTACAGATGAGCCAATTGCAGCTTCTAAGCGATCGACGACAAGTGTTTCACCAACTGAAACCTTCTCTTGGCGTCCGCCAGCCTTAACAATTGCGTACACGATCTGCTCCTTGCTAGTTATGAACCATAATCATTTATCAGATCTGGTTAGGTGGATAAGGGTAGAGATTGATCTCTACCTGGTCAAATGCAGCGATTAATTAGTGGAAATCACCCCAGTACTGACCGCTCGGCGACCTTTACGTCTGCCGGTAGTTGCAGCTGGAGCAGTTTCTACTATTTCATCTTCTGGTTCTGGATTACTTTGTTCACTAACTTCAGATTGATTATCTAACTCATCATCGCTGTCATCTTCAGCAGATGCTTTGCTAGTTTTTGAATACCTTTGTTCCATATCTTTCTCTAATGCAACTTTATTAACTGGGTCGCTATGAATATGAATACCACGGCCGCCACAACTTTCACAGGTAGTAGAGAAGGCTTCTATCAATCCCTGTCCTACGCGCTTACGAGTCATTTGAACTAATCCAAGAGAGGTTACTTCAGCAACTTGATGCTTAGTGCGATCTCGGCCTAAACACTCAACTAATCTACGAAGTACTAGCTCTCGGTTTGATTCTAAAGACATATCAATAAAGTCAATCACAATAATTCCACCCATATCGCGCAGACGAAGTTGTCTTGCAATCTCTTCTGCAGCTTCTAGGTTATTTTTAGTGACTGTTTCTTCTAGATTTCCACCCTTACCAATAAACTTTCCAGTGTTAACATCAATTACGATCATTGCCTCTGTTCGATCGATAACTAAAGAACCACCGGATGGTAAGTAAACCTTGCGATCAAAAGCTTTTGCTAGCTGCTCTTCAACACGGTTTTCTGTAAATAAATCTTTATTACTGCTCCATTTTTCAATCTTGTTAGCTAACTCTGGTGCAATATGACCGATATAGTTTTGAATATCATCCCATGCTTGATCACCTTGGACTAGCATCTTATTAAAATCTTCATTAAAGATATCGCGGATAACTCGAACTGTTAGATCTGGTTCACCATAAAGAAGTGATGGCGCAGAAGTACTTGAGTTATTGGCTTTCTTTTCAATATCTTCCCATTGCGCTTTAAGGCGAATGACATCTCTTTCTAGCTCTGCCTCCGGTGCACCCTCAGCTGCAGTTCTAATAATTACGCCAGCTTGATCCGGGATTAGACTTTTTAATATTGACTTCAAACGATTTCGTTCATTATCTGGAAGTCGTTTAGAAATTCCACTCATGCCACCACCTGGTACATATACAAGATAGCGACCTGGAAGTGAGATCTGGCTAGTAAGTCTGGCACCCTTTTGCCCAATTGGGTCTTTGGTTACCTGAACTAAAACTGATTGACCAGATTTTAGAACATGCTCAATTTTTCTTGGCGCAGTATCTGATAAACCATGGGCATCCCAATTAACTTCACCAGCATACAAAACTGCATTCCGGCCTTTACCAATATCAACGAATGCTGCTTCCATAGATGGTAAAACATTTTGAACTTTTCCAAGATACACGTTACCTACATAGGAAATATTGCTATTTCTATTTACATAATGCTCAACCATTACATCATCTTCAATGATTGCAATTTGGGTTCGATCTGCAATTTGTCTAACCAACATCGAGCGTTCAACAGCCTCGCGGCGCGCTAGAAACTCTGACTCGGTAATGACAGTTCCACGTCTGCGAGTAAAGTCGCGACGCTCTCTGCGATCTGGACGATCAAATTTATTTCTATCTCGCCTTGGAAAACTCTTACTCTCACTTCTAGCTGGTCTAACTCTGGCTTCTCGAACTTTAACTACAGTGATTACACCATCTTCTTCAATAGTCTCACCTGGAACAACACCCTCACCTCGCGCTCTACGGCGGCGACGGCGCTTATGGGTTTGCTCTGATGAATCAGAATCATCTGAGCTATCTACAGATTCATTATCGACATCATCTGAAATTTCTTTTCCATTACGACGGCGACCTCTTCCGCCACGACGGCGACGGCGACGAAACTCTTCACTGTCATTATCTTTTTTCTCTACTGAAGCTTCAGTTACAGCAGCTTTTACAACTTTAGCGGCTTTAGGTGTTTTTGTTACTGGTGCTGCCTGAAAAAGTGGAACTGGAATAACCGCTGTCTTCTTTGCGGGTTTTTTCTCTTCGCTCGCAGCTTTTTTGGCAGCGCGCTTACGTGGTGCTTTAGGCTCATCGGCCATATTAATCAAATCCTTTTCAAAACTAATTACTGCAGTTTTGCAGTATCTCTTACAATACTTTTTCTAATTAATCTGGTTAATTAACTTGCTAAAAATATCGACGCAATCGCGGCGGTGGATTTTTATCCTCGCGCTGAATGCGTGGGATAAGTATCGCAGATTAGAAGCAATCCGCCAACTCGGTGAAATCTAAGCGTGTTTAACGGCTTCGGGAATAAATATTTTGCAGCAATCCAATGCCAATCAAATTAGCAAACATCGATGATCCCCCATATGACAAAAATGGTAATGGCACACCTGTCATCGGCATTAATCCCATGGCCATGCCAATATTTTCAAATGTTTGAAAGCCAAACCAAGCAATTACTCCAATACAAACTAGTCGACCAAAAAGGTCACTACTTCGCTTACAGATTGCAAACGCCCGAATAAATATTACAAAGTATAAAAACAAAATAAATGATGAGCCAACAAAGCCCAACTCTTCACCTGCTACAGTAAAAATAAAGTCAGTTTGTTGCTCTGGTACAAATCGTCCATTTGTTTGTGGACCTTCAAATAACCCTTTACCAAACAATCCACCTGATCCGATAGTTATTCGAGATTGCCGCAATTGATATCCAGTTGCTTGTGGATCTGCTGATGGATCAACAAATGACTGCAACCTAGCAACCTGATACTCATTTACTGCTCCAGTTTGAACCGCAGTAAAAACTCCCACAATTCCAAGCAGCAATAATCCGATTACCCATATCGCCCTAGCACCTGATGCACCAATCATCGCTACAACAGCAGCTGAAATAATCAATACAGTTCCTAAATCAGGTTGGGCAACAATTAATAAAATTGGGATAGCTGCAATTGCCAATGCCTTTAATACATCTAAGTCAGATGGGTCATCATTTTTTTGCTCGCGATCTGCCAAGATCATGGCAATTCCAACAATTATTGCAATCTTTGCAAGTTCAGCAGGCTGGATCTGAAAACCTCCCGGTAGAGCTATCCAAGCTCTGGCGCCATTAATTTCTGCACCAATACCTGGAATTAAAACTAAAACTAAACCGATCACAGCAGCTAACCAGATGACAGGTGTGTAGGCACGAAGTAATCGATAATCAATTAGCGTGGTGCCATAAGCCAAAAGAATACCAATTAAAATATTTAAGGAGTGGCGTTTTAAGTAATACTCTGGGTCTAAGTCATAGGATCTAAACCACTCTCTTGTGCCCGCATAAACAAGCAAAGTTCCTATGCCCAGTAAGCCTATTACGGCCAAATTTAAAACATTATCAAAATTGGAAAAACTTAATCGATTGGCAGAGCGATATTTAACTGATTGACTCATTTTACGATTACACCACCAATTTTGCTACCAGAAGTAATTGTCTTCTTAGATTCCTTTGCCGCTCTTATTAAATCTACTTTGGCAATAGTATTAGGAACACCAGAAGGAAATATAGCTTTTGCTGGATCAACCTTGCCGCCACTGACACCAAATAAAGTGGCAAGCACATCCCTTGCCGCCACACCAGAGGTGGAAGCACCGAAGCCGCCTTGGCTAACCATCATTACTGCAACATATTTAGGATCTGAAGATGGTGCATATGCCGCAAACCATGATGTGTCATCTTTTGCACTTCCATCTGGATTTCTACCAAATACTTCAGCTGTTCCAGTCTTACCACTTACCTCAACTGGAAAACCAGAGAAAACTCCAGCAGCAGTTCCTTGCGTAACAACCATTCGAAGTGATCGATTTAGAAAATCCCAAGTACTTTGAGCCGCTTCAACTTTGCCGCCAATTTCTGGTTTAAATTCTTTGATTACCTTACCGTCAACATCAACAATTGCCCTGGCTACTTGAGGTTTATAGTAAACGCCATCGTTTGCAATGGCGGCATAAATTTCAGCTAATTTCAATGGCGTAATCAAAGTATCACCTTGACCAATTGAAAAGTTAACTGCATCTCCAGCTCTAACTTTATTTCCATCTAGGCAATTCTCGCGAGCAATCTCAATTAAATAAGGAGTTAAATCCTGCTTTTTAGCACGGTCTTTATAATTACAAAAGAAATCCTTATTTGAGTCATACCAATCTTGCTTCCATTGGCGATCAGGTACTCGACCTTTTAATTCACTGGGTAAATCAATTCCAGTTACCTTATCGATATCAAATAACTTAGCAGCCTTAAAGAAATAATCATTTGGATTAGATTTTGGCCGCAGGCCACCATCTCTTACCCACTCATCGTAAGATATTTGATACCAAAGTGAGTCGCATGAAATAGCCATACCAACATCAAGTGGAATTCTGCCAGCTGCAACACTGCCAAAGTTCTTATAGGTCCTAGTACCGATATCAACTGTTGCAGGGCAGTCATATCTAGCATCTAATGAGTATCCTGCTTTTGCTGCTGCTAATACTGAAATTGATTTAAATGTTGAAGCCGGCGCAAATAGACCTTGGATAGGTCTAGATAATGCTGGTACACCTTTACTCTCACTAAACAAATCCTTTGCCTGCTTAACTGTTAGGCCACGTTGCCAGATTGTTGGATCATAAGTTGGATAAGAGGCCATTGCTAACACTCGACCAGTCTTTATCTCCATAACAATTGCTGCCCCAGAATCACCACGGTATCCAGATGCTTTTGCTCGGTTTATAGCATTTGCTAAAGCTTTTTCTGCAGATGCTTGTAATTTTGAGTCAATATTAGTTATTAAATTATTTCCGGCTATCGCCTTAAAGTTTTTAGACTCTTTAGTTACAACCTCTTTGCGATTTACTAGAAATGTTCGAACTCCAGGAGTGCCACGCAAAAATTCATTGTATTTAACCTCTAAACCAGATTTACCAACAACTTCATTACGGTAATAATTTTTCTCTGGATTCTTCAAGTCTTCATCGGTCACTGAACCTACATAACCTAGAACATGTGCAACATTTTCACCCTCAAGGGATGGATAACTTCGAATCGGAACTGTTTGAACTTGAATGCCAAGATACGAATCTGAATTTTCTAATACCTTAAGTGCTAAATCCTGATTGGCATTTCCTACTAGTGGAATTGGTTGATACCTAGTGCCATTCCAACAACCAGCCCTACTATCCTTTGGTAATTCACCACATAATCTAGTTCTTTGATATACATCTGAGTATTCAAGGCCAAACAAATTAGCTGCTCTACCTAGAACTGATACACCTTTATCTGGTTGCTTATCTAATGTACTGCGGTCGGCAAATACAACTAAGCCAGGTAGATCAACAACTAATGGACTGCCATGAATATCAGTAATGGCTCCGCGCACTGCTGGTGTAACAATATCTCTACTTTGAATACTTATTGCAGCATCTTGATATCTACCACTATCTAATACTTGAAGGTAGAAAAGTCTGCCAAATAAAGCAAACATAAGTGAGAATATTAGAGTTTGAAAGATAATTAAATTAATCTTTCCCCGCTCGCTCATTATTTTTCCCTACTTGTTAACATGATTCTTCTCATTTTCACAATAAATGGTAGAAATAATGGAATGATTAAAAAAGTCCATAAGCTATTTACGAATATCAACCTAAGGTTTCTAAATATTCCACCCATTTCTTCACCTAATAGTGTGCCGACAATGGCAAAAAATATTAGCGATAGGCCAGATGCGATACTAATAAATCCTATAAACACAACTGGTGTCTCGGTAAAATCTCCAATACTTTCTTTATTAATAGAAAACAAATATCCCATGACAGTCATAACTAATGCCCACTGACCAAATGGCGTATCTGCAGCTATAGAAAGATCCATAATTACGCCGCCAATAAAACCAAAAACCATAGATCCGGTTCGATCCTCTAGAGATAGCACCACCATTAATGCTGCTATGTACAGCGAGAAGCCATTAATTGGAAAATTAATACGAGAAACTATGGTTTCTTGAATTAAGAAAATAACAAATAAAAATATTGATGTATTAAAGACTCTTAATTGGCTCATTACATTAATTACTTGGTGAAGGAGTAGGTGTTGGCGTTACATAAACTGTAACGGTTGGATTTGGTTTAGGTATAAGCGAATCCCTTGGATCACTCTTAGGTGGTGAAACTACTACTGCGACTATACCTATTCGATTTAAATTTACAGAAGCTTCAACATCAGCATTTTGAGTTATAGATGAAGCGTTACTTTGAACCTCAATTACTGATCCAACTGGTACTCCAGGCACAAATGGCCTTCCGCCTTCACTTCCTCGAGCAACTAATTTATCGCCAACTTTAATTTCACCAGTTGCATCTAATAATTGTAAAAGATATGTATTACCGCCCTGGCCACTTAGAACACCAATACTTTGAGTACCAGCAATTCGAACGCCAATTTTAAAGGTTGGATCACTCATCAGAAGTACAGTTGATGATGATGAACTAACAGATTTAACCACACCAACTAAGCCACCATCTGAGATAACAGTCATATTCTTACTAATTCCAGAACTGCTGCCAACATCAATTGTGATTGTCTCTTTAAAAGTTGCTGAAGATCCCCGATTAATTACTTTAGCCGCTACTACTTTGTAGTTACCTCGAGCTGCAAGATCTAATACATTTCTTAATTGGCTTAATTGTCCAATAGTATCTTCATCTAATATCTCTTTAGATTTAAGCTGATCAATTTCCTTAGTTAAATCATCAATTTTTTCATTTGATTGACCTAAATTTCTTAAGTCGCCTGCAAAATTTCCGATAGGTGAGAATAGATTTGAAAATAATTTCTCAACCGGTGAAAAAACTGAGGCTACTGTCCCTCGAATGCCACTAGCTAAATTGACGCCCCGTAGGTCTAAAGTAATTAGAAATAATGACGAAACAAGAAGTAGGACTAATAGGAGCCGCGAACGATTACCGCCGCCCTTAGCCACAACAAACTCCCTTGCAAATGATTAACGCCGAGGTTCAGAGATTAAAACCTTCTCTAAGGCTTCAAACTCTTCAATACATTTTCCAGAACCTTCAGCAACTGCTTGAAGTGGTCGTTCAGAAATATGTATAGGCATTCCAGTTTCATGACGCAATCTTTCATCAAGCCCACGAAGAAGAGCTCCGCCTCCGGTGAGAACAATTCCACGATCCATTAAATCGCTAGCTAGCTCTGGCGGCGTCTTATCTAATGTGTTTTTTACTGCATTTACGATTGCAGATACTGGCTCTTCTAATGCCTTACGGATATCAGCTGAAGTTACCAAGATAGTTTTTGGCAATCCCGTAGCTAGATCTCGACCACGAATTTCAGCATCTGGCTCACCTGGAAGTGGGAATGCTGAGCCAATCGCCATTTTAATTTCTTCTGCAGTGCGCTCACCTAAAAGCAGTGAGAACTCGCGCTTTACCCAATTAATAATTGATTGATCTAACTCATCGCCACCGACTCGAATTGAAAGTGCTGCGACTATTCCACCAAGTGAAATAACTGCAACCTCAGTAGTACCACCACCAATATCTACAACCATATTTCCAGTTGGTTCATGAATTGGTAAATCTGCACCAATCGCTGCTGCCATTGGCTCTTCAATTATGTAAACCTTACGCGCACCTGCTGCATAACCGGCATCTTTAACTGCGCGCTGTTCAACTCCGGTAATTCCAGATGGAACACAAACAACAATTCTAGGTTTTGCTAAGTAACGACGCTTATGTACTTTCTGAATAAAGTATTTAAGCATTCGCTCGGTCGTATCAAAATCGGCAATAACACCATCTTTAAGTGGGCGGATAGCAACAATATTTCCTGGAGTTCTTCCTATCATTCGCTTAGCTTCAAGTCCTACTGCCAAAATTGCACCAGTATCTTGATTTACTGCAACAACTGATGGCTCATTAAGCACAATGCCACGGCCACGGACATAAACCAATGTATTTGCTGTTCCTAAATCAACCGCCATATCGCGACCGATCCAAGACATTCGATTCTGACCTTTAGCCATCTGTTTCTCCTTATTTTACTTGGATAATAATCTATTAGTTGTTAAAGAAAATCTTAATTTCACGATTTGCAGATTCTGGCGAGTCTGAGCCATGAACTATGTTTTGAACCACCTTAGTACCTTGATCACGCGCAAGATCACCCCTAATAGTTCCTGGTTCTGCAGTAGTTGGATCGGTAGCACCAGCTAACTTTCTAAAACCTTCAATAACGCGCTCTCCCTCTGCCACCATTGCCACAATCGGTCCAGATGCCATGAACTCCATTAATGGTTCATAAAAAGGTTTTCCTTCATGCTCGGCATAATGCTTAGCAAGAATATTTCGATCTGCAGTTAACATTCTTAAATTTGTTATCTTGTAACCTTTTCGTTCAACGCGCGCAATTACTTCGCCAACCAAGCCGCGTTTAACGCCATCTGGTTTTACCAAAATTAAGGTTTGCTCTGAAATCACTTTCTTATTCTACGCAGGTTTTACCCCTGCTGAAAATTAAGGCTTTTTTGGCCCATTCTTATCTGCAGATGCGATTAAAGCAGCCTTTATCGCCTCACCTCTTCGCCCCAGAAAAATTGCAACCACCCATAAAATGGCAAATAATCCACCCATATAAAACATCAAGGAAATCACAAAGCCATATCCAACTACCAAAAACTGCAGGATAGATCCCAGCAAATACCCACCCTTACGCTTAAGAATACCCGCGTTTAGTAAAAATAAAATCGCAAGCAAGCCGCCGAGCCACATTTGAAGTGATGTCGCTTGATCTTTTGCAATTAAAAGTGCGAAGCCCATAAGAATTGACTCCATAGTTAAAACTGTGGCACACATGATTCTCATAACGTTTTTTCTCCCAACTTTCTAATGATCGAACGAGCACTGCCTGCAGTTGCTACTGAGCCAGTGACAAGAACTGCAGCAACACCATCACTTACTTGGTTTGCCAGTGATGCTTTTTCAATAGCAAAGGTGAGTGCTCCAGCTAGATCTGAGATTAACTCAATTTGCTCAGGTTTAAAGTAATTAGCTGCTATTTTAGATAATTGATCTGCTGGTAATGCTCTGGGTGAAGTATTTTGAGTTATAACTATGTAATCTACTGAATTTGCTAGCTTAGCTAAAATTCCATCTGCATCTTTATCTGCTAGCACTGCAACTACTGCTATTACTATTTCAAAATCAAACTCTGAGTCAATTGTTTGAGCAATTGCAGCAATTCCGTGAGGGTTGTGAGCAGCATCAATAATTACCATTGGATCTGTGTAGACAATTTCACATCGACCAGGTGATTTCACTTTGCTAAATGCCGTCCTTACTAATTCATCATCTAACTTAACTTGGGTAAATGCCTCAACTGCAGCCAGTGCCACTGCAGCATTATTAGCCTGGTGTATTCCATATAGCGGTAGATAGATATCTTCGATATCAGAAAATAGGCCATGAAGAGATATCAGTTGACCGCCTACTGCAAGGGATCTTTGCTTGACTGAAAACTCAACACCTTCGCGATATACATTTGCTGAAACTTTTGCAGCTTTTGCAAGTAATACCTTTGCTACCTCTGGCGTTTGTGCTGATAGCACTACATGAGATTCTGGTTTAAAAATTCCTGCTTTAGTTTGTGCAATCTCTTCTAAAGTATTACCTAAGTACTCCATGTGATCAAAGCCAATTGGAGTCATAACTGCCACCTGTGAAGAAACTACATTTGTCGCATCCCATTGCCCACCCATTCCAGCTTCAATTACAGCAATGTCAACAGGAAATTCAGCAAATGCAACAAAAGCCATTGCTGTTAGTGCTTCAAAGTAAGAGATTGGATGTGGTTGACGGGAATCAATTAGATCTAAGTACAAAGTAATATCGTTATAGGTATTAATCATGTTTTCTACTGAAATTGGCTCACCTTTAATACTAATTCGCTCAGTAAAGGATTCCAGGTGAGGAGAGGTATACCTACCAACTCGATACCCTAATTCAGAAAACAAATGATCAATCATTCTGGAAGTGGTGGTTTTTCCATTGGTGCCAGCTAAGTGAATAGTTGGATAAGAAAATTGTGGAGAACCTAATGCATCGGTCAAAGCTAAAATACGATCCAGAGTTGGTTCAATCTTATTCTCTGGCCAGCGCTTATTTAATGCTAATTCAATTGCATTTAGCTTAGCTATGTTGTCCGCACTACTCATTTACTTCGGTAATTTTTCAAGAAGGGCAGTAATTCTCTCAATATCTTCGGTAGTTTGGGAAAGCCTAGCTCTTATCTCGGTAACTACCTCCATTGGAGCCTTTGCCATAAAACCTTCATTATCTAATTTCACCTTTGCTGTATCACGATCTTTTTGTGCTGTTTGTAAATCTTTAGTTAGTCTGGCACGTTCAGCAACTAAATCAATTGCACCTGTCAGATCAAAATCAACTATAACATTTCCAATTTGAGTTTTTGCTGTGAAATTACTACCACCAGTTTCACACTTAACAATATGTCTAAGTGCTGCCTCATAACTATCTAACCCAGCTTCCTTTAAGCCAGAAAACTTAGCAACTACCTTTGCTGTGCTTTTAATCCCTTGATCATTTCTAAATCGGCGAATTTCAGTGACAATCTCCTGCATTTTTTCTACCAGCTTAACCGCCTCGTGATCTTGCGCAGATAAATCAGATTTAGGCCATTGAGTAATCATTAGTGATTGCCCACCAGTTAAATGACACCAAAGCTCTTCGGTAATAAATGGCATTACTGGGTGCATTAATCTAAGAAGTTGGTCTAAAACCTCTCCTAGTACTCGAGCACTTTTCTGTGTTGAAGCATCTGCGTTAGTAAAAGTTGATTTTGAAAGTTCTAAATACCAATCACATAAATCATCCCATGCAAAGTGATAAATCAGCTCACAAGCTTTTGCAAACTCAAATTTTTCAAATAGCTCATCGGCAGATGAAATTGTTTGATCTAATCTAGTTAGAATCCAATTATCAATGGCATTTAATTCACTGCGTTTTGGAAGATCACCCTCTATATTGGCGCCATTTAACATTGCAAATCTAGTTGCATTCCAAAGTTTGGTTGCAAAATTTCTAGATCCGGCAATCCAATCCTCAGCTAGTGCTTGATCTGTTCCGGGATTAGCTCCTCTTGCTAATGTAAAGCGAAGCGCATCTGAACCGTACTTATCCATGAACTCAATTGGGTCAACGGTATTTCCTCGACTTTTACTCATCTTCTTACCAAATTGATCACGCACTAAACCATGCAAAGCAATCACATTAAATGGCTGCTTACCCTCCATCGCAAATAAACCCATAATCATCATTCGAGCAACCCAGAAAAATAAAATGTCATAACCGGTAACTAAAACTGATGTGGGATAAAACTTTTTCAAATCCTCTGTCTGCTCTGGCCAACCTAATGTTGAAAATGGCCAAAGTGCTGATGAAAACCAGGTATCTAATACATCTGGGTCTTGCGTGTATCCAGCAGGTGGTTGTTCATCTGGTCCACAAACTACAACCTCATCATTTGGACCGTAGTAAACCGGGATGCGATGTCCCCACCAAAGTTGGCGAGAGATACACCAATCATGCATGTTATCTACCCATTCAAAATATCTAGGAGACATTTGTTCTGGCTCAATCTTTACTCTGCCATCTCTCACAGCATCTGCTGCAGCTTTTGCAAGTGGTGCAACCTTTACAAACCATTGCTTAGAAAGTCTTGGTTCAACTGTTGTATCGCATCTTTGGCAATGTCCTACTGCATGTACATATGGTCGCTTTTCAGCAACAACTCTGCCTTGCTTTCTTAACTCCTCCACCACAGCTTTTCTTGCATCAAAGCGATCTAGACCATCAAACTTTGTTCCAGTTCCAGCCATCACGCCATGCTCGTTCATAATTACAACTAACTCAATACCGTGTCGCATTCCCATTTCAAAGTCATTTGGGTCATGTGCTGCTGTCACTTTAACTGCGCCCGTTCCAAAATCAGGATCAACTAATTCATCGGCAATGATTGGAATCATTCGATCAACTAATGGAAGTAATACTTTCTTGCCAACTAAATGCTTATATCTTTCATCACTAGGGTTTACTGCAACTGCACCATCTCCAAGCATTGTCTCAGCCCTTGTGGTGGCAACTGTAATATTTAACTCATCATTGCCATACTTAATAGATACAAACTCACCAGCATCATCTTTATGCTCTACTTCAATATCAGATAGTGCAGTCAAACATCTTGGGCACCAATTAATTATTCTCTCCGCACGATAAATTAATTCCTTCTCATATAACCGCTTAAATATGGTTAGAACTGCTTTACTTAAATTTGTATCCATTGTAAAAGCTTCGCGATCCCAATCCACGCTATCGCCCAAGCGCTTCATTTGATCTAAAATTGCACCACCAGATTCAGCCTTCCACTGCCATACTTTTTCAATAAATGCTTCCCGACCTAAGTCATGGCGAGATTTACCTTGCGCAGCTAATTGCTTTTCAACAACATTTTGAGTTGCAATTCCTGCATGATCCATACCAGGTAGCCATAGCGCTTCAAAGCCTTTCATTCGTTTCATTCGAATTAGTAAGTCTTGAATTGTGTGATCTAGGGCGTGACCAATATGAAGTGAGCCAGTTACATTTGGTGGTGGAATTACTATGGTGAATGCCGGTTTTTTAGATTTTGCATCTGCTTTAAAGTAACCAGCACTTAGCCACTTTTTATAGAGTGGTGCTTCTATTTCTGCAGGTGAAAAGGTGGCAGCTAACTCTTTCTTATTATTACCACTCATAAGGGCTGATCTTAGGCGCTTTTTTCCTCAGAACTCTTATCACCCTTAACTGCCCGCTTTGGTCCACCTGCAGTACGCGGAATATAAGTTGGTGCTTCCTCTTTCCTAACTACCGCCGGGGTAATAACTACCTTTTCAATATCTTTTCTGCTTGGCACTTCATACATAACTGCAAGCAAGGTATCTTCCATGATTGCGCGTAAGCCTCTGGCACCGGTACCACGTTTAATTGCTAAATCAGCCACAACCTCTAAGGCCTCATTACTAAATTCAAGCTCAACCTCATCTAGTTCAAATAGTTTTTGGTACTGCTTTACCAAAGCATTTTTTGGTTCAGTCAATATCTGCATTAATGCTTTCTGATCTAAATTCTCAACGCTAGTCATAATAGGTAAGCGTCCGATAAATTCAGGAATCATGCCAAACTTAAGTAAATCTTCCGGCATAGCATCTGCAAAAATATCAGTCTTAATAACATCATCAATTGTTTGTAATTTCGCGTTAAATCCAACACCTGCTTTACCTTTACGGCTTTCAATGATTTTTTCAAGACCAGAAAAAGCTCCACCAACAATAAATAGTATGTTTGTTGTATCAATCTGCAAAAACTCTTGGTGGGGATGTTTACGTCCACCTTGTGGTGGAACTGATGCAGTTGTTCCTTCTAATATTTTTAGTAATGCTTGCTGCACTCCCTCACCAGATACATCTCTGGTAATTGATGGGTTCTCAGCTTTTCTAGCCACCTTATCAATTTCATCAATATAAATTATTCCAGTCTCAGCTTTTTTAACATCAAAATCTGCAGCTTGAATCAATTTCAGTAAAATGTTCTCAACATCTTCACCAACATAACCAGCCTCCGTTAATGCTGTGGCATCTGCAATTGCAAATGGCACATTAAGCATCCTGGCTAAAGTTTGTGCTAATAAAGTTTTACCACAACCAGTTGGTCCTAAAATTAAAATATTACTTTTAGAAAGCTCTATGCCATCATCACGTCTTGAATCGCCAGATTGCACACGCTTGTAGTGGTTATAGACAGCGACAGATAGAGATTTCTTTGCTTGATCTTGGCCGATTACATACTGATCTAAGAATTCAAATATTTCTTGTGGCTTTGGTAGCTCAGCTAAACCAAGGGTGCTAGTTTCATTGAGTTCATCTAAAATTATTTCATTACATAAATCAATACACTCATCACATATATAAACACCAGGGCCAGCGATTAATTTCTTAACCTGTTTTTGGGTTTTACCGCAGAAGGAACACTTAAGTAGGTCACCACTTTCACCAATACGGGTAGTCACCGAAATCGCTCCAATTCACTAGGGAAGAAGCACAAGGGTAGAACAGCGCGCGCATTGAATGCTGGGAAATTACCCTAAAAACTGTTCGCTTATAGGCGAATTAGTAGCAGGTATGCGCAACTAAGTATCTACGCTAGATATAAATCAAAGGCTAGTAAGTTAAGTTTTAAGTTAACTGCAAAAACTTAATCTTTTGCTTTTGCCTTACGAGAAGCAAGCACCTGATCAATTAATCCATACTCAACTGCTTCAGCTGAGGTTAGAATTTTATCTCGCTCAATATCCTTAGCAATTGTGGCTTTATCTTTCTTAGAGTGACGTGCCAACATATCTTCTAGCAATGTTCGCATACGTAAAATCTCTCTAGCTTGAATCTCAATATCAGATCCCTGGCCGCCACCTTCAGAGTAAGGCTGATGAATTAAAATTCGAGCATGCTCTAACGCATACCTTTTACCAGCAGCACCGCCTGCAAGAAGTACCGCTGCTGCAGATGCTGCTTGACCTAAACAAATAGTCATTACATCTGGGCGAACAAATTGCATAGTGTCATAAATTGCAGTTAACGCCGTAAATGATCCACCTGGTGAGTTTATGTACATCATAATGTCACGATCTGGATCCATAGATTCCAAAGTTAACAACTGAGCCATAACATCATTTGCTACTGTGTCATCAATTGCTTGACCTAAGAAAATAATGCGCTCTTCAAATAATTTTGTATATGGATCTAATCTCTTATAGCCATAGCTGGTGCGCTCTTCAATTGTTGGCAGAATATAACGAGAGGTGATCTCATTTAGCTTATTTAAATCCGGCTTCATCGTGAGGTGCCTCCACTTCCAGATACTTGACCTGCAGATTTAACAACATGATCTACAAAGCCATACTCTTTTGCTTCAGCAGCAGTAAACCAGCGGTCGCGATCTGAATCTTCAGTAATAATCTCTGCTTTTTGTCCAGTATGAAAAGCAATTAATTCAGCCATGCTCTTCTTAGTAAAACTCATTTGTTCAGCTTGGATTTTTATATCAGATGCTGTGCCACCAATACCGCCAGATGGTTGGTGCATCATGATGCGAGCATGTGGGAGTGCATATCTTTTGCCAGCAGTTCCTGCGCAAAGTAAAAACTGTCCCATCGATGCTGCAAGTCCCATCGCAACTGTTGCCACATCATTTTTGATGTACTGCATAGTGTCATAAATTGCCATACCGGCAGAGATTGATCCGCCTGGTGAATTAATATAAAGGTAAATATCTTTTTCTGGATCCTCAGCAGCAAGTAGAAGCATTTGAGCACAAATTGCATTTGCCATTGAATCTTCAACTACTGATCCTAAGAAAATAATGCGCTCTTTAAGTAGACGTTGATAAACCTGATCATCAAGTCCACCGCCAGCAGATGCTGCTGCGCGTGGGGTGTTACTTAGCTCCACCGATATCTCCTTTTGATTATAAATACTGTCTTGACCTTAACAATCTTTTACGAAAAATGCTTCCCCAATTACGCATGGGATCTGTTCGCCGTTAGCGATTATTCGCTTTTACTCTCAGGATCCTTCTTAGGCGCCAGCGCCTGAATATCTACTTTCTTACCGGATTTATCAACAATCTTAACTTGACCCAAAACCTGCGCTATCGCTTTTGCCCGAGCAACCTCGGCCACCATTGTCGTAATCTGACCTGCCTGAGATACCTCTTTAATGAATTGATCTGGTGTCATGCCATATCGACTTGCTGCTCGAACCAAATACTCAGTTAATTCAGATTCATTTACCGAAACTGCCTCTGCCTTAACAATTGAATCTAGTAGAAATTCACGGGTAATAGTTGTTCTTACCTCTTCATTAACCTCAGCACGATGCTTATCATCTTCTAGTCTGCCCTCTTTTTCTAAATGATCATTAACCTCATCTTCAATAATCTCAGCTGGTAGCGGAATATCAACTGTGCTCAATAATTTTTCAACTAGTAAATCTCTAGCTTGGGCACCCTGCTCTAACTCTTTAACCTTTGTTAGTCGGGTAGTTAAATCAGCCTTTAGCTCAGTCAGAGTTTCAAACTCTGATGCTAATTTTGCGAACTCATCATCTAATGGCGGTAGCTCGCGATTTTTTACCGCTTTAACAGTTACCTTGACCGTTGCTTTTTCATTTTCAGGCATACCAACTAGTGCGGTATCAAAACTCTTACTTTGACCAACTGTTAAGCCAGCTAGTGCTTCATCTAAACCTTCAATCATCGAGGCAGATCCCACCTCATACGAAATCTCATTAGCACTTCCGCCATCGATCTCTTTATCATCTTTGGTGGCAACTAAATCGATACTAACAAAATCGCCATTTGCAACAGATTTTTCAACAGTAGTTAAGGTGCCAAATCTTGTTCTTAATGATTGCAGTTGATCTTCAACATCTTTGTCGGTAACAGCAACATCATCTACTTCGATTTTTATCTCAGAAAACTTTGGTAATGCAATCTCTGGCCTAATATCTACCTCAACTGTAAAACTTAACTTCTCATTATCCTTTAGCTCCGTAATATCAACATTTGGCCGGCCAATTACTAAAACATCATTTTCTTTAGCTGCTTGAGAGTAAAAAGTAGGCAATGCAGCATTAATCGCCTCATCTAATACAGCGCCTCGACCAAAACGTTGGTCGATCATTGCAGCTGGTACTTTGCCTTTACGAAAACCAGGAATATTTACTTTTTCACTTAGAGATTTGTAAGCACCATCAATATGTGGCTTTAACTCAGAAAACTCAACATCAACTGAAAGCTTTACTCGTGTAGGTGAAAGTTTTTCAACCGTACTCTTCAATTAAGTTTCCCCTTTTAATTTAATTAACTTTGGTCGGGGCGGAGGGATTCGAACCCACGGTCTCCTGCTCCCAAAGCAGGCGCGCTAGCCACTACGCTACGCCCCGAAGGGTGAAAGTC
>Ga0208484_1000101_pt1 | contig 20966 bp, 19 predicted proteins | sample LakMenEpi09Aug11_FD_150682 | JGI IMG/M metagenome (GOLD analysis project Ga0208484, IMG submission 150682) | Freshwater microbial communities from Lake Mendota, WI - 09AUG2011 deep hole epilimnion (SPAdes) | ecosystem: Environmental > Aquatic > Freshwater > Lentic | place: Lake Mendota, Madison... | reverse complement strand
ATTGCAGGCGATAAAGAGAAAGTTTCTACAACTTATAAAGGTTTGCCTGGAGATGTTAAAAAAGGTGATCCAATTCTTGTTGATGATGGCAAAATTAGATTAGAAGTACTAGAAGTTAAAGGAAATAACGTAATTACCAAAGTAATAGAGGGTGGAACGATTTCCAACAGTAAAGGACTAAATCTTCCCGGAGTAGCAGTAAATGTTCCAGCAATGTCAGAAAAAGATGAAGAAGATCTGATCTGGGCGTTAAATAATGATTGTGACTTAATTGCTCTTTCCTTTGTTAGAAGTTCAAAAGATATAGACGATGTTCATAAAATTATGGATAAAGTTGGCAAAAGACTGCCCGTAGTAGCAAAAATTGAAAAACCTCAAGCTGTTGAAAATTTGAAAGACATCTTGGAAGCCTTTGATGCCATCATGATCGCTCGTGGAGATCTAGGTGTTGAGCTTCCCTTAGAAGAAGTTCCATTAGTTCAAAAAAGTGCAATTCAAATGTCTCGACAAATAGGTAAACCAGTAATAGTGGCAACACAAATGTTGGAATCAATGATTACCTCATCAAGGCCTACAAGAGCAGAAGCAAGTGACGTAGCAAATGCAGTTCTCGATGGAGCAGATGCGTTGATGTTAAGTGGTGAAACCAGCGTGGGAGATAACCCAGTAGGTGTTGTTGAAACTATGGCTCGAATCATTGAACATGTTGAAGAAGAAGCTTTGGAACAATTACCGAAGTTAGAACCTGAAACGCAAGGAAGTACCGGCAGAGCTGTAACAACTGCAGCAGTTGCAGTTGGTAAAGCCATTAATGCTCGATACTTAATCGCATTCACAGAAACTGGACGAAGTGTTCGTCTCATGGCAAGACATCGCTCAGCCTCTCAAATTTTGGCTTTTGCAACTGATCAAAAGGTTCAACGTCAACTTGCTCTTATTTGGGGAACAGAAACCTTCTTTTCAGAAACTGTCAAGCACACAGATGACATGGTTGCGACAGTTGATCGTCGTTTAACTTCCAACAATTTGGCCAAGTACGGCGAACTTGTTGTTGTTGTGGCAGGTGTTCCACCGGGTGTTCCTGGAACAACAAACGGTATGCGCGTGCACAAAGTTGGGACAGGTGCAGACGAAAGTTAATTTCATCTGCTAACCTAAAGTTTTAGTAAGGCATCCTTTAATACCGTCCCGTGAGGCGGAGAAGGAGGTCGAGAAGCACAATGAGTGCCAATTCTCGTAACTCTGCACGTGTAGTCCTTGAATCATCCGATATTTCCCGAGCACTATCTCGTATTGCTCATGAAATTCTTGAAAACAATAAAGGTTCAAAAGATTTAGTTCTGCTGGGTATTCCTTCTCGCGGTGTGCCATTAGCTAATCGCATCGCACAAAAAATAAATGAATTTGAAAAAGTAAATATTCCCGTTGGCTCTCTTGATATCACGATGTATCGAGATGATTTAAGACTAAGACCACCTAGAGCTCTTGCTCATACAGAAATTCCTGATGGAGGAATCGATCACAAGATAGTTATCTTGGTTGATGATGTTTTGTTTTCAGGTCGAACAATTAGAGCTGCTCTTGATGCCTTAAATGACATCGGTAGACCTGCCATGGTTCAAGTTGCTGTGCTGATTGATCGCGGACATAGAGAGTTGCCCATTCGAGCAGATTACGTGGGAAAAAATATTCCCACATCGATGAGTGAATCTGTACAAGTTTCATTGGCAGATGTTGATGGGAATCAAGAATCTGTAACCATCTCAGCAGGTGAACAATGAAGAAACATTTAGTTTCTGCTCACGATTTAAACAAAGATGAAGCAGTTTTAGTCCTTGATACAGCTAAAGAATTAGCCTTAATTTCTGATAGACCTGTTAAGAAATTACCAACTTTAAGAGGCAGAACAGTTGTTAATTTATTCTTTGAAGACAGCACTAGAACCAGAATCTCCTTTGAAGCAGCATCCAAAAGATTAAGTGCTGATGTTATTAATTTCTCAGCTAAAGGATCAAGTGTTTCAAAAGGAGAAAGCCTTAAAGATACTGCTCAAACTTTGCAATCAATGGGAGCAGATGCAGTCGTAATTAGACATGGATCATCAGGTGCACCTCATTTACTTGCCACTAGAAATTGGATTGATGCGGTAGTAATTAATGCAGGTGATGGCACACACGAACATCCAACTCAAGCCCTACTAGATGCATACACCATTAGAAAACACTTACGAAATAATGAAGGAGATTTAAGCGGGTTAAAAGTTGCCATCGTTGGCGATATCTTGCACAGTCGAGTCGCACGAAGTAATGCAATTTTACTCAAAACATTAGGTGCAACTCCAATCATGGTTGCTCCACCAACACTTCTTCCAGTTGGAATTGAGAAGTGGAATGGTGAATTCTCTTACGATTTAGATGAAGTTCTTCCTCAAGTTGATGCAGTAATGATGTTACGAGTACAACAAGAAAGAATGAGTGATGCATATTTTCCAACCACTAGGGAATATTCTAGAAACTTTGGTTTAAACGCTCAAAGATTAAAAACCATGCAAAAACATGCTCTTGTTTTACATCCTGGTCCAATGAATAGAGGCATGGAAATTACTGCTGAAGTTGCAGACAGCACCAACTCAGTTGTGATTGAACAAGTTGCAAATGGAGTAAGCGTGAGAATGGCAGTTTTGTATTTATTACTAGGTGGGTCAAATAGCGAAACAGGTGAAAACAACTAATGAGTATTTTACTAAAAAACGGATCCCTCAAGGGTGAAAAGAATGTAGATATCTTGATTGAAAATGACAAAATATCAAAGGTTGCACCAGGAAATTCTCTGAAAGATGACAAGGCAGAAGTTATTGATTTAACTGGATTAATAATTCTTCCTGGATTAGTTGACCTACATACACATTTACGCGAACCTGGCAGGGAAGATGCCGAAACAGTTGCAACGGGAAGTGCTGCTGCAGCTCGTGGAGGATTTACGGCAGTGCATGCAATGGCAAACACATTGCCAGTAGCAGACACAGCAGGAGTTGTGGAACAAGTTTGGAATTTAGGAAAAAGTATTGGTCTTGTTGATGTTTACCCAGTAGGAGCAGTAACCATTGGTTTGAAAGGTGAAAATTTAGCTGAACTTTCTGCGATGGCTGATTCAACTGCAAGAGTAAGAATCTTTAGCGATGATGGACATTGTGTTTCAGATCCAGTTTTAATGAGACGCGCATTGGAATACGTAAAAGCATTTAATGGAGTAATTGCCCAGCATGCACAAGAACCAAGATTGACTAAAAATGCACAGATGAATGAATCAGAATTATCAGGAAGATTAGGACTCACTGGTTGGCCTGCAGTTGCAGAGGAAGCAATTGTGGCAAGAGATGTATTACTTACTGAACACGTGCAATCAAAGTTGCATGTTTGCCATGCTTCAACTGCTGGAACAGTAGACATTCTGCGCTGGGCAAAAGGAAAGAAAGTAAATGTAACTGCAGAAGTTACCCCTCATCATTTATTCCTTAGCCAGATTCATTGCGAAAGCTACGACGCTAAATTTAAAGTTAATCCGCCATTAAGAACAGATGATGACATTAATGAATTAAGAAAAGCTTTAGCTGAAGGAATTATTGATGTTGTTGCAACAGATCACGCACCTCATCCAATGGAAGACAAGGAAGGCGAGTGGAGTTCCGCAGCTTTTGGAATGACAGGTTTAGAGACAGCTCTTTCAGTAGTGGCCACAGCAATGGTTGAAACAAAATTAATGACTTGGGCAGATGTGGCAAGAGTGATGAGTGAGAAACCTGCCGAAATTGGTCAGTTAACAGAACATGGTCGACCAATTGCTGAAAATGAGATTGCCAATCTCTGCATTATTGATCCAAATGCTTCATGGAAAGTTGATGCTAAAGACACGCATTCATTAAGTACTAATAATCCGTTTCATGACATGACATTAAAAAGTAAAGTCATTCATACAATCTTTCGCGGCAAATTCAGCATGAAAAGTGGTCAAGTCCAAAAATGAGTATTAACCCTGCGCTCTTAGTTCTAGAAGACGGAACTGTCTTTAGAGGTAGATCTTTTGGCAAAATGGGTGAGACTTTTGGCGAAGCTGTTTTCACAACAGGTATGACTGGATATCAAGAAACTTTGACTGATCCTTCTTATTATCAACAAATTGTTATTCAAACTGCACCTCATATTGGAAACACTGGCATTAATGATGAAGATGATGAATCTTCCCGCATTTGGGTATCAGGTTATGTAGTTAGAGATCCATCTCGAATGTCTTCAAATTGGAGATCAAAAAGAACCCTTGATCAAGAATTAGTAAACCAAAATATTGTGGGAATTTCAGGAATTGATACCAGAGCATTAACCAGGCACTTAAGAGATAAAGGTGCCATGAGAGCAGGAATATTTTCTCAAGACATTGATTCTCAAAACAGTGAGTACTTTATAAATAAAGTTAAGAATTCACCTCAAATGAAAGGTGCTGATCTTTGCGGAATGGTTTCCACAAAAGAACCATATGTGGTTCCAGCTGTTGGCAAAACTTTGTACAAAGTTGCCGCTATTGATTTGGGAATGAAAAATGGAATTTTACACAACTTAACCACCAGAGGGATTGAATTAACTGTACTTCCAGTCACTGCTACGGCAGATCAAGTTCTTGCAGCAGGCATTGATGGGGTGTTTTTAAGCAATGGCCCAGGAGATCCTGAAACTGCCAAACATGCAATATCTGTAACCCAAGAAGTTCTGAAAGCAAATAGAGCCTTATTCGGAATTTGTTTTGGTAATCAAATTTTAGGCAGAGCTGTTGGTTTTGAAACTTATAAATTAACTTTTGGCCATCGCGGTATTAATCAACCAGTTTTAGATAGAACTACAGGAAAAGTTGAAATAACAACTCATAATCATGGATTTGCAGTAAAGGCTCCAATAGATAAAATTAGCGACACAGAATTTGGTAGAGTAGAAGTAAGTCACATTTGTTTGAATGACAATGTTGTTGAAGGACTTGCACTTAAAGATAGACCAGCCTTTAGTGTGCAGTATCACCCTGAAGCAGCAGCTGGTCCACATGATGCTCAATACCTATTTGATCGCTTCACAAATTTGATGGACAAGAACAATGCCTAAAAGAAAAGATATTAAATCAGTCCTGGTAATTGGTTCAGGACCAATTGTGATCGGGCAAGCATGTGAATTTGACTATTCAGGAACGCAAGCTTGTCGAGTTTTAAGAGCAGAAGGAATAAGAGTAATTCTTCTAAATAGTAATCCTGCAACAATCATGACAGATCCTGAATTTGCTGATGCAACTTATGTTGAACCAATTTCTACCGATATTTTGGAAAAAATAATTATTAAGGAAAAACCCGATGCAATATTGCCAACATTGGGTGGCCAAACTGCATTAAACGCAGCGATGGCGCTTCATCGTGAAGGAATTCTAGAAAAGTACAACGTTGAATTAATCGGTGCCAAAGTAGAAGCAATTGAACGAGGCGAAAATCGCGAGAAGTTTAAAAAAATAGTTGCAAAAATTGGTGGCAATTCTGCAAAGAGTGAAATTTGTCATTCACTTGATGAATGTCTTTCTTCCGCACAAGTTCTTGGTTATCCACTAGTTGTAAGACCATCTTTCACAATGGGTGGAGCAGGATCTGGAATTGCTTACAACGAAGAAGACTTAATCAAATTTGTTGCCTCAGGATTACAAGCATCGCCAACTAGCGAAGTGCTATTAGAAGAAAGCATTATTGGCTGGAAAGAATATGAACTTGAATTAATGCGAGATCACCATGACAATGTGGTGATTATTTGTTCTATTGAAAACTTTGATCCAATGGGTGTGCACACAGGAGATTCCATAACTGTTGCTCCAGCGATGACTTTGACTGATCGTGAATATCAACACATGAGAGATGTTGCAATTGATGTTATTCGCGAAGTTGGAGTTGATACAGGTGGATGCAATATTCAATTTGCCATAAATCCAGAAGATGGTCGAATGATTGTTATTGAGATGAACCCAAGAGTCTCTCGTTCTTCAGCATTAGCTTCTAAAGCAACTGGTTTTCCAATTGCCAAAATTGCTGCGAAATTAGCAATTGGTTACACACTTAATGAGATTCCAAATGACATCACAAAAGAAACTCCAGCTTCTTTTGAACCAACACTTGATTATGTAGTGGTAAAAATTCCTCGTTTTGCTTTTGAAAAGTTTCCAGGAGCAGACACCACTTTGACTACACACATGAAAAGTGTGGGTGAAGCAATGGCAATTGGAAGAAACTTCTCAGAAGCTTTACAAAAATCGCTTCGTAGTTTAGAAAAGAAAGATGCTCCCTTTGACTTCTCAGATGTTAAGGAGTCTGCAAAGGAATTAGTGAAAACCGCTGCACGTCCAACAGATGGAAGAATCAACACAGTTCAAAGGGCCATGTGGGCAGGTGCTTCTGTTGCAGAACTTCATGAAAGCACAAAAATTGATCCTTGGTTTCTAGACCAAATACAACTTATTAATGAGATAGCCCTAGAAGTTAAGAATGCAAAATCAATAACCCCAGATTTGATGAAGTATGCAAAGCAACATGGTTTTTCTGACTCACAGATTGCACAACTTACTAAATCAAGTGAAAATCATGTAAGAAAAGATCGTCATGCAATGAATATCAGACCTGTGTATAAAACGGTAGATACTTGTGCTGCTGAATTCGAAGCTAAGACTCCTTATCATTATTCAAGTTACGATGAAGAAACAGAAGTGGCAAAGTCTGACAAGAAAAAAGTAATCATTCTTGGTTCTGGTCCAAATAGAATTGGTCAGGGAATTGAATTTGATTATTCCTGCGTGCACGCTGCTCAAACTTTGAAAAAAGCAGGATTTGAAACCATCATGGTTAATTGCAATCCTGAAACAGTTTCCACAGACTATGACACCTCAGATCGTTTGTATTTTGAACCATTAACGCTAGAAGATGTTTTAGAAATTGTTCATGCAGAACAACTCTCAGGAAATGTTCTAGGAGTTATTGTTCAATTGGGTGGACAAACTCCATTAGGTTTGGCGCAAAAACTTAAAGATAACGGTGTACCAATTGTTGGCACCAGTCCTGAAGCAATTCATTTAGCAGAGGAACGTGGAGCATTTGGCAAGGTTTTGGAAAAAGCAAAATTAATTTCTCCAGATCACGGCATGGCAGCATCTTTTCCTGAAGCCAAGAAAATCGCTTCTGAAATTGGTTATCCAGTTCTAGTCAGACCTTCTTATGTATTAGGTGGTCGAGGAATGGAAATTGTTTACGACGAAAACATGCTTTCTCAATACATCGAAAGAGCTACCGAAATAACTCCAGATCATCCTGTTTTGGTTGATCGTTTTCTTGATGATGCCTTAGAAATTGATGTTGATGCTTTGTTTGATGGCAAAGAAATGTTTCTTGGTGGAGTTATGGAACATATCGAAGAAGCAGGAATCCACTCAGGTGACAGCGCTTGTTCACTGCCACCAATCTCGTTGACTAAAGATCAAATTGAACAGATAAGACAAAGCACTTTTGCCATTGGAACAGGTGTAGGTGTTATTGGTTTACTAAACGTGCAATATGCCTTATCAAAAGATGTTTTGTATGTACTTGAAGCAAATCCTCGCGCATCAAGAACTGTTCCGTTTGTTTCAAAAGCAACAGGTGTTTCTTTAGCAAAAGCTTGCTCTCGCATCATGTTGGGAACAACAATTAAAGAATTAAGAGCCGAAGGAGTTTTGCCTAAACATGGTGATGGTGCAGATGAATTGATCGGTGCTCCAGTTGCAGTTAAAGAAGCTGTTCTTCCTTTTGGTCGATTTACTGGTGTTGACTCTGTTTTGGGTCCAGAAATGAAATCCACAGGTGAAGTAATGGGCATTGATTCAAGTTTTGGTATGGCTTTTGCTAAATCTCAAAGTGGAGCATATGCAGGGGGATTGCCTTTAAAGGGAAATGTATTTGTTTCAGCAGCAGATAAAGATAAAGAGCAAATGATTCCTTCCATACAAAAATTAAGCCAGTTAGGTTTCAAAATATTTGCCACAAAAGGAACTTCAGAATTTATAGCCAAACATGGAATAGAATCAGAAATTTTGAGAAAAGTTCAACAAGGTCACGCTGATGGTGAGGTTACAACTACCGAAGCAATTATGAATGGCGATATTGATTTAGTTGTTAATACTCCGCATGGGGGAGGAACGCGAACAGATGGTTACGAGATAAGAACTGCCGCCACAACAAGAAGTGTTCCATGTATTACAACATCTCAAGGCTTAAAAGCAGCTGTTGCTGGAATTGAAGCATTACAAAAGACTGGATTTAGTGTTAAATCATTGCAAGAATGGGCCAAAGATTTAGCCAAAGCTAGAGAAGTATTTTATAAAGAAGCTGGTTTTTAATGCCCATTGTTCATAAAGGCACAGTCGTTGATGTTAAAAAAGTTGGTAGTTATTTTGTTTTAACTGCCACAGCAGCAGATATTCCTAAAGATTTTAAACCTGGCAATTTCGTCGCTGTAGCAATTGGGGATGAAAGAAGTTCTTTAATTCTTAGAAGAGCATTCAGTATTTATCAAGTCAATGATCGCGGTGTTTATGGCGGAACAGTTGACATTGTGGTCTCTCCACATGGCCCAGGAACTGATTACATTGCAAATCTAAAAAGAAATGATCCTATTAATTTAGTTGGCCCATTAGGTAAACCATTTAGTTTGCCCAAGGATCCAGTACCTTGTGTTTTAGTTGGGGGCGGATATGGCGCAGCTCCTCTGTTTACCTTGGCTGAAGCACTGACAGCAAGAGGTTGCCGAGTTGATTTCATTTTGGGAGCATCCACCCAAGAAAAACTATTTGGAATGCTTGAAGCAAGAAGAATTTCAACAACACTTTCTGTGACAACAGATGATGGAACCTCTGGTGTGATGGGTCGAGTAACTGATGTCTTGCCTGATGTAATCAAAAAATCCGGAGCAGCAGTTGTTTATGCCTGTGGTCCAATGCAAATGCTAAAAGCAGTTTCTGAAGTTGCCACACTTCACGGAATTGTTTCTCAAACAAGTGTTGAAGAATCGATGGCTTGTGGAATCGGTGTGTGCATGACTTGTGTTATGCCAATTATTGGCGAAGACGGTGTAACAAGAATGCTTCGCTCTTGTGTTGATGGTCCTGCTTTTAGAGGAGACAAAGTTCGTTGGGATGAAGTTGGCACAATTCCTGCTGATACTTGGGGCGCTCCTGAAATTGGTGGACACTAATGAAAAGAGTTCCTAAAAGAACAACGGTAGATATGTCTACCAAACTTGGAAGACTGGAATTTTCTTCACCAGTTTTTACAGCTTCAGGTTGTGCTGCTGCTGGAAAAGAATTAGATCAATTTATCGATATCACAACTATTGGAGCAGTTGTAACAAAAAGTGTGATGTTAAATCCAAGATCTGGCAGAGCTACTCCTCGCATGGCCGAAACTCCCAGTGGAATGTTAAACGGAATTGGATTACAAGGACCAGGCATTGATGATTTCATTCAAAACGATTTAAGTTGGTTAAGTCAAAAGGGTGCCAAAACTATTGTTTCTATTGCAGGAAATAACGTTGAAGAATTTGGCAAAGTTGCAGATAAATTAAGGGATATTCCTGGAGTAATTGCAATTGAAGTAAACATTTCTTGTCCTAATGTTGAAAATAGAGGTCAAGTTTTTGCATGCGACCCATACGCAGCAGCAGATGTTATAAATAGTGTGCGAAGAAATGTATCAGCTAGCATTCCACTTTTTGCAAAATTATCACCGGATGTAACCGACATAACTGAAATCGCAAAGTCGGTTGTAAAAGCAGGCGCTGATGGATTAAGTGTGATCAACACTTTGTTGGGAATGGTCATTGATACAGATACTTTGTTACCAAAACTTAGTGGTAAAACTGGTGGATTATCAGGTCCTGCCATCAGACCAGTTGCCGTTCGATGTGTTTATCAAATAAGAAAAGCTTTACCAAATATTCCAATTATTGGCATGGGTGGAATAAGAAACGGAAGAGATGCTATTGAATTTTTCGCCGCTGGCGCAAATGCCATAAGTGTTGGTACAACAGTTTTTAATGATCCAGAAGCTTGTGTGAGAATTCATGATGAGACAGCTGAAATTTTGCAAGAAAAAGGAATCCGCTCGTTGTCCGAAATCATTAGTGCCGCTCACCGAGAAGATTCATAGATGAAAGCACCAATTGCAGTTGCCCTTGATGCACCAGATTTACAAACAGCTAAATCATGGGCCAAGGAAGTTTCTCCTTATGTCTCAACACTAAAAATAGGTTTAGAAAATTATCTTCGAGACGGCAAAAGCTCAATTGAAGAAATAAGAAAAATCAGTGATTGTGAAATCTTCTTGGATTTAAAACTTCACGATATTCCCGCCACAGTTGCTGGGGCATGTCGATCAGTTGCTGATCTAAATCCAAAATACTTAACAGTTCATGCATCAGGTGGGGCAGAGATGATTAATGAAGCTGTAAAAACATTGCCTAATACTTTGATAGTTGCCGTAACCATTCTGACTTCAATTGACGAAGTAAATCTACAAAAAATTGGATTTAAGAATGCACCCAAAGAATCAGCCGTAAATTTAGCAAAGCTTGCTGTGGCTGCCGGTGCACGTGCAATAGTTTGTAGTCCCCAAGAAGTATCAGAAATTCGTAAAAATGTTGATCCATCAATTGTGTTAATCACACCAGGTGTCAGACCAAAAGGTTCAAATGCCAATGATCAGCAAAGAATTGCAACCCCCGAAGAGGCTCTATTCAATGGTGCGAATTTGCTGGTAATTGGTAGACCAATCACAGGATCAGACAATGTTAGTGAATCAGCCAAGAGAATAAGCGAAGAAGTAAATAGCGTTAAATTGTGAAGACCTTTATTGCCTCACCAATTAGCAAGGTGCAAAGATAACCCCATGGCATTACCTACCCTCACTAAAGAAGAACGTGCCGCCGCTTTATTAAAAGCTGCAGCAGCTAGAAAAGTGAGAGCAAGTCTTCGTGAAAAACTAAAAAATGGTGAAATGAATCTGGCCGAGGCTTTTTCTCGTATTCAAACCGATGAAGCCGTTGCAAAAATGAAAGTGATTGCTCTTTTGGAATCTATGCCAGGAGTTGGAAAGATAAGAGCTGAGAATTTAATGGAAAGAATTGGTATTGCCCAAAGTAGAAGACTTAGAGGATTAGGCCCTAATCAATTAAATGCTCTCTTAGCGGAATTTAGTTCGTGAAATCTAAACTTGTCGTTTTAGCAGGACCCTCAGGGGTTGGTAAAGGAACAGTCGTAAGAGAACTAGTTAGGCAAAAACCTGAAGTTTTTCTCTCTGTATCAGCAACAACGCGTAAACCTAGACCTGAAGAAAATCATGATGATCATTACATGTTTTTAACTGAAAAAGAATTTCTAGATGAAATAGATAAAGGGAATTTGTTAGAGCATGCACAATTTGCCGGGGCTTGGTATGGAACTCCTAGAAAACCTGTTGAAGAAAGAATTAAGAATAATCAGATAGTCGTTTTAGAAATAGATTTGCAAGGTGCTCGACAAGTAAAAAAATCGATGCCTGAAGCTTTTCTAGTTATGCTTAAACCTCCTTCAATTGAGGAATTGAAAAAAAGACTTATTGATAGAGGCACAGAGAAGCCAGAAGAACTAGAACTTCGACTCCAGGTGGCAATAGGAGAGTTAGAGGCTGAAAATGAGTTCGATGCTGTGGTAATCAATGAGGATGTTCAGTCGGCGGTCAGTCAACTGATAACCTTGTTACATCTCAATTAAGAGATATCAAATTTGACCTGAAAGGCCTTAATTAACAGTGGCAACCACAATTCGTCCAGAAGGAATTACTAATCCTCCCATCGATGATCTATTGGATACTGCAGGTTCTAAATATCAATTAGTTATTTATGCTGCCAAACGTGCACGTCAAATTAATGCTTACTATTCACAATTAGGTGAAGGCTTACTTGAATATGTTGGTCCACTTGTTGAAACACAATTGCAAGAAAAACCATTATCAATTGCATTAAGAGAAATTAATTCAAAACTTTTAAACACCGAACACGTTGATCCAGAGGTTTTGGCTCAAGAGGCAGCTGAAATGGAACAAAGAAGATTAGCTGCAATTCAAGCTCAACAAAGATATAACGCTGGCTATGACAATTCATTTGCTGGAGTTTATGAAGAAACTTTCGAAGAAACTGCTGAAGTAATTACAGAAGATGTAGAAGCTCAAGCAGATGCTGCAGTTGTTGCCGATAACCAAGAGGGCGACGATGCTGCACCAACTGAAGAAACTGTTTCCTAAGAAATTCACAAATAACTAAGTCGGAGAAAACATGTCTCGACCTTTAGTTGTACTTGGAGTTACTGGTGGCATTGCTGCTTACAAATCTGCTGATCTAATTAGAAGACTCAAAGATCAAGATTTAGACGTTCAAGTTATTGCTACTAATAGCGCACTTAAGTTTGTTGGCGAAACTACATTTGCAGCTTTAAGTGGTAAACCTGTTATTTCAGATATCTGGGATAAAGCCCATGATGTAGAACATGTAAACGTTGCTAAAAATGCGGATGCAATTGTGGTTGCTCCTGCTACAGCAGATTTCTTAGCTCACCTTGTCTATGGCTTTGCTAATGATGCATTACTTGCAACTTTGTTAGTAGCAAAGTGTCCAATTATTTTGGCACCAGCAATGCACACAGAAATGTGGGAAAATTCCGCAACAAGAGAAAATGTAGCAACTCTTCGTAAACGTGGTTTCTTAGTTTTAGAACCAGCAGTTGGACAATTAACTGGTGAAGACCAAGGAGTAGGTCGTCTTCCAGATACAACTGAAATTGCTCGAGTTGTTAAGCAAGTTGTAAATAGAAAAACATCAAATTTACCTAAGGATTTATCTGGACTAAATGTCTTAATTTCAGCTGGTGGAACCAGAGAAGCAATTGATCCAATCCGATTTATTGGCAATAGAGCAAGTGGGAAACAAGGAGTAGCTCTTGCACTTTCTGCATTAAGTAGAGGTGCCAAAGTTACTTTGGTTGGTGCAAATCTAAACGTTGCAGTTCCTGCAGGAGTTGAATTTGTTGCAGCAAACTCTGCATTAGAAATGATGGAACAAATGACTCTTCGAGCGGGATCTGCTGACATAGTGATTATGAATGCTGCTGTTGCAGATTATTTTGTCCCCAATCCTGAACAATCAAAAATTAAAAAGACAACAGATAAGTTAAATATTGAATTGAGTAAAACCGGAGATATCTTGACTGTGTTATCTGAGAATAAACCTGTAAAGCAATATCTAGTTGGTTTTGCGGCAGAAACTGCAAACACTAATGAAGAACTTGTTGGATTAGCCAAAACCAAGTTAGAGAAAAAGAAAGCTGATTTGATTGTCGGCAACAAAGTCTCTGCTTCAGTTGGTATTAGTAGTGATGAGAATGAAGCCGTTTTAGTAACGAGTAATCAAGCAGTTTCGTTACCAAAAACCGACAAATTAGCACTCGCCGACGCCATCTGGGACTTCATCGTTAAGGACCTGGCTAAAGTAGGTCAAGAAAGAAAGAGTCCGGTCGAGCCCGACCTTGCGTGACCTGAATTAGTAATTAATAAATTCCAGGAAAGGAATATTCACACAATGTCCGGACGCTTATTTACTTCTGAATCTGTAACTGAAGGTCACCCAGATAAAATTGCTGACCAAATAAGTGACTCAATTCTTGATGACATGCTTAAGCAAGACCCACACAGCCGAGTAGCTGTCGAAACTTTAATTACCACTGGACAAGTTCATGTCGCAGGAGAAGTAACTACTAGTGGATACACAGATGTACCTGAAATTATTCGTCAAGTTGTGACACAAATTGGTTATGACAGCTCTGTTAAAGGTTTTGATGGAAATTCATGTGGAGTATCTGTTTCTATTGGAAAACAATCACCAGACATCGCACAAGGTGTTGATGATGCTTTAGAAGAAAGAACAGGTTCGCAAGATCCCTTGGACAGACAAGGTGCTGGAGATCAAGGTTTGATGTTTGGATATGCCTGTACCGATACAAAGACTCTTATGCCATTGCCAATTTATCTGGCACACAGATTAGCTGAGAAATTAACTGAAGTTAGAAAGAACGGAACTTTAGGTTACCTAAGACCAGATGGAAAAACACAAGTAACTATTGAATATGACGAACAAAACAGACCAGTTCGACTAGACACCATTGTGGTTTCATCACAACATGCAGCAGAAGTTGATCTTGAAAAACAATTAGCACCAGATGTTAAAAAACATGTTGTTGAACCTGTTTTAAAAGCACTTGATGTAAAACTTGATATCAGTAACTTCAAATTATTAGTAAACCCAACAGGAAGATTCGAAATTGGTGGACCAATGGGAGATGCTGGTTTAACTGGCAGAAAAATTATTGTTGACACCTACGGTGGAATGAGTAGACACGGTGGTGGAGCTTTTTCTGGAAAAGATCCGTCAAAGGTAGATAGATCTGCTGCTTATGCCATGCGTTGGGTTGCTAAGAATGTTGTGGCTGCTGGATTAGCACAAAGATGTGAAGTACAAGTTGCTTACGCAATTGGCAAAGCTCAACCAGTTGGAGTCTTTGTGGAAACTTTTGGAACAGGAATTACTAGTGATGAGAAAATTCAAGAAGCAATTCTTAAAGTTTTTGATTTACGCCCAGCAGCAATTATTAGAGATCTAGATCTAAAGCGTCCTATTTACAAGAAGACTGCTGCTTATGGTCACTTTGGTCGAGAAGACAAAGATTTCACCTGGGAGAAAACAGATAGGGCAGAAGATCTTAAGTCTGCAATATCTTAAAAATTAAAGTTCAAGGAGTAACGCGCTAGATGCCGCGACACTTAAACGTTGCTCGAGTTGTTTTAGACAACCCTTTGCCACATCTTGACAGATTATTTGATTACGAAATTCCAGAAGAACTAGATGAAGTTTGTGTTCCTGGAGTCAAAGTAAAAGTCAAGTTCTCCAACAGAAATATGGAAGCTTGGGTAGTCGAGAAAGTTGCACTATCGAGTCATCACAAAAAACTAAGTGAGATCTCAAAAGTAATATCGAACTATCCTGTTTTAACACCTGAAGTTTTAACCTTGTCTCAAATTGTTGCTGATCGATTCATCGGTAATTTGACAGATGTCTTGCGTTTTGCAATACCCCCGAGACAGGCAAAGATAGAAAAAGCTTTTAAGTGCGAATCAATAAAGTCCACAAAAATAGAGTCAAAAGAAGAAGTCACTCATAGTTCAATAACTATTCCTCCTTGCGTTGGTAAAGATGAAGTAATCATTGACTCTGTAATGAAGAAGATTAAGCAAGGGAAACAATCATTAATACTTTTTCCCAATATTTATTTAGTTGAAGAATTTAAGAGCACCTTGATATTGAAGGAACCTGGAGTCAAAGTTCAAGTATTAAGTGCCGAGCAAGAACCAAGTGTTAGATATAGCTCATTTCTTGAGATCCTTGGAAGTAATGCAGACGTAGTGATAGGAACTAGAAATGCAGTTTTTGCACCAATTCAAAATCTCGGATTAATAGCAATTTGGGATGACGCGGATGAAAACTATTACTCTCAACAATCTCCTTATTGGAATGCAAGAGAGGTGGCAATTTTAAGAGCAAGACTTAATGCTTGTGATTTCATGTCTTTTGGGAATTGCGAAAGTGTTGCCATTAATCAATTAATCAAAGATAAAGCAATAATTCGAGTTCCATTTATTGATGGTGATTCAAAGAATTACTGGCCTCAAGTCTTCACACTTGATAATTCGTCATCTGATCCAATTGAGCGCACCAAGCGAATTCCAAACAAAGCCTGGGAATTAGTTAAAGAAGGTTTAAAGAGCGGCAACGTCTTGATTCAAGTTCCAAGACTTGGTTATTCCAGTAATCTGCAGTGCTCTAGTTGTCGAGAAAGTGCAAGATGTAATGGATGTTCAGGTCCACTTTTAACTAAACAAAAAAACTCAGCTCCAGAATGTAAATGGTGCGGAAAAGTTGCCAGCAGTTGGAGATGTAGATACTGCAACACGAGAGAATTTAGAATTTCAGTTGTAGGACAAACCAAGACAGTTGAGGAACTTGGCAAGTCTTTTCCAGGTGTAAATATATTGACATCGGGTGGAGCAACAATACTTCGAAATGTTGAAGAGAGTAATTCAATTATTGTTGCAACACCTGGAGCAGAACCAAAAGCACCAAATGGTTATTCAGCTGCCATCTTGTTGGATGCATATTTATTATTGGGAGTTCCATCTCTTGCAGCTTCTGAAGAAGCCCTTAGAAAGTGGTTGCATCTATTTACCCTGTTGAAGCCCGAATCAGATGGTGGAAAAGTTTTTATCACTAGCGAATCGACTAACAGAGTCGTGCAGGCCTTAATAAAGCACGATCCAAATTGGTTGATAGACAATGAGCAAGAATTAAGAACTGAAACTAAGTTGCATCCATCCGTAACAACAATCTCTCTTAAAGGAGATTTAAAAGAGATTAATCAATTGCTCGAAACCTTTAATAATGATGTTTCAATATCGGTGATGGGACCTCGAATATTTGAAAAAGAAGAATTAGCCCAAATCGTTATCGGAACCAGTAAACCCGAAGATATTATTAGCAAAGTAAGGTCTGAAATCATTAAATTTAGTGTTGCTAGAACTAAACCTGTGCGTGCTCATGTCAACGCTTATGACATCGATTAGAATTAAATAAATCTTTCACAGAAAGCCATTTTATGACAATTAAGAACATACGTCTTTTTGGCGATACTGTGCTAACTAAAAAAGCTGACGAAGTTAGAGACTTCGACAAAGAATTACAACAACTAGTTAAAGATTTAACTGAAACTATGTTGGAAGCCCCAGGTGTAGGACTTGCAGCACCACAAATTGGAGTTTCCTTAAGAGTCTTTACATATTGCGTTGAAGAAGATAGACCAGGACATTTAATAAATCCAATTTTGCAATTATCTGAAAACCGCCAAGACGGAGATGAAGGCTGCCTTTCAATTCCAGGATTAGCTTTTAACACTGATCGCTCTTATGGCGTAATTGCAAGAGGTAAGAATATGTATGGCGAAGATGTTGTCATTGAAGGTTCAGAGTTATTGGCTCGATGCATTCAACATGAAACAGATCATTTGGACGGAATACTTTTTGTAGATCGCTTAGATACTGAGACAAGAAAATTAGCGATGAAATCTATTAGAGAAGCCGAATGGTTTGGTTTAGACAAACCAATAGTCAAGGTAAGTCCACACGATACTTTCGGTTTGTCGATTTAGCTTCGATGAAAATTCTTTTTTTGGGCACTCCCGATAGTGCTGTTCCGATTCTGGAAAAATTGGTTACAACTCAACATCAAGTAGTCGGAGTGATAACTCAGCCAGCTCGAAAAAGCGGACGAGGTCTTGATCTTAAAGAGTCAGCCGTATCAGAATTTGCGAAACAAAAAGGTTTGAAAGTCTTTAGCCCAGAAAAAATAGATAAAGAATACTTTGCTCAAAATTTAAAGTCACTCGATGCAGATATGGCAATAGTAGTCGCATTTGGACAAATTCTCAGTGAGGAAGTTTTAGCTGAACTAAAATTTGGATGGATCAACATCCATTATTCGTTGTTACCCAAGTTTAGAGGCGCAGCTCCTGTTCAAAGAGCAATACTTCAAGGTGAGAATGAAACTGGAATTTCATTTTTTGCGATAGAAGAAGGACTAGACACTGGTCCAATTATAAAAAGTTATCCCTACAAATTATCTGATTCAGCAACCACTGACTCGGTATTGCAAGATCTAAATGTTCTGGCAACTCAAAAGATTGAAGAAATAATTACAGGAATTCAAAATGGTTCATTTGAACCAGTAAAGCAATCAGGAGATGCAAGTACTGCACCAAAACTAAATGAGATGGATTTAAGAATTGATTGGAATGATCTATCTTCGGAGATCAGTAGAAAAGTAAGAGCAGGTAGCAAGAGATTAAATGCTTGGACGATAATTGGAGAATCAAAAATCAAAATTTTGTCAATTTCTGAAAACCCTCTCGAAGATCAAATTGCACGTGGGCAAATAAAAGTCGTCAATAAATTTGTGAATGTGGGATGCAAAAGTGGCTCTCTGATCATCAATGAAGTTATCCCCGAAGGTAAAAAGCAAATGGACGCTATTTCGTGGATTAACGGGCTTCAAGATAAATCCGACTTGAAATTTTCCTAGTTCTTGAGACCTCAGGGTCAGACTTAATCAATTAGCCTTTGTTATTGAGTATTCTTACCTTATGGATATAAAGATTGCAGCCAGCATTTTAAACGCTGATGCCAATAATCTGGAGAAAGAAATATCCGCAGTCAGTGCTTCTGCTGATTGGATTCATGTTGATGTCATGGACAATCACTTTGTCCCAAATCTTAGTTTTGGAATAAACGTTTTAGAAAGTCTTGCTCAGAAAAAACAGAAACCATTAGATGCTCATTTAATGATAGAAAATCCAGACCATTGGGCTCCCAAGTTTGTAGAAGCAGGAGCTGATTCGGTGACTTTTCATTATGAGGCAGCAAAAGATTCTAAGAAACTAATCAAAGAACTTCATGCAATGAAATCAAGAGTTGGATTAGCCATAAAACCTAAAACTCCGTTAAGTGATGTTAAAGAATTTCTTTCAGACATAGATGTATTGCTAGTTATGACAGTTGAACCAGGATTTGGCGGTCAATCATTTATGACCGAGATGCTTGAGAAAGTAAAAGAAGCCAGATCAATAATTAACAATGAGAAATTGACAATGTGGGTGCAAGTAGATGGGGGAGTTGGACTTAAAACTATTGAACAAGCATCTCAAGCTGGCGCAGATTTCCTAGTTGTGGGTTCAGCAGCATTTGCAGCGCAAGATCCAGGAAAAGCAATGAAAGAGTTACGTGAATTAGCAGTAAAAGGTTCTATCAATTAATTTATGGCACATCAATCTGACATTTATTGGCTTGGCGTTGCTGCTGAGCAATCGTTAATCCCATTTACTGTTAAAAGAAATCCAAGAGTTGGTGCTGTAGTTGTTGATAAATCTGGCTTAGCAATTGCTAAGGGATTCCACGAAGGTTATGGCTCTGCACATGCAGAACAAGTGGTCTTGGACAAACTAAAAGGTAGAGCCAAAGGTTCAACTCTTTATGTGAATTTAGCGCCATGTAACCATGTGGGGAAAACGCCTTCTTGCTGTGTGGAAATTATCAATAGAGGAATCAAAAGAGTTGTTTATTCGAATGCCGATCCTAATCCGCTAAGTCAAGGAAATATTGAATTCTTAAAAGCTAATGGTGTTGAAGTTTCCCACATCAAGATGCCTAAGAAGTATGAGAATATAAATTTCAGATGGTTCAAATCTTTTGAAATGGATAGACCCTTTGTTACCGCAAAGATCGCACTGACCTTAGATGGAAAAATAAATGATGGAAGTTCTAAAAAGATAAGAATTACAGGCAAAGAAGCAGAGATAGAAGTTCACGCAATTCGAAATGGATGTGATGCAATAGTCACTGGAACTGGAACAGTACTTGCAGATAATCCAAGATTAAACGTTCGATTTCCTCGAAAACTTAAACAATCAAATCAACCAATTAGATTCATTGTGGGCGATAGAGAAATTCCGAGTGACTATCTCGTTAAAGATGAGAGCTCTCAGACTCAATTTTGTAGAAAAATATCACCAAAAATTGTCCTAGAAGAATTATTAAAATTAGATGTTCGAACAGTCCTTTTGGAATCAGGGGCTACTTTGCTAACACAATTTCTCAATCAAGATCTAGTTGATGAGTTAGTGATTTACATGGCACCTACCGCAATTGGTCAAGGTCAAGCAATTGTAGACGGAATACTGCAGTCAGTTTCAAATCGCACTTTTAATATAAGTAGTGTTGGATTAGTAGGAAACGACCTTAGATTTAAGGTCTCTTTCAGATAAATTAATGAAGTTGGAGTTATGTTCACAGGCATTGTTCAACACGTTGGTGTGGTTAAACAAGTTCGCCCATTGAGTGATAATTCAATCCAAATTGACGTTGATTGCAAAGATCTCAATTCGACTTCTCAATTAGGTCAGAGTATTTCCATTGACGGAATTTGTCTAACAGTTGAAAAAGTCAATAACGATAACTTAACTTTCACAGCCATATCCGAAACAATGGATAAGACTAAATTGAAAGACAAAGTCTCAGGATCATTGGTAAATATTGAAGGATCAGCCTCAATGCAAGATTTGGTTGGCGGACATCCAATAACAGGACACATTGACACAGTTGGAAAAATCGTTGATATTACAAATTCTGAATCCTGGAAGACCATCAGAATATCTGTTGATAAAAGTCATCGTAATCTGATCGTTAGCAAAGGATCAATTTGTATCGATGGGGTATCACTAACTATTAGCAATATTGGATCAGTAGAAGAATCATGGTTTGAAGTGTCTTTAATTCCTGCAACTTTGTCTCATACGACTCTGGATTTATTAGTAGTTGGCGATCCAGTAAATATTGAATTTGATCAAGTAGGAAAATACATCGCTCAGAATATGCAGATGCAAAATGACAAATAAATCAGAAGTTGTGTTTGACACGGTTGAAAGTGCGATCGAAGAATTCAAGCTAGGACATGCAATCGTTGTTGTTGACGATGAGGATAGGGAAAATGAGGGAGATTTAATTCTTCCAGGATCTCTAATTACTACTGAATCAATGAATTTCATGATCAAGAACACTTCAGGTGTTGTATGCGTTCCGATGGAATCTGAAGATTTAGACAGATTAAAAGTGCCACCAATGACCGCAGTAAATGAAGATAAGAAATCAACAGCTTTTAGTATTTCTGTGGATGCATCTGCTGGAATCA
>Ga0208484_1000096_pt1 | contig 21653 bp, 9 predicted proteins | sample LakMenEpi09Aug11_FD_150682 | JGI IMG/M metagenome (GOLD analysis project Ga0208484, IMG submission 150682) | Freshwater microbial communities from Lake Mendota, WI - 09AUG2011 deep hole epilimnion (SPAdes) | ecosystem: Environmental > Aquatic > Freshwater > Lentic | place: Lake Mendota, Madison... | reverse complement strand
CCGCCGGCGATCTGGTTGAACTCCGACGGCGACTTGAAGTCGGCCGCTTCGTCGCCGTAAAAGCCGACTCGCAGTTTCTTCACGTCGGCCCAGTAAGGGGCCGCGCGGTCGATCGTGTGGCGCACTCCGGCGAACCGGGAGGGGACGGTGAAGACGTCGAGGGCCAGCATCCGGTCGCCGGGGATGATGTCGGGGAGGTAGATGCCGTCATCGGTCGGAATGAAATAGTCGGCGAGCATCCCCTTCCCCTCGGTGCTCGTCTCGTCTCGGACGCGGAATGTGCCGAAGCCGGGCACGAAGATCAGCTCCACGGGGCTCGTGATCGGGCGATTGGGCCACATCATCCACGGGGGCGACCCGTCCCAGGCTGCCGTGACGGCCGGCTTCTCGTTGGGCTGGAAGGGGCGCTCTTCGTCCTGCTGCGTCCAGGCGTTGCTCCGCTTGCAGGCTGTCGGCGTCTTGTTGCGGGCCTCGAGCGGGCTGTCGTCCGAGTTGTCGTCCGAGCTGTCGTCCGAGTCATCGTCCGAGCTGTCGTCCGAGCTGTCGTCCGAGTCATCGTCGTCGCAGAGATCGGCCACGAAGACGGCCAGGGCATCGATGATGAGGTAGGGATTGGTGGCGGTGTCGTGGGGAGCCGTCGGATCGGCGAGGCGTTCGAGGGTGACGGTCGTCTTGCGCGGGTCGAGAGTCTCCGGATCGGCGGCGGGGAGCGTGGCCCGGCATCCGGCGATCGGCGTCACGACGGCGCTCGTGCCCGGTTCGGGAACGGCCTGAAAACCTTTCGTCGAGGGCGCCTCGGGCTTCACGAACATCCACTGGTTGGCCCGCAGGGCGGCCTTCCCTTGGGGAAAGGGAAATGTGCCGCCGCAGCGGAGCCTCCAGACCGGATCCCCCGACACCCGCCGACCGAGGTCGACCGCGTCGGGGGTCGCCCCGCGGAGATTTGCGTCGACCGGTTCCGCCGAGCCGGCCACTCCGCCGTTGAAGCGGGCATCCCAGGGATGGTGGAGAACGACGAACAGCTCCCCCTGCTTCGTGTCGGAGTCCTCCCAGGCGAGCGTCTGCGTGATCACCACCTCCGGCCGCTCGGCCCCCCACACGGTCGCGGCATCGGTGTCCTTCGTGGCCGGATCGCCGTCGACATTCCAGCCGTCGAGCGGCTCGATGTCGTATTCGTAGCGGCTCATCGTCGAGTCGGCATCCTGGTACTCGATGACGTTGGCAGCCCACTGAGCACAGTTGGCCGCGACGTCGGGCGAAGGGTTCATGCCCGGCAACGTCGAGAGCGCCACGGCCGCCATGTAGAGATCCTTGAAGAACAGCCGCCGCTGCCCCCGCCGCCCTTCCACCGGTCTGGTGACGTCCATCCGCAGGCCTGCGGCGAACTCCGCGGGGAGGAGATTGTTCGGCGGCCGGGTGCCGTCGACCACCGCACTCCAGGCCCCTTCCGGCATCTGTTCGTGGAGGAGCGCAGGGGGGATCGCGGCGAAATAGTCGTAGATCCGTTGGGCTGCGTCGCCGAGCAGACTGGCGGTGTCCCAGCTGTCGCTCGTGACGACGAACCGGGCCCCCTCGGCCTGCGAGCCGAGGAGGGCGGCCATCCGATGCGGGAGGCGGGTCGTGTCGTCGTCGTAGGGGCGGAGGACGCGCTCGAGTTCCGCCGGGGAAAAAGGATTGTCGGGGATCGGGCTCGGACCACGACCGGCGGTGCGGGGGTCGTTGAGTTCGGTGCGGCGCCGGTCGTAGTCGAGTTGCACCTCGTAGGGATCGTCCTGGAACTCGCTCGACGTGTCGGCCTTGGCGTAGCCGAGCGTCGGCACCGGGCCGCCGGAGGGCGTCGCGAACGTCTGCAGCCGTCCCTGGAGATCGACCCCCCAGCCGCGGTTGGCAGCGGGCACCGCCAGGAGCGATGCCTCGTCGTCCTTGCTTGCAGGATCGTCCTCGCCGTTCCGCCCCGGCATCGGCACGCGGGTCGCGAGATCGGCGAGCGTGTCGCTGCGGCCGACAGGCTCGACTTGATCGTTGGCCCTCCAGCCGTAGCGCCCTTCGATCTCCTGCCCCGCGGGAAACACGAGCGGCAGGAGCCGGTCGCCCGGTCGCGGTGCCATGGCGGTGTAGAGGGTTTGCGGCGCCCTGCCCCCGAGGAGGAGATTGAGCCAGGGATTGTCACCGGCAGGGTCGGCACTCGCGTCGGCCAGGGATCGGAACACGGTCGCCCCGTTGATCTCGGCGGGGCCGTAGCCGCTCCCGATGGGGAGCGGGAAGCTGCCATCGGGCAGATCGCGGATCGAGCCGTGCGCGTTGACGTTGAGCCGGCCGTCCATGTCGAGGATCAGGCAGGAGATGTCGACGCGGATCGGCAGCCCGTTGGTGCCGCGGATCGTGGGGAAGCCGGGATCGAAGAACCAGCCGTCATGAACGCCGTCGTTGTCGTTGTCGGCCCGGTCGTCGACGCCGTCGCCGTCGAGGTCGTCGTTGGCGGTGTCGTCGTCGTGGAGGGAGGCGGTGGCCTCGATCCGGAACATCGACGGTCGGATGACCTTCGACCGCGCCGGTCGCTCCGGGTCGGGTTCCACGTGGGCGAGGAATCCGTTGGCGGGGAAGTCGTAGGCATCCCACGCCTCGTTGAGCGTCGCCACGCCGGCGTGGGGACGGTTGTTGACGAGGAACGGCGTGTCCGCCGGAGGCGCCCGGAAAGGGAGGCCGGCGCCGGGCCGCTCGATCGGCGGCCCGAGCGTGCCGATGCACAGTCGCACGCCGCCGCCTCCGGTCGGCTCGGCGCGGAGAATCGGATGGCTCGTCGCCACCCCCTGCCTCGGTCGGAGCGTGAGCACGCGGCCGCTCAGGTGGGCGAAGGGGATGGGGGAGGGAGCGGGCGTCGTGGCCGATCCGAAGGAGACGGTGAGCGTGCAAAACGGACCTGCCACCTCGGCAGCCGAGACGGTTCCCTCGAGGGGAGGCTCGTTGCCGTACTGGTCGACGAGGAGCGATTCGAACTGCAGGGAGAAGGTCGTCCCGCTCGTGCTCAGGCTCTTCGGCTCGCGCGCGGCGAGGATCGGATCACGCCTGCCGCGGAGAAGGAGAAGGGCCGACTCCTCGAGGAGATGCTCGGTGGGAAGCCGCGCTTCGGCGACGCCCGCCGACAGCTTGGCGAAGGCCCGCGCCGTGGTCCGCGCGCGGCTCGTGGTGACCACGTACGTGATCCCGAGCAGCATGAACAGCGACAGCATGCTGAGCACGACGAGCAGCAGCACGCCACGGCGTTCGGTCGGAAGATTCGGGGGAGGAGCGTGCATCGGTTTCAACGGGCGTACTCGTCGGCTCCCTGCATGGTGACGGTGTACTCCGTGGCCGAGATCGCGTCCGGGAGAAGATACGCCCGCCGCGGAAGGGTGGCCGCGGAGAACGGGGGATTCCCCTCGAAGGCCACCGTGGCGCCGCGGCCAACCCGATCGAGATCGGCCCTGACGAGGCGGTGGACCCTCGGCGGAGCCATCGGATCGGTCGTCGTGCCGGCGAGAAGGAGGATCGTGCCGCTCCGCATCACCTCGCTGTCGGACCGTCCGGCCACGAGCGGGCCTGTCGACCACTCGAGCCGATCGGTGGCGGTGAGCATCAGATCGGGAGGGGGCGTGCCCGCGGGGGGGGGCATGATGCCCGGTTCGCGCTTGTGAAAAATGACGATCGTCATCGTCGCCTGCTGCGAGGGCTCGAGGGGCGCCGCGAACGGATGGGTGATCATCGCCAGCCAGGTCGTTCGCCCCGTGAACGAGCGCACCCCTCCGCTGAACCGGTTGCGGGGGGGATCGTCCGGGCCGAGGGCAGCGGCGAAGGCCACGTCGTCGCGGGACTGGAAGGCGTAGCCCGCGATCGGCCATGCCCGCGGTTGTTCGCTCGGCGTATCGCTGACGCTGCGGGTGCCTCCGGCGCGGAGCACCGCCGGGTGGAGTCCCGTTCCCTCCGGCCAGACGCCGCTGGCCGAGCCGATCGGATCGAAAATCAATGGCGGCAGCGGGCAGTCACCGCCGGTGGGGCTCGTGAGGGCGTCGATTCTCGTCAGCCCCAGTGTGAGGGCATCGGCCCGGGCGTTCTCGGTGACGGTGCCGATCTGGTCGTAGATGATGCTCCGCGCGGCCGAGGAACGGCCGGCGACGATCAGTCCGAGGACACATGTCAGGCCGATGGCGAGGATCCCGATCGAGATCAGCACCTCGAGGAGCGTGATCCCCCTGCGCATCCCCCGATCACTGCCCGGAGCGGACGAACACTTGGGAGTCGCGGGCATTGGTCACCGGCGTGGTTTGGATGTGGAGTGCCGGCGGTACGGCCCGCGCCAAACCGGACCGTGGATCGATCGCGATCCACGTCGAATCGGCATACTGCCAATTGGCACCGGGATTGGCCTCGGTGGGAGCGGGATTGAAGGGAAGCCCGCACCGATCGATCCTCCCGACCAGCAGGAGAACCGTTCCGCGCACCGGCACGCGAGCGTCCAGCGCCGCGCCTGACAGCGCCGTGGCGAGGAAGTTCACTTCCGTCACGGCCCCTGCCGAATCGAACATCATCGCGATCGCCTGGCCTGCATTGTATCCGGCAGCGGGTGGGTAACCATCGTCCCCGGCGAGGGGGGCGGGGCCGAATCTTTCCGAGCCGATCCCCGACCAGGCGAGGTCGATCGCCATGCCGTTGGCGATCGACAGGAGCGATCCGGCCGGGGCCGGCTTGCGGTGGATCTTGAAATTGTGCCAGGTGGTCGCCCCACCGGGGGCCGACGGTGTCGGCCAGACCGTGTTGGCCGGGGTCTGCCCCGCTTCGCTCCGGAGCCGGGCCTTGAAGCCGGTGACGGTCGGCTGGGAATCACACTCAAGCGCGAACAGGTCGGCACCGTGGCCGATCTGGATCAGATCGCCGTTGGAGACCAGCGGACGCGGCTCCGAGCCTGCGGAGAAAGCGGGCGTCTTCATCGTCGTCATCAAGGCGACATCGGCTCCGCCGCGGGAGAACGTCAGTTGCACAGGATCGGAGGGGCGAGCGGGTTGCGTGAGGCTGACTGCGGCGGTGAAGGTATCGCCGCGATACGCCTCGGGACGCCTGGCGATCGCCAGATCGATGGCCGCCACGCCCGACAGCGGCTCGATCCACAGCCCGGCCGCGGTGGTTTGTCCGAGCGACGTGGCCTGGGACTGGGCGACGAGGCTCGACACCGCTGCCGCCGCTCTTCGGCTCGCCCTCGCCGACTCGCCACTCGAGAACGCCGGGAGGATCGTGACGGAGAGGAGCCCGAGGATCGACACCACGACGAGCAACTCGACGAGCGTCATGCCTCCACGGCTCGCGCCTCTGCCCACCCGGATCTTCAAGGCTGTCGATCGATGCATGGTTCTCGATTCCTCTTGGCCGCGCTGCCTGTCGGCCGCCACGAACTTTCCAGACTCACTCGAGGCCATTGGTGTCGATGGCCGGGGAGAGCGGTGTCGGCCTGATTCCCGGTGCATACCTCCCCTTCCAGGGGAGGCCGTCGAGCGTCGCCTGACCGCTCGTGTCGACCTGTGATCCGCCGAGAACCGGCAGGAGGGGCGTCGGGTTGCCGGCGGCACCGACGGCCGGAAGGGTGAGAAACTCGGAGATGGCGGTGCCAGGGAGGACCGTGTCGGCCGTGAGTGCCGTGCCGACACCTCGGTGACCGTTGGGGATCCGCAGTGACGGTCGGTCGAACGGGGCCTGTTCGTGGGCGACACGCGAATCGGTGAGCGACCGGAGAAAGGCCGCCACTGCCTGGATCCGTTCCCGATCGCCATTGATCTCGGGGAGGACCTCGATGTCGGCATCGCCGTCGAAGCCGTTGGCCCGGTTCGATTCGGCGAAGTCACTGCCGCGGGCGTAAAACTGCACGACCTGCTCGAGCGTCAGTTGCCCGCCGTTGTGGAAGTAGGGCCCGGTGAGATCGATGTTGCGGAGCGTCGGTGTCTTGAACGCGCCGGTCACCGCGATCCTCTCGCCCGGCTTCGGATCGGTGCCCGGCTGGACGATGAAGGCCCGGGAATCGAAGTACGGCCCGTGCCTGTCGACGTCGGGCGAGCGACCCGTGACCTGGGCCGAGAAGGAAAGGGGATTGCCGAACGGATCGGTGCCGCCGATGCCGACATCCTCGAGCGCCGGCCGTACGTTGATGTTGTAGAAACCGGAGTCGTAGATCGCGCCACGGTCGCGCATCCACATCCGCTCCACGAGTTTCGGCGACGACAAGCCTCCGGTGCTCCGGGAGAGTTCCTCGAGATGGCCGACGGAGGCGCCGGTGAACTCCGGCCCGACGTGGCAATTGACGCATTTCCCCTCGTGGATGAACAGCGAAAGTCCGAGGCGTTGCTGGGCCGTGAGGGCGGTGTCGTCCCCCTCCATGAAGCGATCGAAGGGTGCCCGATCGGAGACGAGCGTCCGCTCGTAGAGCATCACCGCAAGGCCCCAGAACAGCGCGAAGTTGGCCTCGGTCTGCGTGTAGGCGACGCCGTCGACGAGCACCGGGGAACCGGGGGCGGCCCACCATTGGGGCGCGAAGGCCTGTTGGATCAGATCTTGGTACTTGACCTTCAACCCCTTCCGCAGCGAGGTCGCCGTCGACAGGGCATAGTGCCCGAGGACGCTGTCGGTGGGGGAGACATCCTGGAGCACCAGGGGCGTCGATCCCAGAAGCTTGCGGCCGAGCACCCGGAAGTCGCGGCGCTGCGCCGACATCTCGATGATGCTCAGCGCCGGCCCGACGGCCTGTGAGGCGAGGCTCGCGTTGTCGATCGCGATCCGCACCTCGGTGAGCCTCCCGTTCTCGAACGACATCACGCGTGCATCGGGGTCGCGGTTTCCGAAGGGGTTGACGCCGTTGAAGATGGCATTGGCACGGCCATCCCACAGGTTGCGGTGGTTGAAGACGGCGTTGATCGTCGTCGGCGTGTTGCGCGGTTCGATGCGGCGGACGTTGAGGTTCTTGCCGCGGACACTGGCGGAGAAGCCGAGGGAATCGGGCGTGGTGGCGTCGAGGACCTCGGGAACGGTCACCCGACGCGGCGTTGCCGGGTTGGGGACGATCCGCTCCTGGGCGTCGGAGGTGGGAATCTCCTTGTTGGCCACCAGATCGCGGATCGTGGAGACGTCCATCGTCGGCGCCTTCCGCCGGGGCGTCGGCACCCCCTGGGGCCCGAGCTTCGTGAGCTTGGCGTCGAGGACGCCGGCCGACGAGACGACGTCGTCGGTGTCGCTCTTCACGTTCGCGCCGAGATAGTGCCTCGTGGCGTCGATCTTCTGGTGGAGCGGGAAATCCTCGCGCTTGAGTTGGTAGTTCACGCCCCCGCTCGCGGATCCCGAGGGGAGTGAATCGAACTTCCTGTTGCCCCCGAGAACGCCGGGCGAAAGCTGGTGCTTCGTGCGCCGATCGGCGCCGGCATGGAAGTGGCAACTGCCGCACGCCATCCCGTCACTGCCGACCTGCTGATCCCAAAAGAACGCCTTGCCGAGCGCGATGGCCGCCCGTTGGTCCTTGACATACCGCGAGATGTCGCTCGGGATCGGCACCGCCACCGTCTTGAGCGAGTTGAGCGAGTAAAACTTCGCCTCGTTCCTCAAGCCCCTCGGATCGACGGCAGGATCTGCCCGGAGCGGCGGATCCTCGTCGACCACGCCGAACCTCGTGACGATCCCCCCGTCGGGCAATGAACCCCCGCCGAACGCGTCTGCGGCGGGTGAGTCCCCCGTGAGCCGGCCGATGTCGGCTGCGATCGCCACACCGGTCATCCCGAGAAGCACCGCTGCGATCAAGAGCGGCCAACCGGTCGGCGCCGTCTGTCGGGGCGCAAGGACGGGGCGAAGGCGGGATCGCGGCATCGGGAGGGATTCTTCAATCGTTGGGACGTCGGACGCTCGCCAGGCATGTCAGCCATCCGGCGTACATCACCTTGTAAATGGTTTGTAGGCATGAAGACAGCGGCGCGATCACAACCTGTAGGACATTCAAGATCGGTGCGTGATCGGGCGAGGGGAGTTAACGCGTTCGTTACGTAGATGTCTGATTCGAAAGCAACGGTCGATGAAGGTGACGAAACAGCAAGCGGAGGTCCGGTTGCCATGTCGGTCCTTCGGTGGAGGCCGCCGGCACGCGTGCACGCAGCGTGAGCACGCCGTCAAGGAATGGAGACGCGGCCGGCGAACCGTTTCTCACGAACGTGCAAGGATGCCGTGAATTCCTTGTGGCAATGCAAGGGTCGCTGTGTGTGGATGCCGTCGGGCGACCGCTATGCTCCGAGGTGTCGGTGGTGCGTCCCAGGATCGATCGTGGCGGTCAACCGCCTACGATGCAGCATGCCCGAATCGTTTCGAATGGAGTGTTTGTGATGCGCCGATCCGTCCGCAATTCGAGCCGCCAGCGGCCGCTTCGTCTGAGCCGTTCCCGCGTCGAGTCGCAACTCCGCGTCGAGCCTCTCGAAGGTCGGATCGTGATGACTGCCGGCATCACGTTCGATGCCCGGCAGGGGTTGATCAGGATGAACGGAACGGAGCGGAACGACGTCGCCTCGATCGCCATCGACGGGACGAGGGTCGTCGCCAGCCTGAAAACCCCGACGGTCGGCTTTCAGCGTGTGTTCGCCGCAGCCTCGGTGAAGTCGATCACGTTCACCGGGCGCGGTGGCGATGACTCGTTCGTGAACAAGTCATCGATCCCGTCGATTGCCGACGGTGGCATTGGGGCCGACACGCTCGTCGGCGGGGAAGGCCGCGATCAACTCGTCGGCGGCGACGGCAACGATCGGATCCTGGGGAACGGCGGCCACGACGTACTCACCGGCGGCGCGGGGGACGACACGCTCGAGGGGGGCGACGGGAACGACACGGCCGGCGGCGGACCCGGCATCGACACGCTCCTCGGCGGGGCCGGCGACGACTCGTTGAGCGGCGGAGACGGCGGAGACCTGATCGACGGCGGCGCCGGGAACGACGTCATCGGCGGCGCCAAGGGAGACGACCAACTCTATGGCGGAACCGGCGACGACAAGATCATCGGCAACCAGGGGGATGACAAGCTCTGGGGAGGAGCCGGGAATGACATCCTCGACTCCGGGCCCGACATGGACGTCATCGATGGCGACGAGGGGAACGACCGCCTCAGCGGCGGCGACGGCATCGACCACCTCCTCGCCGGCGAGGGGGACGACTGGCTCGACGGGGGCGCCGGCGATGACAACGTCGACGGCGAGGCCGGGAACGACGTCCAGTTCGGTGGCACCGGCAACGATCTCGTCGACGGGGGATCGGGCAACGACACGATCCGTGGTGGTCCCGGCGACGATCGGATGGTCGGGGGGCTGGGGAACGACTGGCTCTACGGCGATGCCGGCGATGATCAACTCGACGGAAACGCCGGGGACGACAAGATCTACGGCGGCTCGGGTAACGACGACAACTTCGACGACTCAGACCTTCTCGACGACAGTCCCGAGGATTCCGGTGACAATCTTCCCAGCGGCGGCGGCAGTGGCTCGGTGAGCGCAGGGGCCGCATCGGCAGCGGGGGTGTTCTTCGCAGCCGACGGCAGCGGCACGATCGTCGGCACCTCGGGGCACCGATCCGACAAGCAGTATTTCTCGTTCACGGCGGCGATGAATGGCACCCTTGCCGTGATCGTGGCGAAGGATGCGTCGGGGAGGTATGCGGAACTCGAGATCGAGGACGCCACCACCTCGCGGTCGCTGTTGGAACTCGAGCCGCGGAGCGACTCGACGAACTCGGGGCGGGTGGGAATCGTCAAGGGGCACCGGTACGTCATCGAGATGCGGTCTCAGAACATCGATCCGGTGGGGTTCGTGGTGAAACTGTCGCTCCTGTCGTGAGCCGGTGGCCTTGCCTTGACCGCCTCGAGGTCACGCCCTGAAACGTGGCTGTGAGTCCCTTGACGCTCCCGTCGCCCCGCACGGCACCGGGGAGACGCATGCCTGACGGGGGACGTTCGTCCGTCTGCGCCGGAATCCGATGCCATTGGCGGATCAGCCAATGGCGGCCGGCGGTCGGGTATCGAACAATCATCCAGTGTGCTCCGTAGAGCGACGCGTTTGATTGATCGGTCCGCCCCGAGGCTGGATTGGAACGAGGTGACACCATGGATGTGCCCCACCGCTTCTTCACGCTGTCCACCGATCTCCGCGCCGGAGGCGACGTAGGAGAGCCTGTGCTCGGGCGACACTGGCTCGTGATTTCAACCCTCGCGCTGCTTGCGGTGTCTGCGGCCGTCTTCCTCGTTTCCTGACAGGGGCCTTTCGGGCGGGCCCGAGCCTCCGTCGTCCCGCCACAGCCCCGCGAGCACAACTGCCCCATAGGGCAGGTTCTCGCCGCCGTCCATTGGCGGATCCGCCAATGGATTCGTGACTTTCGCGAGGTTAGACCAGAGGGGTCATTGGATCACCCCACCCGTATGCCCGGGGGCCGTCGGCAGGAAGCCCGCCCCGGGACACGGTCACGTCCGATGATGGGATGTGACGCACCACGTGCGTCACGCCGAGGAAGGCGCTCCGGTTCGTGGTCGAGTGTACGGCGTCCCGCGCGGCCGTCGTGGCAAACATCACGATCGGGCGGTCGGTGGTCGTGAGCAGGTCCACCGGCGGTCAACGGGTCGTTTTCCGCGCGGCGGGTCATCGGTGGATCGAGGGGGCATCGTCAAGATGCTCCTGAAACCCCGATGGCCCGCCCGTCGGGAACCCCAGGCTCGGGCCGTAGCGCTCGAGCACGAAATCGGCCTTGCACGCCCATCGGGCCGGCCGCCGATTCGGCGATCTCCGCCCGAGATCCGGGACCGGTGCGGACGCCTGCACACGGCACGAGACTCTGCCCACGCCATTCGATCGGGGGGGCAAAGGGATGCCGTGGCCGATGCAGTCGCACGAGCGATTCATCAGCCGGTGAATCGGAGCCGTGAAAAGCGTCGCGGGATCAGTCGTTTCCCAGGCAGAAAAGATGCCGCTCACCGCGGATGAACAGTTGATCTCCGGCCGCGGCCGGTGTGGCGTCGATCCCTTCCCCCATGTCGTTGCCGGCGACGACCTTCAACTCCGGCCCGTCCTCGACGACAGCCACCGTGCCGCGCCGATCGGTGAGGTAGACATGCCCCCCGGCGGCGATCGGGGAGGCGTAGGTGTTATTGACCCCCTCGACTCGGGCCGTCTCCCAAAGCGCTTTTCCAGAGGCCGCATCGACGCAGGTGAGCAGCCCCGATTTCTCCTTGTAGAACCAGAGCCGGCCATTCGACAGGAGCGGCGAGGCGACGTCGGGCGTGTCTTTGGAACGCGTCCACAGGACTCCCTTTCCTCCTTCCAGGTCGCCGCTCCCGGAGAGGTCGAAGGCGCCGAGAAACGAGCCCCTAAAGCCGCTCGCCACCCAGGCGACCCCGTCATCGGCCACCGCACAGGCACAGGGACGCTGCGTCTGTCCGCCGCACCGCCACAGTTCCTTGCCCGTCGCCAGGTCGTAGCCACGGGCCGCGTTCTGACCGTTCATCACCACCTGCTTCCGTCCGGTCTTGTCGACGGTGACCAGCGGCGTGCACCAGCCGGTCGGCTCGTCGCGCGGGGTCTCCCAGACCGTCTTGCCGGTCCGCTTATCGACGGCGAAGAGCATCGACGGGCCTTCGTGGTCCCAGGGGACGAGGACGAGGTCGCCGTGGAGCGTCGGGGAGCTGCCCTCTCCGAATCCGTTGCGGACCCGCATGTCGCCGAAGTCGCGGTTCCACACCGGCTCGCCGTCGAGGGTAAAGCAGAAGAGGCCTCGCGAGCCGAAGTGGGCGTAGACCCGTTCGCCATCGGTGCAGGGAGAGGCGGAGGCGAAGCCGTTGGTCTGGTGGGTTCCTTCGTGCGGCTTCGCCGTGACGGCGGTCCTTGACCATCGTTCCTTCCCCGTCGCCCGATCGAGACAGATGACGCGGAAGTCGAACGTGTCGTCACTCCCCGCCACCGGCACGGCCGTGGTCACGAACACGCGGTCGTCTTGGATCACCGGCGAGGACGCTCCGCGGCCGGGGATCTCCACCTTCCAGCGGACGTTCTTGGTGGCGCTGAACTCCACCGGTGGCGTGGCGTCGAGGGAAACCCCATTGCCCAGCGGCCCGCGCCAGTGCGGCCAATCGTTGGCACGGACGGCCATCGGCGCGGTGAGGATCGCCAGGGTGACAAGGCACCCGACATGGAACACACGAGGGGGCATGGTTCGCTCCGGAAAAAAGATCAGTTGCCGAGGGCCCGCTCGAGGGTGTCGAGCCGGCCTTTGAGGGTGGCCACCTCCGCTTCGAGCGCGGCGATTTTCTCGATCAGGGGCTGGAGGGGGATCGCCGCCGCGATCGGAGCCGCGGAACGTGCCGGGGCGGAACGGGGAACCGTGACGGCGCCCGCATCGGTGTCGGCGTCTGTCTCGTCGTCGAGGGCTGTCGTCTCTGCGGAAGAGGACGCTCCGGCGGGGAATGATTGCCCGGAGATGCCGAGCTTCGCCCGAACCTTCTCGAGTTTCTCCTCCGGGAGGAGGCCGTGGGTGAGGATCCGCCCGCGGCCGGGGGGGGAGAGCCAGACGATCAGGCCGCGGGCCGCCAGACCGTCGAGTCGCGTGCGGAGGATCTGCAGATCGGGGATCGGGTCCATGCGGCTGGCCCGGACGCGGAGATCCCCCTCGCTCTGCTCGCCGCGGAGGAGGAGTTCGGCGAGGATCGAAAGATCCTCCTTGTCGATGTCGCCGAACCACTCGTAGCCGTAGTGACGGTACCGCGGCACCCGGCCGCTGCCGTAGATCTCCGCCACGGCGCCGGCGGCGCGGAGTGTCTCGATCGCCCTCCCCACCTGATCCTCGTCGACATTCATCAGCGGGTCGCGGTTGCTTTTCTGGTTGCAGCCGGTGACGATCGCGTTGAGGGAGAGAGGATAGGCCTCGGGCGTCGTCTTTCCCTTCTCGATCAGGACGCCGAGGACGCGCCGCTCGACGCTGTCGAGCGCGCGGAAGCGGGATCCGGAAGCCCCGTTGTCGGATTCCATCGTCGGGTCGGCTCCTTCCCTGGACGACACGGCCGTGACGGGGACGAACGCCCCGTCACGGGCCGGATCAGGTCATCTGCAACGGCGCGAGGGTCACTTCCCCTGCGACGGTGCCGCATCGGAATGATGCGGGCAGCCGTCCGGGCTGAACAGGGCGCTGGACTCCTCGCCCCGTGCCGTGACGTAAGCCACCAGATCGAGGACCTCGTCGCGCGTCAGCTTGTCGAGGAGTCCCTTGGGCATGATCGACACCGGCGACGTCACCCGCTCCTCGATGTCGGTCTTCTTGATCCGGATCGGCTCGGCACTCGCGACCGGGTTCTCGACGAGGGCGAGCTCCGACGGGGTGTCGGCGACGACCAGCCCGGTGAGCCGCCGGCCGTCGTCGGTGACGATCGTCGTCGAGCGGTATTTCTCCTCGATCCGCAGCGACGGGTCGAGGATGTGCTTGGTGATCTCGAGGGCGTTCATCTTGGCATCGAGCTTCGAAAGCTGCGGCCCGAACTCGTTGCCGGCGTCTCCGAGCTTGTGGCAGGAGACGCAGCTCGCCGTCCGGAACAGTTCGCGACCATGGACGAACGACCTCCCCTTCTCCATCGAGTTCACGCTCCCCTCGAGGTCTGCAAGCGTCCACTCCGTCCGCGGACGACGGTCCTTGAGGAGGTCGTCCTTGATGGCAAGGGGATGGGCGGCGAGGTAGGCCGCCGGATCGGCGAGATAGCCCTCGAGATCGTCGACCACGTACATCGCCCCGTACATCCGCCGCCAGTGGCCTGGGTAGGTGCACACGTACGGATAGACACCAGGCTCGGTGGGGGCATTGAACGACAGCTTCTGCGAGGCCTGTGGCTGGAGCAGCGTGCTGGCCACGAGGACGTCGGGCGACTCCGGCACGAACGCCCGCTTGGCAAACGCGGCATCCTGGGCCAGCTTCTCCGCGATCTCGCCGAGGGCCTGCATCGAGCCCGGCTTGGCGACGACGAGGTTGTGGGGCATGACGTCGGCATTCTGGAGGACGAACAACACCGGCTTGCCAGCCTGGACGGCAATCGTCTCCTTGTCATAGTTCATCCGCTCGTAGACGGTGCCGATCCGCACCACGCGAACGCCGAGATCGGCGAGTTCGGCGCGGCGGGCCTTCCCCTCGGCTGCCGGGAGGAGCGTCGTGAGATTCTCCGCGAACTGCCAGGCCGCGAGCCCGGCGTCGCTCGACCGCTGCTCCACCGAGGCTGTCCGCATCGATGCCAGGAGCGCGTCGAGCATCGGAGGCGCCTGCGCGGCCGGCCACTGCGCGACCGGGATTTTCTCAAGGGCCGCAATGGCGGCGTCGCGATCCTCCCCCTTGATGACGAATGGTGCGATCCGCTCGAACACCTCCTGCTCGCGGCCACGGACGCCGGCGAGCGCCGCGAACGCGGCCCGGCGGACGGCGGCCGTGAGCCTGGCTTCCTCGCTGGCGACGGCGAGTTCAGCCGACGGTTCAGGCGCGGGCTGATTTTCCACCTTGAAGACTTCCTGCCGCTCGCCATCGAGGATCGTGAGCTTGAAATCTTTCAGGCGCCCGGCGAGGCCGTCGCCCCGGTTGAAGACGACGATCCGGTCGATCGCCTTCGGGCTGCCGAGATCGACCTCCCACCAGGGATTCTCGATGCCCTCCTGGGTGTGCGTCTGGCCGTTCTTGCCGTACTCGGGGTCGGTGTTGCCGTCGATCCCGCGGCCCGGCTCGCCGCCGGCCGCGACGTTGATCTGCGTCGCCTTGCCGGCCCGGGCGACGTTGTCGTTGCCGGCGTAGACCTCGACCTCGGCGAGCGTCAGCGTCCGCTGCCTGCCGGGAAGCTCGATCCGCACGAACCGGCCGACGGTGCCCGGCTTCACCGCCGTGGTCCCGGGGAGGCCGTCGACGAGCGGAAGGACGCGGTCGTAAAGACTCGTGCGGACGCCGGGATCGCTCACCAGCGGCAGGGCCTCGACCATGTCGACGAGGCGACGGGGCTCGGCCTTGGCAAGCTCCCACACCTTCGCGCTCGGGTCGCCGCCGCCGAGGGCGTCGATCGCCGTGAGCGCCACATAGCCGATGCGCCGCAGCTGTGGGCGGCGGGCCGCGGTGGCCATCCGCTCCATGTCGCCGCGGAGTTCGGCGAGCTCCGAGGCCGGTCTGGAGAGGAGGACGCGGATGAGATCGAAGACGGTGGCCGGATCGACCGCGCCTTCACGGGCATCGAGTTGGTTGAGGGCGTCGACGGCAACGCGGACGACGCTCGTCTTTTCCGCCGCGGCGAGCCCCTCGACCGCCTCCTGGCGGAGCCGCTCGTCGAGCCCGGGACGCAGCAGCATCTCCCGGAACACCACTGGCGAGCGCGGCTCGGCGACGAGCTCGTCGTTGGAAAGTGACCGATAGAGGAAACGCCTGCCGGCTTCGGTCGAGAACGCGATCGGCTGCTTCGCCTCGCGGGCAGCACGGAACTCCGGCTCGAGGACGCGGGCCGATTCCCGCTTGACGTAATCCATGTGCCGATCGGCGGGGAACTCGCCGGCGACGGCGAGGGCCTCGATGGCAGCGGGATTCTTCAGATAGCTCGCCGTGCGGACCGCCTCGAGGCGGACCCGAGGGCTCTCGTCACCAGCGCCACGCACCGCCCATTCGAGGGCTTTTGGCGCCCGGTCGGCAACGCCGGCCAGCACCCGCATGCCGGCGGCGCGGGAGCGGGCGTCGGGGCTCGTGAGCACCTGCTCGAGAAGCGGCAGCGGCACCTGGTCGAAGTGACGCAGCGTCCATAGCCCTTCGAGCCGGTCGTGCTCGAAGGTGGCCGACTTCGGGTCGAGCTTCGCGATCCAGGCAGTCACCGCGGGCACGACCTCCGCCTCGGGGCGGCCGTCGAGTTCGAGCTTGGCTCGGTAGCGGACACGATCGATCGGGTCGGCGAGGAGCTTGACGAGCTCGGCCACGGGGCGACCGCCGATCGCCACCGGCTTCGCGACCGGCTTGCCCTCCATCACGACCCGGTAGACGCGGCCGTGGATCCGGTCGCGGCTCGGGTCGCGGAGGTTGTGCTGCATGTGGCCGATGATCGGATTTTGCCAATCGGTGAAATAGATGGCGCCATCGGGACCCATCTCGAGGTCGGCCGGACGGAAGTTCGGATCGCTCGACGAGACGATCGGCTCGACTTCGGTCGCTTCCGGGTAGCTCCCGTCCCCCTTGTCGAACTTGTACTGGAGGATCCCTTGGAAGCCGATCACGTTGCCGACGAGGAGGTTGCCCTGGAGTTCGGCCGGGAAGTGGGGGCTCGAGAGAAACTCGATCCCCGGGCAGGGACGGGTGCGCTGGTTGTAGACGCTCGGGGCGCCGCCGTGCTTGTCCATCCCCTCGAGGCGGGTCGAGAACACCGAGCCCCAGTAGGGAACGGAGCCGGTGCCGTCGACGACGATGTCGTCCCCCCAGGCGTTGAAGGCGTGGCCGTGGGGATTGGCGAAGCCGTAGGAGGTGTAGAGGCCGAACTTCCCCGTCCGCGGCTCATACTTGAAGACCGCGCCGTTGGCCACACGCACCGGCGGGCCCCACGGCGTCTCCCCCTGGGAGTGATGGAACGTGCCTTCCTGGAAGTAGACCGACCCGGAGGGATCGAAGGTGAAGCTGTTGGCGGCGTGGTGGGTGTCGGCGGTGTCGAGGCCGCCGATGATCCGCGTCTTGATGTCGTAGTCGTCGTCGCCGTCGGTGTCCTCGAGGTAGAGGATGTCGGGACCCTGCGCCACGATCACGCCCTTCCCCCAGAACTCGAAACCGGTGGGGTTGTGGAGATCGCCGGCGAAGGTTTTCACCTTGTCGGTGCGGCCGTCACCGTTGGTGTCCTCGAGGATGAGGAGCTTGTCGTTCATCGGCTCGTCGGGCCGCCAGTGCGGGTAGGTCGGCCAGGCGGCGACCCACAGCCTGCCCTTCGTGTCGAAGGCCATCTGCACCGGATTGATCAGCTCCGGGAACATCGACTCGTCGGCGACGAGCTCGACTTTCATGCCGGAATGGACGGTCATCTTCGCGATCGCATCGGCGCCCGAGAGGAACTCGTGCTTCCCGCCGGGGAGCGGACCGGGCTTGTTGGTGACCACCGGGAGAAAATCGGGGAGGCCCGACTCCTCGACCGGCGGGAGCGGGGCATTGGCGTTGCCGAGCGTGGCGGCGGTGGCCCAGATCCGCTTGTCACGGTTGGTCGTCTTGACGTCGAGGTAGTCGAGTTCGCGCTGGCCGACTTCATAATTCGTCTGATCTTCGACGAACTTCAGCCACGCCCGGCCGCCGTAGGTGGAGTAGCCGTCGGTGACCCGGTAGCGGTTGAACCAGTAGAAGTTCTTGTCGGCCACGGCCTTCTGGAGCCGGTCGAGGCTCTTGGGATCGCGCGCCGGGGGGGCGCCGAAGAGGGCCTCGTCGATGATCCGGGAGATCTCCCGGTCGCCGCGGGCGTTGGGATGGATGCCGTCGGTGGTGAGCGGCTCCTTGATCTTCTCGCAGGCTTCGCGGGTGGGGGTGAAGAGGTCGACGTAAGCCACGCCGTTGGCCTTGCAGACCTCTTCCATCGCCTTGGAATAGAGGGCGATGTTGGCGTTGTGGGCCTTGCCGTCGGGCCAGTGCGGCCGGTCGAGGTTCTCGTGGACGATCGGTGAGAACATCACCACCCGCGGCGCCGAGACGCCGTTGTACTTTTGCGCCAGGGTGTGCTTGAGGAACTTCTCGACCTCGGTCTTGAAGGCCTCCAGGCCGGCGGGACCGGCATGGGCTTCGTTGGCCCCGAAGAACGCGAAGATCACGTCGGCCCTGGTGTTGGCAAGTTCGAAGCGGTTTTCGCGGACGAAATCCTTCGTCTTCAGGGCGCCCGGATTGGGGATCGGGGCGGCGCCCGAGAGCCACTGGTCGGGCGTGCCGAAGTCGGCGGATCGGAGCCGCCTGGCGGGGTCGATCTCGTCGCCGTCGTAGGCGAGGTTGCGGATCACCAGCCGGCTTTCGGGGAAGCGCGAGTGGAGGAGGGTCTCGAGCCACCCGGTGTGCTGCATGGCGTCGGCGACACCGCCGCCGATGATGCAGATGTGGTCCCCTTCGCGGATCTCGAGCCTACCGGCGGCCTGAGCCGCGGGGGCGAAGATCGCCGTCGCCAGCAGCAACACGACAACCGCACGAATCTTTGCAGACATCACGAAGGCTCCAAAAGATCGACCAGGGAAGACGGGAGAGGAGACGGCACTCGGACCGCTTTGTAAAGCCAACCGGGTGTACGCCAAAGCGTTCCTGTTACTTCAGCTGACGCATGTACTCAATGACATCGAGGAACTCGGTCGGCGAGAGCGTGCCTGCCAGCCCTTCCGGCATGCTGCTCTGGCGGAGGATCGTGCGTTCATCGATCTGGTCGACTGGAATCGACTTCTGTTCTTTGCCGTCGAAGATCACGAGCGTCTCGGGCGTCTCGCTGACGACCAGGCCGGTGATGCTCGACCCTTCGTGGGTGAGAACCGACGTCGAGAGGTACTTCTCGGCGATGTCGGCGTTGGGATCGATGATCGACTGGACCAGCTTCGGGCCGGTCAACCGCTCCCCCACCTTCGACATTTCGGGGCCGAAATCCGCCCCCACGTCCCCGACCTTGTGGCAGCTGATGCAGAGCCGGCGAAAGACGGCCTGTCCGTTGCCGGCATCGCCCCCCTGCACGTCGGCGATCGCCTGGATCGCCTTCGATCGCTGCTCCTCAGGGCCCGGCTCCCTGCTGAGCAGGATCTGCAGGTAAGGGACCACCTCGGCGGCCTTCTTGTCCAGCGCGATCACGCTGTCGAGTATCCCGGCTGCGGGTGAATCCTTGGCGGCCAATTCCCCCTTGAGATGCTGACCACGCCAGACGTCGACATTCGCTCCCAGGGCCGCATCCGCCGTGTAGCTCAGAAAGCGATCGGATGGATCGGCATTGGCCGCGGCGACGACGGCGGCCATCGCCGTCGCCGTCGGGAAGAAGCTCAAGCCGCGGAGGGCTTCGGTCCGCACGCGTGGATGGGGATCGAGCGATCGCGCCACGAGCAAGCTCTCGGCTCCCTCCACCCGAAGGCGCTCGTCGGCAAGCACGTGGGTGGCCGCGGCGCGGGCCTCGGGCTTGGCTGTCTCGAGCACTTTGCGGAGCAAGGCGCCATCGACGGCGTGAAAACTCTGCTGCAGCCAGAGCACTTCGCACGCCAGCCGTTCAGCGGCGGGGTCATTGGCGTTGGCCTCGAGCCAAGAAGCAGCGGCCGGGAGCACCTCGGCCGCCGGGAGGGCCTGGAGGTGATCACGGGCCCGGCAGCGAGTCCGCCATTCCGGGGATTTCAGCTGATCGAGGACGACCCCGATCGGCTTGCCGACCTGCGTCTCGGGCTCGAGCAGCGGCTTGTCGGTGTAAAAGAGACGATAGATGCGGCCATGGACATGATCGCGATTGGGATCGCGCTGGCTGTACTGCATGTGGCCGATGAGCGGATTGGCCCAGTCGCCGAACCACAGCGCGCCATCGGGCCCGATCTGTGGATCGACAGGGCGGAAGTGCTTGTCGGTGCTCTTGATCAGATCGAACGCCGTCTTCGGGTCGGCCGGGTCGTGCCGGACGCGCACCCCCTTGTAGCCGGCGCCGTCGTCGGAGAACGTCCAGCGGGGCATGCCGTTGGTGTTGATGACGCAGGCGTAGAGAAACTGTCCTTGCACGTCGTCGGGAAACTGCCGCGTGTGGAGGAACTCGCTCCCCACCACCGGCCGCATGCCCTCCACGTCGAAGACCGGGTTCATCCCCTTGCGGCCCCGGTATTGCTTCCCGGAAAGCGGCGTGTCCCAATGTTGGTTGGCACCGGTGCCGTCGCCACAGAAACCCTGCCCCCACTGATCGAAGACATAGCACCAGGGATTGCCGTAGCCCGCGGTGACGAAGTGGCTGATGCGCCAGGTGCGGGGATCGAGGACGTAGGCACCGGCGGAGCCGTAATTCCGGAACGGGCCCCACGGTGTCTCGACCGTGGTGCTCATCGCCACGCCTTCGAGCATGTGAACGAGCCCGGCAGGGCTGGTTTCGAAGGCGCCGACGGTGTGATGCGTGTCTTCCGTCGCCCAGCCATCGAGGACATGAACGATGCTGTCGGCGGGATTGCCGGGCGTGACCCGGCTGTCGCCGTCGCCATCCTTGAGCCAGAGGATCCGTGGTTGATCGACCACGAGCACGCCGCCGTCATAGAAGGCGAAGCCGGTGGGACAGTGGAGCCGGTCATAAAACACCGTGCTCTTGTCGGCCGTGCCGTCGCCATTGGTGTCTTCGAGGATCAGGAGCTTGTCTTGGGGGCGCGGATCGCCCGGCTGCCACTGCGGGTAGCTCGGCATCGTGCTCACCCACAGCCGGCCCTTGCCGTCGAACGACAATTGCACCGGCTTGGCCAGCTCGGGAAACCGCGATTCATCCGCGAACAGCTTCATCTCGAAGCCGGGGGGGAGCGTGCACGACTTGATCAGGTCGGCCGGTGGCACGATCACCGGGCCACCGGTCTGGTTTTCGCTGTAAGCCTGTCCGGGAACGCCGAACCGCGTCGGCGGCGTGTGCAGGTCGCCGGTCGCCGAATCGTCGGGCTCCGGGGGCACCGTCCGGCCGGCGACGAGATCCCACACATACGCATCGCGGACCGCCGCCATCCGCCGCAACTTGGCGTATTCGCGGGGAAAAGTCTCGGTGTCGAACGTGCGGCGGCCGCCGTACACGTACCAGCCGTTGACCATCCGGTAGTCCTGGAGATGGATCCACGATTTGTCGATGACGGCGGCCCGGAGTTTCTCGAAGCGATCCTTCGTCAGGGGCGTCACCTTCGCTGCGCCAGCCCCCTCGAAAAGGAGTCGATCGAGGAGGCTTCCCACGAGCGCATCGCCGGCGGCATTCACATGGCAGCCATTGATCGTGAACTGCAGCCCGGGGGTGGCGGTGAAGGCCCGCTCGGTGTCGGCGAGGAGATCGACAAAGGCGATGCCCCGCGCCTTGGCCACGTCGCGGGCGGCGTCGCGGTAGAGGGCGAGGGTGGCATTCTGCTCGGCGGCATCGGGGAGGAGCGGGTCGCCCGAGGGCTCGACGGCGATCGGCGAGACGATCACGAACCGGGGAGGCGCACCGGAATCGTCGCGCGGATAGCGCTGCGCGAGTTCATCGAGCAGTTTCTCGTAATTGGTGCGAAACTCCGCCACCCCTTCCGGGCCGGCGAACGATTCATTGAACCCGAAGAAAAGCAGGAAGGTGTCGGCGCCAAAGGCGGCCAGAGGATCGTCGAGCGCCGTGTAGTCGCCCCCGCGCTGACGATTGGCCACCTCGTCGGCCGGCCGGGCGAAGTTGCGGACGACCAGATGCTTGCCGGGGAAACGCTGGTGAAGAAGCGTTTCAAACTGCCCGAAGAGGTTCATGCGTTCGGCGGTGGAGTTGCCCACCAGCGCCACTCGCTCGCCCTCGAGCAGCTGCAGCGGCAGGCTGCTTTGGGGAAGGGCGGGGCGGGCCGGGCGCGGCTCGGGCTTGAGCAGTTCGCGGGCGGTGCGGAAGGCCGCCTCGCGCTCGGCTCTGGCAGCGGCTTCCTTGGCCGCCTTCT
>Ga0208484_1000095_pt1 | contig 21715 bp, 22 predicted proteins | sample LakMenEpi09Aug11_FD_150682 | JGI IMG/M metagenome (GOLD analysis project Ga0208484, IMG submission 150682) | Freshwater microbial communities from Lake Mendota, WI - 09AUG2011 deep hole epilimnion (SPAdes) | ecosystem: Environmental > Aquatic > Freshwater > Lentic | place: Lake Mendota, Madison... | reverse complement strand
GGGCCCACTCCTGCAGCTTTCAGTGCATTGGCAACCATGCACGAGCGCTCGTATAACTGGCCCCACGTTTGCGTGCGGTCACCTTGAACGAGTGCCACATTGGTCGGTTGGTTTGCTGCGTGCGTCCGCACGATTCCTGCGATGTTTGAAATGTTGTTCCCCATCAGGCAGAAACTAGTCTTGGCACGAAGCCAACACAAGAGCGGGGTCGCAAATATATGAGTACGGCAGAACTTGGATACGACGGAAAAGTAGCCATCATTACGGGAGCCGGTGGCGGCCTTGGGCGCCAACATGCCCTATTAATGGCCTCGCGTGGGGCACTCGTGGTCGTAAACGACCTGGGTGGCGCAGTTGATGGCAGTGGCAGCGACAAGGGAGCCGCCCAAAAAGTGGTGGACGAAATTACTGCACTTGGCGGCATAGCAGTTGCCGACACCAACAGTGTTTCCACACCCGAAGGAGGCGAGGCAATTGTCGCCGGCGCGGTGAAAGCATTTGGTCGCGTAGACATCGTCATTAACAACGCAGGAATTTTGCGCGACAAGAGCTTTCACAACATGGACCCATCGCTGATGAACCCTGTGTTCGACGTGCACTTGAAAGGTGCATTCCACGTCACGCAGCCAGCATTCGTGTTAATGCGCGAACAGGGTTACGGACGCATTGTTTCAACATCATCGGCTGCAGGAATCTTTGGCAACTTTGGCCAGGCAAATTACGGCGCAGCGAAAATGGGACTTGTTGGTTTTACACGCGTGCTTGCAGTTGAAGGCGCAAAGTACAACATCAAGGCAAACGCCATTGCCCCACTTGCTCTTACTCGTATGACCGAAGCGTTGTTCAGCGGCGCGATGGCTGAGAAGTTGTTGCCAGAAAAGATTTCGCCGATCGTTGCGTACCTTGCACACGAAGACTGCCCAGTAAGCGGTGAGGTGTACAGCGTTGGTGGTGGACGTGTTGCACGCGTATTCATTGCCGAGACCGAGGGTTACCACAACCCAAACCTGACTATGGAAGATGTGCGCGACAACTTTGCACAAATTCGCAACGAAGAGGGTTACAAAGTTCCTGCCAACATCGGTGAAGAAACATCGATGTTCCTTCCGTACTTGAAGTAACACGCAAACAACGCTGTGAACACCATTCACGTTGCATCAAGCGATGGCGTGGATGTTCCCGTGTACGACTACGCACCAGGCTCAATAAGTGGCAGCGTGTTGTTTTCGCATGCAACCGGGTTTCATGGTCGTTGCTTCAACAGCACTGCAGCATTACTTGCAGACAGCGCGCATTGTTATTCATTTGACTACCGCGGTTACGGAGACGCAACACTTCCCCACGATTGGAAAGTGACGTGGGGCGGTTACGGCGATGACGCTCAAGTTGTTGCACAACACGTTGTAAACCACAGCGGGCCTTCAATTGCATTTGGTCACAGCATGGGTGGTGCAGCGCTAGTCATGGCTGCATTACGTCAGCCTGAATTGTTTCGCGCACTAGTGCTGTTTGAGCCAATCATTTTTCCGCCGATCACTCGCGAATCCGGTAACGCTGGCGCACCAAGCCCGCTTTCCGAAGGTGCGCGCAGGCGACGATCAACATTTGCCTCGTTTGACGAAGCAATTGCCAATTACTCGTCAAAGCCACCGCTGAATGTTTTCCAACCAGAGGTGTTGAACGACTACGTGCGCTTTGGATTCAACAGCAATGCAGACAGCACTGTTTCGCTGAAGTGCCAACCAGAACACGAAGCACGAACCTATGAATCGGGTGCGTTACATGAGACATGGAACGACTTGGCGAAACTGCGCATGCCCGTGTGGATAGTTTCTGGCCAGATGATTCCAATGTCCCCTGCCGCGTTTGCCAAACCACTTGCTGATGCAATTCCGGGCAGCACATTTGTGCAATGGGACGACCTTGGCCACTTCGGGCCAATGCAAGACCCGCAACGAATTGCTCAACTCATTGCGTCCATCAGCAGGTCGTTACACCCGTAAGTAGACTGTGGGTATGGCGTCAGCTAAACGCGAACTCAGCAATATGACCCTTACGGTCAGCAAGACCTCGCTCCATGACCAACAAGATGAAATTACTTATTGGTTGGGCGTCTCGCCAGCGGAACGAATTGCGGCTGTAGAAGTATTGCGTAAACGCGTGTTTGGAGGTGCTGATGGAACTCGACAAGGACTTCAACGAGTTTGTCGAATTATTCCTCGAACATAACGTTCGATTTTTAATCGTTGGCGGCTATGCCCTTGCCGCACATGGTCTACCCCGAGCAACTGGCGATCTGGACGCATGGGTATGGATAAATCCAGAAAATGCTCAGAACATTATGCGCGCATTGAACGCATTTGGTTTTCAAAATCTTTCACTGACTGAAAGCGATTTCTCAAAAGAGGACTCAATCATTCAGCTTGGATATCCGCCATTTCGTATCGACATTTTGACTTCCATTGATGGCGTTGCATTTGATCAGGCATGGGAGAAAAAAGTAGTGGTTGAGCTCAATGGAATGAATGTTCCTTTCATCGGACGCGATGATCTCATTACAAATAAAAAAGCAGCTGGTCGCCCACAAGACATTGCTGATGTTTCTCGGCTCACCTCTGAAGACAAATAGAAACGACACTCGCATGACCGCATGGCCTATTCCCGAAGCACTCTCGCCATCGAGCACCAGCACGTTTCAAGACTGCCCACTGAAGTTTCGCTTTCAAAACATTCAGAAACTTCCACAGCCACCAAGTGTTGCTGCAGTTAAAGGCAACGTGGTGCACCGCGCACTCGAGTTGTTGTTTGGTCTTGAGCCTGCACAACGCACCGAGGAAGCAGCACTTGCGTTTGCACAAACTGCACGCACCGAGTTTGAGCCAACGTTCGACATCACCGGCTTGAACTTGAACGAAACACAGCTCGAAGCATTCTGGAAAGACTGCGACTCGTTGATGAAGAGCTACCTGCGCATGGAAGACCCAAAGAGTGTGAATGTGGTTGACCTTGAACTGTGGGTACAGGCACCAGTTACCAATTTTGGATTACGCGGGTTTGTGGACCGCATTGAGCGCGACGCCGAAGGCAGCCTCGTCATTAGCGACTACAAAACCGGCAAAGCTCCACGCGAACAAGACGTTGACGCAAAGATGCAGCAGTTGCACATGTATGCGTACATGTTGCGCGAGATGCGCGGTGAAGCCCCAGCAAAAGTGAGCCTGATGTTTGTGAAAGATGGCATTCGCCACACGCGCGCTGTGACCGAGCAAACCATGAAGTTTGTTGTTACCAAAACCTCGGCGCTGTTTAAAACCATTTCCAATGCATGCACCACCGGCAACTTCCCTACGAAGAAAAGCGCGCTGTGTAACTACTGCTCATTTAAGGATTGGTGCCCAGAGTTTGGTGGAAACCCTGACGATGCCGAAGTTGGTGCTGCGGTGAAATATCCTCGTCCTGCAGCATGACTTTTGATCCAACCGCCCGATTTGAAAAATTCGACAACAAGGTAGACAGCGCGCTCGAACACATTCGCGACTACAAATTTGTCAAAGTTGTTTTCAGCATTGCCAGCGCAGTTGGCGACTTCGGAATTTTGTGGCACATCATTGGATTGCTGCGAGCCATTGGCAGTGTTGATCGCTTTCAACAGGCACTGGTGTTCTCCACCATGATCGGCATTGAAAGCTTGTTGCTGAATCAGGGCATAAAGCGCTTGTTCCGTCGCAGTCGACCAACTACAAGTGGCGACGAGCGGTTTGCGTTGCGCACACCGCGCACATCGAGTTTTCCGAGCGGTCACTCATCGTCGGCATTCTTTTCTGCCCTCGTACTCACCTATTTTTTCACCTGGCCGTGGGTCGCACTGTTTTACGTATTCGCACTGATCATCGCTACCAGTCGCGTTGGAGTGCGAATTCACCATGCCAGCGACGTTGTCGGTGGCGCAATTGTTGGAAGCCTGATGGGCGTTGTGGGCTTGGTGTTTTTAAACGCTATACATCTCATATGACCTCGTCTCCCACGTTTGCCTTGACCTACGACTACCGCTGCCCATACGGCCGCATCGTGCACGACCACGTGGCTACTGCTTTGAAAGCTGGAGCACCTTGGACCGTGAAATTCACTCCGTTTTGTTTAGGACAAGCACACGTTGAAGAAGGTCAAACCGATATTTGGGATCGCCCGCAAGACGACACCGGAATTCTTGCGCTGCAAGCTTCAATTGCCGTGCGCGACACACAGGCCGACAAGTTTTTGAACATGCATCATGCGCTGTACGAGTATCGCCACACGCAAAACGGAAACTTGCGCGAGCGCGCACCATTAAGTGAAGTCATTGCAGAACACGGCGTAGATATCGATGCCATGTGGGCAGAAGTCGACAGCGGTCGCCCACTTGCCACCATTAAAGAAGAACACACTGCATATGGCCGCACGCATTCGGTGTGGGGCGTACCTACATTCATCGTTGGCAGCAAGGCCGTGTTTGTTCGCTTGCTTGATCGCCCAATGGGAGACCCAAAACTTGCAACGACAACGATTGATCGCATCCTAGAAAACATCGGTTGGGACAATCTGAACGAGTTCAAGCACACTTCGGTTCCTCGATGAACCACGACATGCCTCGCTTTGACGATCGCATGAGCGATGCCGAGGCATTGATGTGGAGAGCAGAAAAAGATCCGTTCCTTACTTCCACGTTTGCCAACATCACCATTCTTGACCGTGCGCCAAACTTTGATGCATTTGTTGCACGAATGGATCGCGCCTCACGAATCATTCCGCGACTGCGCCAACGCGTGCAACCAGCGCCTGCTTCTCTTGGTCCACCACGTTGGGTAACTGACCCCGAATTCAACATTGCACACCACGTTCGTCGCATGGCAGTACCTGCACCAGGAACGATGCGCCAGTTACTCGACCTTGCAACGCTGTTGGTTGCCGACGCATTTGACCGCACTCGCCCACTGTGGCAATTCACCGTGATCGACGGTCTTGAAGGTGGCAAGTCGGCCATCATTCAAAAGTTGCACCACACCATTACCGACGGTCAAGGTGGCGTTGCGCTGTCGATGCAATTTCTTGACTTAGAGCGCGATGCGAATCCACCGCCACCACTTGACCCGTTGATGTTCAGCGAACCCGAGCCAAGCACGTCATCTGCATCCGATTTATTGAATTCGTCTTTTCAAGACGTGATGCGCGCACCACTTGGTGCATTGCGCCAAGTACGCGAGTTGTTACAAGACCCAACACAATTGCCAGCGCTTGGCACACAGGCTGCAGCCACCGTGCGCGGATTGTTGAATGAACTGAACAGCGTTGACCCAGCACGTTCGCCACTGTGGACACAGCGTTCGTTGCAACGCCAAACCGAAACACTGCGTGCTCCATACCGCACCATGATGGACGCTTCGCGTGCACTTGGCGGCAAGTTAAACACCGCGTTTCTTACCGCTGCCGCCGATGCTGCAGGCAATTACCACCGCAAACTTGGTGTGCCAGTTGAATCGTTGCGCACCAGCATGGCAATTAGCACGCGAAACGAAGACTCCGGTGCAAACGCATTCACGTTGGTACGCATGTTGGTGCCAACCAGCGACATGCCCATTACCGAACGCTTTGCCGCCATTAGCGAGCTCGTCAATTCGGCGCGCGAAGGTTCGAAGAACGCTCAGCTCGACACACTGGCAACGGCATCCAGCCTGTTGCCAACTTCAGTGCTCACGCGCATTGCACGCACCCAAAGCCAGACGGTCGACTTCGCCACATCGAACGTGCGCGGCGCTGGAATACCCCTGTTCATCAGTGGTGCATTGGTGCTTGAGAACTACCCGCTTGGGCCATTAGGCGGCGTTGCATTCAACCTGACCATGCTCAGTTACAACGGCAGCCTGGACATGGGACTGAATGTTGACAGCGAAGCGGTTGCATACCCCGTGTTGTTGAAACAATGCATCGAACAGTCGATGCAACAACTGGCAGATTACGCGCCAAAGAATTTGACTACATCGAAAGAACAATCACGCGGCGACAATGCGCCTACGAAGCGACGACGCTTCAGGCTTGCGTGGTGGAAGCGTTCGCAGTAAGCAACACGCGAACGTCGAGCAAAAGGTCTGCTACTTCTTCGGTTGATACCAATTCACGGTTGAGCATTTTGGCGAGCGCCTCGTCGATAACGGTGAGTGCTTCGGTGATTACTGCTGCTTCGCGGGCTTCGGTCATGTCCTTGACCATACCCGACCGGTGCTACGAAGGCATGACTCTGTGCATAACATCACAGCCATGGAATTACGGGGAAAAGTAACAGTCGTCACAGGTGCAGCCGGCGGAATTGGCAAGGCGCTTGCCGAACGCTTTCACGCAGAAGGAGCCAGCGTGGTGCTGGCCGATCGCGAATCTGCGCCACTTGATGCCACCGTTGCACAGCTGAACGCCACTCGCCCAAACAGCGCATTTGCCGTTGCCGCAAATTTGGGAACTGAACAGGCGAACGCAGACTTAGTTCGTGCGTCCATTGAGAAGTTTGGACAGATTGATTTGTTTTTCGCAAACGCCGGAGTTGGACTTGGCAGTGATTTGTCGACAAGCGAACAAGATTGGGACACCGCGTTCGACATCAACTTCAACGCACATCGTTGGGCCGCAAAATATTTGTTGCCCGATTGGCTTGCACGCGGCGAAGGATATTTCTGCAGCACGGCTTCGGCTGCTGGGCTGCTTTCGCAAATTGGTTCTGCGCCGTACACCGTGACCAAACACGCTGCTGTTGCGTTTGCAGAATGGATGTCCATTACCTACGGCGGCCGTGGAGTATTGGTCAGTTGCCTGTGCCCACAAGGCGTAAACACCAACATGTTGAAAGGCGCAGACAACAGCAACGACGGCCCTTCAGGCAATGTGGTTCGCGTTGCTGGCGGCGTGCTTGAGCCTGAAGAAGTTGCGCAAGCATGTGTCGACACCATTCGCGCAGAAACGTTTTTAGTGTTGCCTCACCCAGAGGTTGCGCAATACATGGCGCTGAAAGCAACCGAGCGCGATCGTTGGCTTGCCGGAATGCGCAAGCTACAAAAGCGTGTGCTTGGCGTTTAACGAAACTCTGGCAACAACGTGGCGAGTTCGCGCCACTGCGCCATTGGCATTTCTACCAAGCCTTCGGTAAGCACCTGCACCGAAACATGTGACGCGCCTGCGTCGAGATGTTCTTTGATGCGACCGCGAACCGTGTCGAGTGTTCCCCATGCGCAAATGGCATCCACCAATTTGTCGCTTTGGTTCTTAATGTCGTCTTCGGTGAAGCCTTCGCGCAACAAGTTGTTGGCATAGTTCGGTAAACGCGTGTACGTGCCCATGTAACTGCGAGCAATTGCGCGTGCCTTTGTTGGGTCGGTTTCCAAAATGACTGCTTGTTCTGGAGCAAGTGTTGGACCGTTACCTAAAATTTCACGAGCAACTGCAGTGTGTTTCGGAGTGGTGAAATACGGGTGCGCACCATCGGCACGCTCGCCTGCCAACTTCAACATTTTTGGACCAAGTGCGGCCAACACGCGATGTAACGGAGTGGTTGGCTCTGCAGCTACAAACATTCCCTTGTCCATCACGTCCAAATACTCGACCATTGCCGAATATGGCTTCACGTAAGCAGTTTTGTGCAACGACTTCACCATGTTGCCGTGGCTTGCGCCAATGCCTAAAAGAAAACGATCAGGAAATGCAGAGGTCAACGTTTTTTGACCAGCCTGCATGGTTGATGCAGTGCGCGCGTACATGGAAGCAATGCCCGTTCCCACAATGAGCTTCTTTGTTGCTGACAACAAAATTCCGGCGTGTGCAAATGGTTCGCGACCAACCGCTTCAGGAATCCACACCGTTTTGAAACCCAACTCTTCAAGTTCTTGCACGGCTTCACATGACTTGGCCATTGGTTGGCCATCGAGCGTCCATGTCCAAATGCCAATTTTTCCAAGTTCCAAAGGTGTGGTCATGTCATTACTGTAATTCACACATCTATGCGTATGCACCGCTCTGGCCATCTTCTCCTGTTGCTCCTGTTCACGTACGCATTACTGCTCTCAAGTTGCAGTAACGAATCACTCTCCACTTCACCCAACTCGGCAACAGTGAAAGAAGTTGTTGATGGCGACACGATTGATATTGCAATAGGTGGAAAAACTGAACGTGTTCGCTTAATTGGCATAAACACACCAGAAACCAAACATCCCACAAAAGGCGTGGAGTGCTTTGGACCAGAAGCCAGCGCATATACCGAACAGTTGCTGCCCGAAGGAACAGCGCTACGAGTTGAACGCGATGTTGAAGCACGCGACAAATACGGCCGATTGCTGCTGTACGTATACATCACCAACAGCAACGTGTTCGTGAACTTGGACTTGGTGATGAACGGTTATGCGCGCCCCATGGTGTTCGAACCCAACACCGCCCACATGGCCGACTTTGCCCAAGCCGCTACGCAAGCAGAGTTGCGCAACGTGGGTTTATGGCAGGCCTGTCGCTAGTAGCGTTTATGCGATGAGCACGCCATCACTTGCTGAACGACTTGGCCATAGCGCCGACGCGAAGTTAGTGATTTTGAGTTGCGACGACCTGGGCGCATTTCATGCAGCCAACGTTGGTGTGTACGACGCACTGCGCAAAGGTTCGGCAACATGTGCATCACTGATGGTTCCTGCTCCGTGGGCCAAACACGCAGTAACGAATTACAACGGCGATGACATTGGCGTGCACCTCACCGTAAACAGCGAGCACGAGATGTACCGCTGGGGACCACTCACCTACGCACCATCGCTGCAGTCTGGCGAAGGCGGTTTCCCGCGCACTATCGACGACCTATGGGAACACGCAGACCCTGCCGAAGTACTGCGTGAATGCCGTGCGCAAATTTCGCGTGCCATCGAATGGGGCATTGACGTAACGCACCTTGCACCGCACCTCACGGCAATTACGTTGCGCCCACAATTCTTTGACGTGTACATCGAACTTGCTGTTGAGTTTCAATTGCCAGTGCGCTTGCCTTCAACCCTTACCGAAGCACAAGCCGGCTTTCCGTTCCGCAAACTTGCTGCCGAAGAAGGCGTGCTCTTCCCCGACCACTTCGATCACGATTGGCGTGAAGGAAGCCGCGAGCGTGTATTGAATTCGTTGCGCAACCTGCAACCAGGCATAACCGAAATTCACGTGCAGCCATGCATTGACACACCAGAGATTCGCGCGTTGGGCGACATTGCAAACAGTTGGATTGACGACTACAACTTTGTTGTGAATGATGCTTCGCTGAAGCAAGCCATTGCCGACAGCGGCGCAACGATGATTGGCTATCGCGCACTACGCGACGCCATGCGTGCGCAATAGTTAACGCACTCCGCGAAACATATCGTCTTCGTACTCGCCAGTTGCCAGTGGTGGTGTAGGTACTAACGATTTTGCCAACACCCAATCTTCGTACGGATATGTTTCCGCAAGTTCGGCATCGCTGAGGCCAAACCAAAACGGTTCGTTTTCATCAATTTGCGTACGATGCGCACGCAATGCACCCGAACGCGCGTACAGGTAATCGCCAATCAACAGTCGCGTAGTAATTCGGCTATCGAGGTCTGGACGTTCGAACCACGAATCGTCAAACGGTGACGAACCACGCAAACGCAACAATGCTTCGTGGATTGCGGTAAGTCGCATGCGCGACCACGCCGAGTAATACATCTTTAACGGTTGCCACGGCTCACCCGCTTCCGGATACCACTCATCGTCGGCTGCGCGATCGAACGCAACGATGCTGATGTCGTGTACTTTCACGTGGTCTGGGTGTGGATACCCGCGCTGATCGTCGTTGTAGGTAACCAATACATGCGGACGCTCGCGACGAATGATGCGCACCAATCTGCCCACTGCTTCGTCGAGGTCGGCCATGTGAAAACAATCAGGGTGATAATTAGCTGGGCTGTCCAACATTCCTGAATCGCGGTAGCCAAGCATTTCAACATGATGGAAGCCAATAACTTGCGCGGCCTTTTCTAATTCTGCTGGTCGAAGCTGTGCGAGCAACTGTTTTTCTGCTTCGCCTTCCAACCCATGAAATGGTTGGCCTGGCTCTTTCATTGCAGGGTTTGCAACATCTCCTTCTTCGCCACCCGTGCAACACGCCAACACGGTGCGCACGCCTTGCGCGCCATACATCGCCATGGTTGGCGCACCTTTTGATGCTTCATCATCAGGGTGTGCGTGCACCGTCAGCACACACAGTTGTTCATTAGGTCGCAACACGACATGCAGGTTAGTACTGCATGTCGTAACCTTCATTTGTGACACGTTTTTCGAAGAAGTTGTATGGCACGGTTGCAATCGTTGGAATGAGCATCCTGCTCCTTGCTTCGTGCTCGCGTGACGGTCGCGAAATGCAGCTGCCGACCGCCGATCAAACCGAAACCATCGCCGTTGCCACCACAATTGCCGAATCAGTTGCACCTGTGCAGGAATTCACCATTGCGGCCCCATGGCAAGACGGAGCACCACTCGATGTGCAATTCACATGCGATGGATCGAGATTGTCACCTAGTTTCAACCTTGCCGGCTTTCCCGAGGGCACCGTTACATGGGGGCTTTCCATCGTTGATCAAACAGCAGCAAATGCCGTGCATTGGGTGGCGGCCAATATTGACCCAGCCATAACTCAAGTAGATGCGGGAGTGGTGCCAGCAGGCGCCGTGCAGTCTCTGAACCGAATAAACAAAGTTGGCTATGCCGCGCCATGCCCGAAAGCGGGCGAACCACACACCTACATCCTCACCGTGTACGCCGTTTCGCAACAGTTGGAAGTGACAGACGGAATGGACGCCGAGACCATGCTGACCTCGCTTGAAGCAGGGTCGCTCGGTATCACGTCAACCTCCTTTACCTTCACCCGATAAACCCCCAATTAGCCATATTGGTAAAGGGCAACCTGTCAAGATGGTGTCATTGACCAATCAGCCGCCTCCCTCCCAATAGGGGTATTTAAGACCGACATTGATGGTCGGTTGACGACGGCAAACGAAACCTTCCGCGCCCTCGCACTCGGTGGCGCAAGTTTCACTCCAGGCGTTGCACCGTGGGTGAACGCGCAACCATCCGACAGAGCACTTGCCGAAGAAGCATGGCAACGTTCGCGCGAAACCGGTTCTGCATTTGGCTTTGAATTCAAATTGTGGAAGCCAGATGGCGAAGTGTTCTGGCTCAACATTTCGACACAGCCAATTCTTGGCGCACAAAAAGAACTCACTGGGTTTGTTGGCACCGCGCACGACGTAACTGAAGCCGTGAATCGCAGAGTGCTGAGCAATCAGTTGATTGGTTTGCTCGACAGCAGCGCAGACGCCGTGATTGTGTTCGACCCACTCGGCAACTTGTTGTTCAGCAACGACGGGGCACGAAACCTGATTGGCGTGAGCGAGCAATCGCCAGCAAGCGATGCAGCAACACAAATGTTTATTCAGGCCATTCGCGATCAGGTGCCGCGCGAAGTAATTAACTCGCCTGCAAACAACAAATGGGAAGGCGAACTTGGCTTCCGCAGCCCCGATGGCATTTTGCGCACCATGACGTTGGTGTTGCAGATAGTGCGCGAAGCAGACGGAACCATTCAGCACTACTCCGTGATTGCTCGCGACATCACTGAAGCCAAGCAACTGCAAGACGAATTGAACTATCAGGCAACACACGACGCACTCACCGGCTTGCCGAACCGCGTGCTGTTCTTGCGCAAACTGTCGGAAGCACTAGAGCGCAGCGTGACCACCAAGCGCGGTGTATCGGTGATGTTTGTGGACTTAGACAAGCTGAAAGATGTAAACGACAACATTGGCCACAACGTTGGTGACCAGTTGTTGAACTCCATTGCGAAGCGCCTAGTAAGCGCCACTCGCCCAAGCGACTTAGTTGCCCGCATTGGTGGAGACGAATTTGTTGTGCTGTGCGATGGCCTAGGCGACGAACACATTGCAATGGACGTTGCCGAGCGCGTGCGCCAAGGCATTACTGGCCAAGTCATTTTGCAGGGCGTTGAAATCTTTACCAGCGGAAGCATTGGCATTGCCATGGCAACACCTGCGCTACTTGCAGAGGAAGCACCGGCCGATGCCGCTGTAACGCTGTTGCGCAACGCAGACACCGCCATGTACCGCGCGAAACAACGCGGTCGCGGTCGCTGCGAAATGTATTCCGATGAAATGCGCAAGAGCGCAAAAGATCGCGTCATGCTTTCTACCGAACTTGAGCGCGCGTTGGCCAAGCGTGAATTGTTCGTGGTGTATCAGCCAGTGGTTTCTACACACACCGGCCGCATGGCAGGCGTTGAAGCGTTGTTGCGCTGGAATCACCCAGAACGCGGCTTGCTTACTCCGCCCGTGTTCCTCGAACTTGCTGAAGAATCAGGATCGATTGGGCCAATTGGCGACTGGGTTATTCGCCAGGCGTGCAGCGATGCGCGCAAGTGGATGGACGAAGGAATTGTTGAGCGTTCATTCATGGTGCACGTGAACGTTTCTACGCGCCAGTTGAGCGAAGCAGCATTCGTTGAACGCGTCATGGGAACGTTGCGCGAAACCAACGTTGACGCTGCCCACCTGACGCTTGAAATTACCGAGAAGACCATGTTGAACGACAACCCAGCCGTCATGCGCACCCTCAATGCGCTGAAGCGTCTTGGCGTGAAACTTGCGCTCGATGACTTTGGAACGGGTTACGCATCGCTTTCCTACTTACGCGACTTCCCTGCCGATTACTTGAAGCTTGACGGCACATTGGTGCGCGACATTGGCCAACACGGTGGCGACGACCCAATTGTTCGCTCCATCATTCAGCTTGCGCACTCACTCAACATGAGCGTGATTGCCGAATGGGTTTCGACCGAAGATCAGAAGCAACGCCTGAAGTTGTTGGGTTGCGATTTCATGCAAGGCAACAAGGTTGCCGAGGCAGTTGAAGCTGATGCCCTAGGGGTTCAGTTGCGGTCGCGGACCAGTTCCGTTGAAGAACGCAATTAATTCATCTGCGCCTTTACCTAACTTCAACACCGAATTACTCCCCACCATGTCGCCGTATACATCGAGTGGGAACGATGCAATATTTCCTCCTGCAGCAGGACGCAACTTTTTCGCAAACTCGATGAGATCCAAATTGGTGTCCACAACCACCGCAGACAACCCACCCTTCAATACATCGCCTGCTTTAAACGGATTCCCCGAAAGTCCAAGTACAGCGCTTTTGGCAAGTGCTTGAACAAACCCGCGCTGACGCGTAGAGCGACCGATGTCAGACGTGCCGTCGAGTTCCCATTCGCCATCAACTTTTTGCTCAAAGAAACGACTACGCGCGTACGCCAGCCCCTTAACACCGTCAAGTGTTGAGCAACCCGCCTTCATGAATAAACCCGTGTGTTTGTCGCGCGATGGGTATTCAACACACACGTTTACGCCACCAACTGCTTCGACAATTCGCTTGAAACCCTGGAAGTCGATTTCTACATAGTGATGAATCGGGATATTGAGTGCGCGTTGCACCGTGCGCACCAACACGTCGGTGCCTTCTTGATACGCGGTATTGATGCGCTGCTCGTTTTCACCGTTGCCAATGGCAACCCACAGGTCGCGCGGAATTGACATCAGCGAAACCGTTCCCGTGCGCTTCACGTAGTGCAGCACCATCAGCGTGTCGCTGCGCTGCCCACCAATGTCTCCCGCATCGCCAACATTGCCGTAATCGGCATCGCTCGGGTCTGCGCCAACGCGCGAGTCTGAACCAACGAACAAATAGTTTTCAAACTCTGCATCGGGTGGCGACAGCGCGGTCGTTGCAATTTCTTCGCGCTTCACCGTGTCGAGGTCTGCATTTACCGCACGCACCACACCCACTGCACCAAACAATGACACCGCCAAAGCAACGAGCGCCACAGTTGCGAGCGAATGCAGCCACGTTTTCTTTGCTCGCGGTTGGAAAGTTGTTTCGCTCACTGCACGAAACGGTAGTCGTTATTGCGCACGCAAATGCACCACGTCTCCTGTATCAATGTGGTGTGAGATTGCACAATCGTCAAGCACGACCAACCGACCGTCTGATTGCACCTCAATTGCGCGTCCTTCAATGAATTTCCCAGTTGCCATTTCGACCCGCACAGATTGACCAAGCGTTGCAAGCGACGCCGAATACTGCTCATGCAATTGCTGTGCTGACAGCGATTCCAATTCGTCAATTTCGCTCAACATGTTGTTCAACAACGCAACAGGTGTAGTTGTGCTGCTTGGTGCTGCTTGCGCCAACGACATGGCATCGGGTGGCGCCCAATTCACATTCACGCCAATACCAACCACGACGAAACCCGGCGCACCCTGCGCCAAAATTCCTGACACCTTCTTATTGTCGATCAGCAAATCGTTTGGCCACTTCATGTCGGGCAACACACCGGTGAGTTGTTTGCATGCACGAGCCGCACTCATGCCAACCATTTGCGTGAACTGATGCAACGGACGCTCGTGTGTTTCGGTTGTACGAAACAACAACGACACCAGCAGGTTGACGCCGGGCTCGGCAACCCACGTGCGATCGAGGCGACCCTTGCCCGCCGACTGAAAATCAGCCATCAGCACACTGTGGTGTTTTGCCCCCTCGGCCCCCAGTTTCACCAAATCGGTGTTCGTGCTGCCCGTTTCGGCAACCCGTGTAACCCACCACCCATTGGGCCATTGCTCACTGAAGTCGGGTTGGTTGGCTTTGGTGATGCCCATTAGGCAAAGATAGACCCTCGTGCTAAAGAAAATCCTCATTGCTAACCGTGGCGAGATCGCCGTTCGAGTAATTCGAACCGCTCGCGAAATGGGCATCGCTACCGTTGCCGTGTATTCCGAACTCGATCGCAACGCCTTGCATGTGCGACTTGCCGACGAGGCATATGCGCTTGGCGGACAAACAGCAGCCGAGAGCTACCTGAACACCGAAGCCATTCTTGATGCCATTCGCAAGAGCGGCGCAGACGGCGTTCACCCTGGATATGGATTCTTTTCGGAAAACGCAGACTTCGCTCGCGCCATTACCGAAATGGGAGTTGCCTTCATCGGTCCTCCACCAGAAGCCATTGTGGAAATGGGCGACAAAGTTTCGTCACGTAAAGCAGCGCTGCGCGGTGGTGCACCAATTGTTCCTGGCACCACCGAGTTCGTTACCACGGCAAAAGAAATTCAAGACTTCGGTAATGAATTTGGTTGGCCAGTAGCAATTAAAGCAGCGTTCGGCGGCGGTGGACGTGGCATGAAAGTGGTGCAGTCTGCAGACCAAGTGCAAGAAGCAATGGACTCTGCACAACGCGAGTCGAAAGCATTCTTTGGCCGCGACGAGATTTATGTTGAGCGCTACCTCACCTGGCCGCGCCACATTGAAGTTCAACTTGTCGGCGACAAGCACGGCAACGTGGTGTGGGTTTCTACCCGCGACTGCTCTGCTCAGCGTCGTCACCAAAAACTGATTGAAGAAGCTCCAGCACCAGGACTACCTGACGGTGTTGAAGAAGCAATGGGCGAAGCAGCCGTGAAAGCTGCCAAAGCAGTTGGCTACTACAACGCAGGAACTGTTGAATTCATTTTCCAAGACGACGACTTCTTCTTCCTAGAAATGAACACGCGTTTGCAAGTGGAGCACCCGGTTACCGAAGTGATTACGGGAATCGATTTGGTGGAGTGGCAAATTCGTGTTGCCAGTGGCGAGAAGTTGCCAATGACACAGAAGCAAGTTGCTGCACGTCGCAACGGTCACGGCATTGAAGTTCGCATTAACGCAGAAAACGCAACAGCAGGAAAATTCCTTCCATCACCTGGAACCATTACCAAGCTGACAACTCCAGATGGTTTCGGAACGCGTTTCGATGGCGGATACGAAGCCGGCGACACGGTAAGCCAGTACTACGACAACTTGGTTGGCAAGTTGATTGTGTGGGGCAAAGACCGCGACACTGCAATTGCTCGCACCATTCGCGCACTCGATGAAATGGTGATTGAAGGCGTACACACCACCATTCCTGCAGACCTCGCAATTCTTCGTCACCCAGACTTCTCTGCTGTAACTCACAGCACCAAGTGGGTGGAAGAAACACTTGACTTGTCGAGCTTGGTTAGCAGCGCAGGCGGAACCGCAACGAATGACGAAGGTCTTGTTGAGCGCGCCACCACTATTGAAGTGAACGGCAAGCGCTTCGACGTGAAGATGTGGGTACCAGAGTTTGCAAGTGGCCCCGTGAAGAAGTCGAACAAGCCAACACGTGGCTCGGGTGGCTCGGGTGGCGCTGCAAACAGCGGCGATGTTGCTGCACCAATGCAGGGCACCATCGTGAAAGTAACCGTTGAAGTTGGCCAAGTAGTTGCGGTAGGCGATTCGGTAGTGGTGCTTGAAGCAATGAAGATGGAAAACCAGATCACTGCTGAAAAGGCAGGAAAAGTCACCAAAGTCAACGTAAAAGTTGGCGACAAGGTGGGTTCTGGCGACATCCTCGTCGTAATTGAATAAGCGCTAAACCAGCCGCGCGACTAGTTTGTGTGCGTGACAAGCGTGCCTGACAACGAAGAAATTGCCCCAACACCAGAGGCCGCAGCAAGCGGACTTGCCGCAGAACGAACACGCCGTTTAGACCGCATTGACGCCATGCGCGCAGCAGGCGTAAACCCATACCCATACCGCTTCGATCGCACGCACAGCCTTGGCGAAATTCGCGAACAGCACGGCCATCTTGAAGCAGGCACCGAAACCGAAACACGCGTCAGTGTTGCCGGCAGAATTTTGTTGAAGCGCGATCAGGGCAAACTTATTTTCTGCACCATTCGCGATCGCGCAGCAGACATTCAGTTGTTCATCTCGAAGTCCGTTGTTGGCGACACCGAGTTTGATGAAATTAACGAACTCGACCTTGGCGACTGGGTGGGCGTAACTGGTTTAGTGATGACCACACGCAAAGGCGAACTGTCCATCAAAGTGGAGAACGCGCAATTGTTGTCGAAGGCAGTGCGACCACTTCCCGACAAGTGGCACGGACTTACCGACGTAGACACGCGCTACCGCCAGCGCTACGCCGACCTGATCATTAACGAAGAGGCACGACGCACGTTCGAAATTCGCCACGCCACCATTGCCAGCTTCCGCAAAACATTGCACGACAACAAGTTCATTGAAGTAGAAACGCCAGTGCTGCACATGGAGGTCGGTGGCGCGCACGCTCGCCCATTCGTTACACACCACAACACACTCGACATGCAATTGTTCTTGCGCATTGCGCTTGAGTTGCACTTGAAGCGACTCATTGTTGGCGGCATGGAACGCGTATTTGAAATTGGTCGCGTGTTCCGCAACGAAGGAATTTCTACGCGCCACAACCCTGAGTTCACCATGATGGAGAGCTACCAAGCCTTCGGTGACTACACCGAAGTAATGGCACTCACCGAAGAACTGATTACCAATGCATCACGCGATGCTCGCGGAACCACAACCGTGGTCATTCAGGGCAACGATTTCGATTTGGCGCAACCATGGCGCAAAGCCCGCATGATCGATTTGGCAAGCGATGCAACCGGAGTAACACTGCACCCGTCAATGGATGTTGCTGCAGTGCGCGATGTTGCGACCAAGCACAAGATCAAGTGCGAGAAGCACTGGGGCTCTGGCCGCATTATTGAAGAGATCTTTGCCGAGTTGTGTGAAAAAGACTTGATCACCCCAACATTTGTTACACACCACCCTGTTGAAATTTCGCCACTTGCTCGCCAAGACCGCGACGACCCGCACCTCACCGAGCGTTTCGAGTTGTTTATTGGTGGACGCGAAATTGCTAACGGCTACAGCGAGTTGAACGACCCGATTGAACAGCGCAAGCGCTTTGAAGACGAGCAGTTGGCAAAAGAGGCCGGCGACAACGAAGCCGGAAGCCTGGACGAGGACTACCTACGCGCACTCGAGTTCGGCATGCCACCAACGGCAGGCCTTGGCATTGGTATTGACCGCTTGGTCATGTTGCTCAGCGACGCGGGCTCCATTAAAGACGTGATCTTGTTCCCTACTCTTCGACCAGAGGCGAAATAACCATGAGTACAACACAGGCGTGGGGCGTTGGCATTGCAACTGTTGCTGCAGACGGCACCACACTCGACACCTACTTCCGCCACCTCGGCTTAGGCGAAGCAGTTCCTGCAGGAACGCCAACCGAATCGCAAACTCACATCGACCCGCGTCGTGGAGTTTCACTCGTTCCAACTTCACTCGTAATTGACACCACCGCAGCACCAACCAGTGCAAGCGACGTGTACTTGCGTTTGCATTTGTTGTCGCATCGTTTGGCTAAGCCGCGCACCGTGAATTTGGATGGCGCATTCGGTTTGCTCGCCAACGTTGCTTGGACATCCATTGGACCAGTTGCACTGGACGCCCTTGAAGACGTGCGCTACAACCAACTCAAGCAGGGTCTGCAGCTTGTAGTGAATGGTGTTGACAAGTTTCCGCGCATGACCGACTACGTAGTACCAAGCGGCGTGCGCATTGCCGATGCAAGTCGTGTTCGCCTTGGCGCTCACCTTGCAAGTGGCACCACCGTGATGCACGAAGGTTTCTGCAACTTCAATGCGGGAACACTTGGTGCCTCGATGGTGGAAGGCAGAATTTCTGCTGGCGTAATTGTTGGCGATGGTTCAGACATTGGCGGTGGCGCATCCATCATGGGCACGCTGTCTGGTGGCGGAAAAGAAATGGTCACCGTTGGCGAGAAGTGCTTGCTGGGTGCCAACAGCGGTCTTGGGATTTCGCTCGGCAACAACTGCGTTATTGAAGCCGGCTTGTACGTGACTGCTGGAACACAGGTGAAACTGCCAGACGGCGCAACCGTGAAGGCACGCGAACTTTCTGGAGCAAACGACATCCTGTTCCGTCGTAACAGCCTGACTGGAGCGGTTGAAGTGGTACAGCGCACTGGCAGCTGGGGCGGCCTCAACGCCGCACTGCATAAGAACTAGCAATAGTCTGTCGCCATGACGTTTGATGATTTCCGCAAGTTAGTAATCGCGCGCCGCACGCAGTTGATGATGGACCTCGAGCGTGATGTGGACATGGACTTGGTGAACAAGTTGTGTGATGTTGCGGCATGGGCGCCAAACCATCAACTCACCTGGCCATGGCTGTTCGGCGTGTTCACCGGCGATGCACGTCGCGCACTTGGCGATGCCACTGCCGAAGCAATGCAACGTCATGGCGATGCCGAAATGAAGGTGACCAAAACGCGCACGAAGTACCTACGCGCGCCAGTAATCGTTGTGGTCGGAACTTTGCAGGGCGAATCAGAATTGCAAACCGAGGAAAACCGCGACGCAGTTTCTGCAGGAATTCAAAACATGTTGCTCGGCGCCACTGCAATGGGCCTTGGCAGTTTTTGGTCCAGTTGCCCGAAAGGCGCAAACGACGATGTGGCAAAGCATTGTGGTTGGCCTGAAGGCACGCACATCACCGCGATGATTTACCTCGGTTGGCCAAATCGCGACATTCCAGACCGCGAACGCCCAGCGCCCGCAATCACCTATTTCAATTCATGACCAAAAGCCAGCAACAACCGGTTGTACGCCGTGCTGCATCGCAGCGCTCTACACGCAATGCCGCAGCTGTCCTTAAAGCAATAACCCAAGAATGTATTGCCAACGGATTAGACGGAATCGTTGCAAGCTCAGTTGCAAAACGTGCAGGTCTGACAACTGGTGCTGTGTACAGTCGCTTCGAAAACAGTGATGAAATGTTGATTGCCCTGTGGGAAAACGTTGTAGCCCCAGAGTTCCAGACATACGTTGTCGACACCATTTCTGCTATCAATTCAGCAACCTCAATAACGGAGAAAACCCAGATTGTTAGCCAGCTGGAAAAACCATCGCGCATAGTTTCGCTTGGTGCCGAATTTCTGGTGGTTGCTCAACGCAATGAAGTTGTTGGCGAAGTAGTTACTCCTCACATCAGCACTTGGCTGAGTGACGCTGGGCTGCACCAACGTAATACCGCAATCAAGAAGGCAGGAGTTGCGCTGGGAGCGTCAATTGCTGTCGGCTCGGCACTGCGATCATTCATCACGGGTACTAATGTCGGAATGTCCATCATTTCGGAAAACATTCGCAGCGCAATACATGCGGCAACTCCAATGCAATCGCCTCGCAAGCCAATTGGCCCAGCACTCTCTCAATCGAACACCGGAGTTCCTCTGCGCGATGCGCTGATTAATGCAACTGCAGAAGTAATGAGCAAGACCGGATTCACGAGCGCAACTATTTCTCGCATTGCACGTAAATCTCAGGTAACGAGCGGCTCTATTTACAATTTCTATCCCGATAAAGAAGCCCTCATGAGCGACGCAGTACGCGAGTTGATGCACCTGACCCAACGTCAAACTCTTGAAGCAAAGCGAACCGCCGCGGCGGCACACGAGCAGAACTTTGGTCTGACCGATGCATTCGACTTCGCGTTATACCCAGAGCGAACTGTGTGGCTGAGGTTTCGCCAAGAATGCATCATTGCCACGCGGCATCACAAGAAGACTCACAAGGAATTGCGCAAAGTGGTTGCCGAGCAAGAAGAGGCAATGGCCATGTCGTTTCCCGACATTGATCGCGGACTCATTTCACTCGTCAGTACCGGCGAGCAAATAGTTGGATATGGATTCAGTGCACTTTTCGGTTACACCAACCAACTTGAGTCATGCGACTTTGACGCCGTCATGGTGCAAGTGGCCAAGCAAAACAACCTGTAACGATCAGCCTGGGCGGTACACGCCAAATACGTCGCGCAACGCGTCGCTTACTTCGCCAAGCGTGGCACTGGCCCGCAGGGCTTCTTTCATTGGGTGCAACACGTTGCCCGTGCCCTTTGCGGCTTCGCGCAAGGCTTCGAGTTTTGCCGTAACCAATGCCATATCGCGGTTGGCTTTGTACTTCGTGAGACGGTCGACCTGTCCTTGTTCCAAACCAGGAATTGGCGGCGTAATTTTTGGCTCCGGCTCGTTGTCAACTGTGAACTTGTTGACACCAACCAACACGCGTGACTGATCATCGATCGACTTCGTGTAGCTGTATGCGGCTTCTTCAATTTCATCCATCTGGAAGCCAGCTTCAATGGCCTGCACTGCCCCACCCATTTCGTCGATGCGCGCAATGTATTCGTATGCCAGGCGCTCAACTTCATTTGTTAGCGACTCAACAAAGTACGAACCTGCAAGTGGGTCTGGTGTGTCGGTGACTCCGCTTTCGTAACCAATGATTTGCTGTGTGCGCAATGCAATGCGTGCAGCCTCTTCGGTTGGCAGACTGAGTGCTTCGTCGTAGCCGTTGGTGTGAAGGCTTTGTGTTCCACCCAACACTGCAGCCATGCTTTGCACGGCAACGCGCACCACGTTGTTTAACGGTTGCTGTGCGGTAAGTGTTGAACCACCAGTTTGTGTATGGAAGCGCATGAGTTTGCTTGCTTCCTTCTTGGCACCAAAACGATTGGTCATGATGTCGTGCCACATGCGGCGGCTAGCGCGGAATTTGGCTACTTCTTCGAAGAAGTTGTTGTGACCGTTCCAGAAGAAGCTGAGACGTGGACCAATGTCGTCCACATCGAGACCAGCATCAATTGCTGCTTGCACGTATGCAATGGCGTTCGACAACGTGAACGCGAGTTCTTG
>Ga0208484_1000090_pt1 | contig 22340 bp, 18 predicted proteins | sample LakMenEpi09Aug11_FD_150682 | JGI IMG/M metagenome (GOLD analysis project Ga0208484, IMG submission 150682) | Freshwater microbial communities from Lake Mendota, WI - 09AUG2011 deep hole epilimnion (SPAdes) | ecosystem: Environmental > Aquatic > Freshwater > Lentic | place: Lake Mendota, Madison... | reverse complement strand
ATTGACGAGGTCGGCCCGGCGCTTGGTGACCCTCGAGCATCGGAGCCGTCCTTGCGTCGATTGGTCACAGCGACCCTGGACCGGGTGCTCGCCGATGAGCGTCTGCCGCTTTCGGAGACCGAGCACAAGGCCCTTCGTGAGGCGGTCCACAACGACGTTTTTGGATTTGGGCCGCTTGACCCCCTGCTCGCCGACGACACCGTTACCGAGGTGATGTGCAACGGGCCGGATGCGGTGTGGGTGGAGCGCGCTGGCCGGCTTGAGCGTACGGAGACCTCCTTCGTCGATGACGGGCATCTCCACCGCGTGATCGACAAGATGGTGGGGGCAGTGGGTCGCCGGATTGACGAGATGACGCCCGTGTGCGACGCCAGGCTGGCTTCGGGGGCCAGAGTGCACGCCGTATTGGCGCCTGTGGCGGTGGGCGGGCCGTTCCTGACGATACGGAAGTTCGGTCGCTACCAACTCACCGCCCGGGACCTCGTTGCATCGGCGTCGCTCGACGAGCGGGCGGCGCGGTTCCTCGCGTGTGTCGTCGAGGGCCGCCGCAACATCGTGGTGGCAGGGGGTGCGGGTTCAGGTAAGACGACGCTGCTGAATGTTCTCTCCTCGTTCATCCCGGCGGGGGAACGCATCATCACTGTGGAGGACGCCAAGGAGCTCCAACTCCGCCAGGAGCACGTCCTTTCCCTCGAGTCGCGACCCGCCAACGTCGAAGGGCGGGGGGCGGTCACCATCCGGGACCTTGTGCGAAACAGCCTCCGGATGCGACCCGACCGCATCGTCGTCGGTGAGGTTCGCTCCGGCGAAGCCCTCGACATGCTCCAGGCCATGAATACGGGTCACAGCGGCTCGCTGACCACGGTGCACGCCAACAGCCCCCGTGACGCTCTGGCGCGAATTGAGACCCTTGTCTTGATGTCGGGATATGACCTCCCTCTTCGGGCCATCCGTCAACAGATTGCCTCGTCCCTCGACCTCGTCGTCTACCTGGCACGCCAACCCGACGGGAGTCGCCGTGTCACCCACATCACCGAGGTGCAAGGCATGGAGGGTGACGTCGTGGTCACGGCTGACCTGTTCGCTGCGGGGATGGGGGGAGGCCCCATCGCTCCAACCGGAATCCGTCCGCGGTTCGAAGGTGACCTTGCAGCAATCGGTGTGGATCTGCCCGCTGACCTCTTCGTTGATTCGGCTGGCCGATGATGGGACAGCGTCGGCTGAGGCTTGCTGCTCGTCGGCGGTTGGAGTCGACGAGGAATGACGCCGAAACGCCGGACGATCACCCTGATTCCAAGAGCACCTCCCCGGACTGGTTGCAGCGCTCCGCCGCCTGGTTCGAGTCGGTTGCGGCAAGGATGCTCGAGCCAGTTGAGATTCCCGCACAAATCAAGGGGGGCCTCGCCATTGCCTCGCCGCACCGGCGACTCCCTGAGTTGATCGCCGGATCATTGCTGTTGGCGTCAGCTGCTGGATTCGTCGTTGCCTCACTGACCGGTCGGATGTTCCCCGGGGTGGTCTTGGGCGCAGTGGTGCTCGCCACTCCATCTACGGTGCTGATGATCCGGGTGCGTCAACGGCGACGGGTGTTTGCCGAGGGGTTGCCCGACGTGCTCCACCTGCTGGCGGGCGCAACCCGCTCCGGACTTCCACTGTCCAGAGCGATCGGCGTGTTGGCGATGGAGATGGATGGTCCTGCCGAGAACGAGTTCTCACGCGCTGCAGCTGAGGTCGCCTTGGGGCAACCGTTGGAGCGGGCGCTCGCAGGTATCGGCGAGCGGATGAGGTGCGATGAAGTCGCGTGGGTTGGTGTCGCCGTCGAGATTCACCGTCAGTCCGGCGGGAACCTCGCTGAGGTCCTTGATGCAGTCGGTGATGCGGCAATGCTCCGCCAGCGCCTCCGACGGGAGATCGCGTCGCTGACGGCGGAGGGAAGGATCAGTGCCGTCGTACTCGGACTACTGCCGCCAGGGTTGGCTGGGGTCCTTCTGGTGGTGAACCCCGGTTACCTCTCTTCGCTCACCGGCGGCAGTGAGGGTCGGACGATGCTGTTCGGCGCGTTTGCCGCCATGCTCGTCGGGTTCATCTGGATGCACCGGATCGTGAGTGTAGAGATCTGAGGCCGGTCGACGCGGGTTCGGGCCGCTGAGAGGGGATCAGTTCGAAAGTGGAGGTAACGAGTGATCGAAGTCGTGGGTTCGGCGGTCTTGGGAGTGGTGGTGGCCGTGACGTATCTCCGTTGGTCTCACCCGTCTGTAGGGGCGGCTGTCATCGGTCTGCGCCCGACCCTCGTTGTTGGTCGAGCCATCGGTCATCGGCTTCCTCCGGGCTCGCGCCAGTCGGTCGCTTCCACACTGAAGGCGGCAGGGATTGAGGGGAGTGACTGCGTGGATCTCGCCATCGGTCGACGAGCGTTGGCTGCGGGCGCCGGCCTCTGGTTCAGTGTCGTGGTCATGGTCGTTGATCCAGTCGGGTTGCCGCGCAGCCTTGCCATCGCCCCACTTGTCGGCTCCCTCGTCGTGCCGATGTTGCTCGCCCGACGGCGGGTCGAGCGCCGTCGTCGGTCAATGGCTACCGACCTCCCACGACACCTTGATCTGCTTGCCCTGAGCGTGGAGGCCGGCCTGGGGTTTGACCAGGCGCTGGCGCGGGTCAGTGGTGCCCTTCCCGGCCCGTTGTCAGCTGAGTTCAGCCGCATGCAGGGGGAGGTTGCGGCAGGTGTCCCACGATCAACCGCTCTGCGTGCCATGAGCCTCCGTTGCCCGCTCCCCGAGATCCGGACGTTCATCGCGGCACTCGTTCAGTCTGAATCGTTCGGTGTACCGATCGGACCCCTGCTGCGCACCCACGCCGCCGATATTCGTATCCGTCAACGGCAGGCAGCGCAGCTCCGCGCCCAGAAGGCTCCAGTGAAGATGCTCGTCCCGATGATCCTGTGCGTGTTCCCCGCCCTGCTCGTCGTCGTGGCAGGCCCAGCACTACTCACCATTCGTCAGACGCTTCTTGCCTGAGTGCCCCGTCGCCAACGGCAGGACCAACCGAGGTAGTGCTGGCGCCGGTGCCCCGGCGTGGGGATGTCGCCGCAGGGACACCAGCACCCTCACCACATCAGCCCACGGTGGTCGTGGTGAGCATCTCGAATTGCTCGTTCATTCCTGAACCGAGCGCCGACACGGCCACGACGCACACGACGGCGATGAGCGACACCAACATGGCGTACTCAACCATCGTCGCACCGGTGTCGTCAGTGCGCTGATCTGCGATCCACCGTCGGATCATTGACATCAATGGCATGGATCTCTCCTTTGGGTACTTGGCGAGGGAGCGCTACGTCGTCGGGGCTCCAAGCCGGCGAGACGAGTGTGGCGGTTGACGGGCCCGACGGGGGGCGATGCCACCGTGCGTGCCGGAGGTGGCGCCGCTAGGTTGCAGCCCGTGTTCGTCGTGGGCCTCACCGGTGGTATCGGGTCAGGGAAGTCGACCGTGTCAGCCATGCTCTCCTCGCGCGGGGCGGTCATCATTGACGCTGATCTGATCACCCGACAGTTGCAGGAACCCGGGGCCCCGGTGTTCGAGTCCATGGTGGATCGATTCGGGTCGGGCATCGTGGCCGCCGACGGCACGCTTGACCGCCAGGCGGTGGCTGACATCGTCTTCCACGACGCTGACGCACTCGCCGACCTCAACGCCTTGGTGCACCCGGCGGTCGGGGCGGAGATCGCCAACCAGTTGGTCGCTGCGGCCGGTGCCCCAGTGCCCAATGGTGCGCAGCGACCGGTGGTGATTCTCGATGTGCCGCTGCTGGTCGAGACCGGCCGGTCCGACGTCGAGGTGGTGGTCGTCGTCGACACGCACGAACATCACCAGCACGAGCGCCTCGTCACCCAGCGTGGGCTTGATCCCGCAGACGCCACCGCACGCATGTCCCGACAGGCGTCGCGAGCCGACCGCCTGAACCGGGCTGACCTCGTGATTGACAACACGGGCGACCTTGACCAGCTCGAACGTGAGGTTGAGCGGGTGTGGCAGGAACTCTGTGCGCGCTCGGCCCCGACGGGCATGGCGTCGGAGGAGTGACCTTCAGGGTCCGAGCAAATTGAGGCGTCGGGCGAGGTCGCTGGTGAGTACCCGGTTCGGGTCGACCCGGTCACGCACGCTGCGCCACTCGTCGAGCCTCGGGTACATCTCGGCGACCATGTGGGGGGCGAGGCGGCTGTCTTTGGCCAGGTAGATCCGGCCTCCGGCCCCGGCCACCTCGACATCGAGCCGGTCGAGGAGCGGGCCGAGCCCGGCGATGCCCGCTGGGATGTCGAGCGCAAGCGTCCATCCCTCGGCGGGGAATGACAGCGGGCCGTCGTTGCCGGGCCCGAAGCGCTTCAACACGGCTAGGAACGAGGTGCATCCGGCGGTGCTGAGCTGGCCCACGATGCTCCGCAACGTGTCGTCGGCGTCGTCGGGGATGACGAACTGCCACTGCAGGAACCCCCGTTCGCCATAAATCCGGTTCCATCCGCCAACCATGTCGAGCGGGTGGAAGAACGCAGCGATGCTCTGCAGTTCCCCCGTGCGCTCAACAGGGGCCTTGCGGAACCACAACTCGTTGAACGCTCGAACGCTGAGTGGGTTCAACAGCCCCGGGGGCACCCACGGTGGGGCGCCCACGCGTACCTTGGGGTCGAACGCCAGCGGGTGGGCAGTTCTGGCGCCATCGAGTTCGTCGAGCCGGGCGAAGCGGCCACGGGTCAGCACCGAGCGGCCCATTGACCCACCGGTACTCATGAGGTCGATCCACGCCACGGAATAGTCGTAGAGGTGATCGCTGTCGACCATGGCGGCCATGACCCCGTCGAGATCATCGGTCCGCATCGTGTCGACCGACAGCATGGACGTCTCAATCGGTGGGCAGTGGAACGTGGCGTCGATGACCACGCCGGTGAGTCCCATGCCGCCGGCAGTGGCCCAAAACAGCGCCGGGTCCGACTCAGGGGTCACGGTCAGGATGTCGCCCGATGGGATGAGCAGGCGCAGGGAGCGCACCGCCTGGCACCACGAGCCGACCCGGTGGTGATTCTTTCCGTGGATGTCGGCGGCGATGGCCCCACCAACGGTCACGTACCGGGTGCCGGGAGTCACCGGGACGAAGCGACCGCGTGGCACGAGGATGCGGAGGAGTTCGTCGAGGCTGGTGCCGGCGGTGGCGGTGACGAGTCCGGACTCCTCGTCGATCTCGACGCGTGCCACCCCGGTGGTGTCGACCACCGTGCCTCCGGCGTTCTGGGCGGCGTCCCCGTAGGACCGGCCCAGACCCCGGGCGACGACGCCGCGTGCCCCGATGGACGCGAGGCTGCGTTCGAACTCGCCCATGGTGGCTGGGTGGCGCACATCAGCAGCCGACCGGGGGACCCGCCCCCACCCCGACAGCACCTGCCGTGCGACGGGTTCACGCGACATAGATCCCCACCGCGTACACGATCGCCCACGCCGCGCCCGCAACTACGAGGACACGGTCGCTGACGAGGAGACGTTCTGGGCGCTCAGCGACACCGGCGTCCGCCAGTTGGACGTAGCGGAGCACCACCACAGCGAAGGGGACCATGGAGATCTGGAGCCACACGGCGGTCTCAGGTGCGGTCTCGGCGGTGGGGCCACCCTCGAACGCCCACAGGCAGTAGGCGACGAGCATCAACCCTGCGGCGATGGACCGCACCGAGTTGAGGAAGCTCGGCGTGTAGGAGGCGAGCACGGCGCGGGTCGGCCGTTCGTTGGGGTCGGCGACGCTGCGATGGTGGTGGGCGAGTTCGGCTTCGCGTTTGGCGGTGATGACGAGCAGCGCCCCAGCCGAGGTCACGATGAAGAACCATTCGGACAAGGGAACGCCGGTGGCGGCTGCGCCGGCGACGGCTCGCAGGACGAATCCGGCCGACACGGCCACAAGGTCCACAACGGCAACGTTTTTGAGTCCGAACGAGTACGACGTGGTGAGGGCAAGGTACCCAACAAGGGTGAGCCCGAGGGCGGTGGTGACCATGAACCCGATGACGACCGCAGCGACGATGAACACGGTGCCGGCGACGTAGGCCGTCACCACGCCGATCTGGCCCGAAGCGATGGGCCGGTTGCGTTTGACGGGGTGGCGTCGGTCGGATTCGACGTCGCGGGCGTCATTGAGAAGGTACGTGCCTGCCGACGCAGCGCAGAACGCCACGAACGCCACCACGGCATCAAGGAGGGGTCCCTGTTCGGTGATGACACCGGCCGCTGCGGGGGCGGCGAACACCAGGAGGTTCTTCGACCACTGGCCCGGTCGCATGCCGCGCAGCAGCCCCGCCAGCGCGCCACCGTTGGGACGGGGCGTTGCCACGGGAGGCGAGGAACTCACGAGCGTGCCGAGACCCGTCGCCACACCACTCTGGGGAGGTGGCGCATGACGAGGAACACCCAGCGCAGCACCGGCGGCGCCCACACGATGTCTGCGCCCGACTCGAGACCCCGCACGATGCGCGCACCGACCTCATCGGCGGTGGTTGAAAACGGTGCGGCCTTGAGACCTGCGGTCATGCGGGTGTGGACGAAGCCGGGCCGCACCACCATGACCCGAACACCTTCGCCCACCAGGGCGTCACCGAGGCCCTGGCTGAAGGCGTCGAGGCCCGCCTTGGACGAGCCGTAGACGTAGTTGTCAGCTCGGGCCCGTTCGCCCGCCACTGACGAGATGACCACGAGGGTGCCGTGGCCCTGCCGGCGGAAGCGGTTCGCCACCTCGAGTCCACACGACACCGAGGCGGTGTAGTTCACCGTCACTGCCGCAGCCGCAGCGAGAGGGTCGGCATCGAAGTGCGTTTGTGATCCGAGCACCCCGAACGCCATCAGGACGAGATCGACGTCGCCGAGCAGGCCGAAGGCCTCCTCGATGGCTGACGCGTGGGTGGTGGGGTCGGAGGCGTCGAAGGTCACGATGTCGACCTGGCTGGCACCGGCGGCCCGAAGGCGTTGGGCGGCCGTTGTTGCCGCCGGGCCGTTGTCCCGACAGGCGAGCACGACCCGCTCGCAGCGCCGTGCGACCAGCAGATCCATCGCAGCGAGCGCGATCTCAGAGGTCCCGCCCAACACCAGCGCGGTCTGGGGGCTCCCCACGGCGTCGTTCACGTGCTGTTCCTTCCGTCAGTGCCCGCGCCCCGGGATGGGCAGGCACACCGCGCTCCGAGCGTACCCGTCGGGGTGCGCCGCCATGGGTGACGACCGACGTCAGTACGCTTGGGCGGTGCCCGAGTTCCGCATGGTGACGCCCTTTGAGCCGGCCGGTGATCAACCCAAGGCCATCGACGAGTTGGTCGCCGGGGTGCGCCGGGGCGACAAGTTCCAGACGCTGCTTGGAATCACCGGGTCGGGTAAGAGCGCCACGGTGGCGTGGACCATCGAGCAACTGCAGCGGCCGACGTTGGTCCTGGCCCCCAACAAGTCGCTCGCCGCCCAGTTGGCCAACGAGTACCGGGGGTTCTTCCCCGACAACCGCGTTGAGTATTTCGTGTCGTACTACGACTACTACCAACCTGAGGCCTACATCCCGACGTCGGACACGTTCATTGAAAAGGACGCCACCGTCAACGACGAGATCGACCGGTTGCGCCATTCGGCCACCTCGGCGTTGCTGACCCGTCGTGACGTCATCGTGGTGGCCTCGGTGTCAGCCATCTACGGCCTCGGTTCGCCGTTGGAGTACGCCGACCAGTTGCTCGTGGTGCGGGTCGGGGAGACCCACGACCAGCGATCCATTCTCCGCAAACTCGTGGACATCCAGTACGAGCGCAACGACATGAATCTGGTGCGGGGCAAGTTCCGTGTGCGTGGCGACACGATCGAGGTGCATCCCGCCTACGACGAGGTCGTCGTGCGCATCGAACTCTTCGGCGACGACGTCGAGTCGATCAGCGAAGTGGACCCGGTGACGGGGGAGCGGCTGCGATCCCTCGACGAGCTGGTGGTGTTCCCCGCATCCCACTACGTCGCCTCCGACGAACGGATGCGTTCAGCCATCACCCGAATCGAGGACGAGTTGCAAAAGCGGCTCGCCCACTTCGAAGCCGAGGGCAAGCTGCTCGAGGCGCAGCGGCTGAGGATGCGCACCCAGTACGACCTCGAGATGATGGCCGAGATGGGGTACTGCAACGGGGTGGAGAACTATTCGGCACCCATCGACGGCCGATCGGCGGGTGAGCCGCCGTTCACCCTGCTCGACTACTTCCCCGACGATTTCCTCACCGTCATCGACGAGTCCCACGTGGCGGTCCCTCAACTCAACGGCCAGTACGCCGGTGACCGGTCGCGCAAGGCCACGCTCATCGAGCACGGGTTCCGGCTGCCCTCAGCGGCGGACAACCGACCCCTGCGGTTCGAGGAAGTGCTCGACCGGGTGGGGCAGTGCGTGTTCCTCTCCGCCACCCCCGGCCCGTTCGAGTTGGGACATTCCAGCCAGATCGTCGAACAGATCGTCCGGCCGACCGGCCTCATCGACCCTGAGGTCATCGTTCGCCCCACCGAGGGCCAGATCGACGACCTGCTCGGAGAGATCAACACCCGGGTGACCAACGGGGATCGGGTACTCGTCACCACCCTGACCAAAAAGATGGCCGAGGACCTCACCGATTACCTGCTCGAACAAGGCGTCAAGGTCCGCTACCTGCACTCAGAGATCGACACCCTGGAACGCATCGAGATCCTCCGGGATCTCCGCCTCGGCGAGTTCGACGTCCTGGTCGGCATCAACTTGTTGCGGGAGGGTCTCGACCTCCCCGAGGTTTCCCTTGTCGCCATCCTCGACGCCGACAAAGAAGGGTTCCTACGGTCGGAGACGTCACTGGTGCAGACCATCGGGCGTGCTGCGAGAAATGTCGCCGGTCAGGTGATCATGTACGCCGACACCGTCACCGACTCGATGCGGCGGGCCATCGGGGAGACGCACCGGCGGCGGGTGGTGCAACAGGCCTATAACGCCGAGCACGGCATCGAACCGGCCACGGTGCGCAAGGCGGTCACCGACATCCTCGCCATGATCCGGCCTGATGACGGGCGCACCCCGGTGCCAACGGGGGGTCGGCGTCGCCGCGACGGTGACGGCGGGCCGTCTGGGGTGAAGCGGCTCCTCGAGGGGACGGACATGGCGCCCGCCGATCTCGACCGGTTGATCACCACGCTGACCGAAGAAATGAACGACGCTGCGGCGGACCTGCGCTTTGAGTACGCCGCCCGACTCCGAGACGAGATCCGTGAGCTTCAGCGTGAGGTCCGCGACGCCCTCTGAGGGCCGTCGGGCCACCGCCCCGCCGGGCTGATAGGTGAGCCCGTCGTGGTCGGTAGGCTGCGCCGGTGGCAGACAGGATGATCATCCGGGGTGCACGGGAGCACAACCTCCAGGACGTGTCGCTCGACCTTCCCCGGGACCGACTCATCGTGTTCACGGGTCTGTCGGGGTCAGGAAAGTCGTCACTGGCGTTCGACACCATCTACGCCGAAGGCCAGCGCCGTTACGTCGAGTCGTTGTCGGCGTACGCCCGACAGTTCCTCGGTCAGATGGACAAACCCGACGTGGACTTCATCGAGGGTCTCTCCCCGGCGATCTCCATCGACCAAAAGTCCGCCAGCCGTAACCCGCGCTCCACGGTCGGCACCATCACGGAGGTCTACGACTACCTCCGCCTGCTGTTCGCCCGTATCGGGGTGCCGCACTGTCCCAACGACGGGTCGGTGATTGCCCGTCAGACCCCCCAACAGATCGTGGACCGGATCCTCGAGTTGCCCGAGGGGACCCGGTTCCAGGTTCTGGCCCCAGTGGTGAGGGGTCGCAAAGGCACCTACGACACGTTGCTGGCAGACCTCGCTTCCCAAGGTTTCACCCGCACCATCGTCGACGGCCAGCCACACGAGATCGGTGAGGCCATCGACCTCGCCCGGTATGAGACCCACACCATTCAGGTGGTGGTGGACCGCCTCGTCAGCAAAGAGGGGATCGAACGACGTCTCACCGATTCGCTTGAGACGGCGCTTCGACTCGCCGACGGCGTGGCCGAGGTTCAGATCGTGGGGGCGGGAAGCGCCGCCGAACGCGCCGAGGGGGCCGACACCGCCGACGAGATGCTCCTCAGCTTCTCCCAGCACCTGGCGTGCCCCACCTGTGGAGCGTCCTACGACGTGCTCGCACCCCGCTCCTTCTCGTTCAACTCGCCCTACGGGGCGTGTGCGGCATGCAGCGGGCTGGGCACGACGTTCGAGGCTGATCCTGAACTCGTGGTCCCCGACCCGTCGATGTCCCTCGCCGAGGGGGCCATTGCCCCGTGGGCGGGAGCGCGCACCCAGTACTTCGCCCGGCTCCTCGAATCACTCGCCGTTGAACACGACATCGACCTCGACACGCCATTCGGGAAGTTGCCGAAGGCGGCCCAGAAACTGATCCTGCACGGCACCGGGGCTCGCACCGTCAACGTCCGCTACCGCAACCGCTACGGCCGCCAACGTTCCTACACCGCCAAGTTCGAAGGGGTACTGCCGTGGCTGGCCCGGCGTCACGCCGACGCCGAGAGTGACACCCAGCGGGCTCAGGCTGAGGGGTACATGCGCGAAGTGCCGTGCAGCGCCTGTGGGGGTTCGCGTCTCAACCCGTTCTCGCTGGCGGTCCGCGTCGGCGGGCACACCATCGCCGAGTTGTGCGACCTGCCCATTGGTGAGGCGGCCAAGGCACTCGATGAACTCGAGTTGTCCGAACGGGACCGCATCATCGCCGAACGGGTCGTCAAGGAGGTCAACGCCCGCATGGGGTTCCTCCTCGACGTCGGCCTCGACTACCTGTCGTTGTCACGCTCGGCGGGAACGCTGGCCGGTGGCGAAGCGCAACGCATCCGACTCGCCTCCCAGATCGGGTCGGGTCTGGTCGGGGTGCTCTACGTGCTCGACGAACCCTCCATTGGTCTGCACCAGCGCGACAACCGGAGACTCATCGACACCCTGGTGCGCCTGCGGGACCTCGGGAACACGGTGGTGGTGGTCGAACACGACGAGGAGACGATTCGTACCGCTGACCACATCGTCGACATCGGCCCCGGGGCGGGGGAGCACGGTGGACGCATCGTGCACTCGGGTTCGTTCAAGGGGTTGTTGCGGGCCAAGGAGTCCCTGACCGGGCAGTACCTCGCCGGCCGACGTCAGGTGGCGTTGCCGTCCGTCCGCCGGGAGGGGACCGGGGCGTCGATCGTCGTGCGGGGGGCACGCGAACACAACCTGCGTGACGTCGACGTGGCGTTCCCGCTTGGGCAGTTCGTCTGTGTCACCGGGGTGTCGGGCTCGGGCAAGTCAACACTGGTCAACGACATCCTGTTGCGGTCGCTGATGGCCGAGGTCTACGGCTCGCGTATCCCGCCGGGCCGACACCGTCGGGTCGAAGGAGTGGACCAGGTCGACAAGGTGATCGCCATCGACCAGACCCCCATCGGGCGCACCCCCAGATCGAACCCGGCGACGTACACCGGCATGTTCGACCACATCCGCAAACTGTTCGCCCAGACACCCGAGTCCAAGGTCCGCGGGTACCAGCCCGGGCGGTTCTCGTTCAACGTTCCGGGCGGTCGGTGTGAGGCGTGTTCGGGTGACGGCACCATCCGGATCGAGATGCACTTCCTCCCCGACGTGTACGTGCCGTGTGAGGTGTGCAAAGGGGCTCGCTACAACCGGGACACGCTCGAAGTGGAGTTCAAGGGGCGCACCATCGCCGAGGTGCTCAACATGCCCTGTGAGGAAGCGCTCGACTTCTTTTCCAACCAGCCTCCCATCGCCCGCCACCTCCAGACCCTCGTCGACGTCGGTCTCGGATACGTGCGTCTCGGGCAGCCGGCCCCGACGCTCTCTGGTGGGGAAGCCCAGCGGGTGAAACTGGCCAGCGAGCTCGCCAAGCGGTCCACCGGGCACACGATGTACATCCTCGACGAGCCCACCACCGGCCTGCACTTCGAAGACGTGCGGCGGCTGCTCATGGTGTTGGGCCGCCTCGTGGACGCCGGAAACACCGTGCTGGTCATCGAGCACAACCTCGACGTGATCAAGACCGCTGACTGGATCATCGACATGGGCCCCGAGGGTGGACGTGGTGGCGGGTCGGTGGTGGCTGAGGGGACCCCCGAGGAGGTGGCAGCCAACCCCGCCAGCCACACCGGCCGGTTCCTCGCCCCGTACCTGGCTCCGAACTGACCATTCGGCGCGCCGCCGATTGGGCGCTCAGGCGATGTCGAGCATGCGTTGCAGCGCCACCCGGGCCCAGTGGGCGGTGTCGTCATCAACGGTGATGCGGTTCACCACCCGGCCGTCCACCAGGTTCTCAAGCACCCAGGCGAGGTGCTGCTGGTCGATGCGGGACATGGTCGAACACGGGCAGATGACCGGGTCGAGTGACACCACGGTCTTGTCCGGGGTCTCGGCGTCGAGGCGGTGCACGAGGTTGATCTCGGTCCCCACCGCAATGGTCGAACCCGTGGGTGCCTCGTCGATGTAGCGGACGATGAAGTCGGTCGACCCGACGGCGTCAGCGAGTTCGCAGACGTCGTGGGCGCACTCGGGATGGGTGACGACGAGTCCGTTGGGGTGTGCGGCCCGGAAGGCTTCGACGTGGGCGGGGCGGAACCGCTGGTGGACCGAACAGTGGCCTTTCCACAACAGGAACGTCGTGTCCTTCACGTCGGCGTCCTCAAGCCCGCCGAGTTCGAGGTGCGGGTTCCACACCCGCATGTCGGCTTCGGTGAACCCCATGGCGTGCCCGGTGTTGCGTCCGAGGTGCTGGTCGGGGAAGAACAGGACCTGATCGCCCTGCGGTCCGGCGTCGCTGTAGCGGCCCTGGCCGAGCGCCCACTCGAGGACCGCTCGGGCGTTCGTCGAGGTGCACACGGCGCCGCCGTGGCGGCCCACGAAGGCTTTGAGGGCGGCTGCGGAGTTCATGTAGGTGATGGGAACGATGCGGTCGGTGTCCACGATTCGTCCCAGTGCCTCCCACGCCTCCTCGACCGACTCGAGGTCGGCCATGTCGGCCATGGAACACCCGGCGTTGAGGTCGGGGAGGATGACCTGTTGGTGGTCGCCGGTGAGGATGTCGGCCGATTCGGCCATGAAGTGGACACCGCAGAACACGATGTAGTCGGCGTCGGTGCGCTGCTGGGCGAGTCGGGACAACTGGAACGAGTCGCCACGTGCGTCGGCCCAGCGCATGACGTCGTCTCGCTGGTAGTGGTGTCCGAGGATGAACAGCCGTGGCCCCAACTCGGCACGGGCGGAAGCGATCATCGCCTCGAGCGCGTCGGGGTCGGCGGTGGCGTAACGCTCGGGGAGCGGGGTCTGCAACCGGAACATGGGCTCGGTCCTTTTCAGATGGGGCCCCGGATGTAAGCCGGTGGGGACAGCCTGGACGCCTCGCCACGGGGATGTCGGCACCGGAGCCGATATGTCGCCGGGATTTCCAGGCCGGCGTGTGACCAGTGTACCGGGTGGGTGGGCCACCGTGCGGTTCGTGCGGCCGTCGTACGATGGCGGGGTGGTTCGACGCCCGCCAGCCGGCACCATCCCCGATGCTCCCGGTTCGTACCAGTTCAGCGACGCCGACGGCCGGGTGATCTACGTCGGGAAGGCGAAGAGCCTGCGGTCCCGACTGTCCTCGTACTTCCAGAACCCTGCCTCCCTGGCGCCGCGGACCGCCCAGATGGTGGCGACCGCCGAGTCGGTGACCTGGATTGAGGTGCGCAACGAACTCGAGGCGTTGATGCTCGAGTACAGCCTCATCAAGGCGCACCAGCCGCGCTTCAACGTTCGGTTGCGTGACGACAAGAGTTACCCGCTGCTGGCGGTCACCGTGGCCGACACGTGGCCGAGAGCGATGGTGATGCGAGGCAACCGCGCCAAGGGGGTGCGTTACTTCGGCCCGTACGCCAACGCCCAGGCCATCCGCCAGACCCTCGACGTGCTGGTCCGCATCTTTCCGGTGCGGACCTGCAGCGACGCCAAGCTGCGTCGCCACGAACGGCTCGGCAAGCCGTGCCTGCTGTTCCACATCGGCAAGTGCGCCGGCCCGTGCGTCGACGCCGTCACCCCGGAGCGTTACAGCGAACTCGTCACCGAACTCATTGGCTTCCTCGACGGGGACACCCAGCCAGTCGTTGACCGGCTCACCGCCGAGATGGTGGCGGCGTCCGACGCCCTCGATTTCGAAACGGCGGCCCGACTGCGCGACCGGATCGAGAGTGTCTCGTCGGTGGTGGAGCGCCAGCAGATGGTGGTCGACAGCGACGACGACCTCGACATCGTCGGCATGGCGGGGGACAACCTCGAGTCGGCGGTGCAGGTGCTGTTCGTGCGCCGGGGACGGGTGGTGGGACACAAGGGTTTCGTGGTCGACAACGTCGAGGACCTCGACGAGGCGGGCATGGTCGCCCGGGTGGTGGGGGAGCTCTACGCCGACGACCCCCCTCTCGGCGTGCCCCGGGAGGTCCTCGTGCCCCACGTGCCACTCGACCACGACGTCCTCGAGGCGTTCCTCGGCGCTCAACGGGGATCGCGGGTCCGCATCAAGGTGGCCCAACGCGGTGACAAACGGTCGCTGGCGGAACTGGTGGGGCGCAACGCCACCGAGGAGTTCACCCGTCATCGTCTGCGACGGGCGGCGGACCACAACAGTCGGGCCCGGGCCCTCAACGACCTCCAGCAGGCGCTCGACCTCCCGTCGGCGCCGTTGCGTATCGAGTGTTTCGACATGAGCCACACCCAGGGCACCGACTACGTCGGGTCAATGGTGGTGCTTGAGGACGGGTTGCCGCGACCGGCGGAGTACAGACGGTTCAAGGTGCGCGAGGTCGACGGCAACAACGACGTTGCGGCCATGGGTGAGGTGCTGACCCGCCGCTTCGAGGCGTACCTGCGGGACCGGGACGTCCCCGTTGATCAGCGTGGTCGTTTCGCTTACCCACCACAGTTGCTGCTCGTCGACGGCGGTCTGCCCCAACTCGGCGCGGCCACCGCCGTCCTCGACCGGTTGGGTCTTCGCCACGAGATACCGGTGGCGTCGCTGGCGAAGCGGTTCGAAGAGGTGTACGTCCCAGGGTCGTCCGAACCGGTACGTATCCCGCGAGGGTCTGATGCGCTGTACCTGTTGCAACGGGTGCGCGACGAGGCGCACCGGTTCGCCATTACCTACCACCGGTCGCTGCGGGGCAAACGCATGACCCGCTCGGTACTCGATGACATCACCGGGCTGGGTCCGGCGAGGCGCAAACGGCTCGTGGACGCATTCGGAGGGGTTCGGGCGGTGCAGGCCGCCTCCCGCGACGACCTCGCCACCCTGTCGTGGTTGCCCGACGAGGTCGCCGACAACGTGTGGGCGGCGTTGCACCCCGACGGGACGACTCCATGACCGGCCCGACGGGGGCGGTGGGGGACCCCGGTGTGGGCCGTGAGCTCTGGGAGGCGCACGCCGGGTGGTGGCAGGACCACTTCACCGACGGTGCCGATCCCGAGTACGAGGAGCAGATCCTGCCGATGGTGGCTGGGTGGGTGCGTCCCGGGGACCGGGTCTGTGAAGTGGGGTGCGGGGAGGGCCAGGTGGCCCGGGTCGTCAGTCGGGCCGGGGCTGCGTCGGTGGTCGGGGTCGACCCGTCGCTCAACCAGGTCGCTGCGGGGGTCGCCCGGGCCGGTGGGCCGGTCTACGTGCGTGCCGACGCCGAGCACCTGCCGCTTGGGGACGGCAGCGTCGACGCCGTCGTCGTGTGTCTCGTCTACGAACACCTTGACGCCATTGATGCCGCCGTCGCCGAAGTGGTGCGGGTGTTGGTGCCGGGTGGGCGGTTCCTGTTGATGTTGAACCACCCGTTGTTGCAGACGCCTGGCAGCGGCTGGGTGGACGACCATCTCGTGGACCCGCCCGAGCAGTACTGGCAGGTGGGCGACTACCTCGAGCCCGCCGTCGTGGTGGAGGAGGTGGCCAAGGGGGTACACATCCGTTTCGTGCATCGTCCCTTGGGGGTCTACCTCAACACGCTCGCCGATGCCGGGCTCGTGCTCGAACGAGTTGACGAACCGTCTCCGCCCCCGGGCTTTCTTGCCGCCGCTCCCGGTTACGAGTCGGCCCGGCACATTCCGCGCCTGTTGGCGCTGTCGCTGCGCCGGTCGTGAACGTCCACGCCGCGACGAGATGCCCGACCCGGTCTCGGGTTCACCCGTAGACTGCGGCCAATGGCCGAGTTCGTCGTCGTCACCGGGTTGTCGGGCGCCGGACGGTCGGCCGCGGGGGACACGCTTGAGGATCTGGGCTGGTACGTCATCGACAACCTGCCTCCGAATCTGATCTCCCAGGTGGCCGAACTCGGTGACGCCCCCGGATCGCAGGTGCGACGGGTGGCCCTCGTGGTTGGGCCCGGCCCCTTCCAAGAGGAGGTGTTGCCCGCCGTCAACGACCTCGTGCCTGTCGCCGAGCGGGTTCGGGTGCTGTTCTTGGATGCCGCCACCGACGTGCTGGTGCGCCGTTACGAGGCGAGCCGACGTCGCCACCCCTTGTCCGACGGAATCAGTCTGACGTCGGCCATCGAGTCCGAGCGGGCGTTGCTCGCCGCGGTGAAGGCCCGCGCCGACGTCGTGGTTGACACCAGTGAACTCAACGTCCACCAGCTGCGTGACCGCGTCCGAGGCCTGTTCGCCGACGAGTCCGACCAGGGGATGCAGATCACCATCACGTCGTTCGGTTTCAAACACGGACTCCCCATGGACGCCGACATGGTGATCGACTGCCGGTTCCTGCCCAACCCTCACTGGGTTGAGGAGTTGCGTCCCCTCAGCGGCCTTGACGCCGACATCGTCTCCTACCTCGACGACCAGGATCTCACCGGGCCGTTTCTCGACCGTTGTGAGGACTTGTTGGCCATGCAACTCCCCGCGTTCGAGGCGGAGGGCAAGTCGTATCTGAGTATCGCCTTTGGCTGCACTGGCGGTCGCCACCGGTCGGTGGCGATGGCTGAGGCCATGGCCGCCCGGCTCGCCGCACGAGGCCGCGAGCCCCGCGTGGTGCACCGCGACATCGAGCGTTGAGGCCCGGCCCCGGGTGATTGGTGGCATGGAACACCGATTGTGCCGGGGACCCCGTCCCGGTCCGATACGGTCACAGGGAACGAGATCGCTGAGGTGCCCCGAGGGGCCGAGGAGGTTGCAGCCATGACGGTTCGAGTGGGTGTGAACGGGTTCGGGCGAATCGGCCGGAACTTCTTTCGTGCGGTGCGCCAGTCAGGCGCCGACGTGGAGATCGTGGCGGCCAACGACCTCGGATCGGTTGAGGTCATGGCCCACCTGTTGGCCTACGACTCGGTGATGGGTCGTCTCGGTGCCGAGGTGGTCGCCACCGACGAAGGCATCCTCGTTGATGGCAAACTGTTGCGGATCACGGCGGTGCGCAACCCCGCCGAGTTGCCGTGGGGGGAGTTGGGTGTCGACGTGGTGGTGGAATCCACCGGCTTTTTCACCGATCGTGACAAGGCGGCCGCCCACCTTGAGGCCGGCGCCCCGTTCGTCATCGTGTCCGCCCCGGCGAACGGCGCCGACGCGACGTTCGTGGTCGGAGTGAACGACGACACGTTTGATCCCGAGAAGCACAAGGTGGTGTCGAACGCCTCGTGCACCACGAACTGTTTCGTGCCGATGATCAAGGTGCTCGACGACGCTTTCGGGGTAGAGAAGGGTCTGATGACCACGGTGCACGCCTACACCGGTGACCAGAACCTGGTGGATGGCCCCCACAGCGACCTGCGACGCGCCCGCGCCTCGGCGATCAACATCACGCCGTCTTCGACGGGTGCCGCCCGGGCCACGGGCCTCGTGTTGCAGTCGATGCAAGGGAAGCTTGATGGCACTGCACTGCGGGTGCCGGTGCCCGACGGTTCGGTCACCGACTTCGTCGGGGTCCTCAAGCGTGACGTGACCGTCGACGAGGTCAACGCCGCCTACGCCGCTGCCGCCAAGGATCCACGCCTCGGCAAGGTCCTGACCTACAGCGACAAGCCCCTCGTCTCCACCGACATCGTCGGCGACCCGTCCTCGTGCACGTTCGATTCGGGTCTGACCATGGCCATGGGCAACCTCGTGAAGGTGCTCGGCTGGTACGACAACGAGTGGGGCTACTCGAACCGGCTCGTCGACCTGTGTGGGGTCGTGGGCGCCGCCAACAAGTGAGCGTCCCCACCCTCGAGGACCTCGGGGACCTCGCCGGCAAGCGGGTCCTTCTCCGTGCCGATTTCAACGTGCCGCTACGGGACGGGGTGATCACCGACGACCTGCGCATCCGTGCGGCGTTGCCCACCATTGCGTGGCTGCAGGAGGCGGGAGCAACGGTGACAGCGTGCTCGCACCTGGGACGCCCCAAGGGTGAGCCCGACCCCCGCTATGCAATGGCGCCTGTGCGCGAACGGCTCGCCGAGTTGGCTCCGGGAGTGGAACTGCTCGAAAACCTGCGGTTCAACCCGGGTGAGACGGCCAACGACCCGGCGTTCGTGGCCGAGCTGATCGCCGGACAGGACGCCTACGTCCTCGACGCCTTCGGGGCTGCGCATCGCTCCCACGCCTCGGTTGTCGGCCCACCCCAGTTCCTGCCGTCGGCAGCTGGCCGACTCCTCCAGCGTGAGGTGGAGGTCCTGATGCCGTTGCGCAGCGACCCAGCCCGACCGTTCGTCGTGGTCCTCGGTGGATCAAAGGTGTCCGACAAACTCGGGGTCATTGAGGCGCTTGGCGAGGTGGCTGACACGATGCTCATCGGAGGAGGCATGTGCTTCACGTTCCTCGCTGCGGCGGGTCACGGCGTCGGGGACTCGCTGCTTGAAGCCGACCAGGTGGCGACGTGTGAACGCCTGCTGGCGTCGGGGATGCGCATTGTCGTGCCGTCAGACATCGTGGCGCTCGACGCGGCGGGCACCATTGGGGATCCCGACGCCGGTGGTGAGGTGGTCAGCGTCGGTACCGACGTGCCCGACGGGTTCCGGGGTCTTGACATCGGTCCGGGCACCGCAGCGGAGTTCGCTGACGTGATCGCCGGTGCCGGCACCGTCTTCTGGAACGGTCCCATGGGGGTGTTCGAAGACCCGCGTTTTGCAGCTGGAACACGCGCCGTGGCCGAGGCGCTGGCCGACGCCAGGGGCTTCACCGTCGTAGGTGGCGGTGACTCGGCTGCGGCTGTTGCGGAATTCGGTCTCGCTGCTGAGATGGACCACATCTCCACAGGCGGTGGCGCCTCCCTTGAATTGCTTGAGCAGGGCGACCTTCCTGGTCTCGATGCACTCCGCAACGCCCCGAACGCCACCTGACAACAAGGAGCACACGATGGCCACCACCCGGGTTCCGCTCATCAGCGGCAACTGGAAGATGAACCACAACCACTTCGAGGCGATCCAGACGGTGCAGAAGCTCGGGTACCTGCTCAAGGACACCCTCAAGGAAGCCGGCGTCATCGAGGTCACCGTGCATCCGCCGTTCACGGATCTGCGTTCGGTGCAGACCACCCTCGAGTCCGACAACATCGCCATCGGCCTCGGTGCACAGAACTGCCATCCCGAACCCAAGGGTGCGTTCACCGGTGAAGTCGCCGCAGGGATGTTGGCCAAGTTGAACGTGTCCTATGTGATCGTGGGGCACTCCGAGCGTCGCGAGTTGTTCGGGGAAACCGACGAGTTCGTCAACGCCAAGGTCAGAGCGGTGCTCGCTGCAGGCATGACCCCCATTCTCTGTGTCGGGGAGACCCTTGCCGAACGGGAGGCGGGGGAGACGGCGGCCAAGGTCTCTGGTCAGGTGGCTGCCGGTCTCGCCGGGGTCAGCGACGACCATGCAGCGAAAGTGGTGGTTGCATACGAGCCGATCTGGGCCATCGGCACCGGCAAGGTTGCCACCAGCGAGGAAGCTCAGACGGTGTGCGGGGAGCACGTGCGGGCCACCATTGCCGACCGGTTCAGCACCGGGATCGCTCAAGCGGTGCGTATCCAGTACGGCGGGTCGGTCAAAGCCGACAACATCGCCGACATCCTCGCCCAACCAGACATCGACGGGGCGCTCGTGGGCGGAGCCAGCCTGAGCGCAGATGATTTCGCCGCTCTCGTACAGGCCGCCGTCGGGTCCTGAACCCGCCTTGGGCGCCGACCAGCGACGCTGCTAGGTTTTCGGTCGTGGCAACTGCGATCCTCACCGTCGTGCACGTCATCGTGTCGCTCTCGCTCATCATCCTCGTGCTGCTCCACAGCGGCAAGGGTGGTGGTCTGTCGGACATGTTCGGCGGCGGTCTCGGCGCATCAGCGGCCGGGTCGACCGTGGTGGAAAAGAACCTTGACCGCATCACCGTGGTCGCCGGTGTCGCCTTTGGGTTCACCACCCTTGCCCTCGCGCTGCGGGTCGACGGTTCAATCTGAGCGCTGGTTGCTCTCGGTCGATGACGCGAGACGGATTCCGTGTTCGGCGGTGGTCGCGCTAGAGTTCGTCTTCGCCTCGAAGCGCCAACGGTGCGCCGAGGACAGTCACGTCGGAGTGGCGGAATAGGCAGACGCGCTAGCTTGAGGGGCTAGTGCCCGCAAGGGCGTGGGGGTTCAAGTCCCCCCTCCGACACCACAGCCCGGGATGATTCCTGGGCGAGTGACGAGCGGAATGATCCCGGTCGGACGCAACCTTTCGTGTTATCCGACCTCTTCGGAGCTACCGGTCGCCAGACGCACGGAGATGAAGTCGAGTCGCCAGAGCGCTTCGAACAGTGCCCGTGCCGTCGCACCGTCGACGATTCCGTTCGCGATCTCAGCGAGAGTTCTGCGTCCGTCGATGCGCCGGATCAGTGCCGCCTGCCGGTCATCGAGCGGTGCCACCCAATCGCTGCGGGCGATCCCGACGTCGGTGACCGCGCACTTGTGGCGCAGCGAGGGTCGATAATCGACCGCAGCAGGCGAATCGAAGTCGACGACGTATGACGAACGGGGGCGTTCCGGTCGGCACGCAGTGAAGAAGTGACACCCGTTCCTCCAGTTGAGGCGTTCCATGGCTGCCCACCGGCGTCGAACGGGGATGCGTGAGAGGGCGGACAGGACGGTGGGTCCGAGACCGGGGTAGGGGTGGTACGGCGCCTTCAAGAACCAGTCGTCGAACTTCAAACCTGCGGCATCGACCAGTTCGAGGCAATCGTCCACGGTGAAGTCTCGGTCTCGCTCGTGCAGGAACGTGTCGACGAGTCCTGTGTCGTGGGCGAGGTCGGGAGCGATCGTGAGATAGGCGCGCAACGGATGGTCGGGCGGCAATCTACCGATCGTCGACTTCACGACCTCGAGCGACTCCTCGTCCTGACTGAGGCCGAGGTCACGGAAGGTCTCCTGCAGCATCGCCACACCGAGGCGGCCGTACCTTGCGTAGAGCATCACCGCCAGGACGCCGTCCGGCCTGAGGCATCTGCCGAGCGACGCCATTCCGACGACCGGGTCGGCCATGTGGTGGAGGACACCCGTGGAGATCACGAGATCGAAGTCGCGACCGAGATCTTCGATCCGTTCGATCGGAAGAAGGTGCAGGTCGAGGTTCTTGAGGCCGTGGGACCGCGCCAGTCTCCGCTGGTGGTTGAGTGACGCGTCGCTCACGTCGATGCCGGTGACGGTGGCCGAGGGGTTCGTGTGGGCGATGACGGCCGCCTGATTGGCGCCGCAGCCGGCGACGAGAACGGTGAGGTCCGGACGGGGGTCGCGATCGGGCCAGAGCAGAGGCTGGGCGTGGCTCGGGTCGAACCACTCCCAGTTCCCCTCAAGCCAAGCGTCCAGATTGGTGATCGGTTCCGGGTAAACCCATTGCCGATACTGGCCGGCGACGGCGTCATCGAGCGGATCGTCGGTCATGGCACGGGCGATTGTACGGCCACCTAAGGCCGTCAGCCGGTGAAGCTGGGCGTCGCCTCGATGGTGGGTGTCACCTCGATGACGTGGGTGAACGTCTGGTAGGTGGCGAATGTCTGTTCGTCGACGCCATCGGACAGCGCCGCCGGCACCGCACCGGGCGCCGTGACAGGCACCAGTTGGTACAGCATTCGTACGGTGAACCAGTAGGTGCCGGCCTTCGTGGGAGTTCCTGACAGGCGCCCACAACTCGTGGGACCGATCCCACCGGTGACATCGGCGGGGAAGAAGTTCATGCCGGTGTCGAGGAGCTCGGTCGACAGGCCGTCGGGCGACGGCACGAGTTGGATGCCACCTCCGTAGCTGCCACCGGCGAGCAATCCGCCGTTGCCGCCGTTGCCGCCGTTGCCACCGACCCCGCCGACTCCGCCGTTGCCGCCG
>Ga0208484_1000089_pt1 | contig 22410 bp, 13 predicted proteins | sample LakMenEpi09Aug11_FD_150682 | JGI IMG/M metagenome (GOLD analysis project Ga0208484, IMG submission 150682) | Freshwater microbial communities from Lake Mendota, WI - 09AUG2011 deep hole epilimnion (SPAdes) | ecosystem: Environmental > Aquatic > Freshwater > Lentic | place: Lake Mendota, Madison... | reverse complement strand
CGTGCGGTGCGGAGATGGTGTCGTCCTGCCGATCGAGAGGCGCGGCGGTCCTGCCGGCTTCGCTTTGAATCGACATCCAGGTCTTCGTCCAAGGTCCTCGGACACAACCAAAGGCCCCGCAGTACGGGGGCCTTCAAGGGAGATTCGCCCATGGCCACTCGCGCCGTCCGCCGCCTCCAGCCCACCCAGATCCGCCGCTACGGAAGCAGCCGCGCGAGCCACTCGATTCCCGACCTGACCGAGATCCAGACCCGCTTCTACGACCGCTTCCTCCAGTACGACGTTCCTGCAGCGAAGCGCAAGGACGAGGGGATCGAGGGCGTGCTCCGCGAGATCTTCCCGATCGAGAGCTACGACCGCACGGTCAAGCTGGAATACGTCCGTTATGAGTTGGGGAAGCCGCGCTACGATCCGGACGAGTGCCGTCAGCTACGGCTGACATACGGGCGACCGCTGCGCGTCTGGCTGCGTCTCACGCGCGATCAGCCGGTCGAGGAGGAGGTCTACCTCGGCGACATCCCCATCATGCTCGGTGGTGGTGAGTTCATCATCAACGGTGCCGAGCGTGTCGTGGTCAGCCAGCTGCACCGCTCTCCCGGCATCGACTTCGTCGCCGACACCGAATCGACCGACCGCAAGACCCACAACTGTCGCATCATCCCCGAGCGCGGCAGCTGGATCGAGCTCAACGTGTCGAAGAAGGACACGCTTCAGGTGCGCATCGACCAGAGCGGGAAGTTCTCGGCACTGACGCTGCTGCGGGCGATGGATCCGAAGTACAGCCGCGATTCCGAGATCCTCAAGCTCTTCCAGAAGACGTGGGTGGAGAAGGTCTCGGGCGCGAAAAGCGTGGCGAAGATCGAGGGAAAGATCGCCGCCGACGACATCGTCTATCCCAAGGACAGCGACCGGGCCGGCGAGATCATCGTCGAGGCTGGCTGCAAGATTTCCCACGACAACGCGGAGCTCATCTGCACCTCCGGCTTGCCGGCCGTCGAACTGACCGACGACCAGAAGGTGCCGCTGATCCAAAACAGCCTCCGTGAGGACGCCGACGAGTCGAAGCGCCGCACCGGAGTCTCCCCCAGCCACCAGGACGCACTGGTGCGGATTTACCAGCGGCTCCGCCCCGGCAACCCGCCCGCCCTCGACAAGGCGACGGCGCTGTTCGACGAGAAGTTCAAGGACACCAACCGCTACCGCCTCGGCCGCGTCGGCCGCTTCCGGATCAACCGCAAGCTCGGCCTTTCCGTCCCCGAGACGGAGATGACGCTCCGCCCCGAGGATCTGATCGCCGCGATCAAGTACATGCTCCTCCTCTCCGACGGCGAGAACGAGGTGGAGGTGGACGACATCGACCACCTCGGCAACCGTCGCCTGCGAACGATCGACGAGTTGGCCAGCGACGAACTCCGCAAGGGCTTCCTCAAGCTGCGCCGCACCGTCCAGGAGCGAATGAGCCTCAAGGACGTCACCGAAATGACGCCCCGTTCGCTCATCAATCCCAAGAGCATCTCCGCCGCCATCGAATACTTCTTCGGACGGGGCGAGTTGTCGCAGGTGGTCGACCAGACCAACCCGCTCTCGATGCTCACCCACGAGCGTCGCCTTTCGGCGCTCGGCCCCGGCGGTCTCAACCGTAAACGGGCCGGGTTCGAGGTCCGCGACGTTCACATCTCCCACTACGGACGGATCTGCCCGATCGAGACGCCGGAAGGAACGAACATCGGCCTGATCTCGAGTCTGGCGATCTACTCGGGGGTCGATTCCTACGGGTTCCTCGTGACTCCCTACCGAAAGGTGTCGAAGGGGAAGCTCACCGACGACGTCGTCTGGTTGCGGGCCGACGAGGAGCACGAAGCGACGCTGGCGCCGGCCGATGCGCCGGTGGTCGACGGCAGGATCGAGGGAGATGCGATCATCGCCCGCAATCGTGGCGACTTCGTCCTCGTCCGCGCTGATGAGGTCGGCTACATCGACGTCGCGCCGAGCCAAATGGTCGGCGTGTCGGCCGGATTGATTCCGTTCCTCGAGCACGACGACGCCAACCGCGCGTTGATGGGCTCCAACATGCAGCGGCAGGCCGTGCCGCTGCTCGTCACCGAGCCACCTGTCGTCGCCACGGGCATGGAGCGGGACGTGGCGGCCAACTCCGGGCTCATCGTCCGCGCGGCTCGCAAGGGCACCGTCACCTACTGTGATGCCGAACGGATCGAAGTCTCGCCGGGTGGCGCCGCCGCCCCCGACATCTACCGGCTGCGGAAGTACGTCGGTCTCAACGAACGGACCTGCCAGAACCAAAAGCCGATCGTCAACCTCGGGCAGAAGGTCGACAAGGGCGAGGTGCTGGCCGACGGTGCCGCGATCTACAAGGGGGAGTTGGCCCTCGGTCGCAACGTGCTCGTCGGCTTCATGGCCTGGGACGGATTCAACTTCGAGGACGCGATCATCATCAGCGAGGAACTGGTGGAGGACGACGTCTACACCTCGATCCACATCGAGGAATACGACATCGAGATCCGTGACACGAAGCTCGGCCGAGAGGAGTTCACCCGCGACATCCCCAACGTCGGTGAGCGTGCCCTCCACAATCTCGACGAAGGCGGCATCGTCAAGATCGGCACCTTCGTTCGCCCCGGAGACATCCTCGTCGGCAAGGTTTCGCCGAAGAGCAAGACCGAGTTGACCCCGGAAGAGAAACTCCTCCACGCGATCTTCGGCCGGGCCGGCGAGGACGTGAAGAACGACTCCCTCGAGGTACCCTCGGGTGTCGAGGGGATCGTCATCGCCACCGAGAAGTTCTCCCGGAGGATGAGCCTCTCGGAAGACGAGCGCCGCGAGTTCGAGAAGCAACTCAAGGAGGTCGAGAACGAGGGCAACGCCCGCGTTGCCGAGGCCTTCGGCGCCATGGTCGAGGAGATCGGCAAGGCGATCGGCAAGCCGTTGACGGCAGCCGACGGCGGCCCGCTGGTCCGTGACCAGGAGCACAAGGTGGTGGCGGAGAGGGCCGCGGCGTTCCGCGTCGAGGACCTCGATCTCCGCTCCCCGAAGGCCAAGCCCGAGGTGGAGAAGATCCACAAGGCGATGTGGCCCGCCGTGGAAGAGGCGATCGACGCCCGCGAACGTCGCCTCAACAGCATGAAGCGGGGCGACGAACTCCGCCCCGGCGTGTTGCAGATGGTGAAGGTCTACGTCGCGGCGAAGCGTGCCATCAGCGTCGGCGACAAGATGGCCGGTCGGCACGGCAACAAGGGCGTGATCGCGAAGATCCTCCCCAAGGAAGACATGCCTTTCCTCGCCGACGGCACCCCGGTGCAGATCCTCCTCAACCCGCTCGGCGTGCCGAGCCGGATGAACGTCGGCCAGATTCTCGAGACCCACCTCGGCTGGGCCGGGAAGGTACTCGGCTTCCAGGCGATCACCCCGGTATTCGACGGGGCGAGTGAGGAAGAGATCAATGCCGTCCTCGACGAGGCGAAGCTGCCGCGACACGGGAAGGCCCAGCTCTTCGACGGCCGCACCGGCGAGGCGCTCGAGCAGGAAACGACGGTGGGCTACATCTACATGCTGAAGCTCCACCATCTCGTCGACGACAAGGTCCACGCCCGTTCCACCGGCCCCTACTCGCTCATCACCCAGCAACCGCTCGGTGGCAAGGCCCGCTTCGGCGGCCAGCGATTCGGGGAGATGGAAGTGTGGGCGCTCGAGGCCTACGGTGCCGCCTACATCCTCCAGGAACTGCTCACCGTGAAGAGCGACGACGTCGAGGGGCGGACGAAGATCTACGAGAGCATGGTGAAGGGGGAGAACACGCTCGAGGCCGGCACCCCGGCGAGCTTCGACGTTCTCACCAACGAGATCCGTGGTCTGGCCCTCAACATGTCGCTCGAGAAGCGTCGCCTCTGACGCCCTCCCCGATCCGCCGATCCCGGTGGGTGGCGTGACCACGTCACCCACCGGTTCCCGTTCCCGCCCCACCGCATCCGATCCCGGCGACCCCAACGCCACCATCACCGCCCAACTGGGTTCTTCCAAGGAGACGTCTCGTGAGCATCGGTGAATCCACCTACGATCGCGTCAACGACTATTCCGCCGTGAAGATCAGCTTGGCTCGGCCTCACGACATCAAGAGCTGGTCGTTCGGCGAGGTCAAGAAGCCCGAGACGATCAACTACCGCACCTACCGTCCCGAGAAGGACGGCCTGATGTGCGAGAAGATCTTCGGACCGGAGAAGGACTGGGAGTGCTCCTGCGGAAAGTACCGCGGGATGAAATACAAAGGGATGATCTGCGACCGTTGCGGCGTCAAGGTCACGCACAGCCGGGTGCGCCGCAAGCGGATGGGCCACATCGAATTGGCCGCGCCGGTGGTCCACATCTGGTTCTTCAAGGCGATGCCGAGTCGCCTCGGCGCCCTGCTCGACATGAAGACGTCGAGCCTCGAGAAGGTGATCTACTTCCAGGATTACGTCGTTCTCGACCCGAAGGACACGCCGCTGAAGCGCCAGCAACTCCTCACCGAAGAGGAGTACCGGGAGGCACGGGGCACCTACGGCGACACAGGCTTCGACGCGGAGATGGGGGCGGAAGCGGTGCGCAAGCTCCTTCTCGGCCTCGATCTCGTCAGCCTCTCGAAGGAACTGCGCGAGGAACTCCACACCACCGGCTCGAAGCAGAAGAAGAAGGACCTCGTCAATCGGCTCAAGATCGTCGAGGCGATCCGCGACAGCGAGAACAAGCCGGAGTGGATGGTCCTCGACGTCATCCCGGTGATCCCCCCCGATCTCCGACCGCTCGTGATGCTCGACTCGGGCAATTTCGCCACCAGTGACCTCAACGACCTCTATCGCCGGATCATCAACCGCAACAACCGGCTCAAGAAACTCGTCGACTTGAACGCGCCGGAAGTGATCATCCGCAACGAGAAGCGGATGCTGCAGCAGTCCGTCGACGCGCTGTTCGACAACAACCGCTGCAAACGGCCGGTGCTCGCCTCGAGCAACAGGCCGCTCAAGAGCCTCACCGACATGATCAAGGGGAAGCAGGGACGCTTCCGCGAAAACCTGCTCGGAAAGCGTGTCGATTACTCGGCACGGAGCGTGATCGTCGTCGGCCCGACTCTCAGGCTCCACCAGTGCGGTCTGCCCAAGAAGATCGCGCTCGAGCTCTATCAGCCTTTCATCATCCGCCGCCTGAAGGAACTCGGCCACGCCGACACCATCAAGAGCGCCAAGAAGATGCTCGAGCGGAAGGACGCCGAGGTCTGGGACATCCTCGAAGAGGTGATCCGCAACCACCCGGTGCTCCTCAACCGGGCCCCCACGCTCCACCGCATGGGCATCCAGGCATTCGAGCCGATCCTCGTCGAGGGGAACGCGATCAAGCTCCATCCCCTCGTCTGCAAGGGCTTCAACGCGGACTTCGACGGCGACCAGATGGCCGTTCACCTTCCGCTCTCGATCGAGGCCCAGGTCGAGGCCCACACGCTGATGTTGTCGACGAACAACATCTTCAGCCCGGCAAACGGCGCACCGATCATCAGCCCGTCGCAGGACGTCGTGATGGGTTGCTACTACCTCACCATGCAGCTCAAGGGGCGCAAGGGCGAGGGAATGGTGTTCAAAAACGTCGAGGAAGTGGAACTGGCCCACTCGCTCGGCAAGGTGAACACCCACGCCAAGATCAAGGTCAAGCTTCCGGCGAAGCGCCGCCTCAAGATGGAGGACATGTCGCAGTCGAAGCCCGGCGCGATCATCGAGACCACGGCCGGACGCGTGCTTTTCAACTCCGTGCTTCCCGAGGGGATGCTCTTCTACAACATCCCCATGCGGTCGAGCGAATTGGCCCGCGTGATCTCCGACTGCTATCAGGCCCTCGGCCGTCGCCGGACGATCGATCTCCTCGACGACATGAACCGCACCGGATTCAAGTGGAGCACCAAGAGCGGCCTGTCGTTCGCCACCGACGATCTCATCACTCCGACGGACAAGTCGAAGATCATCGGTGAGGCCGAGAAGGAAGTCTTCAAGATCCTCAAGCGGTACCAAAAGGGCGTGATCACCGACGGCGAGCGTTACAACTCCGTGCTCGACGCATGGACGCACGCCCGCGAGGAGATCACCAAGGGGATGATGGCCGCCCTCGAGAAGGATACGGGGAGCGAGGATCGCCGCGAAGGTTACGTCAACCCGATCTACCTCATGGCCCACTCCGGCGCCCGAGGCGGTGTGGAACAGATCCGTCAGCTCGCGGGAATGCGCGGCCTTATGGCCAAGCCGTCGGGGAAGATCATCGAGACGCCGATCAAGGCGAACTTCCGTGAGGGGCTGACGGTCCTCGAATACTTCAGCTCGACCCACGGTGCCCGAAAGGGACTCGCCGACACCGCGCTCAAGACCGCGGACTCCGGCTATCTCACCCGCAAACTCGCCGACGTCGCCCAGAACGTCGTCGTCACCATGCACGATTGCGGCACGCCGCAGGGCGTGCAGAAGGGGGTGATCTACCGTGGCGAGAAGGTCGAGGTGCGCCTCGCCGACAGCCTCCGTGGGCGTGTCAGCCGGGCCGATATCGCCAACCCGATCAGCAACGAGGTGATCGTCCATGAAGACGAACTGATCACCCCCAAGATCGCCCAGCAGATCGAAGAGCTCGGTCTCGAGAAGGTGCAGGTCCGCAGCCCCCTGACCTGCGAGGCGCCGCTCGGCGTCTGCCGGCTCTGCTACGGAATGGATCTCTCCACCGGCTCGCTCGTCGAGGAGGGAATGGCCGTCGGCATCATCGCCGCCCAGAGCATCGGCGAGCCCGGCACGCAGTTGACGATGCGTACGTTCCACATCGGTGGCGTCGGCCAGCGTGCCCTCGAGGAGAACCAGAGCAAGACGAAGCGTGCCGGAACGGTGCGTTTCGCCCGTCTCCGCAGCGTGCCTGACGAGAACGGCCAGCAGGTCGTTCTCGCCCGTAACGGCGAGATCACGATCAGCGACGCCAAGGGGAACGACCTCGAGAAGTTCGACGTGCCGGCAGGTGCCATCCTGAAGGTCAAGGAAGGAGACGAGGTCAAGCAGGGCACCGTGCTTGTCCAGTGGGACCCGCACTCGATCCCGATTCTCTCCGAGGTCTCCGGCAAGGTGCGCTACGAAGACGTCATCGAGGGCGAGACGGTCCGCATCGAGAAGGATCCCAGCGGTCACGTCCGCCGCATGATCATGGAGCACAAGGGGGTCTACCAACCGCAGATCGCCCTGCTCGACGACGAAGGCAAGACGCTCGGTTTCTACTATCTGCCCGAGAAGGCCTACATCGAGGTCAACGAGGGGGAGATCGTGAAGGCCGGGCACATCCTCGCCAAAACGCCGCGTGAGGCCTCCGGCACCCAGGACATCACCGGCGGTCTGCCCCGAGTCACGGAGATCTTCGAGGCCCGCAAGCCGAAGGACCCGGCGATCATGGCCGAGATCAGCGGCCGCGTGGAGGTGAAGGGGGAGAAGCGCCGCGGCAAGCGGACGATCGTCGTCCGCAACGAGTCCGGTCGCGAGGAGGAGCATCTCGTCAGCCAGGGCAAGCACATGCGGGTGCACACCGGCGACGAGGTCAAGGAGGGCGAGGCACTCGTCGACGGGCCGCTCGTGCCACACGACATCCTTCGCATCTCCGGCGAGGACGCCGTTCAGCAGTATCTCGTCCGCGAGATCCAGAATGTCTACCGCAGCCAGCGCGTGGACATCGACGACAAACACATCGAGATCATCGTGTCGCAGATGCTGCGGAAGGTGAAGATCGAGTCCGTCGGCGACACGACGCTCCTTCCCGGCAGCGTGATGGACAAGTTCGAGTTCCAGCAGGCGAACAAGCAGATCGCCGAGAGCCTGCGGATCACCGACAAGGGTGACAGCGAGTTTGCCGTGGGATCGGTCGTGCCCAAGGAGATCCTCGCTCAGGCCAACACGCAGATCGAGGCCCTCGGCGGCACGCCTGCCAAGGGAACAAAGCCGAAGGCAGCCACCGCGAGCACCCAACTGCTCGGCATCACCAAGGCGAGTGTGCAGAGTTCGAGTTTCATCTCGGCCGCGAGTTTCCAAGAGACGACGAAGGTGCTCACCGAAGCCGCCCTCGCCGGCAAGGTCGACAATCTCGTCGGTCTCAAAGAAAACGTCATTCTCGGCCACCTCATTCCAGCCGGGACCGGCTTCAACACGTTCCAGAGTTCGGAGGTTCGCGTCCGGCCGGAAGCCATCGAGGGGCTCGGGAACGTCCGCAGCGAGAACTCGCTCATCCGGGATTTTCCGCTGCTCAACGATGCTGGCCCGATCGGAGAGGATGCGCGGCACGGCGGCGGGTCCCCGGACGCCGCCACGTCCCTCGAGTCCGACGACCGTCCGGAACAACTCTGACGCCTCCCGGGCCGGTGCCACGCCGCGTGCCGGCCCCGAGAGCCCCGCTCCCTGCCTCCTGCTGGCCCTGAAGCCCTCGGGCCCAGGAGCTTTGGGTGGGGCTCGTCTTTTGCGGGCCTCCGACGCGGTGGGGCCGGCGCTCCGTTGTGAGCGCGGGTGTCCGGTCATGACGATCGGTCCGTCCTTTCCGTGGAAAGCCGACGGCTTGGCGTCAGCGATCGTCGAGCGTCGAAGGATCCTGAAAAGGCCTCGCTCCCGGAGTTCCCGCCGATGCACCTCCACCGCGCCCCCAGCTCGCACACGACTGGTCGAGATCCCCTCCGTGGATCGAGAACGGCCCTCGCCGGGTTGCTGCTGGCCGTGGTGACCCCCGGCGTCACTCCGGCGGTCTTCGGCCAGGTGGTGCCCTACAACCCGTATGCGGATAGCCAAGACCCCACGCCGCCGGTCCTGCCCGATGGCACGATCCACTGGGGGACGTTCTTCAAGTCGGCGGCGATCCAAAAGGCCTACGAGCGACTCTGGAATCTCGGCGCTTGTCGGAATACCAACAAGGCGATCACGATCCCGGTCGAAAACAACAAATTGTCGATCGACAGCCTCCCGGAGGAGGAATTTCGCGGCGTGGTCAAGGCCGTGACCGGCACGAACGCCGGGGGGGCGGTGGCGTTCGTGCAGACGTCGAGCGACGGCGCGGGTCCGGTCGAACGCGTCGCCCTGCTCCATCCGGCGGGGGTGTCCCGCGTCGATGTGACGGGAACGGCCGGAGTCTCGCTGCTCGCCCCGGGCATGATCGTCCGTTTCCAGACCAACGTCGACGCAAAGGGACGGGCCTCCACCCCGGTTCGTGTCCTCCACGTGGCCACGCAATCGGCCGACGCCAAGCCGACCGCCATCACGCCGGCGATCGACGAAATGGTCGTCGGGAAGGTCGTGCAATTGAAGCGGGGCATCCTCACTATTCGTGTCGATGCCGGAAAGATCCGGCGATTGACGATCCCACTCGCCGACGATGCGGTGGTCGAGGTCGCCACCTCGCAGATCGGCCTGATCAAGCCGGGTGACGCCGTCGAGATCAAGGGGCGGCTCTGGACGGGTGAGGGTGCTCTCGGTGACGGGACGGTGTTTGCTGACTCCCTCACCGTCACCAAGAAGTCGCCCGTTGCCGCTGATCGCTCGGGCACGCAGGCTGACGCCACGGACCTCGGCGCCCGCTGACAGGCTTCCTCTGAGGATGCGCTTCCCGCTGAAGCGTCATTGTGACAGACTTCCCGGGACGCGGTCGGTGGGCGTTCCCTCGGTGGATGTGCCGCTGGCAGTGATCGATGCGGAGATCCCCGATGCCGGTTCGTCGTCCCTTTCCACAGGGCTTTCCCTGGCCCATCGTCCTCGGTCTGGGAGGGGCCATGGCCGTGTACGGCCTGTTTGTCGCCGCCACCCGTGTCGGCACCCCGACGAATGGACCGGCTTCCGGCCGGGGATTCGAGACGACCCGAATCGATACCACCTCCCCGCCACCGCAGGCCCCTGTCGGGATGGTGTGGATCCCGGGCGGGGAGTTCTCGATGGGCTGCGACGACCCGCGGGGCCAACCGTTCGGCGGTCATGACCCGATGCCGGACACCCGACCGGTGCATCGCGTTCATGTCGACGGTTTCTGGATGGACAGCACCGAAGTCACGAACGATCAGTTCGCCGCTTTCGTGGCCGCCACCGGCTACGTGACCGTGGCCGAGACTCCTCCGAAGGCAGAAGACTTTCCCGGTGCACCCCCCGAGAACCTCGTCGCCGGATCGATCGTCTTCTCCCCACCGGAAGGTCCGGTCGATCTCGGCAACCATTACCAATGGTGGACGTACGTGCCGGGCGCCGACTGGCGCCATCCCACCGGCCCCGAAAGCTCGATCGAAGGGCGCGGCGGAGACCCTGTCGTGCAGATCGCCCACGACGACGCGGTGGCCTACGCGACATGGGCGGGCAAACGCCTGCCCACGGAGGCCGAGTGGGAGTTTGCCGCCCGCGGAGGACTCTCGGGATCGATGTATCCCTGGGGAGACGAGTTCCTCGAGGACGGCAAGGCGATGAGCAACACCTGGCAGGGTCCGTTCCCGGCCAACAACACCTCCGAGGACGGCTTCGTGTTCGCGGCCCCCGTCGGCACTTATCCCGCCAACGGCTACGGGCTGCACGACATGTCGGGCAACGTGTGGGAGTGGTGTGCCGACTGGTATCGCCCCGACACGTATGCCCGCGATGTCCGCCGTTCTCCAAGCGTGGTTCGGAATCCCGTCGGTCCGGACACGAGCCACGACCCGCAGGAACCCGGTCAGGCGAAGCGTGTCCTCCGCGGTGGTTCGTTCCTGTGCACCGAACAGTACTGCTCCCGGTACATCGTCGGCACGCGGGGGAAGGGAGAGGTTTCGTCGGGAGCCAACCACATCGGATTCCGATGCGTGCGATCGCCGAGGTGATCACGTCGAACTGTGGCCGATGACTTTTCGGAACTCGTTCCAGGGGAGCGTGTTGACGACATCGGCGGCGGTCAATCCCGCGCGCCTTGCCTGAAGGACTCCGCAGCGCATCACGCCGAGCCCCCGGACGGAGTGGGCGTCGGTGGAGATCACGAGCTTCACACCCGCTCGCCGCGCCGCCGCCGCGAGGTGGTCGTCGAGATCGAGCCGGCTCGGATGGGCATTGATCTCCAGGAATGTCCCCGTCGCCGCGGCCGCCGCGATCACCGCCTCCATGTCGACTTCGTACGCGGGCCTGCGGTTGATCAGTCGGCCGGTGGGATGCCCGATTACCCGTACCGAAGGATGTCGGATCGCCTCCAGGATCCGCTCCGTGATCCGCTCCCGGGGCTGCGACTGGCCGTAGTGCAGACTGGCCACGACCCAATCGGCCCTCGCGAGGACGTGATCGGGGAGGTCGAGCCCGCCACGCTCGAGCATGTCGACCTCGATGCCCTTGAGGACGACGATCGGCGCCGGTCCTTCGGCGGCCAAGGCCTCGTTGAGCCGGTCGATCCGATCCCACTGCCTCAGCAGACGCGACTCATCCAGGCCGTTGGCCATCGAGACGCGTTGGCCGTGATCGGTGATCGCCACGTACTCGAGCCCCCGCTCCCTGGCCCCGCGCACCATGTCGGCGAGCGTGTCCTCGCCGTCGGTGTCGGTGGTGTGCATGTGGAGATCACCAAGGACATCCCGTTCTTCGAGGAGGATCGGGAGCGTCCCGGTCGCGGCCAGCGCGATCTCGTCGCGCCCCTCGCGGAGTTCCGGTGGGATCCAAGCCAGTCCCAGGGCTCGATAGACGTCCTCCTCGGTGCCGACCCCGGGGGGCTCGGTGGCCCCACCCGACTCGATCGGCTGGAATCCGTACTCGTTGAGCGACCAACCGCGGTCACGCGCCCGGGAACGGATGCGGATGTTGTGTTCCTTCGATCCGGTGAAGTACTGCCAAGCCGCCCCGAATGATCCCGCTCCCACGACCCGGAGATCGATCTGCATCCCGCGCGGACCACGGATGCTCGATTTCGTTCCCCCGGCGGCGATTCGATCGGTGGCATGACGCCAGCCGAGGAAATGATCCATCACGGTTGCCGCATCGGTCGCCACGGCCACCAGATCGACGTCTCCGACCGTCTCGCGCCCGCGGCGCCAACTCCCGGCGGCCTCGATCCGCTCAACGGCCGGGCATTCGCGCATCCAAGCGAGGATCTCGGTGACGATCTGGTCGGCCTCCTCCCAGAGTTGGCGAGGAACGGCGACTTCGCGGACGAACGGCAGGTTTTTGAGGATCGATGCCTCCGTCTTTTCACCGAAACCCTTCACGGCGCGCACCCGGCCGTCCCGACAGGCTTCCTCGAGGGCCGTGATCGAGTCGATGCCCAGACCATCGACGAGTTGCTTGACCTTCTTGGGCCCGAGGCCGGGCACGCGCATCAGGTCGAACACGCCCGCGGGAATCCGGGCCGACAACTCGTCGAGGAGCGGCAGGCGACCACTCTCGAGGATCGTCCCGATCTTGGAGGCGAGGTCGCGGCCGATCCCCTCGAGATCGGTGAGCGATCGCGTGCCATCGGCACGGATCGCATCGAGCGGCTCGACCTGATCGGCGATCGTCCGTGCCGCGGACCGGTACGCGCGGATCCTGAACGCGTTCTCCCCCTCGTACTCGAGGAGATCAGCGAGACGGTCGAAGAGTGCTGCGACGTCGGCGTTGGTCACGGAGAATCCCGGAGAGGATCCCCGGCAGGGTCACTGCTGGGGACGTGACGGCAGGGCGGCGGTGGGATAGGCGGCCGGCCGGGGCGCGACCGGCTGCCAGGATGTGGTGTGCGCCGTCGGAGCAAGCAGTCTCGGAAAGGCACCGGTGGTCGTTCCCGGACCGGGTCCCGGTACGGTCGGCATGCCGGGGGCCACGGCCCGGTTCGACGGAGCAGCCGGGGCCGCCGGGATCGGCACCAATCGTGGGCTGGCGGCCTGGGGCACGCCCCCGTTTGCGGACTTCTCTCCGGCGGCGTCGCCCGCGGCGGCAGGCGAAGCTCCCGTCGTGCCCGGGGCTGCAGGAACCGCGCCTCCGCTGGTCGGAGCCGCAGGGGGAGTGGCCGAGGTCGCCGGAGCCGAACCGGCCTGCCCTCCCTGCGCCCGCTGCGAATCCGGGATCGGTCGCAACGATGGCGTCGGCGTCAGCGAGGGGGGAGCGACTGGCTGGAGCGAGGGCGACTGCTGCAACGGAGTCGAGTAGGTTCCGCTCTGGGGGACGACCTGCTGTTGGTAGGTCGGCGTCGAGACGGAGCCCCCCTGCTGGAGCGACGGCGCCGAGATACTCGTTTGACCGGGCACGATCTGCTGGGGAATGTCGGCCCCGGCGGCCCCCCAAGCCTGCGGCGTGGTCTGGACCGGTGCAGCGAAGGGACTGGCCACACCGGCAGCCGGACCAGGGGCCACCGTGGTGCCCGGTACCCAGGCATTGGCAGGGGCGCTGACAGCCGGTGCCGCCACGGGGGCGGCCATCGCCGGCTGAGCATAGCCTGGCTGGGCATACACGGGCTGAGCGTAACCTTGCTGGGCGTAACCTTGCTGGGCGTATCCGGGCTGGGCGTATCCGGGCTGGGGTTGCATCTGCACGTACTTCGTCGAGTAGACGGCACGGTACTGCGTTACGGGCACGTTGACCGGTTGTTGGACGTAGTTCGTCACCTGCTCCATGCAATCGCGCGGACAGCCTGTGCAGGGATCGATCTCGCAGGATGGCTTGTAGCTGGTCACCGGTACCGACCGGTATTCGGTGCGGTAGGTGGTCTCCGGCACGTAGCTCACCTGCTGCACCGGCACCGTGACCGGGGGAGGGGGAGCCAACGGCACCGGTGCCACCACCGGTGCCATGGCAGGCGCCGCCACCGGTGCCATCACTGGCGCGACGGCGTAGGCCTGGGGGGCCTTGTTGAAGCAGGACTGAAAACCGGCGAACAGATCGTTGAGGCAGCACTGTGCCACACCGACACGCGGGCCTCCCACGACGAGAGCCCCTGCCAGATTCAGCGTCACGATCACTTGTCGCACGTTCATGACTCGCTCCTCGGAATCGCACCGACTCCCGACATCCACCCGAACGTCCACCATGCGGTCGACACCCGCATGGGAGTGCTCTCAACCACATCGTGACTAGCCTAGGTTGCCGACGAGGGGGGTTGGGCAAAAGATCTGGTCTCGGGAATCATGAATTTCAGCGGCGAGCGCTGCAGGATCGTCAGAATGCACACCGGCAGTACAACCGGACTCCGGAAAGCCACGCGGGGACAGGCGTCCTCGCCATGGCGGTGATCCCGGTGGGATCACACGGCGTACGATTCACGGCGATTCCGACGACCGAGCCTGTTCAAAACGGTCATACAGAAGGTCGAAGGCCCGACGCATGTCGCCTCCGGCCTCTGCTTCCGCGGCGTCGAGATCGTCAGGGACGATCGTGGTCCCGAACCATTCGTCATACCCGGGCAGTTGACTGACGAGAGCCCCGAGCAAGTGTCTCGACCCACGACACCGGAACAGGGTCGGAATCCCCGTCTCGCGATGGGCCGTCACCAACAGACCCACGCCGACTCGTCCAGCCAGCCAGCGGGCCACGATACGCCCCGCAGGCCCGAGCAATTCCCAACTGTCGATGCACACGAGCGCACCGCGGGGCGCGTTGCGGATCGAATCGATGACGGCGATGGTGTCACCTCGGTGCGACATGCGAGTCCGCCACACCGGTCGACGCCCGGCGGCGACGGCGTCCGCCAGATGCGACAGCAACGTCGACTTCCCGGTTCCATGGGCACCGACGATCGCACCGGATCCCCCGTTGGCGCCGAGCCTGACCACGAGCGCCGCCAGATCGAGGATCACGCCGTCCGCATCCCGCGGCGTGAGACGGGCGGAGGCGACGTAACGTGTCGCGAACGGGTTTCGACGGATCGTCTTCTGCGCGTGAGACATGGTTGCCCGGGGAAGGTGTCGACTCACGGGATTCTGGACGGCGGCACCCGCCCCACCGTGAACACGTGCTCCGAGACGTGATCACGCCCGGACTCGAAGAAGATCCGCAGGCGGATACACCAGCGGATCTTCACGATCACCCCTTCATAGGACATCGGACTCGTCGGCAGTTGGAAGGCAAACGTGCCCTCGGGAACCATCGGATCGATCGCCTCGGACGTGGCGAAGCGCTCGAAGGAATGAATGCCCAGATCCTCCTCACCCTTCCCCTCGGTGTACCAGAGGGCCGATCGCTCGAACGCCCTGGGCTTCTCCGCGGCGAGGCCGTCGATGAGATACTCGATGGTGACCCACTCCCCCGCCTCGTAAACCCGGCCAGGGTGGCTGAACCGCACGTCCACCCTCGGGAACGGCGGCGATGATCCGGCTCCGTTGCCGTCCCCGCCGAGTTGCGGATCGGCGTAACTCATCCCAGGGCCTCCACCGCATCCGCAGGGGCCATCAGCGCCGCAACCGGCACGACGACGACCGGAAACACGCGGGTGAACTCCGGCCAACGATCCGGCAGGGCACGGACCACGATCCGCCACTGCACGGCGTTGTTCTCACTGGAGAAGGAGTGCATCGAGTCCTCGGGAATGGTCACCGCCACGCGGGCCTCGAAACTTCCCCCCGGCACGGGCTGCACCCGCTGCCACTTGGAGACCGGAACCCGTCGGACGACGAGCCGCTGGGTCCTCGTATCGGTCCCCTGCCGGAACGTTGCCGTCTCCTCGAGTTCGAGCCCGAGGTCGATCGACCGGAACAGGTTCGATCCCCCCTGGCCGAGACGGACGTCGTACGTCCTTCCCGGCACGAGCGGGTGGTCGGAGATCTCGACGTGCGTCGGCCCCACCGACGTGGACAGGACGACCGCCCGGACGAACACCACCACCCCTCCGACGCCGATGGCGACGAACGGCACCAACAATCCGATCAGCAACCAATCAGTCGTGCCACCGATCAGATCGACTCCCACGCCGACGGCGAGCACCACGACCACGGCATTCCAGAGCAGGGCAAACAGCCCGAAGCCGACCAACGACCAGTTCTCTGGGCTCTCGAGCGGAAGCCGGTATCGAAGGACGATGCCGGGGGAGTTCTCGAGGTTGTCGCACGACGGAACCCCCGGGTGCCCGTGGACCTCCGCAACGTTCCCTGCCAACCTGCCGAGGATCATCGTCGTCGAGGACGCAGCGCGGTGTTCCTGGGACTTCCCCCACGTCCGCAGCACCCGCAGCAGACCGGAGCCACCGAAAGCGAGCAGCGCCACCGGTATCAGCAGCGTCAGGAGCCACATCCACCATTCGTAGCCGCGCTCGAGGACGACCGAATCGGGATCAGCGGGGGCGTAAGTGACCGCCCCGGTCACGAGCAGCAACCCGAAAACCACTCCAGCCCCCACGAGGAGCGCATAGAAGAACCCCTCGGCGAACGAACCCCATGCATGGGAGTCGGTGCGTCGATGGCCCCGCTTTTTCGTGAAGAACCGCGGAAGTCTCATGGCCGGTCAGTCCGCACGGGCTGCGGCCGGCGGTTCGCATCCGGCGTACCGGACGCCCCGATCCGCTCGACCGGAGTTCAGTTGTGACCTTCGGTTGACGATCCGGACAAGCCGCCCGCTTCCTGCGGCATGGCCTGGGAGGAAGACGGCAACGCCGAGCGGTAAAACCCGATCTTCTCGAGGGCGCGATACACCTCCTCGAGTGTCTTTTCGCCGAAGTTGGAGATTCCGAGGAGATCGGCGCGGGTGCACTTGAGGAGATCATGGACCGTGAAGATCCCCTTCTCCTCGAGACAGTTCGTGGTGCGGACCGAGAGACCGATCTCTGCGGTGCTCATGTCGAGTTTCTCCGCCATCTCGTCGGAGTGCTTCAAGTTCTTGTATGGAACGCGTGGCATGGGTTCCCTCCCGTGCGGTGGCCCGGCTTTCCGGTCCATGGGCGTCGTGTCCCGGGGATGTCCCGGGAATCGGAACCGTCTGTGACGGGGTACCATCGGGCATCCCTGCTCCGCCCTGGCGTATCCTCGATCAAGGAGTGTCCGGTGGGCCGCACGGTGCTCGCTTGGAAACGAGTCACTCCGCCGCCCACCCTCGATCCATGATCCGATGGCACCGTCTTCCGACGGGGAGGAAATATACTCCTGATCGAGCGATTCCGACTACCTCCCGTGACGGTCGCTGCCCGGAAGTCTCCCAAACCACGCATTCAACCAGGGTTCACCGCTGCGGCGGCGATGCAAGCAACGCATGCAACTCGACGGCCTCAATGAGTCGCAGCGGGCGGCGGCAACGCACATGGAAGGACCCCTGCTGGTCCTCGCCGGCCCCGGCAGTGGCAAGACGCGCGTCGTCACACACCGCATCGCCCACCTGATCTCGGAGGGAGTGCCCGCCCGGAACATCGTGGCGCTGTCGTTCACCAACAAGGCCGCCGACGAGATGCGGCGGCGCGTCACGGCACTGGTCGGTCCCCAGGCGGTCGAAATGGGGACGTTTCATCGATTTGCAGCGAGGTTGCTCCGCACGCATGCCCGGATGGTAGGCCTGACGAGCGACTACTCGATCCTCGACACCGACGACGCCGGCGCGGTGATGAAGCGGGCAGCCAAGCGGCTCGGCCTCAACCTCACCCACACCCCCATCGACCGTCTTGCGGGGATCATCAGCCGCGCCAAGAACGACCTCCGCACGCCGGAGACCTTCGAGCCCCGGTGGGGGCGTCCTGCCGACGAGGTCGCCGTACGACTCTGGCCGCTGTATCAGCAGATGATGCTCGAGTGCAACGCGGTGGACTTCGACGATCTGCTCGTCCACTCGGCAAGACTGATCATCGACAACCCCGAACTCCGCAGTCAACTCGATGCAAGGCACCGATGGATTCTCGTCGACGAGTACCAGGACACGAACGCCGCCCAGTACGCGATTCTGCGCGGGCTTTCGATCGATCACCCGAATCTGTCCGTGACCGGCGATCCCGACCAGGCGATCTACGGGTGGCGCGGCGCGAGCATCCGCAACATCCTCGAATTCGAACGCGACTACCCGAACGCCCGGGTGGTGAAACTCGAGCACAACTACCGCAGCACGGCCAATATCCTCGGTACCGCCGATCGCCTCATCGCGCACAACACGCGGAGGAAGGCGAAGCGACTTCTGACCGACGCCGACACGGGCGCGCCTGTCCGCATCGTGCTCGACGCCACGGGCCATGACGAGGCCGATCGGATCGCCGACGAAATAACCGCCGCTGTCACGCACACGGGACGTTCCCCGAGGGACTTCGCGATTCTGCTCCGGACCAACGCCCTTTCCCGGTCGCTCGAGGTGGCGCTGCGCTCCCGTGGCGTCCCCTACCAACTCCTCCGCGGAGTCGAGTTCTTCAAGCGACGCGAGATCCGTGACGTGATCGCCTGGCTCCGGTTGCTCCGCAACCCGCGAGACGACGAGGCGCTCCTCAGGGTCGTCAATGTCCCCGCCCGGGGAATCGGGCGCCAGTCGCTCGATCTGCTCGCCGCGTGGGCCGCCGACCACTCCGTGCCGCTCCTCGCTGCCTGCGGACGAGCCAAGTCAGTCGCCGGGCTGTCGGCACGGGCCGCAGCTTCGATCGGTCGATTCGCGATCCTCCAGGCATCCCTGTCGAGGATCGTCGCCGCCGAGCCTTCGGTGGCGGCAATCATCGAGGCGGTGCTCGAACAGACCGGTTACCGGGCGATGCTTGCGGACGACGAGGACGAGGAAGGGGAAGACCGTCTGGCAAACGTCGAGGAGTTGATCACTGCCGCCCGCCAATTCGACAGCGGATACCAACCCGACCCACGTGCCGTAGAAGCGGACGAGTCGCCGCTCGGCGCCTTCCTCGACACCACCGCGCTCGTGGCCGACACCGACGCCTGGGATCCCGCGGCAGACCGTGTCTCCCTGATGACGTTCCATGCCGCCAAGGGGCTCGAGTTTCCCGTGGTCTATCTCGTGGCCATGGAGGACGGCATCCTGCCGCACCAACGGAGCCTCGATCATCCGGAACAACTCGAAGAGGAACGGCGACTGGTGTTTGTCGGCATCACCCGTGGTATGGAGCAGGTCCATGCCAGCTGTGCCCGAATGCGCGACTACCGAGGGACGCGACGGATCGGTTGCCCGAGCCTGTTCCTGGCGGAGATGACGGGCACGGAGACCGAAGTGACGGGGACCGAGGCGCCCGACGGACTCGGCGGACGGCGGCCGAACGACGACGACGAGTCACAACTCCCCCCCGAGTCCTGGGACGAAGACCAGGCATGGGCGGCGGCACAGCCCGTTCGACGACCTTTCCCCGCCAGGGACGATGGCCTCACCCTCGAAGCAGAGGATGGCGCAGTCGCCCCCCCGCCGCGTCTCAAACCCCCGGTTCGCCCTCACCGACCCTTTCAGTTTCCAATTTCGACAGCGGCCGATCTCGCCGCCCGCACCCCCGATGGTCCTCCGGCGTCCTCCCTGATCGCCGGTCAACGTGTTCGGCATGCCGAATATGGCAACGGCACGATCGCGGGCGTGAGCGGAAGTGGCGCCCGGGCGGTGGCGACGGTGACCTTCGACGGCCCCGCTGGAACACGGCGATTCATCCTGGCACACGGCGCCCTTGAAGTGACGGCGGAGTGATCCTGCCGACGGTCATCCCACCTGCTCACGCCACCACAGGATCGTTTCGGTGAGCCCGCGGTCGAAATCCCGCACAGGCTGCCAGCCGAGCATCGATCGTGCGCGGGAGATGTCGAGGCCACGGCGAGGCTGGCCATCGGGCTTCGATCGATCCCACACGATCCGGCCGCGGTAGCCACACCCCTCGGCCACCTTGGCGACAAGGGCGCGAATGGCGATCTCCTGGCCACCGCCGAGATTGATCGGAAGTGGTTCATCGACCAGTTCCGCCGCCCTCACCACAGCCTCGGCAGCATCCTCGACATGGAGAAACTCCCGGGTGGCCGTCCCGCTCCCCCAACAAACGATCTCGGGGAGGCCGGTGAGCCGTGCCTCTTCACACCGCCGGATCAACGCCGGGATGACATGGCTCGTGGCGGGATCGAAGTTGTCCCCGGGCCCGTACAGGTTCACGGGCACGACCACCGCCGAGCCGAGCCCGTATTGGCGGCGGTACGCATCGAGCATCACGAACAGGGACTTTTTGGCGATGCCGTACGGCGCGTTGGTGACCTCGGGAAACCCGTTCCAGAGGTCGTCCTCACGGAAGGGAACAGGACAGTCGCGGGGGTACGCGCAGACGGTACCGGTGTGCACGAACTTCTCCACGCCCCTCCGCCGCGCGTGCTCCACCAGATGGAGCCCCATCGCCATGTTCGCATAGAAGAATCGACCAGGGGCGGCCCGATTCGCACCGATGCCCCCCACCTCCGCGGCGAGATGGATGACGACGTCGGGCCGGGCGTTGTCGTAGAGGCGTTCGACCGCCGACTCGCACGTGAGATCGAAGGCCTCACGCCTCGGCACGATCACCTGCTCCGCAGGCACGCCACGTTGCTCGAGCACGCGGCACACCGCAGTGCCGAGAAAACCGGCCCCACCCGTGACGACGATCCGCCGCCGCGTCAGATCCGTGGGACGGCGCTCGGCCTCGATCGTCGTCCGGGACCGCGGCTCGGGAGGCTGCGGCCCGGTCGACTCCGATGGCCCCGGGATCACGAAGCCCCGCCCGCCTCGCCGCCGGAGGATGGCCCTCGGGGATCGGCGCTGGCCTGTGCGGGGGCTTCGGTCGCTTCACTGAAGATGACCCGATCGAACTCGGGGATGAGGTCGGAAAGGAACTGCAACCCCATTCGGCTCCCCTCGCCCCGCGGCATCGCGGTCTCGTCGATGATCGCGTAGATCTTGAACACCGAGGCATTGTTTGCCAGTTCGATGCGGGCGATCTGCGGTGCGATCCACTTTCCGGTCACCGCATAGGTCCAGAAAATCCTCAGGCTCTCGCCGGGCTTTTTGAAGGAACCTGAAAAGGCTTCGGCCGTGCCGCCGTCCTCGAGCGTGATCGTCTCCCGGTGCTCCTGCTCCGCGATCTCGAACCCCGCACTGGGATAACAGCGATCGGGCGTGTGACCCGAGGCATCGCTCGGCGTGGCACAGACGACGAACACCCCGACCCTTGCACCGGTCTCGGAGTTCTCATACTCGCGGGAAATATGCCCCACCGCACCGGCCACTTTGAGCTGTGCGGGATCGGCCTGAGTCTCCGCGACCATCTTCCAGGCGCCGAACTCTTTCGGAAAAGAAGACTCCAGGCGGGTCGCGTTTTGCCGCAACTCTTCGCTGACGTTCTTTCCGACCCAACGCCCCGTCAGGACTCCCTGGGCAGCCGTCACCCCGACGAGGGCCACGAACCCAAGAAGGACCGGAATCCAGGTGGCGAAAACATTCGATTTCATCTGATGGGCGATCCTGCTGGTTCAACCTTCAACCTGTCCACCGCAAATCAAGCCGGAAACCGTTTGGCGTTCCCCCCGCCGGAATCACTCACACCGCTCAACACGCACCCGGCAACGCGGACACCGGCCGAGCGGAGCCGATCGACCGCCGCGATCGTCGACGGCACCCGACTGACGTCGCGCATCGTGGCCAGGATCGTGACATCGCTTTGCCGGCCCATGATCAGGGTGTCGGCGTAGGCAAGCACAGGGCCGGCGTCGATGACGACATGGTCGAACGAATCCCTGAAAGCCTGGATGATCTTGGGGAAATCCTGCCGGGACAGGGCGGTGATCGCGTCGTAGTCGACCGCACCACCGGTCACAGCGAACAACCCGTCGATCGCCGTCGGCTGGACGACCTCGTTGGGGGTCGTCTCGCCGCGAAGCAGTTCGGCCATGCCGGGCGTGGCGGCATCGAGTTGGAGAGCCGCATGCACCGACGGATTCCGCAGACTTCCCTCGACGAGGAGCGTGCGGTGATCGGCGCGGGCGATACTCGCGGCGAGATTGGCCGCCAACGACGACTTTCCCTCGCGATCGCCGGCGCTGGTCACCATGATCACCTTCGCCGCATCCCGATTCCCCTGCAGGATCAAGGTCCGGATGCCATCGACACTCTCCGCGACCCGATACTCGTTGGCACGACCTCGCTTCGATCTGCCGATCCAGGGAATCGTCCCGATCACCCGGGCCCCGACCCGCGACGGGATCTCGTCCGCGTCGCCGAGTCGGTTCCGCATGTACTCAAGCGCGATGATCAAGCCCGCGCCTGCCGACGCGGCGGCGAGTCCCGACATGATCGACAGAAGCAATCGCTTCAAGGTGTCGTTTCCAACGGGAACGACGGCCTCCTCGAGCAGCGTCACTCGCGGCGGGGCAGTGAGATCGAGGGAGGTGGCCTCGAGTTGCAGGCCGATCTGATCGGTGACTCTGGCAAGCTGGTCGATTTCTGACTTGCGGTTCTCGAGATCGGCGTTGGCGTTGCCGAGGTCGACGACCTGTTTCGAGATGTCCTCGTAGGTTGTCCTCGCTTTGTT
>Ga0208484_1000088_pt1 | contig 22517 bp, 10 predicted proteins | sample LakMenEpi09Aug11_FD_150682 | JGI IMG/M metagenome (GOLD analysis project Ga0208484, IMG submission 150682) | Freshwater microbial communities from Lake Mendota, WI - 09AUG2011 deep hole epilimnion (SPAdes) | ecosystem: Environmental > Aquatic > Freshwater > Lentic | place: Lake Mendota, Madison... | reverse complement strand
CGAGCGGACCGGTTGATCAGGCACCCTGAGCGGCGCCCGTGAGCGGCACCCTGAGCAAGGTCCGTGAGCGGAACCCTGAGCAAGGTCCGTGAGCGGAATCAGGTTCGTTACTTACAGAGGACTTCGTCGAGGTTCATCAATTCGTTGGTGAGCATCGTCCAAGCGGCGAGTTGCGCCGCATCGGGATGACGAGGCTTCGAGTCGCCGATCGAGATCAGTTGCTTCGCCTCCTCCGGATGGGCGCCGTAGTGCCCCAGGAGATCGGCCAGCGACTGTCTCACGATCGGCATCTCCTCCGCCGACAGCGGCCGGGCGACGAGCCGCCGGGCGATGAAGTCGATCCGCGCGTCATCGGTCGCCCCGCCGATCTCCCAGGCCCGGTCGGCGAGGGCCCGTGCGGCCTCGACGAACTGCGGGTCGTTGAGCGTGACGAGCGCCTGGAGCGGGGTGTTGGTGCGATCGCGGCGGATCGTGCAGGTCTCGCGCGAAGGAGCGTTGAAGATCTCCATCGACGCCGGCGGCGCGGTGCGCTTCCAGAACCAATACATGCTCTTGCGGTAGAGGTTCTCACCGGAATCGCGCTTGTAGCTGCTCGTGTTGCCCCCCATCGAGACCGCCTCCCACACGCCGTCGGGCTGGTAGGGCTTGACGCTCGGGCCGCCGATCTGGCGGACGAGGAGCCCGCTGGCGGCGAGGGCATAATCACGGACCATCTCGGCGTCCATGCGGAAGCGGGGGCCACGCGAGAGAAGCCGGTTGGCGTTGTCCTTGACGAGCTTGTCAGGAGTGGTGGCGGCCGACTGCCGGTAGGCGGCGCTCGTCACCATGAGCTTGAAGAGCCGCTTCACGTTCCAGCCGGTCTCGCGGAACTCGACCGCCAGCCAGTCGAGGAGTTCCGGGTGGCTCGGAAGTTCGCCGGAGACGCCGAGGTCGGCGCTCGAGCGCACCAGGCCTGTGCCGAAGACCTCCTGCCAGAAGCGGTTGACCGTCGTCCGACTCGTGAGCGGGTGATCGGCCAGCAGCAGCCAGCGGGCGAGGCCGAGCCGGTTGCGCGGAGCGTCTGCCGGGAAGGGGGGGAGGATTTCGGGGGTGTCGGGAATGACCTCGTCGGTGCGCTTGTCGTATTCGCCTCGGGCAAGCACGTAGGCCTTCGCCATCTCCGGCTTCTCGTTCATGACGTGGGCCACCGTGCCGCGGCGGCGGATCTCCGCCTGCTCCGCGTCGAGGGCCGCGGCCCGGGCGGTTGCCCCCTTGAACGGCTCGTCGGCGGTGGCGAGCCACCAGTCGTAGAGCGGGCCGGCGGCAGCCGGTCGGGCGGCGGGATCGAGACGGACGATGTCGGCGAGGGCCTGACCGCGGGCGAGCCCCTCGATCTCGCCATCGGCAAGCGCCCTCCCCCACACCGAAAGCCCCGCGATGCCGCAGGCGTGCGCCGGTGAACCGGGGGAGCGGCTGCCGATCGTGAACGGCACCTGGTTCTTGATCGTGTTCTTCTTGAAGGCGTTCGTCTCGATGTTCAGCCCCTGCGGCTTGCCGTTGTAGAAGACCTTGATCCCCTCGGGGCGGCCCGAGCCGTCGTAGGTGATCGCCACCTGTGTCCATGCGTCGGCGGGGAGTTGGTCCTTCGCCGACACCTTCATCGCGTCGTCGGGCCAGGCGTGGACCATGTGCATGCCGAGCTTGCGGCTCTGGATCCAGGCGTCCCAGCCGCGGTAGGCCTGGGCGTCGTCCATCCTGGCCGCGACCGCATAGGCGTTGTCGTTCGCGGGCGGGCGGATCCAGAACGACAGGCTGAAGCCCTGGTCCTGCTCGAAGTCGCCGACGCCATCGACGGCTGCGGCCTTGCCGTTGAGCAGCAGCCCCTGCATGCCGGGAGGGCCCGGCTGCCAGGTCGTCTCGGCCGTGAGCGCGATCTCGCGTTCGGCGCCGGCGACCTTCACCTTCGTGGCGCTCCCCTGCCCTTCGGAAAAGGAAAACTCAGCAGCAGGGGCGTCCTGCGGAAGGAGTTTGTGGACCGTATCGGCGCTCGCGGCGGTGATCCAGGCATCGAACTCCGGCCGGGCCGAGCCCTTCCGCGCTTCGATGGCTGCCCGAGCTGCGGGGAGCTCCTGCTCGATCTGCGTGAAGCGGGCGAGATCGTCGGGCCTCGGCACGGGCACGATCGGCGGCGTGTCGTGGACGTTGCCGTCCATCGCCGGCTGCGTCGTGTTGTTGAAGAATGCCGAAAGCTCGTAGAACTCCTTCTGCGAGAACGGATCGAACTTGTGGTTGTGGCAGACGGCGCACCCGGTCGTCAGCCCCATCCACACCGCCGCGGTCGTCTCGGTGCGGTCGCGGCAATAGAGCACGCGATACTCCTCGTCGATCGCGCCACCTTCGCTCGTGGTGATGTTGCAGCGGTTGAAGCCGCTGCCGATCTGGTTGTCGAGTTGGGTTTCGCGTGGCAGCGACGGCGTCTCGGCGTTCACCAGATCGCCCGCGAGTTGGAGGATCGTGAACTCGTCGAAGGGCATGTTGCGATTGAACGCATTGGCCACCCACTGCCGGTAGGCCCACAGTTCACGGAAGTTGTCGATGTGGATCCCGTTGGTGTCGCCGTAGCGGGCGTAGTCGAGCCAGTGGCGGCCACGGTGCTCGCCCCAGTCGAGGCTCGAGAGAAGACGGTCGACGAGTTGCTCGTAGGCGTCCGGGGAGCGGTCGGCGACGAATGCCTCGACGAGCGCCGGCTCCGGCGGCAGGCCGGTGAGGTCGAGGGCGACGCGGCGGGCGAGCGTGCGACGGTCGGCCTCGGGGGCAGGCGCGAGACCCTCGGCCTCGAGACGCTGGAGAATAAAACGGTCGATCGGGTTTCTGGACCAGGACTCGTTCTTGACCGCCGGCAGTTCCGGCCGCTTCGGGGGGATGAACGACCAGTGGGGCTCGTACTCCGCTCCCTCCCTGACCCACCGCGTGAGGATCTCCTTCTGCTCGGGTGTGAGCGTCTTCTTCGCGGACGGCGGGGGCATCACCTCCTCGGGATCGTCGGAATAAACCCGGTCGAGGAAGGTGGAGGAGTCGGGGTCGCCAGGCACGAGCGCCCCGAACTCGATCGCCGCATCACGCTGGTCGAGACGGAGATCGGCCTTTCGGGAAGCGCTATCGGCCCCGTGGCAGGAGAAGCAGTTCTCGACGAGCAGCGGCCGCACGTCTTTGTTGTAGGAGAGGCGCGGGGCAGCCGGGGGAGCGGCCTGCTCTTCGGCGCGGGCGGCGACGGCGAGGGCGAGGAGGCCGAGGCTGGCTGCCAGCGTGCGGACGAGGCGGAGGATGTAGGTCATGGCGATGCTCCCTGTCGGACGAACTGGCACGGTGGGATTCCGGGCCCACTGGCCCCCCGAAAAACCACCCCGAATTATAACACCGCAGAAAGAGGCGGCGAACGCCGGGCCAAAGAGATGCAAACCTCTGCCGAGAAAAGGCTTTGCGTTGCGGCGAGGGCTTGGCCGCGGCGGGGAAGATGCCTGCCTGGCAGGGGCGCCAGGATGGCCACCCTGGCGTCGGTCTTGCCCGCACCGGTCGCTTCACCCCCTCGATACCGTCCGGCCGGTCACTCGGCCCGAGGTGCAGGCCGGCGCGGCGCGCCGGTCGCCGCTTCGGTGTCAGCGGACCCGTGGAGGAGTTTCTCCACCGCCTCACGGATCACGGTGTCCCCCTTCGCTCCCTGCCCCTGGAACTCCCCCTGCCACCACACCCGCAGGTAGCCCTGCTGGTCGATGACGTAGGTCGTCGGCCACATCGTGTTGCCCCAGGCCTTCCAGGTGGCCGAGTCGCCGTCGAACTGCACCGGATACTCGATCCCCTCCTGCTTGGCCGCCGCGATCACCGCGTCGGGCTTCCGCTCCGCGTCGGTTTCCGGACTCTGGACACCGATCACCACCACCCCCTTGTCGGCGAGGTCGCGGTGCCACTCGGCGTAGATCGGCAGATTGCGTTGGCAGTTGACGCACTCGAAGGCGTAAAAATGAAGGATCACGACCTTGCCGCGGAGCCCGGCGAGCGTGAGCGGCTCGGAGTTGATCCAGGTGGTTGAAGGGGCAAGCTCGGGGGCCATCGGGTAGATGCGGTCGAGCGTGACGGTGTCGAACGGAGCGCCGACGACCCGCCGCCATGCCTTCTGCTGCTCCTCCGTGAGCAGATCGCCGGGGAGCTTGAGTTCCCGCTCCCGCGCCGCCTGGAGCGCCGCCTTCTCCAAGTCGCCCGCTGCGCCGCTTTGAAACGCCCTTCCGAGAGCCGCTGCCGACGATTCCGTGGCCCGCGCGGCAGCGAGGAGCTTCTCGGATTGCGCGGGCTCGAGGCCGACGACCTCCGCCACGTCGTCCCTGAGGAGCACCCGCCCCCCTTGGGCTCGGCGCTCGAGGTCGGCAAGACGGACGAGCTTGTCGCGCGGAAGCGATTCGCCGAGCCATGCCTTGACCACCTTCTCGACCTTCCCGATCTCCGCCCGTTGCCGTTCAGGGGGGAGATTGCGTGCCCGCCACCAGTCGCCGTCGACCTGGGCGAAGAGTTGCTCGAGCTGCTCGAGCCGCTTTCCCTCGATGCCGAGTTCGGACTGCACCTGGGGGGTGTGGAGGAGCGGGAGGATGACCTGAGGGACGTAGGCCGCCGGATCGGAGGGGAGCTTCGCAACGGCCGGGCCCGGAGGGGCGTCGGGCGCTTGTGCGTCCGATCGGGCCGGAACGACGACCGAGGCGACGAGGGCCGCCGCGAGGATCGCGAGGCGGATCGGGCGGACTGGGGCGGGGCGCATGCGTGGATGACTCCCGAGGGGGCTGGCGGGCGTCAGAAGGGCCACAGGAGCGGCGCGAGGATCACCGTGAGGATCATCACGAGGATGTTGAGCGGCCCCCCGAAGCGGAGGTAGTCGCTGAATTTGTAGCCACCGGGGCCGTAGATCATCAAGTTGGTCTGATAGCCCATCGGTGTGGCGAAGCCGCAGCTGGCCGCCACCGTCACGGCCATCACGAACGGCATCGGGTTGACCCCCAGATCCTCGGCGGTCTTCCAGGCGATCGGAAAGGTGAGCACGGCGGCGGCGTTGTTGCTCATCAGTTCCGTGAACAGCATCGTCACCAGATAGATCGCTGCCAGGAGCGCGTGGGGATGGTTGCCGGCGACGTCGATCGTCGCGCGGGCGACCATCTCCGCAAGGCCGGTCTTCTCCATCGCCCTGGCCAGTCCGAAGCTCGCGGCGATGAGGAGCAGCGACTCCCACTCGATCGAATCGCGGGCCTCGTCGGAGGTCAGGCAGCGCGTGGCGACGACGACCGCGGCCGCGACGAGCGCCGCGGCCACCATCGGCACCAGCTCCAGCGTCGCCGCCACCACCATCGATACCAGCACGATCAGGGCGAGCGCCGCCCGATCGTGTCTCGGGGGGCGCGAGTCGCTGACCTCGCTGACGAGGTAGAAATCGCGGTTGCTCCGCTGCCTCGAGACGAAGCCTGGAGCGGCCTCGAGCAGGAGCGTGTCGCCCGGCTGGAGGACGATGTCACCGGCCTTCATCCGCAGCCGTTCGCCGTTGCGACCCACCGCGATCACGACGGCGTCGTAGCTCGAGCGGAAGCGGGCGTCGCGGATCGACCGGCCGACGAGCGGGCAGGTGTTCGACACCACCGCCTCGATGAGCGTCCGCTCCGATCGCGGTCCGTCGAGGGTGAAGAGCTGGTCGGTGGCGGGACGGAGGCCGCGGAGCTTCTGCAGCTCGACGACCGATTCGACGATGCCGACGAACACGAGCCGGTCGCCGTCTTCGAGCCGCTCGGTCGGGGCCACCGGTGCGAGGAAGTGGCCACCGCGGTCGATCTCCATGAGAAACAACCCATCGAGACCGCGGAGCCCCGCCTCCTCGATCGTCCGGCCGGCCAGCGGGCTCTCCTCCTCGACGACCATCTCGAGGGTGTATTCCCGTGGATCGTCGCCGACGCTCATCGCGGGTCGCCTGTCCCGAAGGAGCGTGCGGCTGGCGAACACGAGATAAACCATGCCCGCCAGCAGGAGCGGCACGCCGAGGCGGGTGATCTCGAACATCCCCAGCGGCTCACCGGTCTTTCCCTTGACCAGACCGCTGACGACGACGTTCGTGCTCGTGCCGATGAGCGTGCACAGCCCCCCGAGCACGACCGCCGCGTTCATCGGCATGAGGAGCTTCGAGACGCTGAAGCGGTGCTTCTTCGCCCAATCGCGGATCGCCGGCACCATCAGCGCCACGACCGGGGTGTTGTTCATGAAGGCCGACACGATCGCCGGTCCGACCATCGTGCGGAGCTGCGCGGAGGCGAGCGAGGCCGGCCGCCCCAACACCCGATCGACGACCGTGGCGAGCGCTCCCGTGCGTTCCACCGCGGCGGCGACGACGAACAGGGCCGCCACCGTGATCATCCCCTCGTTCGCCATCCCCTTGAGGGCCTCTTCGGGCGAGAGGATGCCGGCGGCGAGGAGCACGACCACGCCGCCGATCATCGCCATGTCGGGGCCGCGCTGGCCGACGAGGAGGGCGACGAGCGTGGCGCAGACGACGAGCGCCGTGAGGAGAGCCGGCCAGTCGCCGGCAGACCCGACCACGGAAAGCGCGAACAGAAGTGGCATCGACGGCCCTGGCAGATGACTGGTGGGGCGAAACGGAAGATCGCAAGAATTGACGCCACAGGGCCGGTCGACGCAAGACGAAATCGGCGGGTTGGATTCGGGGATCAGGCGAGGATTTCGCGGATCACGCGGCCGTGGACATCGGTGAGGCGGCGATCGACCCCCGAATGACGGAAGGTGAGCCGCTCATGGTCGACGCCGAGGAGCCAGAGGATCGTGGCGTGGAGGTCGTAGCCGGTGGTCACGTCGTGGGCCGCTTTCCAGGACCACTCGTCACTCTCGCCGAAGGCGGTGCCGGGCCGGATCCCGGCGCCTGCCAGCCACGACACGAACGTGCCGCCGTTGTGGTCGCGCCCCACGCTCCCCTGGCTGAAGGGCATCCGGCCGAACTCGGTCGTCCAGACCACGAGCGTGTCGTCGAGGAGGCCGCGGCGGGCGAGGTCGCCGAGAAGTGCGGCCGCAGGCTGGTCCATTCCCCGCGCCGCCGCGCCGAGTTCACGGGGGATGTCACCGTGGTTGTCCCAGTTGAGTGATCCGCCGCCGGGGCCACTCCACACCTGCACGAACCGGGCTCCCCGTTCGAGGAGCCGCCGGGCGAGCAGGCAGCGGCGGCCGAAGTCGGCCGTCTCCGGCCGGTCGATGCCGTAGAGCTTCGTCGTTTCGGCGGTCTCCCCCGAGAGATCGAGCAACCCTGGGGCCGAAAGTTGGAGCCGGGCGGCGAGTTCGTAGCTTGCCATCCGCGCTGCGAGGCGATCGTCGCCGGGGCGTGCGTCGCCATGGAGGGCGTTGAGCCGGCGGAGAACCTCGAGCCCCTCCGCGCGGCTCGCGGTCGTGATGTCGGTGCGGTCGGCGGGGGGGCTCAGATGGCTGATCGGTCGCGCGGCCGAGGCCTGGATCGGCATCCCCTGGTGATTTGCCGGAAGGAATCCCGCGGTGAACGCGCTGCGGCCGTTGTAGGGGAGCCCGCGGGCGTCGGGGAGCGTGACATAGGCCGGGACATCGTCGGCGAGGCTGCCGAGGGCGTGCGAGATCCATGCACCGGCAGAGGGAAATCCCGGCAGCAGAAAGCCGCTCGTCTGCAGGTAGCTGGCCGGACCGTGGACGTTCGACGGCGACTCCATCGCCATCAGGAACGCCATCCGATCGACCTCGCGTGAGAGGCAGGGGAGCGCCGCACTCACCCAGCGCCCGCATTCCCCGTGCCGCGCCCACGCAAACGGGCTCTTCATGACCGCGCCGGGGGTGCTGATGCTCGCCTCGACCCGCCGGCCCCCTCCCGGATCGAAGGGCTCGCCATGGAGGGCCTCGAGCCGGGGCTTGTAGTCGAACAGATCGCACTGACTCGCGCCGCCGGTCATGAAGAGCTCCACCACCCGCCTCGCTCGCGGCCTTCCGCCATGGAGAAACGGCGCGGCGGCCGCGCCCCCCTCCTCCGCCGCGAGCATCGCGCAGGCGATCCCGCCGAGGCCGCTTGCGAGCGTCGTGAGGAACTCGCGCCGGGGTGGTGTGGGCGAGGGGTTCATAGGAGCGTCGGGCGATGCAGATTGCGGGTCAGTCGAGATACAAAAACTCGTTGGTTGTCAGGAGGAGGTGGGCGGCGGCAGCGAGGCCGTGCCGCGCGGCGTAGCCCGCGAGCAAGGCACGCTCCTCGGCGGAAGGCATCCGGAGGAGGAGATGGCGGAAGAGGGCGTCGATGCGTTCGTCGTCCGTTGCCGGTCGCGCATCCGTTGCCGTTGCCCGGAGCCGGGCGGCGATCCTCGCCGCCTGATGGAGGACGAGCGGATCGTTGCCGAGCGCCAGGGCCTGCACGGCGGTGGTCGATTCGTTGCGCACCGGCACGAGTTGCCCGCCGTCGGGGACGTCGAGGGCGTCCATGAACGGATCGGGGACGGTGCGGAAGACGAAGCGATAGATCGCACGGCGCCGGTGTGCCGGCGATTCGGCGGGAAAGTGTTCGTAATCGAGGAACGCAGGTGCCCCGCCATCGGGCATGAACGTCGCCTTTCCCTTGTCGAGGAAGTGGATGACGGCCGGCCCCCCCATCGTCAGATCGAGGCCGTCGCCGAGACCGACGATCGTGTCGCGCACCTGCTCGCCGGAGAGCCTGCGGCGGTGGGCCCGCCAGAGGAGCCGATTGTCGGGATCGATCGCCGCGGCATGGGGATCGGACGATGCCGCCGCCTGCCAGGTGGCGCTCGAGAGGATGAGCCGATGGAGCGCCTTGAGCGACCCTTTGGCATCGTCCCGGAACCAACAGGCGAGCCAATCGAGGAGTTCGGGATGACTCGGCTCGCTCCCCATGAACCCGAAATCGTTCGGTGAGTCGACCAGTCCGCGGCCGAAATGCCACTGCCAAACCCGATTGACGATGCTCCGCCAGGTGAGCACGTTGCGGTGGTCGACGAGAAATCCGGCGAGTGCCGCACGCCGTGCCCCTTCGTCGTCGCTTTGCAGGACGAGGTCTGGCGGCAGTTCAGGAAGGCAGGAAAGCGCCGCTGGCCCCACGTCTTCGAGGGGCTTCGTCACCTCGCCGCGGTCGAGGAGGCGGATCGGACGCGGCGTCTTCGCCGGCTTGAAAGAGCCCTGCGGCTGGAAATCGTTGGTGACGGCATAGACCTTCGCCGGGGCCGGGAGTGCCGCGATTTCCACCTCGAGCTCGGCCCGCAGCAATTCGAGATGGAGCGTTTCCGTCTCCTCCGTCGTGCGCTCGGCGGCGGGCTTGGCAAGGAGCGAAGCAAGCGCGGCGGCAGGGGGATCACGAAGGGGCGGCGTGAAGTCGGGACCACAGGCGGAGAGCCGCAGCCGCCCAACTTGGTGGCCCGTTGCGCCCTGGTGGTCGAGACGGATCGTGAGGATTGCCCCTTCGTCGGTGAGGAGCGGCTCGGCGAGATGGAAGACAGCCTCGTGGTTCTCCCCGTAGCGGGGATGGACGCTCCAGTGGGTGTTGGTCTGGCCGTCGAGCGTGCCGGAGACAGGGTCGCTCGTGTCGGCGTGATCGGCGGCGGCGCGGGCGATCACGAGCGCGGCAGCGGGCTCGATCGCCGAGCCGAGCGGCCGGGCGGCGACGGCAAACTCCGTCAGATGAAAGTTGCCGGCCGGCTGATAGCGCCCCGGCCCGCCGCCGGGGAGCGAGGGATCGGCGAGGGTTTCCAGGCGGATGGCACGGAGATCGCGAAGCGACGTCTTCGCGGTGACGAGGATCGTGTCCTTCTCCGGCGTCGGCCCCGAGGCGAGCCACGAGCCGTCGGGGAGCGGAGTATGGATCGTGCCTGCCGAGGAGGCGCTCGTGACGGCGATGATCTCGATCGGTGCGAAGCGCTCGGCACGGGTGCGTAGCGCCTCGGCGACCGCGGCGAGCCGCGCGGTCTCCGGCGGAGAGGCGAGCGCTGCGAGGATCGACGGCTCGCGGCGTTCGATCGCCGCTCTCCGGGCGAGGAGTTCGCGGCGCCGCGCATGGGTGGCGGGATCGGTATCGTAGGGACGATCGGCCCTGTCGATGCCGGCGAACACCGCCTGGAGGGCGTGGTAGTCGCGCTGCGAGACCGGGTCGAACTTGTGGTCGTGGCAGCGGGCGCAGTGAACGGTGAGACTCTGGAAGGTGCTCATCACCGTCGTCACGTAGTCGTCGCGGTCGAGGTTCTGCGACATCAGGTGATCGACCGTGTCCTCGCGGACACCGACCATGAGCGTGTCGTCCCAGGGGCCGGCGGCGAGGAACCCGAGGGCAGCGATCGCCTGCGGGTCGTCGGGGAAGAGGACGTCGCCTGCCACCTGTTCGGCGATGAACCGGTCGTAGGGCTTGTCGTCGTTGAACGCTCCGATCACCCAATCGCGGTAGGGCCAGGCGTTGGGGCGGGCGTGATCATGATCGTTGCCGTGGGTGTCGGCGTAGTGGGCGGCGTCGAGCCAGTGGCGGGCGAGGTGTTCGCCATGCCGCGGCGAGGCGAGGAGCCTTTCGATCGCACTGTTGGTGGCCTCGCCGGTGCCGCGTGCGGCCACCTCTGCCGTGAAGGCCTCGACGTCGTCGATCGTGGGGGGAAGCCCGGTGAGGTCGTAGTGGAGTCGGCGGAGGAGCGAGCGGGGATCGGCTGGAGGGGCTAGGGCAATCCCCTTCTCTGCCAGCCGCGCCCGGATGAAGGCGTCGATCGGGTGGCTTTCCCCCGGCGGCACGGCGTGGCGAACGAGGGGCGCGAGCGACCAGGGGGTGTCGGCGCCGGCGGGGCCGGCGCCGACCGCGGCGAGCAGGGTGAACAGGTGGCAAAGCCAGCCTGTCGTCGTCGGCCGTGGCATCCCATCCCCTCGGAAGAAACACGAATCGGTGGTGCAGGTACCGATCACTCAGCACCCGTCTCATGGTACCCTTCAACGCCTCGAAAAGCCGCACGGTGAGCCGTATGCCGACGCCGACCGCCCCCGCCCCGAGCCCGGCACGCCCACGGTGGGTGGTTTGCCTCGTCGCTCTGCTGTCGGCTTCGGGCGGCGCCGTCACCGATGCGGCCGACCTTCGTCCCGCCCCCGGCGCGGTGGTCCTCGATGCACCCGAGGGCTCGCAGCAGGTCGTCATCCTCGACGATGCGGCAGGCCGGCCGATCGATCGGACGCGCGAGGTGCGCTGGGAGGTGTCCGATCCGGGCGTGGCCCGTGTCTCCGCCACCGGCCTCGTCGAACCGCTCACCGATGGCACCACCTTCCTCACCGCTCGGCTCGGTGAGCGCAGCGTCGCGATCCCGATATCGGTCAGCGGCCTCACGAATCCATCCCCGGTGTCGTTCGAGCAGGACGTGCAGGCGATCCTCACCAAACACGCCTGCAACTCGGGCGGCTGTCACGGCAAGGCGGAGGGGCAAAACGGTTTCAAACTGAGCCTCCTCGGATTCGACCATGCGGCCGATCATGCCGCGATCGTGTCGCAATCGCGCGGGCGGAGGATCAATCCGGCCGCGCCCGAAACCAGCCTCCTGCTCACGAAGGCCACCGCGGCGGTGCCGCATGGTGGCGGTCGGAAGATCGAGGCGGGGGGGCCTGCCCATCGGCGACTCCTCCGCTGGATCGCGGAAGGGGCACGCTCCGGCATCCCCGACGAGTCGCAGGTCGTGGCGCTCGACGTCGAGCCTGCCGAGGTGGCGTTGCGGCCGGGGGAGTCGAGGCAGATCCGCGTCGGTGCCGTCGACAAACTCGGAGCGAGCCGGTGTGTCACCCGTGACACCGACTTCGCCTCCAACGCCCCGGGGATCGTCGGCGTGAGCGGCTCCGGCATTCTCGAGGCGGGCTCGATCCCTGGCGATGCGGCGATCCTCGTCCGCCATCTCGGCCAGGTCGCCACGGTGCGCGTCGTGGTGCCGCGCGACGGGGGAGCCTTCGCGCGGCCGGAGGAGTTCAACGGCATCGACCGTCTCGTCCACGATCGGCTCGCGGCCCTCGGGATCCCGGTGGCGGCCGTCTGTGACGATGCCACCTTTCTTCGTCGCGCCTTCCTCGACACGCTCGGCACGCTCCCCACGGCGGCCGAGGCCCGCACGTTTCTTCTCGACGCTTCCCCGGACAAACGGGATCGGCTCGTCGAGCAGCTCCTCGCGCGGCCGGAACATGCCGACTTCTGGACGATGAAGTGGGCCGACATCCTCAGGGCCGACACCGCGAAGATCGGCCCGCAGGGAGGCGTGGCGCTCTCCCGCTGGCTCCACCGTCAGTGCGCGACCAACCGGCCTTTCGACGAGTTCGTCGGTGAGATCCTCACCGCCTCCGGGCCGATCGGCACCGAGTCGCCGGCGGCGGTCTACAAGGCCCTCGAGAATGCCGAGGTGGCGGCCCGCTCGATGAGCCAGCTGTTCTTCGGCGTTCGGATCGAGTGTGCGCAGTGCCACCATCATCCGAGCGAAAAGTGGAGCCAGGACGACTACGCCGCCCTGGCCGGCTTCTTCACCGGCGTGAAGCTCAAGTCCCTCCCCGGCGGCGGCGAGGGAGTGGTGGCCCGCGGCGGCACAGACCTCGCCCATCCGCGCACCGGGCTGCCGGTGGCGGCCGCGCCGCTCGGAGGGGCACCGGCGACGTTCGCCCGGCCGACCGACGATCGCCGCCGGCTCCTCGCTGCATGGGCCACCGCCCCCGACAATCCGTACCTCGCACGCTCGATCGCCAACCGGCTCTGGGCCCACTATCTTGGCCGCGGGCTCGTCGAGCCGATCGACGATCTCCGGGCCACCAACCCGGCCACGAACGAGCCCCTCCTCGATCATCTCGAAGCCCGGGTGAAAGCCCTGCGTTTCGATCTCCGGTCCTTCACCCGCGAGCTGCTCGCCTCGCGCACCTACCAGCTCTCGGCCGTGCCGGCCCCCGGCGCCGAGGAGGATCGGCGTCACTTCTCCCACGCGTTCTCAAAGCCGCTTCCCGCCGAGGTGCTCCTCGACGCGGTCTGCCAGGCGACCGGCGTGGCGGAGAAGTTCAACGGCTGGCCCGAGGGGATCCGGGCGGTGCAGGTGTGGGATAACCGACTCCCCTCTTACTTCCTGAAAATCTTCGGTCGGCCGGTGCGGACGACGGTGTGCGAGTGCGAGCGGGGCACCGAGCCGAGCATCGCCCAGGCGCTCCACCTCATCAATTCACCGGAGATCGAGGCGAAGATCGAGGCTCGTCAGGGGAGCGCCCGCCGGCTGGCCGAGTCGTCGTTGGCTCCCGAGGCGATCATCGAGGAGGTCTGTCTGGCGACGCTCTCCCGGCTGCCGACGGCGGCGGAGCTCGAGGCGCTCCTGCCGTTGTTCGAGACCGGAGAGGCACACGAGCCGGCCGATGCTGCTGGTGAATGGCGGCTCGTGCGCCGGGCTGCGGTGGAGGATGTCCTGTGGACGTTCCTCAACCGGAAAGAGTTTCTCATCAATCACTGATCACGGACTGGCACGGACAGGAGGGGGCGATGAACACGATCGCGATCGGCGGGCTGTCGCGGCGGCGCTGTGACGGGGTCTCGCGCCGGCATCTGCTCCGGTTGGGATCGGCCGGGCTCGTGGGGGGGCTGTCGAGCGGGCTTTCCCTGCCCGGGCTCTTGCGCGCCGAGGAGGCGACCGAGCGGCAGGGGCCGGCGCCGCGCGCGAAGAACGTGATCTTCATCTTTCTCGAAGGAGGGCCGCCGCAGCAGGACATGTGGGACCCGAAGCCGGGAGCGCCTGCCGAGATCCGCGGCCCCTTCAAGCCGATCCAGACGTCGGTGCCGGGGACGATCTTCTCCGAGCACTGTGCCCGCTCGGCGCGGATCGCTCACAAGTTCACCGTTGTCCGCAGCCACACCCATGCCGACAACGGCCATGCCACCGGCTACCACTACGTGATGACCGGCCGGCGGGCTCCCTTCGCCGACGGCGAGTACCCGATCCCCACCAACGACCATTTTCCGTCGCTGGGATCGATCGTGGCCCGCGAGCGCGGCAGCGCCGGCACCGTGCCGCCGTACGTCAATCTTCCCCATCCGATGTCGGCCGGAGGCCCGGGCTTCTACGGGCCCGAGCATGCCCCGTTCGTGATCGAGTCCGATCCCAGCCAGCCCGACTTCGAGGTCAAGGATCTCGGCCGCCTCGCCGGCCTCTCCGAAGCGCGCCTGACGCGGCGCCGCGACCTCCTCGAACGGCTCGAAGCCGACCGGGGGACGCTGCCGCTGTCCGGGCGATCGGCGGCGATGGCCACCTACTACCGCAAGGCCAACGACCTGATCACGTCGCCGCAGGCCCGAGCCGCCTTTCGCATTCAGGACGAGCCCGAGAAGCTCCGCGAGGAATACGGACTGACGCAGATCGGGCAGTGCGCGCTCCTTGGCCGGAGGCTCGTCGAGGCCGGCTGTCGGTTCGTGGGGATCGACGCCCCTGGCTGGGATGTCCACTTCAACTGCTTCCCGAGCCTCGAGACGGATCTCATCCCGCCGGCCGACCGGGCGTTCGCGGCGCTCGTCGACGATCTCGACACCCGCGGGCTGCTCGACGAGACGCTCGTGGTGATGATGGGGGAGATGGGGCGGACGCCGAAGATCAACGCCCAGGCCGGCCGCGATCATTGGTCGATGGCGCAGTGCATCCTGTTTGCAGGCGCGGGGATCCGCGCCGGGCAGGTGATCGGCGCCACCGACGCCCAGGCCGCCGCCCCGACGCGCGATCCGGTGAGCATCGCCGACTTTCGCCACACCCTCCTGTGGCTGCTTGGGATCGATTCGCGGAAGGAGTTCGACGATCCCCTCGGCCGCCCGGTCGCGCTCTCCGACGGCGGCGTGCTGATCCCGGGGCTCATCGCATGAGGGCGAAGAAGGCGTGGGCACCTTCTCCGTACGGCCGGATCAGGCCTGCTGGAGGACTTCGACGGCGTTGACGTGAATCAAGCCGCAGTGCACGACACGGTCTTCATCGGGATAGGTGACGACGACCTTCGATTTTGTGATCGCCACACACTCGGGATGCCGGGTCTCGTGGGCTTCGCCGTTGGAAAGGCGGATGACGAACGGTTCGAAAGGCTCCCGGCGAATGAACGCTCGAATCGTTTCCATGGTCCTCGTGGATGGCTCCTGGAGGTGAGCTTCTGTCCATTTTCTCTCTGGGCGGCCGCTGTCAACGCCCGAAAGGCGCCCCCTTTGGAGGCGGGAATTACCACCCTTGCCTCCCGATCCGCCCTGTCAGTGCCCGCCGTCAGCGGTCGAGCTCGGCGAGGATCTGGCGAGCCTCGTCGGCCTTGTCGGTGACGATCGCCCGCTCGGCGGCGGCGCGCGCGGCGCTGGTGTTCCCCTGGAGCTTGCGGGCGCGGGCGAGGCGGATGAGCAGATCGGGTTTCCAGGTATCCGGAGCGAAGGAGAGGGCGTCCTCGAGGATCCGCGCCGCTCCTTCGGGGTCTCTCAGACTCGACGAGAGCGTGGCGACGTTTTGTGCCAAGCCGAACACACGCCAGTTGAGCTCCTCGGAAGCCGGATCGCGCTTCTGCCACGGGGCAAGAAGATCGAAGTTGCGCTGTTGGCAGGCGAGGGCCCGCGGCAGGTCGCCCGTTTCCTCGAAGACCTTTGCCTGACAGGCAAGCACGTTGACGAGGAGCTGCGTGCTCTCGAAGATCGCCGGCTCAGCCTCGTAGATCCGCTCGGCGATCACCGCGGCCTCTGCGAGGTCTCCCGCCGACTCGCCTCCCCGGCCGACACTCGCGAGAATGTCGTAGGTGGAGATCGCCGCGTCGGCCTGCCGACGGAGGAAGGTGTCGCGCAGGTTCGGGGCTTCCTCTGCCAACTCCGCCGCGAGCGTGACACGTTGCCTCGTGATCTCGATCGCCTCGTCAATGCGGCCGTGGCGCCTCGCGATGTCCGCCTGCACCGCCATCCCGGGCAAGAGAACCTTGCCGAACACAGCCCGCTGCTCGGGGAATCGCTCAAGGGCCTGCTCCGAGAGCATGAAAAAATCGCGGAGGTAGGCCTCCTGGTCGTCGAGCCGGCCAGTCTGGAAGGCGAGGTGGTTGGCGTTGAACAGCGCGATCTGCCCGGCGTGGAACACCATCGGATCGTCGGGAGTGGCTTCGCGGACGGCGATCATGTCGGCGAGCCCTTCGCGGAGCAGCTGCTCTCCCTCCTCGCCCTCGCCTCGTTGGACGAGTGACGCGGCCAGCTCGAGCTTGGTCTGGGCGAGTTCGACCTGCCTTCCACGGGCGGATTGAAGGAAGGGAATGATCCGGCGGCAGGCTTGCTCGGCCTCGTCGGCCCGCCCCATTCGCACGAGCAGTTGCCGCTCGCGCTTCATCGTATCGAGCCGGTCGCTGTTGAGCTGGCTGTCGCCGATCCCGCGCACGTCCAGCTCGGCGATCGTCGCAATCGCCAACTGCCCGCATTCGAGGGCGTCTTCATCGAGACGCAGCTGCATGTAGAACTTCGACAGCTTGTCGAGACCATGGTACCGGTAGCGCAAGCTCTCGGAGGCATCGGGCTCGATCGACATCTGCAGATAGCGGTCGCGGATGCCGCGGAGATAAGCGCGGTCGCCATCGTCGGGCGGATGCCGACTGGCGATGATCCGCTCGGCGGACGCATCGGTGAGGCTTGTGAGAAACGCTCGGGCCTCTTCGCGGCTGCGCTTGATGCTGACGTTGGCGCGTTCGACTTCGACGACGTGGTACGTGGCGCCGGCGATCGCGGCGACGGAAGCGGCGATCGCAGCGAGGCTCCCGCCGGCGGCGAGCGGCCGGCGCCGCGCCCATTTGGCGATCCGTTCGGCAAGTGGCGGTCGCCGGGCCAGGATCGGGCGGTGGGCGAGGAAGCGGTCGAGATCGTCGGCGAGTGCGCGGGCCGATGGATAGCGCCGGGCTGGCTCGCGCTCCAGGCACTTGTCGATGATCGTGCGGAGATCGAGCGGAACGCCCGGGAGAACCCCTTTGAGCTCCGAGGTGTTGCCGAGCGCCGAGCGACGCAGCGAATCGGCCGCGGTCTTGGCTTCGTAGGGCGCTTTCCCGGTGAGCATCGAGAGGAGCGTGCCGCCGATGGCATGGATATCGGTGGCCGGGCCGACAGCACCGAGGAGCGGGTCGAGGCCGGTCTGCTCCGGCGCCATGTAGCTCGGGGTTCCGATGATGGTCGAGACTTGAGTGAGATGGCCGGCGGGATCGTCGGGGCGGGCGAGGCCGAAATCGATGAGCTTCGGTGTCACCGGATCGGCCGGAGTGGGCCCGGGGGCGAGGAGGACATTCTCCGGCTTGATGTCGCGGTGGACGATGCCGAGGAGATGGAGAGCCTCGAGTGCCCGGGCGAGATCACGGCCGATCCGTGCCGCCTCGCGCGAAGAAAGCGTGCTCCGTTTGATCCGGCTCCAGAGCGTCTCCCCCGCCACCCATTCCATGACGAGATAGGGAAGCCCGTCGGTGGTGCCGGCGGCGAGGATGCGGACGATCCCTGGATGATCGAGCCGGGCCAGGAGCAGCGCCTCCCGTTCGGCCCGGGTGCGGTCTTCGGCCGAAACATGCCGGGAGTTGGCGAGCACCTTCACCGCCACGAGGCGGTCGAGCGACGCGTCGTGGGCCTGGTAGACGAGCCCCATGCCACCGCGAGCCACGAGCTTGAAAGCATCGAGGCCGGGGATCACGGGGATCGGCGGCGGCGTGGTTTCGAGGCCGGGGGCGATGGAGACATCGGGAGCTTCTGCGCCAAGCTTCGCAAGCCCGGCCTCTGTCTCGGCGCCGGCGCGCTCTCTTCCGACGTGGCCCCCCAGGCTCCACTGTCCGGCGATCTCATCGCGCACGCGAGTGCACTCCGGGCAGGCATCGAGGTGGGCAAGGATCGCGGCCTGATCGGCGGCGGGGAGAAGGTCGTCGAGGAGGTTGAGAAGAGTCGCCCGATTCGGGCAGCCTGGTGACGGTGGCATCCGCGCTACCTCGGCAACCGGGGGCGGACGTCGGTCGTCTCGTGTTCCTCGTTGCCGGCGCCGGCATCGGTCCGGAACGGAGTGAGCGGCCCTTCGAGCCGGTCGACGATCTCGCGGATCATCCGCTGCACCTTCCGCCGGGCGACGTAGGCGGTGTTGATCTCGATGCCGAGCGTGGCGGCCACCTCGGCACCGCTGCGGTGCTCGAGCGCGAGCAATTCGAAAGCCTGCCAGGTGTGGGGGCGGACGCGGGTCTTCACTTCGGCCATGGCGATGGCGACGAGTTCGGTGTCGTAGGCTTCGGCAAGCCGGGCGAGGAGGCCCTCGCGATCAGGAATCCGCTCGAGCATCGACCGGCTCGCCTGCCCTTGCGCCGCTCCGGCCTGCTCGGACCAACGGACGAGCGCCGACCGGGCAACTTGCTCGAGGTAGCTGCGGAACCGGCCGCGGCTGTCATACCGGAACTGCTTCGAGGCCTTCCAGAACCGAAGCAGCACATCCTGGGTGACATCGAGGGCGTCGTCGTGCTGCAGACCCCGCTCCCGGCACCACGCCACCACCGCCGGGCCGTAGACACGGACAAACTCCCCCCAGGCGGCCGTGTCGGCGGCCTCGTCGCGGAGGACTTCCATGAGGGAAACCCGCGTTGTGGAGATGCCTTCCATGGTGGGCTTCCTGCGTGACGATCCGCACTCCCCTGCCCTCACGGGCTCTTGTTATCGGGGGCGATCGGGCGGCTGGCAAGGAACCGGTGTGTCGCGGCCGCGGCAACGAGGTCTCCCTGCCCGAGAGCAAAGGGACGATCAACCAGCCGCCAGTCTGGGCCCGGCGGGTTGTCACCCGAAAGAAGGGGCCGGTCTTATTCTTGCGGAGCCGAAAGCTTTCTGGCGATCGGTTTCGGCTGGGCAAAAAGGCTTGAAAACCGCGTCGAAACGAGGGTTTCGGAAAAACTCTTTCGGCCGTGAGCAGCGGTCGCTGTCAGGTTTTGGCTCGAGGACGGCTACTTACCAGTAGGGGATCGTGCAGCGCCGTCTACAGGAAGGACAGCCCGCGGTCGCCAGGTTGGCCTGGGCTTTTGCTTGGGCCGGTCGATCCAGCGTGGAGTGTTGCCAATGCGTTTCCCGTTCATGTCCCGGTCACGGCTGGGGCGATTCCGCTCGGCCGTCCTTGTCGCGCTGGCGCTTGTGCCGACGGCGGCGCTGGCCCAGACAACGATTACCACCTCGACCACCGGGCCGATCTACGGCAACGACAACTCAATCGACGTGACGAGTTCCGGCGTCATCTTCAACCCCTCCGGCATCGGGGTGATCTCCACCGGCACGAACACCACCACCACGCTCACCAATTCCGGCTCGATCGCGGCCTTCAGCATCGGCGTCTTGAACCAGGCCACCGGTTCTTTCAACACGATCACCAACGCCGGCTGGATCAGCGGCGGCAGGGGCCTCTCGACGAGCGGCACGATCGGCACGTTTGAGAATCAGGCCGGCGGGTCGCTCGTCGGCGACGGCTATGGATTCGTGGCGGATGGCAGCGGCGTCGGCTCGCTCCAAAACGCCGGATCGATCACCGGCTACAACGCCGTCGTCATTGCCAACGCCACGCTCGGCGCCTTCACCAACAGCGGCACCGCCGCATCGAGCGGTGGGGTTGGATTCGGGCTCCAGGGCACCGGGTCGGTCGGTACGTTCACCAATAGCGGCCTCATCAATGGCGCCACCGGCGTCGGCCTCGGTGCCGGGACTTCGGTCCTCACGCTCGCCAACTCCGGCACGATTTCCGGCGACAACGGCATGACCGGTGCCGGGACGATCGGTAGCGTGACCAACGACGCCGGCGGGCTGATCAAGGGCAACGGCTTCCGGGGCGTCTGGCAGTCTGGCGGCTCGGTCGGGCAATTTACGAATAACGGCTCTGTGACCGCCGGCACGGTCGGCGTGTTGTACGACAGCGGAGCAACCCTCGGCACGTTCGCCAACTCCGGCGAGATCACCGCGGGCTTGAGAGGGATCAGCCTCTCCGCCGGCACGACGACCACGATTGACAATTCAGGCTCGGTGTCGGGTGGCGAACGTGGCCTCGAGGTCGCGCCTGGCGTGACGATCGGCACGCTCACGAACTCCGGCACGTTCAGCGGCTCTTTCTCGGTGGTGATCGCGAACACGGGCACCGTCAGCAACACCACCACAGGCTTGATCACGGCCACCGCCAATGACGCCCTCTATCTTCAAGGGGGCCAGACACTCACGCTCCTCGACAACGCAGGCACGATCAGCGGCCCGCGGACCGGCTTCAACGGCGATGTTGGCTCGACGGTCGGCTCGCTGACAAACTCTGGCACGATCAGCGGCGGCAACGCCGTGGTGGTCGCGACGAGCGGCACCGTGACCAACGCCGCCGGGGGATTGTTCAACGGCACCACAGGGGACGGCGTCTACGTCCGGGTAGGCGCTTCCTCGCTCGCCGGCCTCGACAACGCTGGTTCGATCACGGGCTTGGGTCGCGGTGTCAACATCAGCGCCGGCACGACAAACTCGATCAACAACAGCGGATCGATCGGCGGCGGCTACGCCGGCATCGAGTCCGTGGTGGGGTCGGTCATCGGCACGCTCACCAACACCGGCACCATCAGCGGCGGCGTTGACGGTGCGCTGCTCGCGACGACCGGCACGGTGACCAACGCTGCGGGAGCATTGATCAGCGCCTCTGCGAACGACGGCGTCTATCTTCGAGGGGGCCAGACGCTCACGCTCCTCGACAACGCCGGCACGATCAGTGGCGTGGGCAACGGCTTCAATGGCGAGGAAGGCACGACTGTCGGCACGTTGACGAACTCCGGCACGATCAGCGGCGGCGGCAACGCCGTGGTGGTCGCCACCAGTGGCACCGTGACGAACGCTGCGGGGGGCCTGATCAGCGGCACTGTGGGAGAAGGCGTGTATCTCCGCGGAGGCCATACCCTCTCGCTCCTCGACAATGCCGGCACGATCAACGCCGGGGGCAACGGGGTGTATGGCGTCGGGGGCTCGACGATCGGCACGCTCACCAATTCGGGCACGATCCAGGCGGGCGGGAATGGTCTGAATCTGTCCGCTTCCGGCACGGTGACGAACCTCGCCGGGGCCCTGATCAGCGGGACCGTCGGCGACGCGATCGTGACGACCGGAGCGGTTCAGCGGATCGACAACGCCGGTGCCCTTACCGGTGGAAGCTCCGGTATCCACACCGCCGCAGGCAGCATCGGTTCGATCAGCAACACCGGATCGATCAACGGCGGCGGAACCAACTCAAGCGACGCTGGCATTCAGATCGGGTCGGCGACCAGCGTTGACTCGATCGACAACTCCGGCACGATCAACGGCCAGCTCTACGGGATCTATGCCTCCTATTACAGTAACAATCTCGGCACGCTGACGAACTCCGGGACGATCAGCGGGGAGTACTACGGTGCGTTCCTCGGGACGACCGGCATGGTGACCAATGCCGCCGGAGGGCTGATCCGTTCCAACACCACCGCGGGCTACGGCATCCAAGCGGACTCCGCGACCCCGATCGCGATCATCAACGCCGGCACGATCTCCGGAGCGACCGGCGGTGTTCGAATGATTTCCAGTGGCACCTTCACCAATCAAGCCGGCGGCGTGGCTGAAGGGGCGGGGGCCGGATTCGTGAGCGATGGACAGGTCGACCTGGTCGACAATGCCGGCCTGATCCGCGGTGACTCCGCCGGTGTCCAGGTTCGGTTTGGTACCCTCCTGTCGCTTGTGAACAGCGGCACGGTCGCCTCCACCGGGGCGAGTCCGAAGGTGGCGGTGCACGTCGGTCTGGACGGCACGCTCGGTGACGCCTCCGGAGTCTCGGGGCCGGCGATCGTGAGCACCGCGGCCGGCGCGCTCCTCGACGGTGGGATCGTCAATGCGGGCAGGATCGCCAACGGATTCCGAATCGGAAACCAGGACGTGACGGTGTCGGCGGGCACGGAGGAGGACGAGGGGCTCGGCGTGTTTGACGGCGGCACGCTCGAGGTCGTCAACGGTAACCTCACGTTCACCGACGGTAGGTTCCAGCTCGATTCCGATGTGTCGGTCAACGGCGGCAGCGGTCGATTCGTGAATCAGGCGACGATCGAGTTGCTCGCGAACCAGACGGTGACGGGCAACTTCGAGCAGACCTCGGCGGGCACGACGCTCGTCGATCTCCTCGGGCTGACTCCCGGCAGCTGGGGCCACCTCGGGATCACCGGCACGGCCGACTTCGCTGGAAGCCTGGCCCTCGACGATTCGCAGCTCTCCGGCGGGATCAATGGCGGCCAGGCGTTCGAGCTGTTCAGCTTTGCTTCCTACACGGGGGGCTTCAGCTCGCTGTTCATGAACGGCTCGGCCCTCTCCTCGCTCGGCACCGGTGTGTGGGCCTATGGAGGCCTGACGCTCACCGAGATCTGGACCGGGACGACGATGAGCCTGTCGGTGACCGGAACGGCGGCGGTGCCTGAGATCGATCCGGCGTCGTTGGGCAGTGCCCTGGCGCTCGTCCTCG
>Ga0208484_1000087_pt1 | contig 22782 bp, 21 predicted proteins | sample LakMenEpi09Aug11_FD_150682 | JGI IMG/M metagenome (GOLD analysis project Ga0208484, IMG submission 150682) | Freshwater microbial communities from Lake Mendota, WI - 09AUG2011 deep hole epilimnion (SPAdes) | ecosystem: Environmental > Aquatic > Freshwater > Lentic | place: Lake Mendota, Madison... | reverse complement strand
CCCCCTGCCGATCGACTATTTACTCCCCCCCGGCGTCGTGCGAGTCACCGGGAGTGCGGGGGCTTTGCGCCCCGGCAGAAGCAGCCAGCGTGATCCGTCAGCGAGGAAAGCGATGCAACCGATCCTGGTGACCGGTGGGGCGGGGTTCATTGGAGGGGAGTTCGTCCGCCAGTGGGTGGCCGGGGAAGCCGGCGGGGTGATCAACCTCGACGCCCTCACCTACGCCGGAAATCCCGATTCGCTCCGGACGCTGGCGGGCAATCCCCGCCACACACTCGTGGTCGGCGACATCGGTGACTCGGCCCTCGTTCGCCGGCTCCTCGACGAGCACCGCCCCCGCGCGGTCGTCAACTTCGCCGCCGAGAGCCATGTCGACCGTTCGATCGACGGCCCGGCCGCCTTCGTGACGACCAACGTCGTCGGCACGTTCCGGCTCCTCGACGAGGTCCGTCGCCACTGGACCGGGCTCCCGGCCGAGCAGCAGCGCGACTTCCGTTTCCTCCACGTCTCCACCGACGAGGTCTACGGCTCGCTCGGCCCCACCGGCGCCTTCACCGAGACGACCCCCTATGCCCCCAATTCACCCTATTCGGCCTCGAAGGCCGCAAGCGACCACCTCGTCCGGGCCTACCACCACACCTATGGCCTGCCGACGCTGACGACCAACTGCTCCAACAACTACGGCCCGTACCAGTTCCCCGAGAAGCTCATCCCGCTGATGATCCTCAACTGCCTCGCCGGCAAGCCGCTTCCGGTCTACGGCGACGGTGGCCAGATCCGCGACTGGCTGTACGTCGGCGACCACTGCCGGGCGATCCGCACCGTGCTCCGCGGGGGCCGCGTCGGCGAGGTCTACAACATCGGTGGCGCCTGCGAACGGACGAATCTCGAGGTCGTCCACGAAATCTGCCGGACGGTCGACCGACTCAGGCCCGATCTCCCCCACGCCCCGTGCACGTCGCTCATCACCTCCGTGAAGGACCGCCCCGGCCACGACAGGCGGTACGCCATCGACTTCTCGAAGATCGAGCGCGAGCTCGGCTGGCGACCGGCGGAGACGTTCGCCACCGGTCTCGAGCAGACGGTCGCCTGGTACCTCGCAAGCACGCCATGGATCGAGCGGATCACGAGCGGCGGCTACCGGCAGGAGCGCCTCGGCCTCGGCGCGGAGGACGCACGGGCGGCTTAGCAGGCTCTCGACGACGTGCCCGCCGCTGTCCGGCGACCGTCACCGAGGGCACAGTCCGATTCCGCCTCCGTCCCATCGGGGATACCGCACCGGCCACCCGGCAACCGGAGCGGCGAAGGATCGGGAGATCGAGCACGCGACAGGGGGTTCTCCGCCCGCCGGACGACATGCCGGTGGAGGGCAACGGCCGTCCGGAGGGAAGCCCCGGGGGGTAGGGGTCGAGGAGGGAGGAGCCGACCGGATGACACGAGCGCTGTGCATGGTCGCGCATCCCGATGATTGCCTGATCTTCGGCTACCACTACATCCTCAGCCACCGCCAGTATCGATGGACCATCGGCTACCTGATCCTCGACGACCATTCGCCGCGTGTGGAGGAGATGCGCGGCTATTGGGCAAGGCATGCGATCGACGTCTTCTCGCTCGACTTGCCTCACGACCCGCCCCCTTCGGATCTGTCGAGCGGCCGCTGCTCGATCCCGTACCAGGAGGCCAAGGACGCGATCGAGGCCGTCGTCCGCGACTATGACCACGTCCTCAGCCACGGCGGTCCCGGCGAGTACGGCCATCCGCACCACGTCTTTCTCCACGGGATCATGAACGATCTGGGGCGCGAGTTCGTGGCTTTCGACGTCGCCCCGGACGCGCCGCTCACCTTCGGCGTGCCACGCGACGACCACGAGTCGCTGACGCTGCATCGCCGGGCGATCCGCAACGTCGTCACGCGGTTCGGCTTGGAAACATCGGCCGGGTACCGTGTTCACGGCCCATGATCGCGCGGTCGGCCGGAGGCGGCTCGGCGTCCCCTCCTCCCCTCGAGGAAGCAAGGAATGGAATACGACGACACGTTCAACACGACGCATGCGTTCGCGATCGACATCAGTCGATGGGACGAGGAGAACCGGGCGTTCTGGACCGATCGCCTGGGGCGTCGCTATCTGCTCACGGTCGTGCCGACGAGGGCGAGGCGCGGAAGGATCCTGGAGATCGGCGCGGCCTGGTACAACAAGTATCAGAAGGAGGTCGTCGGCCTCGAGAACGAACTTACCGTCATCGACATCAAGCCGAGTCACAGTCCGGACATCGTCGCCATCCGGGGCCTCGACCGATACATCCGCTTCGACATGACGGACAGCGCGGAGGCCCCCGAAGCCCCCGACGGCATGACAGGGCATGATTGCCGCGGATACTTCGACGAGATCCGAAGCTGGGGCGTGCTCTCGCACTACGGCTTTTCAGGCGCCCAATGCGAGCGCTATCTGGACAACATCGATCGCTTCCTCGGAGCCGGTGGGCAGGCGATTTTCAAGTTGGACATCGACACGTTCAAGGTGAAGAAGCAGGCGCCGACCGTCGGCCTGGATTTCCTCGAGGATCTGATCCGGGCCAGGTTCACGGTGGTGCACACCGACGTGCTCGGCGGGAACACGCCGGGGCATGTCCTGTACGTCGAGAAGAGGTCGTGATCCCCGGCTCGCCGGGGCTCTACGAGTCTCGCGTCTCGCCAGGCGCTGCCTCATCGGTCGATCGCAGACAGCGCCACACGAGCACGCCCACAGCCGCCCCCAACACCGGGGCGACGAGATAGATCCACAGGCTCCCGAGCTGCAGGGTGACGAGCGCCGGCGCGAGCGAGCGGGCGGGATTCATCGAGGCTCCGCTCACCGGCCCGGCGAACAGCGCCTCGACGGCGATCACGGCGCCCACGGCGACCCCGGCCATCACCCCCTTCTCCTTCGACCCGGTGGCGACGCAGAGAATCACCACCATGAGGATCAGCGTCAGCAGCACTTCGAGGATGAACGACTGGAGCAGGGGGCCGGCCGGGAGCGTCGCCCCGAGCGTCGCATGCGTCGGAAACAGCCCGCGGAGGAGGGCGCTAGCGAGCACGGCGCCTGCCGACTGGGCGGCGAGGTAGGGGAGCACACCGGACCAGGCGAACCGCCCGGCTAGCGCGAAGCCGATGCTGACGGCCGGATTGAGGTGGCAGCCGGAGATGTCGCCGAGGGCGTAGATCATCGCCATCACCGCGAGCCCGAAGGTGAGGGCCACGCCGACATGGGTCACATCCCCGCCGAACAGGTCATCGGCCACCACCGCCCCGGTGCCTGCAAACACCAGGACGAACGTGCCGAAGGCTTCGGCGAGGAGTCGACGGGTGCCGGCGGCGATCATGGCGGTGCGTCTCGCGGTGGTGGGGAACTCGGCCGGAGCATACCGTAGCGCCCAGCCCGCCCGCGCATCGAGCGACGGGGCGCTTCATCCGAAGCCGGCCCGGGGAGACTCGCCCGCTCCTGGGTCATCCGCCGCCGCTCAGGCAGCGAGATAGTCTGCGATTCCCTGCCGCCAATCGGGAAGGATGATTCCGAGGGCGGCGAGCTTCGAGGTGTCGAGGATGCTGTAGGGGGGCCGGGCGACGGGGCTTGGATACTCGCTCGACGTGATCGCCGTGACGGTCGTCGGCAGACCCGCCTGACGAAAGAGCTCCGTCGCGAACTCGTGCCAGCAGGTGCCTCCGGAGTTCGTGGCGTGGTACGTCCCCGGGGTGCCGTTGCCGATCAGCGCCACAATCGCCGCGGCCACGTGGGGCACGTAGCTCGGTGTACAGAACTGGTCGGCCACGACGCGCACCTCCGGCCGGTCACGCGCGAGCACGAGCATCGTGTCGGCGAAATTCCTTCCGCGCACGGGGCCTGCAGCCCCCGCCGAGTAGAGGCCGCAGGTGCGCACCACCTGATGCCGCTCCCAGGTCCTGGCCGCTGCCTCACCGGCGAGTTTGCTCGCGCCGTACTCGCCGAGCGGGCCGGGGGAGTCGTCCTCCCGATAGGGGAGCTTGCGGGTGGCATCCGCGCCGAAGACGTAGTCGCTGCTCACCTGCACGAGGAGGGCGTCGACGCCGCGGCAGGCTCGGGCCAGCGCCGCCACCGCGTGTTCGTTGGCAGCCCGACAGGCTCGCGGCTCGGTCTCCGCCTTGTCGACGGCGGTCCAGGCGGCGCAATTGATCACGGCGCGCGGCCGGAGTCTGCCGATGACGTCGTCAACGGCGACCGGATCGGTGATGTCGAGGCCGCTCCTAGGCAGCGCCACGGCGCTGGGCCCGAGCAGGCGGACCAGCGACTTCCCCAGTTGGCCAGATGACCCGGTAACCGCTATGGTGCCCGTCGTCGACATGCGCTGGTCCCTTCACCAGTTCCTCGCCGGCGATCTGCACGAGGTAACGGCCGTACTCGTTGTTCATCCTCCGGCCGGCCGCCTCGAGGTCATCCCGTGACAGCCAGCCCATCCGGTATCCGATCTCCTCGAGGCAGGCGATCTTGAGCCCCTGCCGTTCCTGGATCGTCTGCACGAAACCCGAGGCCTGCATGAGCGAGTCTGGGGTGCCGGTGTCGAGCCAGGCGAAGCCGCGGCCGAGGGTCTCGACGCGGAGGGCCCGCTCCTCGAGATAGACCCGGTTGAGATCGGTGATCTCGAGTTCCCCGCGCGGGCTCGGACGGAGCGCCGCGGCGATGTCGCAGACGCGTGAATCGTAGAAATAGAGCCCCGGCACGGCGTGGTTGCTCTTCGGCTCCCGCGGCTTCTCCTCGAGCGACACCGCCCTTCCGGTGGCATCGAACTCGACGACACCGAAGCGCTCCGGATCACGGACGGGATAGGCGAAGATCGTCGCGCCGTCGTCGCGGGTACCGGCGCGGAGGAGGACATCCTGGAAGCCGTGCCCGTAGAAGATGTTGTCGCCGAGTACGAGGGCCGCCCGGGCGCCGGCGAGGAAGTCACGACCGATGAGGAAAGCCTGGGCGAGTCCCTCCGGCCGGGGCTGCTCGGCATAGGACATCGACACCCCGAAGCTGGTGCCGTCGCCGAGGAGCCGCTGGAAGTGGGGCAGGTCGTGCGGCGTCGAGATGAGGAGGATGTCGCGGATGCCGGCGAGCATCAACGCCGAAATCGGGTAGTAGACCATCGGCTTGTCGTAGATCGGCAGGAGTTGCTTGGAGATCGCGAGCGTCATCGGGTTGAGACGCGTCCCCGCCCCGCCGGCAAGCACGATCCCCTTGAGCTCCACGCCGCCGCCGTTCGTCTCGCCGTCCGCTCCGGACCCGGCGACCGGCTCGGTACCCATCACCTGGAGACCATGGTTCATCGACGGCCGCAGTGGTGGTGACATGATGCAACCCTGGGTAGCTGGGGAGAGGCCGTAATCAGGAAAGGGGCGGGACGACGAGCGTCGGGAACCGTCGGTGTCGCCTGCAGACTCGCTTCAGGCACTGGCGCGGAGGCCGACGACGCCGGCGATGCGAAACGGAGACTTTGCGTCGCACTCGTGGCGGATCTCGTCGACCTTTTCCTTCTTGCCGGGGCCTGCGTAGAGCCGATTGGGGCCGTTGAAAACCCAGCCTGGCCCGTCGCTGGTGTTGCGGTAGGCATGGACGACTCCGGGGGGGATCGTCACGGCGGCGGGATTCGACGCCCCGCAGATCGTCCGGGTGTGGAGGCCGAAGGTCGGCGAGCCCTCACGGGCGTCCCAGAGGAGGAGTTCGAAGTCGCCCGGCCCGATGAAGGCGAAGTAGTCGGTCTGATCGACATGCTCGTGCGGCCCACGAGCCACGCCAGACTGCGTCTGGCTGACATAGGCCATCACCGGATGGAGGTCGCCGTCGAGCTCATCCTCCCGGTAGATCTCCACGAGCCACCCGCGCGCGTCGGCGTGACGGCCGAGTTTCTTGTAGGTGACGTCGGCGATCGCCGCCGGATCGGCAGAGGTGGCGCGAAGCGTGAACGATGACATACGATCTCTCGGCGGTGCCTTGGGGTGAGGGGACACGTCGACGACGACGCGACGGGGCAGGGAATAGTCGATGCGTGCCGTGACAGCCAGAGCGGTTTCCCCGAGCTCCGCGACCGCCGCCGCAGGGCGGGAGGGATGGAGAAGCGGGGAGGCTCGTGGAAGGATCGAAAAGGCCTTCGATCGCCGAGAAAAAAGCTGGTCTGGAGCGATCGCGGCGTTTCCACCGATAACCCCGGCAGAACCCGACTTTTCCTCCGGCTCCCACCCATGTTCCACAGGCATCACCCCACGAGCGTCCGCCAGCGTCACCGCCGCGCCGACGCGGCGGCTCTCCCCAGGGTGTTCCTGGCTCGAGACTGGATCCATGCCCATGATGACGACGCTCCGTCGGGACCGACGCAGCGCCGGGTCGTCAGCCAACCGGACCTGCCCTCTCCGTCGCCGATCGCCCCGATCGCACCACTCCCGGCGGGGATGACGCGGCCGCTGTTCTCGGTGATGCTGCCGACCTACGAGCCGGATGAACGGCTCGGTCGGTCGATCGCCGCGGTGCTCTCGCAGGCCGCCGATCCGGCTTCGATGCAGATCGCCGTGGTCGATGACGGCTCCCGACAGGTCGATGTCCGTGCGCTCGTGCGCTCGTTCGATCCCCAGGGGCGCGTCGAGGTCCACCTCCACCACCGGCGCGCCGGATTGGCCGGCAACTGGAACCGCTGCCTGTCGCTCGCCCGCGGGCACCTTCTCCACCTCCTCCATCAGGACGACCACGTCCTCGCCGGTTTCTACGATCGCATCGCGCACGGTTTCCGCACCACGCCGGCGATCGGGATGGCGTTTTGCCGCAGCCGGATCGTCGACGGCGACGACCGCACCATCAAGACCGCGTCGCGGCAGCGCTGGACCGCCGGTGTGCTCGGCGGATGGCTCTCGCGGATCGCCGAGCGGCAGCGTGTCCAGACACCGGCCGCGGTCGTCGCCCGCGGCACCTACGAACGGATCGGAGGATTCCGCTCCGATCTGTGCCACGCCCTCGACTGGGAGATGTGGGTGCGGATCGCCGCCTCCGGCCCGGTGTGGTACGACCCGCGGGTCATGGCCGTCTATCGCCGACATGGCGGCAACGAATCGAATCGCCTCCTCACGAGCGGCGCGGTTTGGCCTGACCTCCTCCAGGCGATCGACCTCAACGCCGCGCTCCTTCCGCCCGTCGATCGCGAGCGGATTCGGCAACGCAGCGCCCGTTGGTATGCCGGGTCGGCGCTGCGGACCGTCGAAAAGCAACTCGCACAAAGCGACCTCGAGGCCGCCGCCCGGACGCTCGACCACGTCCCTGAACTCCTCCGCCGACTCCCCGGAGCGGGTGATCGAAGCCTGCCGCTCCGTCGCGTCGGACGTCTCCAGGAGCGGCTGCGGACGGCCCGTCGTCGGGCGGCCTGACCGGCCCGTTCGCTGCCCCGCCCACCGCGAGCACACCCCGCCATGCGTCGTGCGATCGTCCTTGCGCACCACGACCCCGACCGGCGCGTCGATCCGCATGTCGCCCACGCACTGCGTGCCTACCGGCCGCTGGCGGCACGGCTCGTGCTCGTGTCGACGTCGCTCGATGCCATGCCCGACGAACTCCGGGGAACGGTCGACACCTTCATCCCCCGCGAGAACATCGGCTACGACTTCGGCAGTTGGCAGGCCGGTCTCCGCACGCTCTCCCCCGCCGGGGGCTTCGACGCGCCGGGATTCGACGAGGTGGTCTGTCTCAACGACAGCGTCTACGGTCCGCTCTCCGACCCGGCGCCACTGTTCGGTGATCCGCGCTGCGAGGGGGCCGATCTGTGGGGGATGGTGATCTCGACCCAGCCTCCGCGGTACGGCGGGTGGCGGCCGCGTCCCCACCTCCAATCGTGGTTCCTCGCGGCCCGTCGCCCGCTCCTCGAGGCGCCGCTGTGGAGCGACTTCTGGACGGGCGTCGCTCCCCAACGGACGAAGGACGACGTCATCACCCACTACGAGGTCGGTCTTTCGGAACGTGTCATGGCCGCCGGACTGCGGATCGCGGCGCTCTACGACGCCCGGGTGGAAGCCCGGCCGGGATGGCGCGACGCCCTTCCCCATCTCTCGCTTCGCAGGCCCTCGGCAGCCTGGCGGATCCTCCGCAAGACCCGGCGACCGTTCCACAATCCGGCCGAGTTCCTCCCGGTCAGACTGCTCGATGCCGGTGTCCCCTTCGTGAAGGTGTCGGTCCTCCGCACCAACCACTACCGGCTGTCCTTGGAGGCGGTTGGTGCATCGATCGTCGCCGCCTGCGAGGGGTACGACCCGACGCTCGTCGACCGGCACCGGTCGCGGCTTGCGAAACACCCCCGCTCGGGCCCGCGCGGCTGAAATCCCTCCCGGCCGTGCGGGAAGCCCGCGATCGATTGGAAAGACCGGGGCCTGTGTGCGATAGTGTCCCGCCACGGGCAATCCCCGCCCGGCCCCCTGCGCACAAGGAAGACCGGCATGAAGATCCACGAATACCAGGCCAAGGAACTCCTCCGGGCCGCCGGCGTACCGGTGCTTGCTGGCACCGTGGTCAAGACGCCCGAGGAGGCCGCCGCCGCCTTCACCGCGCTCGGCACGCCGGTCTGCGCCGTGAAGGCCCAGATCCATGCCGGCGGCCGTGGCAAGGGAACGGTCAAAGGCTCGACGCAGCGCGGTGTTGAACTCGCCCGCAGCGCCGCAGACGCCAGCCGCATCGCCAAGGGGCTCCTCGACCAGACTCTCGTCACGATCCAGACCGGTCCCGAGGGTCAGGTCGTCCGTAAGGTGTTCGTGGAGAGCGGCTGCCTGATCGAACGCGAGTTGTACTGCGCGATTCTCGTCGACCGGCAGGCCGGTTCCCCGGTGCTCATCGCCAGCACGGCAGGCGGCATGGACATCGAGGAAGTGGCGGCGAAGACCCCGGAGCTGATCATCACCGAGCCGTTCGATCCGGACCGCGGCCTCTCCGCTTGGCAGACGCGCGTCCTTTCGGCCCGCCTCGGGCTCCCGGCCGCGAGCTGGCGGGCTGCCGAGCAGTTCTTCAAGGCTCTCTCGAAGGCGTTCGTGAACCTCGACGCGTCGCTCCTGGAGATCAATCCGTTGGTCCTCACGAAGGACGGCGCGATGGTCGCCCTCGATGCGAAGATGACCTTCGACGACAACGCCCTGTTCCGCCACAAGGACGTGGTCGCGTTGCGGGACGAGAGCGAGGAGGAGCCGGCCGAGACACGTGCCGCCGCCGCCGGGCTGTCGTACGTCAAGCTCAACGGCACGATCGGATGCCTCGTCAACGGGGCCGGTCTGGCCATGAGCACGATGGACCTCGTCAAGTACCACGGTGGCGAGCCGGCGAACTTCCTCGACGTCGGCGGCGGCGCCGATGTGAAGCAGGTCACCGAGGCGTTCAGGATCATCCTCTCCGACAAGAACGTGAAGGCGATCCTCGTCAACATCTTCGGCGGCATCATGCGGTGCACGACGATCGCCACCGCGCTCGTCGAGGCGTCCAAGACCGTCGGCTTCACCGTTCCCCTCGTCGTCCGCCTCGAAGGGACGGAGGTCGAGGAGGGGAAGCGGATCCTCGCCAACAGCGGCACCACGATCATCACCGCCGACGGCCTCACCGACGCCGCCAAGAAGGTCGTGGCCGCGTCGAAGGGGCTCACCGCCTGATCGCCATCACCCGCTCCCCTCCGTCGATCCAGGCCGAGCGCACTCCTCACCCCCGTCCATCGCCCCACCACCTCCCTCCACGCCACCGGCGACACCATCATGAGCATCCTCGTCAACCGTGACACCCGCGTCATCTGTCAGGGCATCACCGGCAAGGTGGGCGAATTCCACACCCGCGGCTGCCTCGACTACGGCACACGGATGGTCGGCGGCGTGACGCCCGGCAAGGGGGGAGAGACGGTCGCCGACCTGCCGGTCTTCGATACCGTCGCGGAAGCCGTCGCCGCGACCGGTGCCAACGCGACGATGATTTTCGTCCCGCCGGCATTCGCGGCCGACGCGATCCTCGAGGCCGTCGGCGCCGAGATCCCGCTCGTGATCGCGATCACCGAGGGGATTCCGGTGCTCGACATGGCGCGGGTGATGCCCGTGGTGCGGGCCTCGAAGAGCCGGCTGATCGGTCCCAACTGCCCCGGTGTGATCACCCCGGGCCAGTGCAAGATCGGGATCATGCCCGGCTACATCCACACACCGGGGAACGTCGGTGTGATGAGCCGCTCCGGCACGCTCACCTACGAAGCCGTCTGGCAGCTCACCCAGCTCGGCCACGGCCAGAGCACCTGCGTCGGCCTCGGCGGCGACCCGCTCGTCGGCTCGAGCTTCATCGACATTCTCACCCTCTTCCAAGCCGATCCCGACACGCACGCCATCCTGATGATGGGTGAGATCGGCGGATCGGCGGAGGAGGAGGCGGCGGAGTTCGTCAAGCACCATGTCACCAAGCCGGTGGCCGCCTTCATCGCCGGCCAGACCGCCCCCCCGGGGAAGCGGATGGGCCATGCGGGCGCCATCATCTCCGGTGGCAAGGGGACGGCCGAGGCGAAGCTCGCGGCCCTCCAGGACGCCGGCATCGAGGTCGCCGCAAGCCCTGCCGACATGGGGGCCGCGATGGTCCGGGCGATCGCACGAAAGAGCAAGAAGAAGTAATGGACGTCGATCTCTTCATCCCCTGTTTCGTCGACCAGATGAACCCGCGGGTGGGGATGGCCGTCGCCACGGTCCTCGAACGCCTCGGGCACTCTGTCGCGTTCCGACCGGCGCAGACCTGCTGCGGCCAGCCGAGCTTCAATTCCGGCTACTGGGACGAAGCCCGCTCCGTCGCCATCCGGGCCCTCGACGTCTTCGAGGGCGCCGGCGCCGTCGTCGGGCCGAGCGGCTCCTGCGTGGCGATGATGCGGGTTTTTTACCCGGAGCTCCTCGCCGGCACCCCGCACGAGCAGCGGGCCCTCGACCTCGCCTCACGGACGTTCGAGTTCGGTGAGTTTCTCGTCGATCGCCTCGGTGTCACGGACGTCGGCGCACGATTCCCGCACCGGGTGACCTACCACGACGGCTGCCATGGTCTCCGCGAGTTGCGGATCAAGTCTGCCCCCCGGAAGCTGCTGACCGCCGTCAGGGGCCTCGAACTCGTCGAGTGCGACGAGCCGGAGAGTTGTTGCGGCTTCGGCGGGCTGTTCAGCGTGAAGTTTCCGATGATCTCCACCGCGATGGCGGAGGTGAAGGCAGGCTCACTTGCCCGCACCGAATGCGACTGGATCGTCTCGAGCGACCCGAGTTGCCAGCTCCAGATCGACGGCTGGCTGGGACGAGAGGGGAAAAAGCCCCGGACGATCCACCTCGCCGAGGTGCTCGCCTCGACCTGATCGATCGCTCCCGCTCGCAGCCCGCGTCACCCAACGCCCCTCGCCACCGTCACGGTTCTGCGGCAGGGAACTGGCTACTTCTTCGGCGCCGGCTTGAACGGATTGGCCGGCCCGGGCTGCTTCGGCGTCTCGTTTGCGCGCCCCGGAACCTCGACCGGTGCGCTGGGCGGGGCAGGGGGGGTCTCGCCTGGCACGGGTGCTTGGCCGGGTGGCACGACGGGTTGCTGCGGCACGCCAGGTTGCTGCGGCACACCGGGTTGCTGCGGCACGCCAGGTTGCTGCGGCACGCCGGGAAGGGCCCCTCCACCGGGAGCCGGAGGGGTGCCGGGGAACGGCTGACCGGGCGGGGCGGGGATGCCAGGGGGGGGGAATGTCCCTGGGACCGGCTGCTGCGGAACTTCGGCCGGTGGCTGGGGGGCGCCGGGATTGGCCTGGGGGGTCGAGGCCCCCGGAGCAAGTCCACCGGGAGGTGGGTACGGAAGCCCGTCCACCTTGCCGAGCTTCCCCTGGCGCTGGAGCCGTTGCACCTCCTGCTTCTCCATCGTCCGTACCGTCACCCATGGCCCGAGGGCGTAGCGCTCCCGGAGCCCGATCTCCCTGGTCTTGCTGAGGTTGACGTCATTGCTCCGAAGGACCCAGGTGAAGGCGCCGTTCTTGTCGGCGTCGAGGTACTTTTCCCCCTCGTCCCACTGCTGGTTCCAATTGACGTCGGCAAACACCTCACTCCACTCGGGTAGCTCGATCTTCTCGATCACCGGCTGGGCCGGATCGACCTGCGCCGGCGGCGGTTGGAGCTTGGATGCGTCGCCCTTGTCGGGAGGGAATCCCGGCTCGCCGTCCAGCATGATGCCGCGGTCTTCGCTCGTCATCGACGTGGCACAGGCGGCGACGAGGTCGATGATCCCCTTGCCGAGGTCCCACGAGAGCTTCGTGTGGTCGAAGGCCATGGAAGCGGGGAGCGGTGCCATGGCGAGGATCACCTGGAGCGTCCCGGCGACCACGAGCCCGGCCAACGCCCCGACGATCCCCCCTCCGGCAAGATCGACGAGCGGCGGATAGTTCGTCGCCCCCTCCTTGATCGCCCCACCGATGACGAGACGGATGACGATCGCGACGAGGACGACGCTCGTCACGAAGGCGATCGTCTGCCGCCAGATCATCCCGAACTCATTGGTCATCCCGGCCCACATCAGGAGCCCGTCGACACGATCGGTGATCGCGAATGCAGCCACGACGGAAGCCAGGGCCTGAAGCCCCCAGACGGTGGCGAGGAACAGGCCGTAGCGGGAGCCGAGCCAGGCGAGCAGCGCCATGATCACGACCGTGATCACGCCGGCAGACTGTTGGAGCATCGAATCGGCGAACAACATCGTCAGACCCATTCCTCGCGGCACGTCCGCATGCCTGGTATCCCGTTGCCTGCGACACGGCGTCGTGGCCCCCTCACTTCGCCACCCGCTGCATCTCGGCGACGCTCGTGATCCCGGCGAGCACCTTGCCGACACCCGATTCGAGGAGCGTCTTCATGCCCCCCTTGCGCGCCGCCTGGCGGATCGTCTGCATCGATGGCCGACCGACCAGAAGCTCCTTGATCGCATTGTCGAAGATCATCAGTTCGTGGAGTCCGGTGCGCCCCTTGTAGCCGGTGCCGTGACAGGCGGGGCAGCCCTTCTCCTGGTAGATCGTGACGTCTTTCCCCACCGGGATGCCCCAGGCCTTCTTGAGCTCGTCGGAGAGCGGCACGGCCTGCTTGCACTTCGGGCAGAGCACGCGGACGAGGCGCTGCGCGAGCACCGCCGAGACGGCCGACTGGATGAGGGTCGCCTCGACGCCGATGTCGAGGAGGCGGGTGATCGTTGTCGGGGCGTCGTTGGCGTGGAGCGTCGTGAACACGAAATGCCCTGTCATCGCCGCCTGCATGGCGATCTCCGCCGTCTCCTTGTCGCGGACCTCGCCGACCAGGATCACGTCGGGATCCTGCCGGAGCGTGGAGCGGAGAATCTTGGCGAAGGTCAGCTCGGCGGCGACATTGACCGCGGTCTGAGAAATCCCCTCGAGACGGTACTCGATCGGATCCTCGATCGTGATGATGTTCTTGGAGTTGACGTCGATTTCGGAAAGCGCGGAATAGAGCGTCGTCGTTTTGCCCGATCCGGTCGGCCCGCAGACGATGAGCATGCCGTGCGGCTGCTGGATGATCTCGCGGAGCTGGGCGACCACCGAATCCTTCATGCCGATCGACCCGAGCCCCCCCTTGACGATCCCGCCATCGGCATCGAGGAGACGCAGCGCCATCTTCTCGCCGAAGTTCGTCGGCGCCGACGCGGCACGGACGTCGAACCGCCTGTCCTCCATGAGAACGGTGAACGTGCCGTCCTGTGGACGGCGCTTCTCGGCGATATCCATGTCGCCGAGGACTTTCATCGCCGACAGCACCGCCTTGCCATCCTCGGCGGGGATCGAGACGACGTTCTGGAGGATACCGTCGATGCGGCAGCGGACGATGCACTCGTCGTTGCTCTTCGGCTCGACGTGGATGTCCGTGGCACGGAGTTCGACGGCCTTGAGGAACATGTCCTGGACCGTCTTGACCGCCTGCGACGTCTCACGATCGAGAGCTCCGCTCTTGCCGTCGACCGTCGTGCCGTCTTTTTTGAGCAACACGATCCGCGGCGCGGGGCCGGTCCTCACGAAGCCGCTGGACGACCCCGACGGGAAGGCCCGGTCGAACTGCCGCTCGAGCCCCAGCTTGACGGCGAGTTTCCGCCCCGTCCGCCGGGCGAAGGTGGCGGAGAGGATCTTGTCGGTCGGCCTGGCCTTCGTATCACGGATCGCGACATATCCGAGGGTCAAGGCGGGAATGAGGAGGGCGAAGAGCACCAGCGGCCCCAGCCCCGCCTGCCAGGTGGCGAGAAAGTAGAGGAGGCCGACGGCGGCGAAGCCGAGGTTCCATGGGATCGCGTTGCCGAACACCTGACGGGCGTCGCGATCGACCCACATGCAGATCGACGCCCAGAGCGCCGCCAGGGCCGCCCACAGCCCCCCCGTCCAGAGGAGTTGCTCGCCGAATGATGGAGGAACGACCAAGCTTCACCCGCCTCTGGTGGACCACACCCCGCACACCGCCACCGGACGCCGGGACCGCCCGCGGCACCGCGTTTGCCCCCGGACGGACTTCCGCCACCGCGGCATGGATCCGCCCTTCGTTTTAGCTGCTGATCATGGGAAAATCCACGCTCTCCGGCTTTCCGGCGCCGTTTACCGGCCACCGGCTCCGGACGACTATCATCGTGGTGTCGATCCGATCCCCATCCCCTCCGCGGCGTCCACCATGGCAGCCCCTCCATCCCCCACCGCGACACTTCCCCCGACCCATGCCGGGAGCGGGGTCGGCGACGCCGCGGCGCACGGAGCGAAGAAGCGATTCCTGAGCGACGCCCGTGAGTACGTCCGCGATACCGACCACCGCGCCTTTCTCCGCCGTGCCCTGGCCGGCTACTACGCCACCCGCGACGGCCAGAAGGCCCGCTATCGAGACTGGGAACAAGCGCGCGACGCGGCCAACCTCGCCAAGTGGAACGCCGTCAACCGCCTCGACGAGATGCTCGTCCGCTTCGCCGATGCCTTCGAGGCGGGCGGGGGGAAGGTGCACTGGGCCCGCGATGCGGAAGAGGCCCGGGGGATCATCCTGGGAATCGTCCGCGACTCGGGCGCACGAGCGATCATCAAAAGCAAGTGCATGACCAGCGAGGAGATCCACCTCAACGCCGCCCTCGAGAAGGAGGGCTACGGCGTCGTGGAGAGCGACCTCGGGGAGTTCATCCAACAACTCCGCGGTGAGCCTCCTTTCCACTTCGTCTTCCCCTGCATGCACGTCCGCCGGGGAGAGATCAGCAAGCTGTTCGAGGAGCACCTCGGCAGCGCACCGACCGACAATCCCGAGGAGCTGACGATGATCGCCCGGCGACACATGCGCCGGCTCTACGTCGAGGCCGACGTGGGGATCACCGGCGGGAATTTCCTGATCGCCGAAACCGGCCAGATCTCGATCACCGAAAACGAAGGGAACGCCAGGCTGACCGCGGCGCTGCCGCGCGTCCACGTCGCGCTCGTCGGTATCGAGAAATGCGTCGAGCGCCTCGACGATCTCGCCGTCCTCCTGCCGATGCTCGCCACCGCCGGCACGGGCCAGCCGATCACCTGCTACAACACGCTCTACGCGGGCCCGCGCGTCTCGGGAGAATGCGACGGCCCTCAGGAGATGCACGTCGTCCTCCTCGACAACGGCCGCTCGGCGATCCTCGCCGACCCGGAGCAGCGGGACAGCCTCCAGTGCATCCGCTGCGGCGCCTGCCTCAACGTCTGCCCGATCTTCAAGAATGTCGGCGGCTTCACCTACGGCACCACCTACCAGGGGCCGATCGGCTCGGTGATCACCCCCCACCTCCGCGGCCTCGGCGACTGGAACCACCTCTCCCAGGCAAGCTCGCTGTGCGGAGCCTGCACCGACGCCTGCCCGGTGCGGATCGACATCCACCACCATCTCCTCCACAATCGGCGCAACGCCGTCCGGGCGGCACCGAGCCGTCTGGAGAGGATGGGCCACCGGGCATTCGCGGCGATCGCCGCGCGACCGCGTCTGTTCGCCGCGGGAGGAGCGCTCTTTCGACGCTCGCTCTGGTTCCTGAAAAAACTCCGGCTGCCGTTGCTGCGCGACTGGATCGCGAGCCGCGATCTGCCGCAGGCTCCGGCGCTGAGCTTCCGGGACCAATGGCGGCACCGCCCCGCCCCGGCCGTGGCGCGGGGGCCGTCGCAGGCCATCGGAGGCGACCGATGAACGCTCGCGAAGCGATCCTCGCGCGGGTCCGGGAGGCGCTCTCCGTCCCCGGTCCCGGCCCCCATCAACGCGCGGGCGAACTGGCCGGCCACGGTCATGCTTCGCACGCCCCCCCCGCTCCGCTCGGCAACCTCCCGGTGCTCGCGCTCGAGGCGGCCAGGCCCTGGCTTCCGGACGGCGGGGCCACCCCGGAAGAAAGGCTGGCGCACCTCGCCGACAACCTCGGCAAGCTCAAGGCTGTGCTCCACCGGGTGCCGACGATCCACGCGGCGCAGGATCTCCTGTTCACGATCGCCCGCGAGCGCGACTGGAAGCGCGTCGCCTGGCATGCCGATCCGCTCGTCGAGCCGATCCTCGCTGGCATCCCCTGCGCGACGCATCGGGTCGACGCCGCGGCCGGGGTGGCGGCCGATCTCGCCACCGACGCAAGCGCGAGGAAGGACGCGCTCGAGGCCTGTGATGCGGGGATCACGGGATGTGAGGCCCTCGTCGCCCAGACCGGCTCGATCCTCGTCTCGAGCACCACCTGCGGCGGCCGGGCGCTCTCGGTGCTCCCACCGGTGCACGTCGTCGTCGCCACGCCCGACAAGATCGTGGCGACCCTCGCCGACGCCTTCGATGCCCTCCGCGAGCGACATTCCGGCGGCCTGCCGAGCATGCTCTCCTTCATCACCGGCCCGAGCCGCACCGGCGATATCGAGCGGATCCTGGTCCTCGGCGCCCATGGGCCGAAGGAACTGTTCGTGATCCTCGTCGGCTGACCGGGCCCTCGGGGCGAGCCCCGCCATCTTCCACGCACCGACTGACCGGCGCTCACGATCCCCTCCGATGACCGACCCTGGTTCCTGGCGTTCATTCGGCTGTTCAAACCCAACTTGACCCTCCCCGAAAGCCCGCGTAGAATGAATCGGTCGGTGCGGCCCCTCGAGGCGGGGCCGCGACGCCCGCTCGAGACAGGAAATCAGTGGCGGTAGTGCCTCTCTCCGAGGTCCGATCGCGGCCAAGAAGCGTGGAAACCGATGACCCTGCATCGTTCCAACCCGGGCTTGTGGCTCTTCTTCGGGAAGAGCGTGCGCCCGGTGGTGCGGCAGCGGTTTCAGCGTGATGGCAGGTCAGGCCCCGGTGCCTTGCGGCCTCTGGCTGCAGGCCCGCGGTCGCGGCTCGCTCTGGCCGCGGCGCTGGTCGTCGCCACCTTCCTGTCCCCGGGTGCCAGCGGTGCCTGCGCCGGATGCTGCGATGACGTTCCCCCGACCGTCGTCGCTCCCCTGGCTGCGGGCATCGCCCCCGTTCACACCGCGGCTTCGGTCGCGGCGGCGCCCCACCGCTGCTGCCACGCCGCAGCGGGCGACACGGCGTCCATGGCGGGCTCGTGCTGCTCGGACGCGGCCGCCGAGACGGCCGGCTGCGAGACGCCGGCGGACCAAACCGAACCCTGCGGCTGTCGCCCCACCCCCCGCGACTCGGCGCCCGCCGTGCCGGTCCGTACCCAGACCGATGATCTTCGCGTCGCTGCGGCCGGCATCGATTCTGTTTTCACGGCGAACGCCCTCGACGCCGGGCGGATGTCGGTGGCCTTCGATGGCACGGTGCTGCCGACCCATGCCCGCCCGCTGCGGGTGCTCTACGGGGTGTGGCGGAACTGAAGCCGAGCCCGGAGTCTCCATGCGCTGCATGGCCCTCCGGTGTCACGGTTTCCTTTTCTGTCACACGTCTTCCCAAGGAGCTTTTTCATGTCCACGTTCCTTCTCTGGGCCGCCATGGCCCTGTCCCCTCTGGCCGGCGGCCAGACCGCGTCGTGCGGCGCCTGTGAATGCTGCGGATGCTGCGAGCGCGGCGCCTGCACGTGCACCGAGTGCCGCTGTGCGTGTTGTGCCGACGGTGTCTGCCAAGAGGCGGGGTGCTGCACCGTCACCGGTGTGGCGGATCGTGCCCCCGAGGCCGAGCAGGCCGGTTGCTGTGCCAGCGGTTGCTGCAAGTAACACACCTCTCTCTCAATTCGGCAATTCCCGACCGGGCTGACGGCGGTTCCCCGCCCCTCCCGGCATGAGCCTCCGGCCGGACGTCGCAGATGCGGCGCCCGGCCGGGCTTTTTTTTGCGCGCGAGACGCGTTGCCACGACCGGCATCTTCGTCACGGTCGGATCTTTTCGAGCCCCGGTGAGTTTTCCGACTGGGAAAGATCGATCAGAGGTTCGTGAGTTTGCCGCTCGCGCAAACCCTGGCGGTCACGAAAACTTCGCCACGTACCGGCGACGTGAACGGCAGGGGAATAAAGCGGCAGGCTCGGTCGGTCCGGAGATGCGGCACGCCTTCCGTCTGGGGTCGGCGGGCCACGCGATGGACCGGCCACGTGTTCGCGAACCGTTTCCTTTTTTTCTTTCCATCCGGAGGATTCTGTGAAGAAGCGTTTGACGTTCGGCTTCCTGCCCTGGGTCGCCGCCGTTGCCATCTGTTCGGGCAGCGGGTTTGCCCGTGGTCAGGACGCCGTGATCGAGGCCGGGTCGGTTCTCGCCAACGGTGGTGCGGCTCACACCGAGCCCGCGATCGTCGAGGGTGAGGCTGCCGCGCCGTCCGCTGCGGAGGGTGCCATCATCAGCGAGGGCGCCATCGCCAGCGAGGGTGCGGCCGCCGGTGGTGCCACCCGCAAGGTGCTCCGCCGCGAGTGGGTCACCGAAACCCGTGACGTGAACGTCACGGAGTATGTCCAGGAGCAGCGTGAGCGGTCCTACACCGTCACGAAGCGTGTCCCCCGCACCGAGCAGCGGACCCGCGAGTACACGGTGAACGTGCCCGAGACGCGCACCAAGACGGTGAACTACACGGTCAACACCACCGTGCCGGAGACCCGGACCCGTGAGTACACGGTCAAGGTTCCCTACACGGAGACGATCGAGAAGAACTACACCGTGATGGTTCCGGTCAAGGAAGAGAAGAGCCGGAGCTGGACGGTGAAGGTCCCCTACACCGAGTGCGTCGAGCAGGCGTACACGGTCATGGTGCCGGTCAAGGAGGAGAAGACGGCGACCTACACGGTGAAGGTTCCCTACACCGAGCAGCGTTCGGCCAGCTACACGGTCCGGGTTCCGTACACCGAGCAGGTCGAAGAGACCTACACGGTGCGCGTTCCCTACACCGAGCAGATGACCGGCTACCGCACGGTCAGCAAGCGGGTTCCCGTCAAGGAGATGAAGACGGTCTCCGTGAAGGGCGGCCACTGGGAGACCAGCGCCAAGGAGATCTCCGCGAACGGCAAGTATGACGCCGAGGGCAACCCCTGCTGCCCGAAGACGGTCTGCTGCCGGACGTGGGTCCCGACCTGCGAGTCGAAGGAAATCGAGACCACCCGGTGGGAGTGCACCACGGAGCAGGTGCCCTACACCTACTGCGTGACGAAGAGCCGCTGCGAAACCCGCTCGCGCACCAAGTGCGTGACGAAGTTCCGCTGCGAGGAGCGGACCCGGAACTACTGCGTGACCCTGTCGCGCTGCGAGACCCGGACCCGCAACTACTGCGTCACGAAGATGGTCCCCGAGACCCGGACCCGGACGGTGAAGGTGCAGAAGTGCCGTGACGAGATCCGCACGGGCACCTACTGTGTCACGAAGATGGTTCCCGAGACCCGCACGAAGAGCGTGTGCGTGAAGAAGTTCCGCTGCGAGACGCGGACCGCTTCCTACACGGTCAACAAGTGCGTCCCCGAGACCCGTTCGAAGGAAGTGTGCTACACGGTGATGGTCCCGCAGCAGCGGACTGCCAACTACTGTGTCACCCTCTATGACAACGTCTGCGAGACGAAGACCTGCTCCTACACGGTGTGCGTGCCGAAGTGCGTCACCAAGCAGATCCAGGTCAAGGTTTGCCGGACGGTCTGCGAGGAAGTCCCCTGCGATCCGTGCTCGGGCTGCTCGAACGCCGGTGACGCCTGCGGTTGCGGCAACGGCAGCAACGGCGGCAACGCCAAGGGCCACAAGGGCTGCGGTCTCCTCCGCTGCCGCAAGGGCTGCTGATCGGACCCGGCCAGCGGGTCGCTGACCCGAGGGTCGACATGAAGCACGTGGGGGGTCGGACGGGAAACCGTCCGGCCCCCCCGTCTTTTCGTCGTTTGCCCTTTCCTTGCCCGGTCAAGCGGCGTTGCTTCACCCCCGTCGGAGAGGGATACTTGATCGACCGTCGATCACCCCCCGAGGAGCCCGCCCCGATGCCATCCGTCCACTCCAACCGCCGCGTCACACCCCAAAGCGAGTCGCGCGGTCGCCCGGTCGTCATCGCCTCGGCGCTCGTCGCTCTCCTGCTCGCCCTGGGCTCCGCCGGCGCCTGGTGGGCCGGCTGGTTCGGCGCCAAGGAGGATCCCCGCCTCACCGAGGTGAAGTCGGTGATGGGAGAGTTGGCTGCGAAGTATCCGCCCGACGAGGGACCGAAGAACATGCTCGACGCCGCCGCACGGGTCGGCGCGATGGTCACGGTGATGGGGAAGATCCAGAGCCTGCCAGAGGAGCTGCGGCCGAAGGCGATGGAGGAAGGGCGCAAGCTCATGATGAAGGGAATGGAGGCGCGGGTCGACAGCTACTTCGCCGCCCCGCCTGAGAAGCGCCAGCAGCTCATCGACGACCAGCTCAAGCAGATGCAATCGATGCAGAAGGCCTTCGAGGGGGGCCGCTCGATGTTCCAGGGACTCGCCGGTCAGGGGGGCGGAGACAAGGCGGGCGGTGGCCAGGGGGGAAACCGGGCCGGCAACCAGCAGACCGCAGGCGCCCCGGGGCCTCGTTCCGAGGAGGATCGCAGCGCCTGGCGGAAACGGATGATCGACGGATCCTCGCCGAGCCAGCGGGCCCGCTGGACCGAGTACTTCGGCGAAGTCGAGAAGCGCCGTCAGGCCCTCGGCCTCCCCGGCGGCGGCGGACCTTTCGGGCCGCGGTGAGGACGAGCATCACCCCGGTTCGATGGGCCTCGAAGGAAGGAACCGCCCCCGTGCAACATTGGCTGCTCAAAAGCGAACCCGACTGCTTCTCGATCGACGACCTGCGCAAGGCCAAGAAGCAGACGACCTGCTGGGACGGTGTGCGGAACTACCAGGCCCGCAACTTCCTCCGCGCGATGAAGGTCGGCGACCGGGCCTTCTTCTACCACTCCAGCTGCGCCCCCCCGGCGGTCGTCGGCGTCGTCGAGATCGTCCGCGAGGCCTATCCTGACGCAACCGCCTGGGACGCCGACGACGACCACTTCGACCCCAAGGCGTCACCCGAGAATCCGGTCTGGTCGATGGTCGACGTCAAGCTCGTCGCGATCTTTTCGCGGCCCGTGCCGCTCGACGAACTCCGCGGCGTGAAGGCCTTGGCCGGCCTGGAACTCCTCAAGCGGGGCAGCCGACTTTCGGTCCATCCGGTGACGGCCGCCGAGTTCCGCACGATCGAGCGGCTCGGGAGCGGCTGATCGCACCGGGCGCCCCATCCCCATGCCGGCGGGCGCGGCCATAATGGCAGCATGACCTGCCGACCGCCCTTCACAGCCCCCCCGAGCCCCGTTACCGCCACCGCCCTGCCGGAGGCACTTGGATGGATCGACGAGGGGCTCGAGGCGATTCGTCGTGACGGTCTCGAGCGGCCGAGGCGTGTCCGAACCGGGCGGCAGGGAAGGGGGGTCGAGCTCGACGGGCGGAGCCTCGTCAACTTCGGCTCCAACGACTACCTCGGGTACGCCGGTGATGTCCGGCTGACGAAGGCCGCCTCCCGCGCCTCGTGCGCCGAAGGTTTCGGGGCCGGGGCGAGCCCGCTGGTGAGCGGCCACTCCTCCACCCATGCCGCCCTCGAAGCGGCGCTCGCTCACCTCCTCGGCACCGGCGACGCCCTCCTGTTCCCATCCGGATTCGCCGCCAACGCCGCGACGATCGCGGCGCTCGTCGGCCCCGGCGACGTCGTCGTCAGTGACGAGCGCAACCACGCGAGCATCATCGACGGCTGCCGGCTGTCGCGCGCGGACGTGGCCGTCTTTCCCCACCGGGATGCGGCGGCGGCGGAACGGTTGCTGAAGGGATCCGCCGCGCGCCGCAAGCTGGTCGTCACCGATTCGCTGTTCTCGATGGACGGCACCATGGCACCTCTGGACGACCTCGCCGAGGTTTCCGCCCGTCACGGGGCGATGCTCCTGGTCGACGAGGCCCATGCCACCGGCGTGTTCGGCGCGCGGGGGAGCGGACTGATCGAGGAGACGGGCACGGCCGACGGGGTTCACGTCCGTGTCGGCACGCTCTCCAAGGCGCTCGGCGCCGCCGGTGGTTTCGTCGCCGGGCATCCGCGTCTCGTCGACTGGCTGCGTCACTCCGCCCGGGCGTGGGTCTTCTCCACCGCCCATCCGCCTGCCGTCGCCGGGGCGGCGCTGCGGGCCGTCGAGCTGCTCGGCGAGGAACCCCAGCGCCGCACAGCGCTTCTCGACAGGGCGACGGCGTTCCGCGACCGGCTCCGTGCCGCCGGCCTCGATCTCGGGGATGCCGCCGGCCAGATCGTGCCGGTGATCGTCGGCAGCGCCGAGCGGGCCGTCACCCTGGCGGCGCGGCTCGCCGACGCTGGGCTGTTCGTCCCGGCCATC
>Ga0208484_1000084_pt1 | contig 22959 bp, 18 predicted proteins | sample LakMenEpi09Aug11_FD_150682 | JGI IMG/M metagenome (GOLD analysis project Ga0208484, IMG submission 150682) | Freshwater microbial communities from Lake Mendota, WI - 09AUG2011 deep hole epilimnion (SPAdes) | ecosystem: Environmental > Aquatic > Freshwater > Lentic | place: Lake Mendota, Madison... | reverse complement strand
CTTCACCGCGGAGGATGTCGCCACGGCGATGGAGGGCCTGCTTGCCCGCGGTGGCGGTCGCGACGAAGCGACACGTGTCGACTACTGCGCCGAGCACTCCATCGATCGCTACGCCGAGGCGTTGCTTGCGACGCTCGGCCTGGGCGGACGTCTGCGAGCCGCCGCATTCCCCGGCGGAATCCGGGTGGCCTGAAGTCGCTCGCCGATCTCCCTGGGCCCTGGCAGGCTGTGGATAAAGTGCTGGCCCGACCGCACGAGGCGGTCGCGAGTGCGTAGCACTGGAGAAAACCGGAGGTTTTCCAAGTGGAAAAAGGTCATGGATGACTTTTTCCACGGGCAGCCAGGGCCGCTTGCCCAGGCTCCTCCCGCTTCCCGGCTTCATGCCGTCGCGGATCATCGAGGCGCTGCCCTGTCCCCCCGGTCTGCCCGGCTTCTCCCGGGTTCACGACCGTGCACGGTCGATGCAATCCTCAAGGGCGTTTTTGCCGATACCCCCTCCACGGGATTTGGCCGACGCGTCTGGCGTGTCGGCGTGCTCCCGCCTGTCGGGCGAAGCTTCCATGCCATCTTCCTCCAGCCATGTCGGTCGCACCGGGCGCCCCAGGGTGGTGATCGATCTGGAGAAGGTGCGGCATGCCAACTGCGGGCTGGGACGGTTTTGTCGGTATCTCGCCGAGGGGATCCTCGCGTCTCCCGACCGGGGCATCGAGCCTGTCCTGTTCCTTCCGCCTCCCCCTGCCGGCGCGCGGCCGACGGTGCGTTTCTTCCAGGACGGCGCGGTCGAGCACATCGACGTCAGCCCGTGGCGGAAGGAGTCGTTCGCACGGTTCCTCCGGCCGCTGGTGCGGCCGTTCGGGGCCGATGGTCGTTGCGACCTCTGGCACGTCACCAGCCAGTCGTCGAAATACCTGCCGCTCGACCCGCGCGTGCCGGTCGTGCTCACGATCCACGATCTCAATTTCCTCCACGACGAGCGCCACAGGAGTCGGCCGGCCGCGGTGACTCGCAAACTCGCCGCCGTGCAGGCCAAGATCGACAGGGCCGCGGCGGTGGTCACGATCTCCAAGTTCGTCGCCGAAGACGTCCGTGCATCGCTCGATCTCCGCGGCAAGCCGCTCCATGTCGTGCCCAACGGCCTGCCCCCGGCGGCCGTCGCCTCGGCGCGTCGGCCGACGTTCCTCACGCCCGGGCGGTTTCTCCTCACCGTGGGCGCGGCGCTCCCGCACAAGAATTGCCACGTCCTCCTCGCCATGATCGCGCGGACCAACGACCTGCGGCTGGTGATCGCCGGCCGCAAGGCGACGCCCTACGGGGCGTTTCTCGAGGAGGAAGTTCGCCGTCTCGGTCTCACCGATCGTGTGCTGTTGCCCGGTGAGGTGTGCGACGGCGATCGGCAATGGCTCTACGAGCATTGCGACGCGTTCCTCTTTCCCTCGCTCACCGAGGGCTTCGGGTTTCCCGTCCTCGAGGCGATGCAATGCGGGCGGCCGGTGTTCGCAGCCCGGCGGACGAGTCTTCCCGAGGTGGCGGGCGACCGGGCGGGCTGGTGGGATTCGTTCGATCCCGACGCTATGCTCCGCGTCGTGCGTGAGGGGCTCGCCGCAGCTGCCGCGGCCCCCGGTTTTGCCTCCGCTCAGGCGGCCCATGCCGCCACCTTCACCTGGGAGCGGGCCGCTGCCGGCTATCTGCACGTGTATGGCGAGATCCTCGGTCGGAAAGGAGCGCGAGCATGCGCGTGATGGTGACGGGCGGAGCGGGATTCATCGGCAGCCACATCGCCGATGCGCTCCTGGCTGCGGGCCACGAAGTGGGGGTGATCGACGACCTTTCGACCGGGTCGCGTGACAACCTTCCCGCCGCGGTGCCGCTCCATGTCCTCGACATCCGAGACCGCGGCGCCTTGGCCGCCGCGTTCGCCGAGTTCCGGCCGGATGTCGTCTGCCATCAGGCGGCGCAGATGTCGGTGAGCCGCTCGGTGCGGGAGCCGCTGTTCGACGCGGAAGTCAATTGCATCGGGTTGATCAACGTCCTCGATGCCGCGGTGGCGCGGGGCTGCAGCCGCTTCGTCTTCGCCTCGTCCGGAGGGGTGCTGTACGGTGAGCAGACGACTCCCGCGCCCGAGGACACGCCTGCCGATCCGGTCAGCCCGTACGGGATCACGAAGTGGGTCGGCGAGCGGTACCTCAAGTTTTACGCCGCCGAACACGGCCTCGGTGCGATGGCGCTGCGGTACGCGAATGTCTACGGTCCCAGGCAGAATCCCCACGGCGAAGCGGGGGTGGTGGCGATCTTCCTGAAGCGCTACCTCGCCGGTCAGACCGCGACGATCAACGGAGACGGCCGCTACGTGCGCGACTACGTCTACGGCGGCGACGTCGCCCGCGCGAACCTCCTGGCACTGACGGCGAGCGACGACCGCATCCCCCGTGGCCGGCTCACGAGCCTCAACATCGGCACCGGGATCGGTACCGACGTCGTCGACCTCGAGGCCCGGATTCGCAGCGGGCTCGTCGACGTCATGACGCGCTCGGGACGACCGGCTTCGTATCCCGCCCCGCTCCACGGCCCGGCGCGCGCCGGTGATCTGCGGTCGAACATCGTCGACGCCCGCCGCGCCGAGACGGTGCTCGGGTGGCGCCCCGAGGTGGGGCTCGAGGAAGGCATCGGCCGGACGGCCGTGTGGTTCGCCGGACAACCGTCAACCTGACCCGTGGTGCGAGAAGATCCAGCCATGGCACGAATCCACGGTCCGGAACGGACGGCGCTCGTCTGCGGCATCAGCGGCCAGGACGGCGCCTATCTTGCCGGCCATCTGCTCCGTCTCGGCTACGCCGTCGTCGGTGCCAGCCGGGATCCGGGGGGCTGCGATCGGCGCGGACTGGCAGCCCTCGGAATCGAACGCCAGGTGACGATCGAGGCGCTCTCCCTGACCGACCTCGAGGCGACCACCAAGCTGCTCGATGCGGTGCGGCCCGACGAGATCTACAACCTCTCCGGGCAATCGTCGATCGCCGTGTCGTTCGAGCAACCTGCGGTGACCTTCCAGAGCATCGCCGGGGCCACGGTGACCCTGCTCGAAGCGGTGCGGAGGACGCGGCTGGCCACGCGGCTGTTTTGCGCCGGTTCGACCGCGATGTTCGGCGACAACCGCGGCGAACCGGTCGACGAGTCGAGCGTCGCCCGCCCCGGCGATCCGTACTCCCTGGCGAAAGCGGCGGCGTTCGCCCAGGTGGAGCAGTACCGGCGGCTTCACGGCTTGTGGGCCTGCACCGGCATCCTTTCCAACCATGAAAGCCCGTTGCGCCCCGAGCGTTTCGTGACGCAGAAGATCACCGCCGCGGCCTGTCGGATCGCCGCCGGGGACACGACGCCCCTGGCACTCGGCGACCTCTCGGTGGAACGCGACTGGGGCTGGGCGCCGGAATACGTCACCGCCATGCATGCCATGCTCCAGGCTGAGCAGCCGGAGGATTTCGTGCTCGCCACCGGGGTCTCGGCGCCGCTCGAGGTGTTCGTCGCGGAGGCGTTCGCGCGGGTCGGGCTCGAGTGGCAAAGGCACGTGATCCGCGATGAGCGGTTGCTGCGGCGCGACGAGGTCCGTCGGCTCCGCGCCGATCCCGGCCGGGCGGCGGAACGGCTCGGATGGCGGGCCGAGACGACGATCGCCGACGTGGCGCGGAGGATGGTCGAGGCCAGGTTGTCGCGCGAGCAGTCGCCACTGCGGCGTGCCGCCTGAACAGCCCTGGCGGCGGTCGATCGCGTTCGGCCGACCTGCTCAGGGGCTGCAAGGGCAGGCGGACTGGATCCCGTCGACGATGGCAGGCGCCCCGGCGGAAGGAGCCCGCTCGTCCGGGCTGGTGTCGGCGTTCGCAGGGCAGCACAGCCCACGGCCTGCACCGGAGCAGATCCGCCGCATCAGCGACGATGAGGCGAGGTAATTCCTGAAGCGGTGGCTGGGGCCGACGATCTCGGCACAGTCGACCTGGCTGAAGCCGATGCCGCGCGGGACCCAAGCCGCCGGCATGCCGTCATGGCCGAGCGCCTCGGTCCGCAGGGAACGGTCCACGTACTCGAAGAACCGCAGGGCGATGTCGTCGGAGTTGGAGAGGATGGTGAGGCGGTCGATGCAGGAGAGCGTCTCGCGGTAGGGGCCGCGCGGGGCCAGGGCATCCTGGCGGACCGCCGCCGCCACGAGCACGAGGTGGAGCGGAGCGGAGCGGTCGGTCCAGGGTTGCACGTCGCTCCGTCCAGCGCATTCGGCATGGACGAGGTCCTCGAGCGCCTCCAGGGCGATCAGCGCGCCGTAGCTGTAGCCGACGATCGCCACCGGCCGGTCGGGCTCGACCTTCGACAGCAGCCAGGCGAGATAGTGTCCTTCGGTGATCGCCCGTTCGTACTTTGCACGGCTGTCACGAAGGAGGATCCCCTGCTTGTCGCTCGGCCAGGAGAAGATCACCGTTCGTGCATCGGCCGCCTCGGCGCAGGTTGCGGCGGTGCGGGCGGCCAAGGTGAGCCCCTGGTCGCGCGCCGAGTCGTGGTCGTAGCGGTTGCCATGGACGAAGACGACGAGGGGTTGCCGCGGATTCTCGAGGAGCCCGCTGAGATCGGTCTGCTGCCAGCAGCCACGGGCGTCGAGCCGCTCCACGGCCGGACGGGCGTGCGTCGGCATCCGGCCGATGTCGGGAAGGCCGCGGGTGATCACCGACCACACGTCCCGCTTTCGGCATTTCGCCTCGGTGGAGCAGGCGGCCTCGGCGATCGCGCAAGCCGGCAGACCGGGGGCCGAACCCGGGCACGCCGTGGCGGCGGCGTCATCGGGAACGTCTCCGTCGAGCGACGGTGGCGGGCACCATGGCAGGTCGTCGGCTTTCGCTGCCGGGAACAGCAGCGCCACCATGGCGGCGAGCCAGGCGACGACGCGGATGGGGAGCATGGCGGAGGCATGCCGACGGCGTGAGCGGCCGGCACGGATGGCGGTGAGGATGACGAGGCGCATGTCCCTGGGTGCACGGGGGGGTGGTGGACGGCAGGCGGACCCCATTTCCGCTCGCCGACGTCCTCCGAAACCCCGACCCTCGCTGTGCAGCTTTCCTCTCTTCGTCACTCGGCCGCTCGAGGTGAGGGGGCATTGTCCGCAGACCGCGCAAGCGGCACCACCGGCACCACCGGCAGCCGATGAATCCCGGAGCCGCCGCGAGCCGACGGGATTCCGTCCCCGGCGGATCCCGTCCCCGATCCGTGAGCTAGGTTTTCACCAACGGCGTCCCACGCCGCCCCTTCCCGACCGACTTCGGGGGGGATCGCTTCGTCCGTGGTGGAGACTCATCCGATGGCTCGTACGTTCTGCTTGGTCGCCCTTCTGGCCGGGCTCGTGGCGGCTCCCGGCTGCAGCTGCATGGGTGGGGGCAACACCTGCTCCTCGTCCCGGCGGCCGTCGTTCATGGAGTTCGGCGGTTGCCTGGGGGGATGCGGATCGAGCCCCCAGCAGGTGTATGCCGCGCCGATCGCGGCCCCCTGCTCGGCGCCGGCCTGCAACACCGGCTGCGATACCTGCGGTGGGGCGGCTTCGGCCCCCTGTTGCAACGACGGGGCGATGGTTCATTGATCCCGCTGTGCTCCTCCCCGGGGCCGGCGGCCGACGAGGGCCCGGGGTAGGGACGGGAATCCGATCGTCCCCTGCCTATAATCGCGGCTCCCACCCCACCCAGGAGCCGCCATGTTCGAATCGCTCTCGGCCTCGCTGACCAGTGCCCTTGCCTCCCTGCGGGGCCGCGGCAAGCTGACCGAGTCGAACATGCGCGAGGGGCTCGGCGCGGTTCGCACCGCACTGCTCGAGGCCGACGTCGCCTATGACGTCGTCGACACCTTCCTCGACAAGGTCGTGGAGGGGGCGATCGGGGAGAAGGTCCTCGAGACGCTCGATCCGGCGCAGCAACTCGTGGGCGTCGTCCACCGCGAGCTGGTCAACCTCATGGGGCCGGTCGATCACTCGCTCCACCTCCAATCGGGGCGGGCGACGGTGATCATGCTCTGCGGCCTGCAGGGCTCCGGCAAAACGACGTCCTGCGCCAAGCTCGCGAAGCGGATCAAGGAGCAGGGGCGCGGGGTGATGCTCGTCGCGGCCGATCTCCAGCGCCCCGCCGCCATCGAGCAGCTCGCGATCCTCGGCGGCCAGCTCGGCGTGCCGGTCCACACCCCCGACGGGGTCACCGATCCGGTCGCCGTCTGCAACGCCGGCGTGGCCCGGGCGCGGAAGGAGGGGGCGAGCGTCGTCATCCTCGACACCGCGGGGCGACTTGCGATCGATCAGGCGCTGATGGACGAGCTCAAGCGCATCGACCACACGGTCGGCCCCGATCAGGTCTATCTCGTCGTCGACGCGATGACCGGTCAGGACGCGGTGCGCAGCGCCAAGGCCTTCAACGACGCCCTCGAGCTCGACGGCGTGATCATGACGAAGCTCGACGGCGACGCCCGCGGCGGCGCCGCACTGTCGGTCAAGAGCGTCACCGGCGTGCCGATCAAGTTCATCGGCACCGGTGAGCAGATCGAGGCCCTCGAGGATTTCCACGCCGAGCGGATGGCGGGCCGGATCCTGGGGATGGGTGACGTCGTCACGCTCGTCGAGGAGGCGCAGCGGAAGTTCGACCAAGACGAGATGGCCCGCCAGGAGGAGCGTCTCCGCACCGGCGAGTTCACGCTCGACGACTTCAAGAAGATGCTCCAGCAGACGCGCCGCCTCGGGCCGATCGGCAAGGTGCTCGGGATGATCCCCGGCATGGGGCAGCTCAAGCAGCTCGTCGGCGATGCCGACCTCGACAAGGACATGAGCCGGCTGTTCGGGATCATCGATTCGATGACGCCCCAGGAGCGCCGCAATCCCGGAAAGGTCGTCGACCAGCAGCGTCGCCGCCGGATCGCCACCGGGGCCGGCGTGCAGCCGCAGGAAGTGAGCGATCTGGTCAAGCAGTTCGACGGGATGTCGGCGATGATGAAGGGGATGGCAGGGATGGGGATGCGCGAACGCGTCCAGCAGATGCAGGCGATGCAGGGGCAGATGGCCAATCCCGGCATGCGGCTCGGGAAGCCGAAGGGGGATACCGGCCGGCGGCTGACGGCCGACGAGCGCCGCAAGCAGAAGAAGCAGCGGGAGAAGGACCTCCGCAAGAAGAAGCGTGGGGGATGACCGGCCGCCGGGTGTGCCCGGCCCCGCGAAATCGGCTATTCTGCCGCCACGCCGCCACCCGTGGCCGCCCCTGCCCAGGTCCCTGCCCTCCCCAGGAAGCCCGCCCCATCATGTTCGACTCGCTCTCCGAAGCCGCTGGATGTGATCTCCTCGCGAAAGTCTTCCGGGCCAGGGGCTACACGATCGCCCGCAATCTCCAGTTTCGGGAGTATGGCGTCGAGTTTCACGTCGATGGCTGGGATGCGAAGGCCCGCGTCGGATTTGAATATCTGACGAGCGAGGACGAGGACCACGACGATCTCTCGCTCGTGGAATATCAGGCGCTCATGGAGCAGCAGCGGCGTGGCGAGCTGTCGCTGTTTGTCCTCGACGAGGTCGAGCCGATCTCGGCGGCCGATCTCGAGGAGCAGGCCAACGAGTTTCTCGACGAGGTCGAGGCCGCCCGGGCCTCGCGCCGCGCCGCCGGTGCCCGGAAGGCGACCGCGAAGAAGAGCGTGAAGCCAGCAAAGAAGGCCGCCGCGAAGAAGCCGGTGGCGAAGAAGCCAGCCGTGAAGCGCGTGGCGAAGCCCGCCGCTGCCGCCAAGAAGCCCGCGGCGAAGAAGAAGCCGGCCAAGCGGAAGCGCTGAAGGAGCCCTGCGGGCCCGCATTCGACGTTCAGGGAGTGCCACCTGATGAATGCCCGCGCGATGGCTGCAGGACTGAAGCAACGGGTAGTTGACGAAAACGTCGGCCTCTACGCCACGTTGCTTGCCTCAGCCGAGGCTGCGACCGATCCGATCTGGATCGACGGCATGAGGCTGTATCGGTCCCTGGCCGCGGAAGACCAAGCCGAAATACGGTCCACGGATGAACAGCCGGCGGTTCGGTAGCCACAAAGCTCCGAGAAACTCACAGGTGCGAGAATGGAATCGCGACGATCGCCTCGTCGAGGAGCCGCGGCTCGCTGTCGTTGGTGATCACGAGGCCATACCGGCATCGGCGATCGGCAACGAATTCGCGCAGGGCTGCCAGACGACGGCGGTCAATCGTGTGCGTGGACTTGATCTCGATCGGCACGAGCCCGACGTCGCCCTCGAGGACGAGGTCGATCTCCGCACCGGCCGAGGTGCGATAGAAGAAGGCGCCGCAGTCGAGCCCTCGCCATTCCAACTGCCGGAGAATCTCCTCGCTCACCATCGCCTCCCATGATGGGCCCGCCTGCGGATGGCCGAGCAGGGCGTCGAGGTCGGCGAGATGGAGCAGGCGGTGCAGCAGGCCGCTGTCCCGCAGATGCCCCTTGGAATGCTTGACGAGCCGCTTCGTCGCCTGCTTCACATAGGGCGGAAGCCGCCGCCAGAGAAACGTGCCGTGGGCGATCTCGAAATAGTCCCGCGCGGTCGGAGGGGAGACGCCCAGACCGCGGGCGACATCGGCATGATTGATGATGGTTCCGGAGAGGCCGGCGAGGTGCTGCAGAAAAAGCCGGAACCTGTCCTGGTCGAGCCCGGGAAAGAGTCGGCCGACGTCACGCTCGACGTAGGTCTTGACGTACTGCGACATCCACATGGCCCGAAATCGGTCTGCCGGCTTGAGCCAGGGCTCGGGATAGCCTCCGCGGAGCCAGTAGTCGTGCACCTGCTGGATGTCGCCGCGGGCCCGCAGCGAAAGGAACTGGGCGGCTGTCGCGGAACGGTCGGCCAGAAGATCGGCGAAGTTCGGTCCGCCGGGCGATGGATGCACCTCGCTCCAGGCAAAGGGCGCCAATTCGATCGTGGCGATCCGGCCGGCCAGCGTCTCCGACACGCGTCGGAGGAGTGAGGGAGAACTCGACCCGGTGATCACGAACCGCCCGGCCGACGAACGATCGGCATCGATGGCGACCCGGAGGGCCGGAAAGAGGTTGGGCAAGAGTTGGGCCTCATCGATCACGACCCGCCGGGGATGGAGGCGAAAAAAGAGGTCTGGATCGCGGGCCACGAGATCCCGGTCGCTCCCTCTCTCCAGGTCGAACCGGCGCCAATCGGCAGGCAGAGACCCAGCCAGCGTGGTCTTGCCGCACTGCCGAGGGCCAAGAATGGCAATGCAGGGAAACGCCGCGAGATACTCGGAAAAAAGGGGCTCACAGGCTCTTTTCATGCCTTGCAGAATAAAACCTGGTGTTTTGAAATGCAAGGTAGTTGTGGCGTTGTTGATCGCGCACGTCAGCCGCAGTCTCCTTGTTTTCCCGCATGGAATCGCGATTGGTGTCGCTGTCGTCGATCTCAACGACAACATCGCTCAGCGATATACGGCGATCGTGGTTTCGCTCAAGCAGCAGGGCACGCCCATTCCGACAAACGACATCTGGATCGCGGCGGCAGCGCTCGGAAATGGTTGTCGGATCATTGCATACGACCAGCATTTCAAGGCCGTCGCAGGCTTGATGGGCGAAGCCCCGGAGCCGCAAAGCTGCCCGGAGCGGAAGCGGGGGGCCGGCTTCGGGCCGCGCGAGCGCCGCCACGGGTCGTCGGGGCTGGCAGAACGTTCGGGCGTGGGTGAAGATGGCGGGCCTGTCGGCGGCGTCATCCGGACGTGGCCGCGGTCCCCGGGGGTTTCAGCATGGCTCGCGTCGTCTCTTTCCTGCCCCGTCGTCGTCTCGTGGCCGGCCTCGCCCTCGGCGTGGCGGCGCTTCTGTCGGTGCCGACGGGCTGCTCGAAGTCGGCCGCGCCCCCCCGGCCGCAGCGGCCGCAGCGCCCCGAGGCTGATACGTCGTCAGGTGGCCCCCCGGCCGGAGCGACCGGCGGGATGTCGGCCGGCACGATCGGCGTTTCGCTGCTCACGCTCGACAACCCGTTCTTCAAGCTCATCGGCGACACGATCGCCGCCAAGGCGCGCGAGAAGACGCTCTACGCCCAGGTCGTGAGCGCCGACAAGGATGTGGCCAAGCAGGGGAATCAGGTCAAGGACTTCATCGTCCGCAAGGTTTCGGCGATCGTCCTTTCCCCCTGCGACTCCAAGGCGATCGGCCCGGTGATCGCCGAAGCCAATGCCGCCGGCATCCCCGTCTTCACCGTCGACATCCCCTACCGCGGCAGCGACGCCAAGGTGGTCACGCAGATCGCCACCGACAACTTCGGCGGCGGCAAGGAAGCAGCCACGGCGATGATCGAGGCCCTCGGGGCTGGCGGGGGCAAAGTCGCCATCCTCCACTTCAAGCAGGCCGAGAGCTGCCTGCTTCGCGTCGGCGGCTTCCGCGAGTCGATCGACGCCCACAACAAGGCACTCCCGGCCGGGCATGCGGCGATCGAGATCGTCGCCGAGCTCGAGGCCGGCGGCGCCCGCGACTCCGGCTACAAGGCGGCCGAGGATGCCCTCCAGGCCCACGGCGATCTCCGCGGCATCTTCGCCATCAACGATCCCTCGGCGCTCGGCGCCGTCGGGGCCCTCGAGAAGGCGGGGAAGACGGCGCAGGTGACGGTCGTCGGCTTCGACGGCCAGCCGGAAGGAAAGGAAGCGATCCGCGACGGCAAGATCTACGCCGATCCGATCCAGTTTCCCGTGAAGATGGGGGAGCAGATCGTCGACGCGATCGTGCGTCACTCGAAGGGAGAGGAACTGCCCCCCGAGATGTTCATCCCCACGAGCCTCTACAGGAAGGCCGACGCCGAAAACGATCCCGATCTCCGCCCCGCCGGCGAGCCGGCGGCTGCCAATTGACACCACGAGCACGATCCCCATGGCCAGTCCCGACACCAAGAACTTCTGCCCGGCGCTCGTCGGCTCGATGTCGCAAGGGGCGGCTGGCAACCCGACCGTCGCCATGGTCGAAGCTGCCTTCCGCCACCATGGCATCCCCTGGCGCTACGTCAACATGGAGGTCGCCCCTGAGGATCTCGCTACCGCCGTCGCCGGCGCCAAGGCGATGGGCTTTCAGGGCTTCAACCTCTCGATGCCCCACAAGGTGACGGTGATCCGGCTCCTCGATGGGCTCGGGGAATCGGCCCGTGTGATCGGCGCCGTGAATTGCGTCGTCCGCCGGGGGAACAGGCTCATCGGCGAAAATACCGATGGCAAAGGTTTTTTGGAGAGCCTGACCGAAGTCCTTCCGCCAGCCGGCAAGGAGATCGTGCTCTTCGGGGCCGGCGGCGCGGCCCGCGCGGTGGCCGTGGAACTCGCCCTGGCGGGCGCCAAGAAAATCACAATTGTCAACCGTTCCCGCGGCCGTGGTGAGGAGCTTGTCGGCGTCCTCCGCGGGCAGACCTCCGCTGCCGCCGAGTTCGTCGAGTGGACGGGTGACTATGGTGTCCCTGCCACGGCTGACGTCGTCATCAACGGCACCTCGATCGGGCTTTACGACGGCGAGGCGCGGGTGCCGGTGGCGCTTCAGTCCCTCCGCCCGGGGCTTGTCGCCGCCGATGTCGTCTTCAGCCCCCCCGACACGGCGTTCCTCCGCGAGGCGAAGGCCCGCGGCTGCACCTGCATCGACGGCCTCGGCATGCTCGTGAACCAGGGGGTGATCGGCGTTCGCCATTGGACCGGCGTCGACCCCGATGTGCCGGCGATGCGCAAGGCCCTCGCCGAAGCGCTCGGCGTGTCGATCGCCTGAGAAAGACGTTCCTTCCGTTTGTTCCGAGGAGTTTCCCCCGATGTCGCTCCGCCCGTTCGCTTGGCTCTTCCTCTTCAGCCTGATCTCGATCGCCGCGGCGGCGGAGCCGGCGAAGATGGAAACGATCGATGCGCAGCCGTCGTGGGTGCTCGAGAGCCCGCAGGTGCGCCTGGCGGTGACGAAGGTCGGCGGGCAGATGGCGCCGGTGACGTTCCTCCGTGACTCCGGCATGCCGGTCCAGCCGTATCACGTCAGCCCCTGGCAGAACGAAGGCCTGAAGGATCTGCCGGCGCCGGTCCTCACGGCGCTGCGGGGCGATTGGTTCTGCCTCCCCTTCGGCGGCAACGGAGATGCGTACCGCCATGAAAAACATCCGCCGCATGGCGAGGTGGCGGGGGCGGAATGGAGCTACGTCGACACCAAGCACGACGGCGGCCGGCACACGCTCGTCCTCGCCTTCGAGCCACAGGCCCGCAAGGGGAAGATCGTCAAGGAACTCACGCTCGTCGACGGCCACAACGCCGTCTATTCGCGGCATATCGTCACCGGATTTGCAGGCCCCGCCCCCTGCGGCCACCATGCCACGCTCGCCATGCCCGATGAGCCGGGGGTGTTTCGGGTGTCGACGAGCCCGATCGAGTTCGGCATGACCAATCCCTCGCGGTTTAGCGACCCGACGAAGGGGGAATACCAAGCGCTTGCGATCGCGGCCCCCTTCTCCGACCTCGCGCATGTGCCGCTCCTCGAGAAAGGGACGGGCGACGCCGATCTCACGCGCCTCCCGGCTCGCCGGGGCTACGCCGATCTCGTTCAGGTGATCAACAAGCAGGATCCGACCGCCTGGACCTGTGCCGCGCGCACCGACGAGGGCTGGCTGTGGTATGCCCTCAAGGATCCGAAGGTGCTGCGGTCGACACTGTTTTGGATCGAGAACCACGGCCGCCACGGCAGCCCGTGGAACGGCCGTAACAACTGCCTCGGCCTCGAAGACGTGACGGCGTTCTTCGCCGACGGCCTCGTCGCCTCGGCGGGCCAAAACCTCTTCACCCGTCGCGGCGTGCCGACGGCGATCGAGTTCACGGCCGACAAGCCGACGGAGATCCGCTACATCCAAGGGGTGACGCGCGTGCCCGAAGGCTTCGGCAAGGTCGTGACGGCGGAATACGCCCCCGGGAGCGTGACGTTCATCGACGAGGCGGGGAAGAAGGCGACCGTGCCGGTGCGACACGAGTTTCTTTCTGGCGCCGGGCTGTGAGGGGATGCGTCGAGTCAGGGGACTGACGGTACCTCTGGCGAATCGGCTGCCGGCCCGCGGACGACGAGATCATCGATGGCGTCGTCTTCAGGAACCGCGCCGCTCCAGAGCGTCCAGCGCCCGTTCGCGATCCGGTAGCCGATCGGTGTATCGGTGAACGGATCGAGGGGAACTTCGGAGAGAAACGCCGGGACGAGGTCGGCGAGGCTCGCCGGCGGCTGGCCCGTCGCGAGGCGATACCGCTCGAGGGCCGCGGCGCAGTCGGCGAGGACGAGCGACGCATGGGCACGATCGTCGTCTTCGAGTGAGTATTTGAGTCCTGGGAGCAGTAAGCCCAACGTTTTCCGGCTCACTCCCTCCGAAACGACCTCATGCCAGGGTTGGAACCACTGCCGTCGGCCCCGCGGGGCGTTCTTGCGGGCCTCGAGTTCGTCCTCGATCTCCTGCGACGCCCGCCGACGTGCGTCCCGGGTCGGCTGGTTGGCCGCGTCGACCATGGCGGCGAGGTACCGATTGGAGTCGGTCAGCGGCACGTTGGGGTCGAGCGCGAGGATACGGAGCGGGCCCAAGGAAAACCACGACACCGGCTTGGTCGGGTCGGCGAACATGGAGGTCATCGCGTCGAGGAAAGACAGCCTTTCGAACGTGTCGACGCTTTCGGTCAAAGGTGCCCAGTCGATCGCCGAATGCAGCGATCGCTGCATGTCGGCGAGCAGCGCGTCGTCGAGATGGCCATCGAGAATGACGATCCGGGTGGCGTGGGCGGCGCGGGCGAACAGAGTCATTGCCACCATTCGGCAGACGAGCGATCCCGGCGAGTCGGAGATCTTGTCACCGTATCGAAGGAGCGTGTCGATGTCGTGCCAGGCCCCGCGGATGTCGCCCTCCCCGAGGCGGCGCATCGATCGGGCAAGCAAGACATTGGAAAACGAACGGAGAGCCCCTTCCACGGGGAGTGTGAGCGACATCAGCAGCGGGGTCGTCGGTCCGAACCTGTCCGTCGGAGATCGGTCGGCGGGGAGGCAACGCGGCGGGCACCATCCCTCGCGGCGGGCGCCGGCGGCCAGCCTGTCGAGGGCTAGGGAGTTGTCATCGAGCCAACGGGCCAGCCAGGGGTGATCGGCAGCGCGCCAGGGAAAGCGCGCGCACGTCTCGAGAATCGACTCGACTTCCTCGGCCTCCATCCCATCCGGCGGGGGTGGCGGCATCACCAGCCGTTCGGAGGCCGGGACCTGGTCGGCGGCCGAGAGGTGGGCCGGCGAGTGGTCGATTGCGTTGTCGGAGGAAATCGTTGTGGGAATCAGCTCCCAGACGGCCGCGGCAGCGTTGCTCTCTGCGGGGATCGCGCGCGGCTCGAGCGTGAGCATCGCCCGAAAGTAATCGGGCAGGCCGTCGGGTGCCAAGGGCTCGATGATCCACGTGGTCGCGGGGGAGATCTGGAGCGGCGGGGGCGGGGCGAGCAAGGCCCACAGATTCTCCCCGAGTTCGAAGACGACCGCCGACACGATCACGGTCCATATGATCCAGCGGATCAAACGAGCCTTCAGCATTCCGACGCTCCAGCCAGGGCGGACAGGGCCGATCGTGCTCGGTCAGGGGCGATCGAGGACCGCCTCGAGCTTCTCGGCGACGCCAAGAGGGCCGGCCCAGAGGCGCAGATAGGCTTCGTCGAGCTGGCCCTGAGTGAAGAGGATGTCTTGGATGTCGACGAGATCACGGATGACGGACGTCAGGTCACTCATCGCCGGCGGCTTCTCTCGCTTTCATGGCGGCGAGCGCCGCAAGGATCCGGGCGTTGCGGAGGTCGTTCTCGCGGCGGATCAACTCGAACCTTCGGTCGACGACATCCGCCCTGCCGGCGAGGAGGTAGGGGGTGTTCTCGCGCATCATGCCAAACGTGATCGCCAGCCGCTCCCCGGGGGTCATGCGGCGGTAGGCGTCGAGGGTTTCCTGGCTGAGCATGGGGAAAGTGTACTCACCGTCGGCGGAGCCGGTCGAGGAGCACCGCGGCGAGGATCACGCCGCCGAGGACGACGCGCTGCGTGTAGCTCTCGATGCCGACGAGGTTCATGCCGTTTTGGATCACCGCGATGATCAGCGCCCCGACGAGCGTCCCGATCATGCTCCCCTCGCCGCCGGCGAGGCTCGTCCCCCCGACCACCACCGCCGCGATCACGTAGAGCTCGTACATCTGCCCGAAGTTCGGCGAGCCGCTCTTGAGCTGCGAGGCCATCACCACTCCGCCGAGGCCAGCCAGGGCCCCGGAGAGGACATACGCCGCCAAGAGCGTCCCCGGCACCGGCACCCCCGAAAGCCTGGCCGCCTCCCGATTGCCACCGACGGCGAGCAGCCAGCGGCCGAACGTCATCCGCGCCATCACGAACTGGGCTACGAAGTAGAGGAGGAGGACGAGGACGACGGCATTGGGGAGGCCGAGATCGGCACCGCGGCCGAGCCACATGAAGGCATCGGGGACCTGGTAGACGCTCTGCCCCTTGGCGAGCATCGAGGCCCCGCCCCCCGCCACGAGCATCATCGCGAGCGTGGCGATGAAGGGGGGAATCCCGAAGGCCACGATCACCCCGCCCGAGATCGCCCCGGCGAGGGCCCCGATCGCCACGCCTCCGAGGCCGGCAAGCAGCATGCCAAGCGCGCCCGCCTCGACTCCGCCGGCGAAATCCCGCACGAGGACCGCCGTCACCACCGAGGCAAGCGCGATCAGACTGCCGACGGAGAGATCGATCCCGCCGGTGATGATCACGAGCGTCATCCCTACCGCGAGGATCGCGATCACGGCGATCTGGTTGGCGATGTTGAGGAGGTTTTCGGTCTTCAGGAAGTTCGGCCAGGCGTAGGGGCGCGGGTGAACGACCGCCGGGTCGCCGAGCGCCGGGAAGTCGCTCGGCAGATCGGCGAACAGCGCCCAGGCGGCGCTGGCCGCGCTCCCGGCGATGACGTCGAGCGGCTCGCCGGCGGCGTTGGCAGCGACGAGGGCCCCCCGTGCGTCTTTCGGCTCTCCCTTGACGACCCCGACGACCGTCGCGCCCCGCTCCCGGAGGATCTCCGCGAGGGTGTCGGCGTAGGCGACGTCGTCGGGCTGGCCGCGGACTGCCACGAGGACGCGCTGGGGGGCGGCATGGGCGGCGATGATGTCGTCGGCAACACCGCGGGCCGCCGCGGCTCCCCCCGGCTGCTGTTCGCTCCAGGTGAGCGCGCTGAAGAGCACGCAGAGCGCGAGGAGCACCCAGGTCATGCCGAGATCCTGGAGAGCCCCGCGGATCCAATCCCAGGCAGGGCTTCGCCCGGAATCGCGGGTCGTGGCGGTGGCAGGGGTGTCGTGCATCATGTGACGGCCATCTCCATGATCGACTCCTGCGTGGCACTCGAGACGTCGTCGATGCTTCCGGTGACCCGTCCATCGTGCATGACGAGGATCCGATCGGCCATCCCCAGCACCTCCGGGAGATCGGAGCTGACCATCACCACGACTTTTCCGGCAGCGGCGAGGTCGTTCATGAGTTGGTAGATCTCCACCTTCGCCCCGACGTCGACGCCGCGCGTCGGCTCGTCGAAGAGGAGGACCTCGCAATGGCGCTCGAGCCACTTGGCGAGCACCACCTTCTGCTGATTGCCACCGGAGAGCCCGCGGACGGCCGTCTCCTGCCGCGGTGTCTTGATGCGCAGCGCCGTGATCGAGTCCGCGCAGGCCTTCTGCTCCGCGCTCTGTCGAACGATTCCGGCGCGGGAGAATCTGGCCAGATTCGGCAACGAAAAGTTCTCCCGAACCGACAGCCCGAGGACGAGCCCCTGGAGCTTGCGGTCCTCCGGAAGGAGCCCGATGCCCGCCGCGATCGCCGCGCGCGGGGAACGCGGCTCGACCGGCCTGCCATCGAGGCGGATCGTGCCGGAATCGCGCCTGTCGGCGCCAAACAAGAGCCGGAGGACCTCGGTGCGGCCCGAGCCGACAAGCCCCGTGAGCGCGAGGATCTCGCCGCCACGGGCCTCGAACGACACGCCGCGCACGGCCGTGCCGCGGGTCAGCCCCTCGACGACAAGGCGGACGTCGCCGGGAGCGATCGTGCGGCGGGGAAACTCCTCGACGAGCTCGCGGCCGACCATCATCCGGATGAGGTCGCTGCGGTTGACGGCGGCGACGGGGGCGCCGCCGACGTTGCGGCCGTCGCGGAGCACCTCCACCCGGTCGCAGACCGCGGCGATCTCCTCGAGGCGGTGGCTGACGTAGACGATGCCGGTGCCGTCGCGCTTCAGCTCCCGGATGACGTCATGGAGGGCCGCCACTTCCAGGGTCGTCAGCGCCGCGCTCGGCTCGTCCATGACGAGAATCCGCGCCCCGGCCGCGAGCGCCTTGGCGATCTCGACAAGTTGTTGCCGCGCCACCGAGAGCGAGCGGCAGGGGGCATCGGCGTCGAAATCGGCCCCGAGCCGGGCGAGAAGGTCGCGAGCGCGGCGGCGCTGGGCGCGCCGGTCGACGAGCGCGAGCCCGGCAGGGCCGCTGGCGATCTCCTGGCCGAGGAAGATGTTGTCGGCGGCGCCGAGAGCGGGAACGAGGTTGAACTCCTGATGGATCACTGCCACGCCGGCCCGGACAGCGTCGGTGGGAGAGCGGATCGCCCGCTCGAACCCCTCGATGAGAATCCTGCCGGCGTCGGGGCGAACGGCACCGCCGAGGATCTTCATGAGCGTGCTCTTCCCGGCACCATTCTCGCCGAGGAGGGCGAGGACCTCGCCACGCGCAAGCTCAAGCCCGACCCCGGCAAGCGCCTGCACGCCGGGATAGCTTTTCGAGATCCCCTCCATCGAGAGCAGCGGCGGTGTGGTCATCGGTCGGGCCCTTGTCGCTCACGTCGGCCTGGGGGAATCGCGGTCGCAGATGGCGACCATGAGGTGGTTGTCGCCGGTGGGACCGGGTTCATTGTCCCGATTCGATGGCCGCGTGAATGACCCAGATCAACCGGTCGGAGTTTTGTCGATTGTTCGTCTTGATCACGAGCTGATTCTCCCCCTGATTCAGCCTGATGGGGAGCCTCGCCGTCTCGAAACCACGCGAATGATCGAGGGTGGCGAGCTTTTCGCCATTGAGCCAGACGATCGCCCAGTCATCGAAGGCCAACCGAAGCGTGGCCCGGCGTTCGGCGGCGCTCGAGAGTGTCGTCCTCGCGTAGATCGAGTGGTCTGTCGGTGGGTAGGCCGGGCGATGCTGGCTGACATGTTCCAGCCGCAGCCAGCCATGCTCGCTCTTGAGCGTGTGGAGGGGGAAGTCGGCGGCACCGATCGTGATGCTGGCGGGGAGGGCGGGCTGCGAGAGTTGCCGGACAACGTCGTCGGCCGGCCGACGGAATGCATCGAAATCGGCGCCGTCTGGGATCAGCCCCACGGCGATCCAGTCGGTGGGCGAATCGACGAGCGGAGCGTTCGAGTCCGGCACCTTGTAGAAGTATGAGACCGCCTCGTAATCATCGGGCCGGGCATTCGAGGTGAAGAGTAACGACGATCGAAAGAGGACCGGGTCGGGCCCGAAGAAGCGGTAGAAGACGCCGTCTTGGTCGTTGCGGCCCCGGTTGTCGCGGTAGGGGCATCCCGCCCACGGCGTCTGATACTGATTGAATCCCCAGGAAAAGCCGAAGTCGTCCTCGACATTGGCACCGCAGATCACGTGGGGGTCGGTCTCGCCATCGATCAGCATCCGCGTGCCGCTGTTGTGGAACACCATGTCGGCATGATCCTTCTGGCGATACCCCATGACATAGCCGGCGAGAAACCCGATCCCCTCGGTCTCGAGGATCGGGAACGGCTCCGTCGGCGACGCCGGCTCGGCGAGGTGGCGCTGGGCATGGAAACGCAGCGGAGTCAGGTCGACCTCCCCCTGATACTGCTGCCAATCGACCATGGCAGCGCCATGCTTGGGTGACTTGCCGTGGAGCCGGATCAGGCAACGAGTGGAGAAGGGAATCGGGAGATGGCAATTCCAACCAGGGGATGCCTTGGTGGGAATGAGTGGGTCGTTCGTCACGGTGAAGTTGGGAAAGGTGACGATGCCGGCGCTTTCGATGTGGTAATCCTCGAAGCCGAGCAGCGTGCCGAAGAACGAGCGGAACGGCATCTGCACCTGGGGCGTTTCCGCCCCGTCGACGTTGATCTCGATCTCGAGGTCGTCGAGATCCTTCTCGGCAAACACGAACCACAGCTTCCGCAGGCATCCGGGCCCGGTGACGTCGAGGACGTCGACGGTGCCTTCGGGCGTGGAGGCGATGTTGGCGGTCGTCCGCCGGGAGCGGAACTGCGTCGGTAGTTGCAGGAGGGGCACCGCGGGATCGGCGTAGGTCTTCGGAAAAGGATCGTTGACAGGCTTGCTTGACTCACCGTCGGTGCCTGCGAACCGCGGAAGCCGCGGTTCGAGGACTGGCTCCTGGGCCGTGACGAGCGGCGTGACCCAGAGAAGCAACAGGGCCACGCATCCAGGGACGCCTCCCCAAACTCTGCCGGTGATGATCATCGATCCGCTCCTCTGGTCAATCGTGACAGCGGGGCCACCTACGGTGCCGGGCTGTTCGTGGAGGCGCGCCACGCCGACTCCAGTTCGTGGATCTCGAGCGCGTGGAAGCGCACCGGCCCACCGATCGCCTTGACGTTCATGCTTCGGTCGTCAGCGCGGAGATTCACCGGCATGGGGACGTACGTCAGGCCGCCACTGGCGAAGATTTCGAGGCCGGTGCGGTCGGCGAGGATGACGAGCCGTTGCCGGTCGTCGCGAAGCGGCGCCGGGGCACGATGGCCGTTGACGACAATTTCCCACGTCTTCGATTCCCACACGACCTCGACGCCGCGGACGGTGAACGCCACGTCCGCGTCGCCGGGCTCGAACTCGGCCCGGATCTCGACGAGCTCCGCGGCCACGTCGGCGAGGGGATTCGGGGCGGCAGGTTCGAGCACGTCGAGGGGGATTCGATGCGATTCGGTGCGGAGGGACTTCAGTTCCTCGACCGGCGTGAACGTCAGCCGCGGGCCGTCGGCCGTCGAGACGAGCCCGAGTTCGAGCGGAACGGTCATCGACTGGTTGAACGGCATGCCGCGCGTCTCGGTCTGAAACCAGCCGACGAGGATCCGCCGGCCGTCGGCGGCCGGGATGTCGCTGAACGACTGCGCCGCATAGAACCCGCGGCCGCGGTGGCCCGGCAGCTTCGGTGACTCGGGCGTGAATGCCTTCCCGTCAAACGAGCCCACCTGGTATTCGCTGCTTGCCCCCATGAGCACCCATTTCTTATTCGCGGCATCGCCGTCGACGGGAAGCTCGAAAAAGTCGGGGCACTCGAAAAATCCCTCGGTCGCGCTCTGGCTCGTCCATGTCTTGAGATCGGGGGAGGTGAGGAAGCGGATCGTGTGGACCGCCTTCCCGTCTTTGTCCCGCTCTTCCACATAGAGCGTCATCACCCACTGCTGCGTCGGCTCGTGCCAAAACACTTTCGGGTCGCGGTTACCGGGGGTGAATTGGCCGACGACCGGGTTGCCTTCGTATTTCGTGAACGTGCGGCCGTCGGTGCTGTGGGCGAGGCATTGCAAGGCCGGATTGCCTGCCGCGGTGTAGAGGAGGACGATTGCCGGCGTCCCATCCTTGCCGAAGCCGCTCGTGTTTTTCCAATCGACGACGGCGCTGCCGCTGAACATCGGCCCCGTGGAGTCGGGGGCGAGGGTGTCGCCGAGTTCCTCCCAGTGGACGAGATCCCGGCTCACCGCATGCCCCCAATGCATGTTGCCCCAGCCCCAGCCATAGGGATTGTGCTGGAAGAAGAGGTGATACTCGCCGTTGAAGAAGACGAGGCCGTTGGGATCGTTGTTCCAGCCGCGGCGTGGGGAGAAGTGGAATTGCCCACGGAACGGCTCGGCGTAGAGGGGGTCGGGCGAGCCGGGCCCGAGAAACGAGTCGGTCGCCTGGATGGCGGCAAGCCCGGTCGAGTCTTCGGGGAGCTTGTCGACGACGAGCGAGAGCTGTTTTCCCTTCCAAGCCGAGATCTCCATCGGAGCCCACCAATCAGCCGCGCCGTCGGCGAGCTCGATGTCGTTTTTGACCACGACCTCGCCATCGACGAGGAGCGTCACGACCCGCTTCGCCGCGCCGTTCTTGATCGGGATCTGAAGGAAGCGAGTCTCGGCGACGAGCTCACGGCGGGGCTCTTGCAGCATCCCCTTCGGCTTCGTGTCGGTCTGAACGATCTGGTCGACATTGATGTGCCCCCAGCCCCCCGTGGCCGCGTCGACGATCCGTACGGTGGCGGTCTTGCCGGCCAGATCCTCCACATCCCACGATTCCCGGACCAGCGTCTCGCTCCCTCCTGGCCGGTCGTTCCCGCCGGTGGCCCTGCGGACGGCCTTGCCGTCGACGAGCAGCTCGAGAGCGAGCTTCTCGAGGTTGTTGCCGCCGCCGATCAGGAAGCTGAAGAACGGCCGCTCGATCTTGAAGGGGGGCGAGGTGAGCGTGCCGGTGCTGTCGTCGCCCGCGAGAAACGAGTTGACGAGCCCTTTGCCCTCGAAGCCGTCGACCGCCATCTGCCCCGGAAGGGCTCCACGGGCCGGGGCGCTCCCGAAGGCCGTCCCCTCGGCAAGCCAAGCGCCGTAGGAATCCCCTTCGAAATCGGCGATGACGAGATCGGCCCGCGGCGGCTCGGCGGCCGGTGAGCCGAGGGGCGAGAGTACGGAACCGAGGGCGACGAGCCAGGCGACGCGAGGGCGGGAGATGGGCATGGCGGCAGCTTGTCTGTGGAAGTGTGGATCGCAGCGCCAGCGGCATCGACGCTGCACCAGCGGGAGCGGCGGTGACGCGCGAGAGGCGACCCGCGTGGCGACGACATGAACGCCCCCCCGGCGATCCGGCTTTGGCACGACTTCCCATCCTACTCGTGCGATTCCCGGCAACAATGGAGCGAGCGTTGGCCAACACGCTCTTGCTCCGGCGTCCGGCCGCCGAGCGTACGCTCGCGGGGGGCCCTCCACGTCAGCGGTCATCGGGCCAGGTATCGCCGTTCATCGAGCCGAGCGCCGTCCACACCTCGGGAGCGATGTCGTCCCGCACCGTCCGCACCGCGCCGTCGGCAGAGGTGGCGATCACCCCGCCGGGGTGATGGCTACGGGCGGCGACGAGAATCGCCGGCCATCCGCCGGGGTGGAACTCGAGTCCGGGGAGCCGCCTCTTGGTGGGCGTGATCGGTCTGGCACCGGATCCTTCCCGATCGGGGCCGGGCCAGTTCGGGGTGTGCCAGTGGGAATACAGCACCCCATGGTCGCACCACCACTGGCCGCGGAAGTCGCGGTTGTCGTTTCCGGCGATCACCTCCGACAGCATGATCGTGTGCGCGGTGCCGTCGGTGACATCGTCGAGCGAGCGGCGCACGCCCTCGAAGTTGAACACCGCCCGGCCTGGCAGCGTGCGGAACGGCTTCGTGGAGAGGACGGTGGGATTGTCGGTGGTGCGCTCGCCACCGTGGATTTGTTGGTGCACGAGGCACTCGGCGTCGGCCTCCGGTTCGACCGGGAATCCGTGCGGACTGAAGCAAGCGACGTAGTTGCTCTGCGAGTAACCAACGATGCCGAGCACCGCCACGTCGACGGTGACGTGGGAGTCGGAGGGGCAGCGGTACTGGGAAACCGGCTCGCGGAAGACGTCCAGCGACTCTCCTTCGGGGGGAGCGGTCCCCCAGCCCTTCGTGCCGATCCGGGCGGCGAGATCGCTGCGGCCGAGCCAGGGGAGGATCGTGAACGTCCACATGGTGCGCCCGGAATAGGGCAGGCAGTCCCCCTCTCCGTTGCCGTAGGCGACACCGGTGGGGAAGCGGTCGTGAGACTGGTGCCAGGCGAGGATCGCCTCACCGATCCGCGCCTGATTCCCAGCGCAGACACGCTGCCGGCTCCGCTCGCGGGCGGCGTCGACGGCCGGCAGCATGA
>Ga0208484_1000080_pt1 | contig 23462 bp, 23 predicted proteins | sample LakMenEpi09Aug11_FD_150682 | JGI IMG/M metagenome (GOLD analysis project Ga0208484, IMG submission 150682) | Freshwater microbial communities from Lake Mendota, WI - 09AUG2011 deep hole epilimnion (SPAdes) | ecosystem: Environmental > Aquatic > Freshwater > Lentic | place: Lake Mendota, Madison... | reverse complement strand
CATTTGTTACCTACGGACAGCCATATGGTTCAGGTGATTATGTTCGGCCAACTAAAACTGGCACACATGCAGGTTTTGTTGAGCCACTTAAGTATTGGGTGCCATCAATTGCACCAACTGAGTTAGTTCAATTACCTAAGAGTGGTTGGGGTGATTGGAGTAATCAATTAGTTTTAGGAACTCTGCGTGAGCAGGTATTAGTTTTTATGGCAATAGATGAGAGATTTGTAGTTACAAATACGGTAAATGTGGATATTGGTGAGCGGATAAGAGATTTAGAGGTATTAAGCACAGGTGAGCTAGTTGCAACAACAGATAGCGGGCAGTTACTAGTAATTAACCAAAAGGCTTCCTGATAAAAGTATCAGCAAAATTTATAGCAACTACCCACACTTTCTCATTACTTATCACTAGGTAATATGCAAGGATAGGGCCATGGCCGAGCGCAGAGTAAGTAAGCAATTAAGCAAGATAAATCCAAATCAAATTCTTTTCCTGCTTGCTAGCCTGCTTTTAATCGCTCTAGTAATTGTGGTCAGTATGGTGGCCGGTAGAGTTACTAATAATTACCCACCATCAGTTGCATTTTCAGCAGTTGGCAGCGCATCTATTGCCCCAGATGGCATTAAATTAAGTGGCAGTGCAAATACCTTGGCCAGGACTTCATCTGTAGGACTTTCAGAGGTTGCAAAGGTGGGTGAGAGTATTCGGCAGGTATTAGCAGCAAATAATGTTGATAGTAAAAATATCTCTTCGGCAAATCTTTCTATCTATCCCGAGTACTCCTACACCCCAACTGGTAGTAGAAATCTTTTAGGTTATCGAGTTAGCCAGGGTTATGAGGTAGTAATAGAGGATGGCAAGACTGCTGGCGCTGTTATTGATCAATTAATTAGAGCAACTGGTGATAAGTTTCAGATTAACTCAATCTCCTCCTTTATTACAGATCAAGAGGGTGTTGTAAAGATTGCGAGAGCAGATGCGATTGCAAAGGCAAAGATTAAAGCTCAAGATTACGCGCAGTTAACTGGTAAAAAGCTAGGCAAGATTTTATCGATTAATGAAAATTACATGGATGCACCTGTTATGCCAATGGCAACAAGTAAAGATTCACTTGGCACCTCATTTGATATGGGCTCTACCAAGATTGAAGTTTCGCTATATATTAGTTGGGAATTGAAGTAAAGCTTTTTTTCTACCTAACCTCATCTTGAGCCCGGCTTAATCGTTGTGAGATATAAACTGGAATTAATGAAATTAAGATAACAACTGTTGCCACCACATTAACCACACTTGCCTGATTTGGTCTAGACATCTCTTTTAAGATCCAAAGTGGCAGGGTATCTACGCCAGGGGGTGCGGTAAAGATTGTTACTACTACCTCATCAAAACTTAAGGCAAAGGCAAGTAGAGCACCTGCCACAAATGAGGTTCTAAATTGTGGAAAGGTAACTAATCTAAAGGTTTGCCATAACCCAGCACCTAAATCAGCAGATGCCTCCTGCAAGGATGGATTCATTCGCTTTAATCTGGCAAATACATTGTTAAATACCATCACAATACAAAAAGTAGCGTGAGCAACAATCATGCCAAAGTAGCCGATATTAAATCCGGCCGGGGATAAAAAGTTGCTATAGGTATTACTAAATGCCACACCAGTTACCACACCAGGAAGTGCAATTGGCAGCACAACCAATAGATTTACAGTTGCCTTACCAAAAAAGTCATACCCTTTAAGTGCAAAGGCAACTAAGGTGCCTAGGAAGGCGGCAATAATCATTGAGCCAGTTGCAACAATTAGTGAGTTTAAAAGTGCGGTGCGAATTGGCTGATAAGTGGCCGCAAACTCCCACCACTTAAGGGAGAAGGTCTCAATTGGCCAACTTGAGATATTTGAAAAGTTAAATGAGTTAAGAATCAATACAAGCAATGGCACATACATAAATACCAAGATCAAAGCTACTAACCCAATAAGAAATGCTCTAGTTCCAAAAGATAGTCGTAACATAATTACATCCGCTCCAAAGATCCGGTGCGACGAGCGACCATTAGGTAGATAACCACAAATGCAATTGGCACCATAGAAAAAGCTGCTGCTACTGGTGGATTTAAATTAATGTTGGCAGCAATAATTGAGCCAATCATTTGGGTTGAGCCACCGGTAAATTTAGCTGCTAAGTAATCACCCAATGACAGTGAGAAGGTAAAGACTGAGCCGGCAATAATTGCTGGCACGATTAATGGCAAAACTATCCGATAGATAGTAGTAAAGCCCTTTGCTCCCATATCACTTGAGGCATCAAATAAATTTGGTGGAATTTGCCTGATCGCAGTAAATACTGGCAGTGCCATATAAGGAAACCAAAGATAGGTCAGAGTTAAAATTACAATCGGAATAGAAAAGGTTGGGCCAGATAAACCAAATGGTGCTAATGCCCAATTAAAAAAGCCCTCTTCGGTAAAGACTAAGCGCATAGCAATAATCTTTACCAAGTACCCTGCCCATAATGGCAAAGTAATCGCAACAGCTAAAGCATTTCTAACCCAAGGTTTGGCAATCTTTGCCATATAAATACCAAGGGGAACAGCAAGTAGGACAGAAATACCAGTTACCGAAAGTGCAATAAATAATGTTCTAATTGAGGTGGATAGATAAGCTGGAACGGTAAATATGCTTACAAAATTTTCTAGGGTAAAGCCGACAATAACCTTTGAGGTAAAGGGATCAACAAACCAAAAGGCGGTTACTAAAAGTAAAAATAATGAGAATATATATACGCCCACAATCCAAAACATTGGCAGGGCAAGAAGGCCAAATAATCTAAGTTTGGCCCGCTTATATAAATAAGCAGAGATTGGCCGGTTACCAGCTTTGGTAATAGTTGTACTCATGCCTACCTAACTACTTTATATTTTTCTTAACTAACTTTCTGATTAGAAATATGAGGGGATTTTTTTATAATCCCCTCATATTTTTTTTCACTTCTTTAGTGATCTGCTACTTAATTAACCTTTTACAGTTAACCAAGCATTAGTCCACTCCTGGAAGCTGGTGCACTTAACATCCTTGCGACCATCAACACAGGTTTCAATTGGAGTTGTCCAAGGCCAGATCTTCTTAAAGAACTCCTCGTCCTCTGCAGCAAACTCATCACAGTGAGCCTGAGTCTTTGCATCTGTGCTACAGAAAGCAACGTTGGCAGGTGCCATACCGAAGTTCATAGCGATTGCACCATTTACAGAAGCTGTACTGGTGTAATCCATCCAGGCATATGCACAGTTAACATTCTTAGTCTTTGAGCTAACTAGCCATGAGTCATACCAACCAGTTGAACCTTCTACTGGAAGTGTGGTCTTGATATTTGGCTTAGCTGCAAACTTACGAAGAATTTCCCAAGAGGTACCGACAACTGTATTGCCGCCAACAAATGAGGTTATTTGCGCTACTGCATCTGACCAGTACTCGCCCACAATCGTATTTTGTTGCTTTAGCAATGCAATTGCTGCATCTAATTGAGTCTTATCTAGAGCATAAGGATTCTTAATTCCTAGCTCTGGCTTGTGATACATCAAGTACACAGCAGCATCTGCAATGTAAATAGGTGCATCGTAAGCTGTGATCTTGCCCTTGTATGGGCTATTTGTTTCCCAAACTACATCCCAGCTTGTAGGTGTTTCTTTGATTACATCGCTGTTGTATTGCAGAAGATTTGCACCTCTGCCGATTGGGACACCGTATGGCTTGCCATTAACAGTGTCATAGATGTTATTGCGCATTCCAGTTGCAATTTCATCACCAAAGTTTGGAATTAAATCAACATTAAGAGGTTGAACATCGCCACCTACAATTAAACGTAGTGCAGCATCACCTGATGCAGAAACAATGTCATATTGACCTGTTCTCATCAAGGTAACCATTTCATCGCTGGTTCCAGCTACGCGTGGCTTAACCTTGCAACCAGTATCTGCCTCAAACTTGTCAGTCCACTTTGGATCAACAAAGCCGGCCCAGTTAACAATGTTTAATTCGCCTTCAAAATCGCCCATTTCTTCATGCATAGGAATATCTGGCACTTCAATCTTCACTCCAGATGCATCATCACTTGATGAACAGCTAGAAAGAATCATCGCCGATACTGCCAATAGGCTAAGTATTGAGAGTTTCTTACCCTTCATTTATCTTCCTTTCGCCTGGCTTAACTTTTAAGTCAGATTAGGTTGGTATCACTGCCGAGTGGTCGCTTTTCCAAACGGCACCGACCCGATCGCCAGTTTCAAATCGGTTGATCTGATCTGGCAATTCTTCATTTATTCTGGTGGCAATTACGCGCTGACCAGATTGTGTTTGGATTAAGAAAATTGTGGTTGCGCCAATATATGAGGCTTCGATGATTGTGCCCACTACACCACTTTCACCAGTATTTAAATTGGTATCAGCCGGTACTAATTTGATGCGCTCTGGTCTGATATTGACCATAGTTGGGCTACCAAATATCTCCTTAGCAGCTGCGCCTTCAAATATATTTGAAACTCCTAAAAAGCTTGCCACAAACTTTGTTTGTGGTTTTTCATAAACCTGCTGTGGGGTGCCGATCTGTTCAATTGAGCCCTCATTAAATACGGCAATGCGATCACTCATTCGCATCGCCTCTTCTTGATCATGGGTTACAAAAATAAAGGTAATACCAGCTTCGCGTTGAATACGCTTTAGCTCAACTTGCATCTCTTCGCGTAATTGTTTATCTAGCGCACCAAGTGGTTCATCTAGTAGTAAAACCTTAGGCCTAAGTACTAAGGCTCTAGCTAATGCAATACGTTGGCGCTGTCCACCTGATAATTGGTGTGGTAGGCGCTGTGATAAGTGTGAGAGTTTTACTGAATCAATTGCCTCAAGTGCCTGTTTGGCTCGTTCAGCCTTTGGCACCTTTCTGGTGCGAAGTCCATACTCAACATTTTCTTGAATACTCATATGTGGAAAGAGTGCGTAATCTTGAAAAACTGTGTTTACTGGTCGATCAAAGGGAGCCAAGTCAGTTACATCTTGTGACTCAATTACTACTCTGCCTGAGCTAGCAGTTTCAAATCCTGCGATTAATCTTAAAACTGTGGTTTTGCCTGAGCCAGATGGTCCAAGCATAGAAAAAAACTCGCCAGCTTTTACATCTAGATCTAAGTTTGCAACTGCGTGGACTTGATCAAAGTATTTATTAACACCACGAAGTGAAACAAAACCTGTACTCAACTGATAAACCCCCACACCTTTACTCTTAACTTCATCTAAAGCTAATTAGCCAACAAACCCGATCAATGCTTGAGCCTAAACTACTCTCTCAGATATTTCTTGGAAAGGCACATAAAGGCTTAAATTACATAAAAGTTATAGAGGGTGCGGCAATTGGGCATATAAGTGGCTAATTTTTTAACTCCTGTGGATTGTGTATTCCTGCTTAATCTTTGGTGTGATTAGGTGGTTGAGCCATATCTTTAGCAATTATTGCCTCTACGATGAGTAAATGAGTACCCCATTTACACCACTATTTTCTGGCGGCACCGGCCGTAGTGGCACAACTGCAATTGTAAATCTACTAAACCACCATCCACAGGTTCACACCAGCCTGCCACGAGAAATCAAATACCTTACGGATCGATTTGGATTATTGGACCTAAATTTTGGCCGTCCAATAAAATTTGAAAGCAGTACTGAGGCATTGGTAAAAAGATTGTCAGGTAATTTTGGTTTTATTATTGGCAGATCTGCGTCAACTTTTTTTAATCAGCGAATGAGTAATCTATGGTGGCAAGAGGTTGGGAAAAAAGGAAAACCTAGAGGACTTTGTCAGGGTATTGAGTTAGATATTTTTACTGAGCAACTTAAAGTGTTTAATAAGATGAAAAAAACTGATCTATATCAGGCATCACTTAATCTTTACTATGAGTTAAGTAAGGCTCAGATTAAAAAATCTAATATTAGTTTCTTTGCTGACTCAACTCCTAGTAATATGCAAAATGGTAATCGAATAATTAAATTACTCCCTAATGCCTATTTTATTAATATGATTAGAGATGGCAGGGATGTTGCACTATCAGTTTCAAAGGAGCACTGGGGGCCAGATGATCCAGCCTTGGCCCTAAAGTGGTGGCAAAAGCGGATTGTTTTAGCTAATCAAGGTTTAACTAAAATTGCACCAGAGCGAAAGCTTGATTTAAGACTAGAGGATTTAATTGTCTATAACAGAGATCAATCCTATAACTCAGTTTTAAATCTACTTGGGCTAGCAGATAATCCAGAACTAGCAGCTGAGTTTGATAAAACCTTTTCAAAAGAAAAAATGAGTATGGGTACTTGGAAAAGTGAGGTTAAATCGCCAGCGCAGTTTGAAAAATCATATTTAAAGATTTTAAAGCAATTATCAGATCAGGGAATTGAGATAAAGCAGTACTACTAATTACCCAGGATTAATCTATAACCATTAATTAAGATAATCGCTACTGCAACTAAACTAGCTAATGCTCGCTTTGGTAATTTTCCAGCTAGTAGGGCTGCAAATGGCGCCATTAAAGTGCCGCCAATAGCTAAGCCGGCAACTACTGACCAATTAATATCTATTCGATTTATATTGATTAAAAAACCAAGTGAGGCTGATAAAGCAATAATAAACTCAGATGCGCTAACGGTGCCGATAACCTTTCTAGGTTCAACACTTGTTACCGCTAATAATGTTGGGGTCACAATTGGTCCCCATCCCCCACCACCTGAGGCATCAACAAAACCGCCAGAAAAGCCTAGGTAGGATAAAAACCTAGGATTCTTAATATCCATCATATTACCTGGCAGGGTGCTAAATAAATTTCGATATAGGAGTAGAAATCCTAAAAATAAAAGTATGGTGGAGATAAAAACTTTTCCAGTTGATAGATCAATCCAAGATAGAAATAATGCACCTAGAAAAGCTCCAATTCCACCTGGAATTGCCAATCTAACCAATATCTTTTTATCAATATTATCTACCCGCCAATGAGATGCACCGGAAGCTAGAGTTGTACAAAGCTCTGCCATATGAACTGCAGTTGATGCTAAGGCAGCAGATGCTCCTAGTGTTAGCAATAAGGTTGAGCTAAGTAAGCCAAATCCCATTCCTAGCGCGCCATCTACTAGTTGGGCAATTGAGCCAGCTAGTGCAAATAACAACCAACTCAAATTATTTTCTCCATAATCTCTTTAACAACCTTTGCTATATCTTTACTACCATCAATGATTAAATTGGGATCTGTTGGTGCCTCATAATCTTGACCTACTCCAGAAAGATTACTCAGATTCCCATCTTTAGCCTTTTTATATAAACCTTTACTATCTCGCTGCTGACAAATCTCAAGTGGAGTATCAACAAATATTTCAAAGAACTCATCTGTTTCAAATAATGACTTGGCTCGTTGCCGATCACTTATATATGGGCTAACTAAGGCAACAATAACAATTAAGCCGGCATCGACCATTAACTTTGCCACCTGAGCTACCCGGCGCACATTCTCTGCTCGATCAGCTGGTGTGAAACCAAGATCAATATTTAAGCCAGATCTTAAATTATCACCATCTAAGACATAGGCATGTTTACCCAGGGCAAATAATTGATTTGATACTTCATTTGCAATTGTTGATTTACCAGAACCAGATAATCCAGTTAACCAAATAACTTTACTTTGCTGCAGTTTTTGCACAGACCGTTGTTCTTTACCAATTTGGTATTGATGAGTTGTTAAATTACCACTACCAAGTGCGCTTAATACCATGCCCGCACCCACGCTCTCCTTTGTGGCACGGTCAACTAGAATAAAATTACCAAACTCTTTCGATTTACTATATACCTCGAGTGCAACTAAAGAGTCTGAGACAAACTCAATAACTCCAATCTGATTAGCCGCTAAGGTATCTGAAACTGATGAATCATTAGAGATAAAATCATGCTGTCTTAAAATTGAAGTAACAGTCACAGCCACATTTGTAACTCCAGAGATCAATGCATAGGAGCGGCTTCTAATTAATGGCGCATCATTAAGCCAGATAATTTGGGCTTTAAATCTATTATTAAAATCTAATGGGTAATCAGGGCTAGTTAAAATATCGCCTCTTGGTGCATCAATTTCTTGAGTTAACTGCAAAGCAACAGATTGTTGATCTGCTACCGAATCAACCTCGCCGGTAATATCAAATAGTTTTGCAATCTCAACAGTTTTCTTAGCAGGCCAAAGTTGTAATTTTTCTGACCTTTTTATGCTGCCCCCAAATACTCGGCCATAAATCACTCTGCCAGTTGGGGTGTTAATATTTAGCGCAATATCTAGCCTTGGGTAATTTGCTACTTGCTTATTTGAATTAAAACTCTTTATTAGCTCTAATAAACACTCTCCTTTATACCAACTAATTGCTTTGCTTCTACTAGCCAAATTCTCTCCATGTAAGGCACTAACCGGTATAAAGGTGGGATTTACTAACTTTAACTGAGTAATAACGGGGGTAAGTTGTTGGCAAATTTCGTTAAATTTATCCTGGCTGTAATCAAATTGATCTAACTTATTAACAATAATTATTATCTTTTCCACTCCCATAAAGGCGCAAATAGTAAGGTGACGTAAAGTTTGTTCTCTAACACCCTTAGTAGCATCTACTAACACCAAAGCAATATCAGCTCTTGATGCTGCAACTGCCATATTTCTGGTGTACTGCTCATGCCCTGGTGCATCAGCTAGTATCAATCTTTGATCATCACCTAACTGCATAGATCGATATGCCACATCAATTGTTATTCCCTGTTCACGCTCAGCCTCTAAACCATCAGTTAATAAGCTGTAATCAATTTCTCCTACTGCAATAGTTGAACCACTTCTTCTGGTAAATCTTGCAGCCGCTACTGTGTCTTGCGGAATGGAGTCAGTTGAAACCAATAATCTGCCAATTAATGTGCTCTTGCCATCATCAACACTGCCACAGGTCAGGGCTCTAATAATTGGCAGATGCATTAGAAGTATCCTTCGGTTTTCTTCTTTTCCATAGAGTCTTCATTTGCGCCATCAATTAATCTTGTTGCTCGCTCCGATAATTTAACATTTAATACCTCTTGAACAATATCTGGCAGGGTCTTTGCGTTAGATTCGGTTGCAGCAGTCAGCGGATAGCAACCTAAAGTTCTAAATCTAACCTCTACTAATTCTGGTTTTTCACCTGGATTTAATGGATAACGATCATCATCGACCATAATTAATTGTTCACCACGTTTTACTACCGGCCTAGGTTTTGCAAAGTAAAGTGGATTTACTGGAATATTTTCTTGATATATGTACTGCCAAATATCAGCCTCTACCCAATCAGATAATGGAAATATTCGAAGACTCTCTTGGCTTGTAAGCAATGAGTTATATGAGCGCCATAACTCTGGCCGCTGCATTCTTGGATTCCATGAGTGGCCTACTCCTCTAACACTAAAGACTCGCTCCTTTGCCCTAGATCTCTCTTCATCTCTGCGCGAGCCACCAAGAGCACCATCAAAACCATAATGATCTAAGGCTTGGCGTAATGCAACTGTTTTCATAACTCTGGTGTACTCAGAGATACCCGTATTAAATGGCGTGACATTTGCTGCCACACCATCACTATTTGTGTGCACAAATAACTTAACACCATACTGCTTTGAAATTTGATCACGGAAGGTAATCATTTCTTTAAATTTCCAAGTAGTGTCGATATGAAGTAGCGGAAACGGAATTGGTGCTGGAAAAAAAGCTTTCATTGCAAGATGAAGTAAGACTGATGAATCTTTACCAATTGAGTAAAGCATTACCGGTTTTTTAATAGTCGCTGCCGTATGGCGAATTATTTCAATCGCTTCACTTTCTAGCTGTGCTAATACTTGAGAACTAGATGCCATGATGGCTAGCATATTGGAGTAGTCAATAATTCGGGTTATCTAAATCATTGAGTTGGCTGTGAAAATTAATAATAAGAGGAAATTAACCCCAGTAACCTTTGTATTATTTGATTTAGTAAAACAGTGCGTAGCGCGAAAGAGGTATTCTCCCCCTACCAAATTTGATGAATTATCCGTATATATCCAAGAAATTACCGAATACTTATTGCCCTGCACTACTTGCCAGGCGTACTGTTCTTATATGTACCAACATGGGATTAAAAACACCTTAAAGGGTGGCGCAGTTGTTTTTGGTGTATCTGCCATTTTCTTACTTGCAGCCCCTGAAGTTTTTTTAGATCTTCTCGGTTTAGAAGATAATCCAGAGTTAATCTGGTCAATGCGAATGATTGGAATTACTTTAATCGCACTTGCCGGAAATATGTGGCAAAACTCAAAGTTAAATAATAACCCAAGTGGGATTAAATTTGTGGCACGGGTCATGTTTATATCTGCTCTAGCCCTTGGCATACTAACAATTTTTATTCCAGTAGAGCTAACTGCATTTTCTGTTATCTATGCTGCGATTGGTCTTAGCTTTGCCCTGCTTTATCTGATTAACCTAATTCGAAAGTAGTCTTCACATATAGTTAGGTATGGGTAACTCTAAGCGGATAGCTAAGATTAAAAATGGCTTTGCCCCCAAAATTTGTACTACCTGTAAATTGCCATTTGAGTGGCGAAAAAAATGGGCTAAAGATTGGCAAAATGTTAAGTACTGCAGCAAAAGGTGTGCTGGTTAAGTGAAGCGAATTATCTATATCCCCTTTGATCATCTGCATCCAAAGTATGGCGCACTAAAGGATGCTGACCCAAAGAGTGATCTAATTGTTTTCGTTGAAAGTGCCAGAATGGTTTCAGGTGATAATTGGAACAAAATTAGATTGTATTTTCTTATTTCATCTGCGCGTCACTTTAAAGTAGATCTAGAAAAGTTAGGTTTTAAGGTCCGATATGAAAAAGCTGCAACTACTGTCGATGGATTAACACGGGTTAAGCAGGAATTTCCAGATCTGCCAATTATCAGCGCTCACCCGTCATCTCATCTACAATCTAAACAATTAGCTAACTTTGGTGTTTCCTTTGTTGAAAATGATTTCTTCCTAACCTCACGTGAACTTTTTACCACTTGGGCAGATAATCAAAAAAGCTTTCTAATGGAGAGTTTCTACCGATCCCAACGAAACCGATTAGGAGTTTTAGTTAAAGCTGGTAAGCCAGTTGGTGGTAAGTGGAACTTTGATAAAGAAAATAGATTACCCCCACCTAAAAACTATAAGTATCCACCTTATTTAAAACATAAAGCAGATGAGATTGATCTGCAGGTAGCAGGTGAGCTTGGTATTTCTACTTCCGATGTTTGGGGCACAAGTAGAAAGGCGGCTAAGGCGCAATTAAAAAACTTTATTGATAACCACTTTACAAACTTTGGTCCATATGAGGATGCAATGACGGGTGAGAATTGGGCGCTGCACCACTCACTACTTAGCCCATATTTAAATAATGGATTACTGCACCCAGGTGAGGTCTTAACTGCTGCTCTTTCTGCCTATGAAAAAGGATTAGTAGATATTGCATCTGCGGAAGGTTTTATCCGCCAAGTAATTGGCTGGCGTGAGTATGTGAATGGTATGTATTGGTATTTAGGGGCAGATTATAAAAATGAGAATCATTTAAATGCTAACCGGAAATTAATGCCGTTATTTACTGATCCAAACAAGACCAAGATGAATTGTGTGAAAACTACAGTTGCAGATATTAAAGAGCGAGCTTGGGTGCACCATATTCCACGCTTAATGATCTTAAGTAATCTTGCACTTATTACTGGCACAAATCCCCAACAATTTTTGGATTGGATGCGCCGGGAGTTTATTGATGCTACTGATTGGGTAATGGTGCCCAATGTAATTGGGATGGGAGTTCACGCAGATAATGGCAAGATGATGAGTAAGCCATATGCAGCAGGGGGCGCATATATTTCCAGGATGAGCACCTACTGCAAAGGGTGTGCTTATGATCCAAAGCTAAGAGTTGGCGATAACGCTTGTCCATTTACTACTCTGTATTGGGACTTCTTAGATCGGCATAAGGATGAGTTTGTTAAAAATCATCGAATGAGTCAGCAAATAAATGGGATTAAGCGATTATCAGATCTGCCGCAATTAAAAGAGCGGGCGATAGAGGTTTTATCCGGTTTAGATAAAGGTTTGATCTAGGATCAAGGCATGAAAACAAATTTTCAAAGTATTGCTGGCATTGTCGGGATTGCTTTAGTTTTTGTATATGCCATTGGCGCTGGCAGATGGACTACCACCGGTAGTTCTTGGTATCGATCATTAAATGCACCAAGTTGGCAGCCACCAGATTTTATCTTTGGCATTATCTGGCCATATAACTTTGTCATTCTAGGAGTAGCTGCAGTAACGGTAGCTAATAAGTTAAGTACTCCTAAAACCATAACTTACTTAAGTATTTTTGCACTCTCGATAATGTGCGCACTTACCTGGTCATATCAATTTTATGGGCCCCACAATTTAGTAGTAGCATCAACTGCATTAGTTGGCACTGCAGTTCTAACTATTCCAATGCTCTATTTTATATATCAAGCATCAGTGGGAGTATTTATTGCCACACTTCCCTATCAAATCTGGGTAATCATCGCTAGCTATCTAAGCTCTACTTACGCTAAGTTAAATTAGCTCTTATCTCTGTGAGCTGCTTTAGATAAGAAGATAGCAAAGACTAAGGCCACAACCACTAAAGCATTTAAGCCCAACTCATATAAAGCTCTTCTAAAGGCCTCATCTGATTTAGAGGCGGTCAAAGTAAGAGATGCACCAACAGTTAAAATATGTCGAACTGCAGCAATTACGCCGATGATTAAAAACTTATCTAATTGATAAACACCATCGGTAAAGCGTGAGATTACTGTGCGCAAGATTTCTAAAATAATCACAATAAATAAAATGTCATTAACACCTTGGATCATGCCATTTGGAAAAAAGGGCGCAGTTTCAATTAACCGCTTGATTGAGTAGAAGAAGGCACCAATACCGATAATAAATAATGCTATTGCCAAGATGGCATGAAATACATCTTCAATTAAATCAACATACTTAATGGGCAGAATTGAAGTTTCAATTCGAGCTGTTTTTTGTTCTTTTTTCATACCTTAAATGCTACGGCTAAAGGTAAATACCAATTGGTAAGACACCCCTTGTTATTTACTTAAGCGGGCAAGAATCCTGCCAAGTAAGCGCACAATTAGAGAGCTCCTATGAGTGGCCACCCAAAAGTATCCCCAACTACCGAGTGGACCTAAAAGCTTTAAAAAGTTAGAAAGTAAGGTATTTCCTCTCTTCATTAGCAAAAAAATTACTGCATCTATAGCGCCATACTTTTTGTCATCATCAATGACAAAGACCTGCTGCCTACACTCTTCCAGGGTTAAACCAAACTTGGTTAAATCTGTACTTTGAAAGGCAAGAGAGCTGATATCAAGTTTTTTGCTCACCCAATTGATGCATTGCAGGCAAAATTTACACTCACCATCATAGATAACAATTGGTACAGACATTAATTATTTAAAGTTAATTAGCGAATTTAATTACTCTGCGAAGTCGCCGCCGCGGCCAGTGCTCTTATTTTTTGGTGGCTTTGGCTTTTCATATCTGTACAAAAACACCCCTAGTAAAATCACTAGAGGTGCTAATGTAAGTAAAAACTCTTTCATTGCTTAATTACATACCAAAGATAGCAAGGTATGCAACTACAAATACAGCTATATCTAGAACTACGATTAAGGCTGCAGTTGCTGATACAAATGAGCGTGACTTAGCAATTTTAGTAGCAAGTGCGCTCTTCTTAGCGATCTTTGCAAGATCATCACATACCGCTTCACCCTCGCGAATAGCAGCGTATTGATTTAGCGTGGTTAAAATTCCAGTTACTGCAACCACTACTAGTGCAAAGTACTTAGCCTCATCAGTTGCTTTATCAAAGTAACCTAGTGCAGATAGTACAAAGGTTGCAATTAAAACTAATACTGGCTGCATTTGAGCAGAGATTATTTGCCCTCTTTGCTTATTCCAGGTTTCGATTAATTCTTCTTCATTCATTTTTTACTCTCCATATTCTTCTAGGGCTTTTTGATTACCCCAAGTATTACCTTAAGTTTAGGGTGATTACTTTGAAATCTAGGGCATACCTGTCCAAACAAAAACTAAAGTTTATGTGAATTTGCCTACCATTTGCGCTCAATCGAGGGGTGAAAGTGCCTTTAATGACACAACCAATAAACCTATTGAATTTTAAGTACTTAAATTACTAGTGAGCCAATCTGTGAGTCGGCGGCATTTAATAGCAAGATCAAATCCACAATAACTGTAATTATCAATGCTTTAAAAATTAATTTATCACTAGCAAATAAGGTGATTACAGCACTTAATAATCCAATACTTAATAGAACTGGGCTTGGTGTAGTTGAGTTAAGTAATAATGTGGTGCCAATCAAAAGGATGCCAATTATTACTCTAGAGGCTTTCTTGCCCAACCTCTGCGGCAGGCCAATAATCTCAGATTTTAAATCCTCATTTATATCTTTAATTACATTAGCAAAGTGAGCAGCTACACCTAGGCAAGAGGCTGAGATTAATAACCAAAGTGGTGGCGTGCGATCTGTTGCCACCACAATGCAGCCAACTAAAGCTGCAAATGCCAATGCATATGGCAGTGGTGAAAGTAGAGTGAATTTGAAGTAAAAGTTATAGGAAATACCTAGGCCAACACCAAGTAGATAGATTAATCCACCCTTAATTCCTAGTGGACCAAATAAGTTAACCAAGATCGCAAGTGGGGTAACGATTTTTATCGCTTTAGTTAGCTGAGTTGTTGTGATCTTGCCAGAAACTAGGGGTTTATCGGTGCGATTATGTTTTAAATCATCTTGATAATCATATAAATCATTGGTGAAACCAACTAACAATTGACCTAGGAAAATACCAAATGCAATTATAAAAGCTGGGCCTTCCCACCAAAGAGATGATGCTAATAGAAAGGAAATAAAAGTTACTGCAGTAGTTGGCCCAAGATGACTAGCCCGTAGGATTGAAAACAAATTACTTTCTACCAATTGCTTTCTTTAAATCCAAATACTCTTCACAATTTACGCCACAAAGTTGTTTTAACTTTGCAAGATTTTTCTTCGCAGCAGAAACTTTCTTAGTCTGTAGGAATAACTCTCCTTGATACTCAAGCGCACCTAAATGATTTGGATTTATTCTCAACGCCTTTTGATAGTATCTAGCTGAAGCAGAAAATTGTTTTAAGTTACGGCTACTAAATCCGAGTAAGTTATTAACATCTGCATTATTGGCATAAGTTGAATCTGCTTGCTTTAACAGGTTAAGAGCTGCGGTAAAGTTTTTCTGCTTTATTAATGCATCTGCTTCACTTAGAAATGCTGATAACTGCTTGGTGGCCTGCGTAGTAGGTGTTGGCGTTGCGGTAGTAGCTGCAACTACTAACTTTCCTAATTCAAATCTATTTAGCTGAGATTTAGCAGAGTTTGAATTACTGTGTTTACCAAGAAAGCTGGAGGTGCCATCTTTTCCACAAATAGCGGTGATTCGCTCGTTGCCACCTGGATGTGATTCCACCCAATTGGTTAGATCATAAACATTTCCATCAATGATGCTCCAGCAATCATCTGCTGAATTATGTTTTTTTACCTCATCTAATGTGAGTGGCAAATTTGTTGATACTGGCTTTTGAGCTGGAGCTGGAGCAGAACCCCCGCCAGAACTTGCAGCATTGGCAGGCGCAATAGATATAAGTGAAACAATTATTACTGCAAGTAATTTCATGGGATAACTCTAACTTAATTACTTAAAATTAAATTACAAAATTTACTAATTTTGGCGCAACTACTATTACCTTCTTCACATCTTGACCTGATAGCGCACCTTTGATCTCAGCATTTTCTCGGGCTAGCTGTTCTAGCTCTTCTTTTGAAATAGAAGGTGAAACTTCAATACGATCCTTAATCTTGCCATTGATCTGCAAAATCACAATTACATTATCTGCACCTATTAAAGATTGATCAATTTTTGGCCAACCAGCATTTGCAATCGCAGGTTTATGGCCAAGTTTTTCCCACATATCCTCTGCTGTGTAAGGGGCAACTAGTGAGAGTGCTACGGCAATTGTTTGTGCTGCCTCGCGAACTGCAGCATCACTAGGCCCACAGCCTGAATCAATCGCTTTTCTGGTTGCATTAACTAACTCCATAATTCTGGCAATAACAACATTAAATCTAAATGATTCAACCGCTAACTCAATATCAGCTAGTGTTTTGTGGGTTACTTTTCGCAGCTCTAGATTGCCAGTTTTAAAATCAATATCAACCTTGCTAGTAACATCTTGACTAATTCGCCAAGCACGATTTAGGAACTTTAATGAACCAGCAGGTGATACATCTGCCCAATCCACATCATCCTCAGGTGGGCCGGCAAATACCAATGAAACTCTAATTGCATCAACACCATGCTTATCTAACTCATCAGATAACTTAACTAGATTGCCACGACTCTTACTCATGGCAGATCCATCCATTAATACCATTCCTTGATTTAGTAACCTGGTAAATGGTTCATTGAAGTTTAATAACCCAAGATCATTTAAAACCTTAGTAAAAAAGCGAGAGTATAAAAGGTGCAAGATGGCGTGGGTAACTCCGCCTACATACTGATCTACTGGCAGCCAGGTTTCAACTGATTTTTTATCAAAAGCTAACTCATGATTATTTACTGAGGTGTAACGCAGGAAGTACCAAGATGAATCGACAAAGGTATCCATTGTGTCTGCATCTCGCTTAGCTGCACCTTGGCACTTTGGACATTTAACATTAACCCAATCAGATGCCGCACCAAGTGGTGATGATCCTTTTGGTTTTAAATCTAATCCTTTTGCATCAGGTAACTCAACTGGCAATTGGCTTTCTGGAACTGGCACTAAACCACACTTATCGCAATGCACAATCGGAATTGGTGTTCCCCAAAAACGCTGACGAGAGATTAACCAATCTCTTAGACGATAATTCTTAGTTGCTTTACCTACTTTTTTGCTCTCTAGCTCTTTAATTATTTGCGTGATTGCAGCATCTTTACCTAAGCCAGTAATTGATCCAGAGTTAATTACTTTGCCATCACCTGAGGTTGCAACACCTGTGGTATTTGGATCTTCAAGACCAGTATCAATTACCACCCGCACTGGCAGCTTCATAGCTTTAGCAAAATCTAGATCTCGCTGATCATGTGCTGGCACAGCCATAATTGCGCCGGTTCCATAATCTGCCAATACATAATCTGATGCCCAAATTGGGATCTTCTCATTGTTAACCGGGTTAATTGCATAGCGATTCAAAAAAACACCGGTCTTTACTCGATCAGTAGCTAAGCGATCAATATCGCTGACAGCTTTAACACTTTCTAAATACTTTTTAAACTCAGCTTCAACTGGAGTTTGAGCAACTAGTTTGGCGGCAAGTTCAGAATCTGCTGCAACCACCATAAAGGTTGCGCCATATAAAGTATCTGGACGTGTGGTGTAAACAGTGATCTGTTGATCTAAGCCATCAACTTTAAAATCAACTTGCGCACCAGTTGATCTTCCAATCCAATTTCGCTGCATAAGTAAAACTTTTTCTGGCCAAGCTCCCTCTAGTTGATCCATGTCATCTAATAGGCGATCGGCATAATCGGTAATCTTTAAGTACCACTGGTTTAACTTCTTTTTAGTAACAGCGCTATCGCATCGTTCACATAATCCCGCTACAACCTGCTCATTTGCTAATACAGTTTGGCAATCTGGACACCAATTTACGGCTGAGTCTTTACGGTAAGCCAAACCTTTTTCAAACATCTTAAGAAATAACCATTGGTTCCACTTGTAATACTCAGGGTCACATGTGTGAAGCACTCGATCCCAATCAAAAGAACATGCATATCTGCGCATTGAAGCTTTTTGAACTGCAATATTTTCATAGGTCCAAGCTCTAGGATCAGCATCTCGTTTTATCGCCGCATTTTCTGCTGGTAAACCAAATGCATCCCAACCAATTGGATGCATGACATTAAAACCTTTTTGAATCCAATATCTAGCAATTACATCACCTAATGCATAAGCCTCGGCGTGACCCATATGTAGATCACCTGATGGATATGGAAACATATCTAATACATATTTTTTAGGACGATTATCATCGTCTCTACCAGATTTAAAAGGCTCTAACTTGTCCCAAATTGGCAGCCATTTATCCTGGACTGCTTTAAAGTCATACGCCTCATGCATCTTTAAGACCAACTAACCTTTGTTAATTCTTCACTTACCTGCCATAAATTCTTCGCTAATACCTGATCATAAGCAAGGGCTTTAGCGCGTGTTAGTTTTGGATTTCCACGCATCTGCATAAAACCATCTGGACCAATAAAGCTTGCCCCTAAAAGTCCTGGATATACGCATGCAGCCAATGTTGGTAGCGCTCCAGCAGATGCTGGTTGTGCTAATAATTTGTTGATTGCCATAGTGATTTTCTCTTCAGTTTTAGCACCTCGCATCTGGGATGCAACTGCTTGTAAGTTTGTATCGGAGTATCCAGGGTGAACTGCGATTGGAATAAAGGACCAATTATTAACAATTCTTAGCCGCTCAAGCTCAGAGACAAATAATAAATTTGCTAACTTACTTGCACCATAAACCTGCCATTTTTGATACTTACCTACCCCGAGCAACATATCTTTAATCGTATTTTGGTTATTATCGCCAAAACTGCCCATCTTGTGGGCAAAGCTTGAGACTACAACTAGCCGATCTTTTATTTGATTTTTAATAAGACCTGCAAATGCGAAATGACCTAAGTGGTTGGTGCCTAACTGTAATTCAAAGCCATCTTTAGTTTTAGTAAAAGGTGTTGCCATAACCCCAGCATTTAAAACTACAACATCAAATTGTTTATCAACTCTAGCTGCTGCTTTTCTAACTGAATCTAAATCAGTTAGATCCATTAGTAGGTAATCAACTAGCCCTGGTCCAATTTTCTTAATGGCATCGCGAGCCTTTTCCACACTACGAGCGGTGATATAAACATGGGCATTTCTGCGGGCCAACTCAGTTGCAGCTGCTAAGCCAATACCAGATGTTGCACCGGTAATTAAAAATCTTTTCCCAGTAAGGTCTGGAATGTCACTTGCACTCCAGTTTTTCGGAATTGTTAAAACCTTAGCCACAAATACTCCTTTTTTATTCTATTAAATTTAAGTGGAGCTGAGGGGAGTCGAACCCCTGACCCCTTGCATGCCATGCAAGTGCGCTACCAGCTGCGCTACAGCCCCGCTATTTCAAGCAAGAGCCAACCTTATCTAATTAACCGCATCATCTCCAATGACAGGCTCAGGTAATGAGCCAGCGTTGTGCTCTGCTAAATACCATCTAGTTCCGGTATGTAATTTGGTTAATTCTAAAACTGACCAACAAGCATTTGATAATCCACCAATAATTCCCCATTGTCCTACTGGTAAATTTAAAATTGAACCTAAAACACTTCGAACCGTACCACCATGAGTTACAAAAACAATTGTTCCAGAAAAATCTTTAATCTCTTTTTCAATTGCAGCAACAGCACGCTTTGCAACATCGGTCCGTCTTTCACCAATCTCACCAGCTGGTTCATCTCCACCTTCATACCAGCTAGAAAATAACTCGCTATGGGTAGATCTATTTTCTGTTGCAGTTTTTCCTTCCCAAAGACCACCATTTGTTTCCCGAATTCCTGGATTTATTTCGACTTTAATATTTGTGATCGCAGAAAGTGCTGCTGCGGTTTTCTGTGCTCTGATCAAATCACTTGAAACAATTCGATCTGGTTTAAGAGAGGCTAGTATCTTTGCTGCCTCTACTACCTGATACTCACCTACCTTATTTAATGGAATATCAGAGTGTCCTTGGAAGCGATTTTCTACATTCCAATCAGTTTGACCATGACGCCAAAGCACAATTCTTACATTTGGTAGCGAATCACCCATTACCGTTTACTCATCTCTATGCCTAGATCAATTTTTGGGCAATCATTCCAAAGTCGATCCAGCATGTAGTAGTTACGAAGTTCAGTACTTTGAATATGCACAACTAGATCTGTGTAATCTAAAAGTATCCAGGAACCACTTCCCTCTTTACGTATTGGCTTTTCACCAATCTCAGCTAGCTTTTTTTGCACCTCATCGGCGAGAGCTTGTAATTGGGGTTCATTACTACCAGTCACTAGTAAAAATACTTGATTTAAAACTAACTGTTCAGATAGATCAATTGCCACAATCTCACTACCTAATTTGTCAGAAAGCGCAGCTGCTGCAATTTTTGTTAACTCTAAGGTCTTGCTACCTACTGCCATATAGCCCAAACTCTCTGATGAATGTTACAACCTTGGCTGGCAATAAATTACTCACATTCTCTCGATTAGCAATTGATATTCGCACCTTAGTAGATGAGATATCTAATGCTTTAATATTAATCTCTTCATAATCTGATGATTGATTACCGGGCCGATTAACAACTAAAACTTTTACCAGTTTTAACAAATCAGTAGATTTATGCCAATTTGGAAGATTCTTAGCCGCATCAGTGCCAAGTACTAATGTGAAATTGGTATTTGGATACTTTTTTTTCAACTCTTCTACTGTGTCGATTGCATAACTATTTCCAGCTCGATTTACTTCAATCGGTAAGACCTCGACTTTGCCAGCTAATCCCATTGAGGTAACTGCTAGATCTGCCATTTGAAATCTCTGTTGAGCATTTGCAATTGGTTTATGTTCTTTTAACCATGGTGTACCGGTTGGAATTACAAGTACATTATCAAATCTACTTGATATCTCTTTTATTAGATGTAAGTGGCCAAGATGTATTGGATCGAAAGTGCCACCGAAGATGGCAAATTCCTTACTTTCAGTTTGAATAATTAATCTCTATCAATTCTAAGTGTTAAATATAAAAGTAATGCGAGTATGCCAAATGCTACAAAACCAAAACCAATTGGTGGTATTGGGAGCTCTCTTGCTGATTCTTCAAGTAGATTCATATCCTTAGTTTATCCCCTTCTCAAGTAAAGCTTTAAATCCAGCCTCATCCAAGATAGTAATCCCAAGCTCTTGTGCTTTATCTAACTTAGAACCAGCCGAATCTCCAGCGACTACAAAATCTGTTTTTACCGAAACTGAAGATGCTGCTTTGCCACCCCTTGAGGTAATTGCCTCACTGGCACCATCTCTAGTGAAATCATTTAATGATCCAGTTACCACAATAGTTAAGCCAACTAAAGTTTGTTTTAACTGCTCTTTAGGTGCATCTACGAGTGCTACCCCGGCCTTTTCCCATTTTTTAATTATCTGCTTATGCCACGGCACATCAAACCATTCAACTATGGCGTCTGCGATTACCTGACCAACACCATCAATACTTGCAAGCTCTTGTGAGCTTGCCTTTTGAATATTTTCAATTGAGCCAAATTTATTTGCTAGTGCTTGCGCGCTAGTTGGTCCAACATGTCTAATTGAAAGTGCAACTAATATCCGCCAGAGTGGCCTAGTTTTTGCTACTTCAAGTCCTGCTATAAATCGATCAGCAATCACACTTCTTGAGCCATCTTTCTTAACAAAGAAATCAGATTTACTTAGATCTTTTAAAGTTAACGAGAATAGATCTGCCTCATCTACTACTAATTTATCGGCTAGTAATGCTGCTGCTGCTTCATACCCAAGTACATCAATATCTAAAGCTGAACGAGATCCGATATAAAACAAACGCTCAACTACTTGTGCTGGACAGCTTTGAGAGTTCGGACATCTAATATCAACATCGCCCTCACTCATTGCTCGAAGCTTTGAACCACAATCAGGACACTTACTTGGCATTACAAATGCTCGCTCACTGCCATCACGCTTTTCAATAATTGGTGCAAGTACTTCTGGAATTACATCGCCAGCTTTTCTAATAAGTACTGTGTCCCCGATTAAAACACCTTTTCTTATAATCTCTTGGGCATTATGTAATGTGGCATTTGTGACTGTTGATCCGGCAACCTTTACTGGCTCCATAAATGCAAATGGTGTAACTCGACCAGTTCTGCCAACACTTACTCTGATATCTAATAACTTTGTACTTACCTCCTCCGGTGGATACTTAAAAGCAATCGCCCATTTTGGCGCTCGTGAGGTAAAGCCAAGATTATTTTGAACATCAATTTCATTTACTTTTATAACTACGCCATCAATTTCATGCTCAACACTGTGTCGATTTTTCTCATACTGATCGATAAATTTTGCTACCTCTTCTCGCGTATTTACAACCTGATATCTACTGCTAGTAGGCAAACCCCAACTTTTTAACAACTCATAAGCTGTTGATTGCTTATCAAATGAAACTCCATTTGCAGCACCAATGCCATGAACTACAACATCTAATGGCCGGCTAGCAGTTATCTTTGGATCTTTCTGACGAAGTGAACCAGCTGCTGCATTTCTTGGATTAGCAAACCTTGGCTTACCTGATTCGGCAAGTGAATCATTTAACTCATCAAATGCTTTAAGTGGAAAGAAGACCTCACCTCGAACCTCAAGTTGGCTTGGAATATTTTTACCAGTTAACTCAATTGGCACTGACTTTATAGTTTTAATATTTAAGGTCACATCCTCACCAGTTGTGCCATTTCCTCTGGTTAATGCTCTAGTTAAACGTCCATTTTCATATAGTAAGTTGATGGCAAGCCCATCTACTTTAACCTCGCATAGCCAAGTATTTTTTACTTCAGTTTTTCCAATTCGATCAAACCAGTTATCTAATTCAGATTTATCAAAGACATTATCTAAGCTCATCATTTTCTCGATGTGATCATGCTGGGAAAAACTAGTTGAAAATCCGCCGCCGACCTCTAAGGTAGGTGAGCTCTCTAACTTATATTGTGGATACTTTTGCTCAAGTGCAACCAATTTATTCCATAATTTATCAAATTCTGCATCGGTAATAGAGGCATCATCTAAAACATAATACTTAAACTGGTGATCCCTTATTTCTTCAGACAACTCTTGGATTTGATGCCTAATTTGCGCGCTCATACTAAATAGTTTCGCAGATTGTGGCAGAGCCAACTACTCGATCACCATCATAAATAACTAATGCTTGTCCAGTTGCTAAGCCAAAAACTGGCTCATCTAAATTAGCAATTAAGTTAGTACCATCAAATTTGTAACTTGTTGCAAGCGGAGCACCATGAGCTCTAACCTGGGCAAAGCCACGCAGATCCTGATTTATTTCAGGAGTTGGCCCACACCAAACAGGAGGTGTAGCAATAATTGTTGTAACCGCTAACTCTTCATGAGTGCCAACAACAACTGTATTGCTCTTTGGTTCAATTTTTAATACATATCTTGGCTCACCGCTTTTATCTGGCACAGT
>Ga0208484_1000079_pt1 | contig 23592 bp, 13 predicted proteins | sample LakMenEpi09Aug11_FD_150682 | JGI IMG/M metagenome (GOLD analysis project Ga0208484, IMG submission 150682) | Freshwater microbial communities from Lake Mendota, WI - 09AUG2011 deep hole epilimnion (SPAdes) | ecosystem: Environmental > Aquatic > Freshwater > Lentic | place: Lake Mendota, Madison... | reverse complement strand
ACCGCGTGGCGAGTTTCTCGGTCGGGACGATGGTGGGCGAGATGGCGTTCGTCGACGGGGCACGCCGCGCGGCGGACGTCGTGACCGAGGGGGAGGTGGAGACGGCCGCGCTGGCGATCAGCGACTTCGTCGGTCTCCAGCAGACCCACTCCGTCCTGCACACGAAGATCCTGCGGAACATCGCGGTGTCGCTGTCGATGAAGCTCCGCAAGGTCAACCAGGACGTGAGCGTGCTCGCTTCGGCACGGGATTGAGGGAGGATCCGGGGGTTCACCGTTCGATCATGCCCGTCCCCACCGCCCCGATGGCCCGAGGTCACTCGGCAGGAGATACGGTGCGGCCGCGCAGCCATTCAGCCGTCAGGTCGGGAAAATCGCTGAAGGCCCCGTCGACGCCGGCGGCGAACAGCGCTCCCTGGAGATCGTCGAACGACGCGGCCCAAGGAGGGAGACGGTCGCGGCGGAGCGTGTAGGGATGGACGACGAGCCCGGCGGCGTGGGCCCGTGCGACGAGGTCGGTCGGGTCGCCGGAGGCGTCGAGGATGCGGTCGAGCGACGGGCCGATGCCGTCGGCGACCGTCGCGATCCGCGCGAGCCCCTCCGGGGTGACAAGCGCATCCTGATCGCTGCCGCCGATGAGCTGCACGAGCCGTCCCTGCCAGCCGAGCTCGCGGCGGATCCTGATCACCTCCTCGGGATCGAAGCACTGGATGAAGCAGGGATCGCCTTTCGTGGCGTAACCGTGACGCCTGAGGATGTCGACGACGGCCTTCGAGACGTCGTGGCCCTCTCCCCGGTGCCAGGCCGGGGCCTTGACTTCAGGGTAAACGGCGACGGTGCGGCCGGTGCTCCTGTTCAAGCCGGCGACGAACGCGAGCTCCTCTTCGAGGGTCACGATCGCGAACCGGGAATGACCGTGGGGGAAGCGATCGGGAAAGACCTGCCGCCCCGTTGCCGGATCGATCCGCTCGGAGAGGGAGAGGGTGCGCAGTTCGGCCAGCGTGAAGTCGGTGCAGTGGTGCTTGCCGTCGGCGCGGGCTCGGCCGGTGAATCTCGCCGCCACGTCGGTCGTGGCATCGAGCGAGGTGTCATGAAGGACGATCGGCACGCCGTCGCGGCTCATGACGACATCCTGCTCGAGGGCGTCGGCCCCCTGGGCATGGGCGAGTGCCTTGGCGGGAAGGGAGTGTTCGGGGAGATAGCCACTCGCTCCGCGGTGGGCGATGACGATCGGCCTGGCGACGGGCATGGGGGGAGGCTCCGCGGCGGCGGGAAGGACGTGGAGAAGAATCGACGCGATCGCGGCCAGGCCGCGGGGCCTGCGAAGGATCGGGTCGGCGTTGGGGGACACGGGCATGTTCCGGCGAGGGGGATGATCGGGGGAAGGCCCCGTTCCTTTCCGGGATGCGTGTTAGAATATGCCTGTGGCCGGCGGGAGCGGGTCCACCCTCAGGTCGCTCTCCACCGCTTCCGCCGATTCGCGGCTCCCTCCATGCCACTCCCCGCGCCGTTTTCATTTTTCTGGTCGCAACTCCGCCGGCTCGTCGTCACCCCGTACGACCCCGAGCCCGGCTTCGACGGCTTTCTCGCCCGTGCCCAGACGCAGTCGAACGACCGCGCCAGCGTCACCGTCGCCGTTCTCTCCGGCCCCGAGGCGCAGCGACTCTTCGGCGTGCCGGTCAATCGCCGCGGCATCCAGCCCGTCTTCGTCCGCGTCGAGAACCTTTCCGCCGACGGCCTCCGCCTCCAGGTCGTGAGCCTCGATCCCTCCTACTTCACCCCGCTCGAGGCGGCGGCGCTGTGCCACTTCTCGATCGTCAAACGGCTCTCGACGTTCGGAATCGTCGGTTGGCTGTTCGTGCCGATGGTCCTGTTCCTCGTCCCTTTGAAGCTTCTCACAGCCTGGCTCAACAACAGCCGGATGGACGACTTCTTCCGGGCACGCGGTTTCCGTCTCACGCCGATCGAGCCCGGCGCCCGCGCGGAGGGCTTTGTGTTCACGACCCTCGACGCCGGTACCAAGGCGGTCCATGTCCGCCTGGCGCCCCTCGCCGGGATCCGTGAATCCCTCGCCGTCGATCTCACCGCCGTCGACGGCGACCGAACGTCCCGCACGCTCCTCCGCCCCGGCACCAACGTCGTCGACTTCCACTTCACCGTCCCCGTGCCGGGGATCGCTGCCGACTACCTCCACGTCGACTTCGACGCGCTCGTGTCTCCGGCGAGCGTCGTCCCCTGTACACCCGCCGAACTCGTCGCCCGGCTCGAGGCGCTCCCGGCGGCGACCACCAACGCCGCCGGCACGAACACGGGCGATCCGGTGAACCTCGTCGTCATCGGCACCTTCGATACCCTTCTGGCCGCCTTTGCCGCACGTTGGGACGACAGCGAGACGATCTCGCTTGCCACCTGCTGGAAGACGGTGAAAGCCTTTCTCCTCGGGGTCAACTACCGCTACTCGCCGGTGTCGTCGCTCCACCTCTTCGGCCGCAGCCAGGATGTCGCCCTGCAGCGGGCCCGGCACACGATCAACGAGCGGCTCCACCTGCGGCTCTGGCTGACCAACCTCGCCTTCGATGGCCGCCCGGTGTGGGTCGGTCAGGTGAGCCGCGACATCGGCGTGCGATTGACGACGAAGGCCTGGAACCTCACCACCCACCGTATCGATCCCGACGTCGACGAGGCCCGCGACTACTGCCTCGAGGATCTCGCCCAGGCACAGCGCGTCGAGGCGGCCGGGTATGTCGGCGGCGTCGGTGCCTCGACGCATGATTCCCCGAAGCACAACCTCACCGGCGATCCGTATCACACCGACGGCCGCCGCGTCGTCATTCTCCTCTCCCCGACGCGGCTCCCCACCCCAGAGTGACGGCGCTCAGTTCCACAGCCAGGCTGCGAGGAGGGGTCGCCCGTGCTCCGGGAGCCGGTCTCGCCGGCAAGCGAAGCCATGAGCCGTAAGCGCAGGCGGCGCGGAGAGAGCGGAGGCCCGGAGGGCCGCAGCGAACGCCCGGCGACGGAGCACGGGCGACCCCGACCTGCCAGCGATCGTCTGTCCCGCCCCGCCATTGCTCAGGCCGCCGGCGCGCCGGGGAGGACATCGAGCCAGTCGGTGAGATGCTTGCGGGCGAGTTCCTCCGCCCTGGGGGCGTCACCGGAGCGGATCGTCTCGAACAGCGCCGTGTGGGCGGCGACGGTCGTGTCGCGGAGCTGGTGGCACAGCGCGTCGACGCGCGACTGCATCTGTGCCAGCCACAGGTCGACCTGATGTTCGACCACGTTCCAGCAGAGGAGAAGCCGACGGCTCCCGGAGGCGCGGACCACGCCTGAATGAAACGCCGTGTCGAGTCGGGCCAGTTCCGTCGGCGTCCGAGCCGTGCGCATGGCGTCGAGGTTGCGCTCGAGGTCGACGAAGGCCAGCGCGTCGGCACGGTGCGCTGCGAGGCTCGCGGCCCGGGGCTCGAGCGCGATCCGCACCCCGAGGATGTCGACGAGGTCGTCCGACGTGAGGCTCGGCACGCGTGACCGGCCACGCTCGTCGAACTCCACCATCCCGCGGGTCTCCAATTCGATCAGCGCCTCGCGCACCGGGGCTCGACTCACCCCCAGCCGCTTGGCGAGCATCGGTTCGGAGAGAACGGCGCCGGCCGGGAAGTCACCGGCGACGATCGCCTGCGACAATTGGGCGCTGATGTCATGGGCCAGACTGACACGGCGGAGCGGTTTGAGCGGCATGGGAGCCTGGCGACTCGGGGGACAACAGAGCTTGCAATGACCGTTCCGGCAGTGGTACTGTCGACAGTCGACACGTCGGGGGTTAGTATAGCACGAAGGGTGGAATGTCCCACGGGATCGGCATCCCCTCTCGCGTTTGGGGCCGGAGCACGTTCATGGTAACCGATACGCGTCCGCGTCGAGTGTCCGTGCCGTTGGGTCGCCTCATCGTGGCGGCCGTGTGGCTCGTGTCGCTGTCGACTGGCCGGGCCGCCGATCCGACCGCCGCACTCGACCATTTCGAGGCGAAGGTCAGGCCGCTGCTCGTCGCCCGGTGCTTCCAGTGCCATGCCGGCGAGAAGACCAGCGGCGGCCTGGCGCTCGATTCCCGCGAGGGCTGGCAGAAGGGGGGGGATTCGGGCCCGGCCATCCTTCCCGGTGAACCGCAAGGATCGCTCCTTCTCAAGGCGATCCGGGGTGTCGAGGGGGTGTCGCTCATGCCCCCCGAGGTGGATCACAACGGGGAACCGTTGCCACGACTCTCCGCCGACGAGATCGACGCGCTGGTGGAGTGGATCCGTTCGGGTGCACCCGACCCGCGCACGGTCGGCGCGAAGATCGGCGGAATGAGTCGGGAGGAGGCGAAGTCTTGGTGGGCATTCCAGCCCCTCGCATCCGTGCCGGTGCCCGCTGTCGCCGCTGGCCCTGCCATTCACAACGACATCGACCGCTTTCTCCAGGCGGCCCTCGAAGCCGCGGCCATCGTGCCGGCCGCCCCCACCGACAGGCGCACGCTCCTCCGCCGCGCCACCTACGACCTCACCGGCCTGCCACCTTCGGCGGAGGAAGTCGACGCGTTCCTCGCCGATCCGGCCCCCGATCGCGAAGCCTTCCGAGCGGTCGTCGATCGGTTGTTGGAGAGCCCGCAGTACGGCGTTCAATGGGGACGGCACTGGCTCGACGTCGTCCGCTACGCCGACACTGCAGGCGAAAACACCGACCGTCCGCTCCCGCACGCCTGGCGCTACCGTAACTGGGTCTACGACGCGCTCGCCCGCGATCTCCCTTGGCGTGACTTCGTCCGCCTCCAGATCGCCGGCGACGTCTTCCGTGCGGCGGCTGACGACGACGCAAGACGCGAGGGCCTGATCGCCACCGGCTACCTGGCGATCGCCCGTCGCTTCGGCCACGACATCGACAAGGACGTGCATCTGATGCACGAGGACCTGATCGACAACCTCGGCAAGAACATGCTCGGGCTCACCACCGGGTGCGCCCGCTGCCACGACCACAAATACGATCCGGTGTCGGCGGAGGATTACTACGCCCTCTACGGGATCCTCGACGGCACGAAGTTCCCCTTCCCGGGATGCGAGGCGAAGGGGCAGCCTCGCGACATGGTGCCGCTCCTTTCGCAGGCCGAGATCGACGTGGCGATGGCCCCCTGGAAGGCGGCGGTCGCCGCGCGGGACGCGGCCATCGCGGCCCGAAACGCGGCGGGCCGCAGGCCGCAACTCAAGGCCTGGCTCGCCGAGCGGGCGCATCCTGTCCAGGCCGCGGCTGTCGGCGAAGCCTCCTCGGTGGCGATCGCCGCCGAGGGGGGAGCGGCGCACAGCCTCGAACTCAAGCAGGGGGAGACGCTGCAACTCACCGTCAGCCCCAACGGCAATCATGGCGCCGACACGACGCTCGTCGATCTCCGCGTCGAGTGCGCGTCGGCGGCCGATGCGGCGCTCGTCGGCAGGCGGTGGACCACCGCGGCACTCGCCGCCGGCGCGCTGCCGGCCAATCCGCTCGTCGACGATTCGGGGGCGGCGTGGTGTTTTCTCGAGCCGGGGGCGGCGGAGGGACCGGCGTTTCTCGCGCAGCGAAAGGAGGGGGTCGAAGGGAAGCCCGAGATCGTCTCGTGGGTGCGGGGTGAGCTGCCGAGTGCCTTCGCGAACACCTCCCCGAATCCGGTCAAGGCGTGGACCGACCTTCCCGGCCACACGTTCTTCGTTCATCCCGCGCAGGATCGTCCCGTGGCGGTCGCCTGGGTCTGTCCGGCCGACGGTCGTTACCTCGTCAGTGGTGCGGTGGCCGACGGCCATCCGGCCGCGCTCGACGGCGTGTCGTTCACGCTCGCGCGGATCGGCGGGAGCGACGCCGGTGAGGCGCTCGTCGCCTTGGGGAAGCTCGAAGCCGAGCCGCTTCCCGAAGTGCCACCGCAGCCGGCCATCCCGGTGGCCTACGCCGTCGTCGAAGGGCAGCCCCACGACGTCCCGCTCCAGCAGCGGGGGGATCCGGAGAAGCCGGGCGCCGCGGTGCCCAGGCGCTGGCTCGACATCCTCGGCGGCGAGCCGGTGGCTGCCGACGGCGGGAGTGGCCGACGGCAGCTTGCCGATTGGATCGCCGCTAGTCCTCTCTCCACGCGCGTGATCGTCAACCGTGTCTGGCAGTGGCATTTCGGCTCGGGCCTCGTGCGGACGCCGAACGACTTCGGCTCGCGCGGCGAAGCGCCCACCCACCCCGAGCTCCTCGAATGGCTCGCCGGACGGTTCACAGCCGACGGCGGCAGCCTCAAGAGCCTTCACCGGATCGTCATGGATTCGGCCGCCTATCAGCGAGGGGGCATCCTTCCGGGGGGCGATGACGCCGCGAGACGCGACCCTGACAACAAGCTCCTCGGCCGTTTCACCCCCCGCCGGCTCACCGCCGAGGAGATCCGCGACAGCCTGCTTGCCGCCGCAGGCACGCTCGACCCGACGCCCGCCGAGGGGCATCCCTTCCCCCCCGAGAACACCTGGGGATTCTCGCAGCATGCCCCGTTCGTGGCCGTCTACGACCACCAGCGGCGCAGCGGCTATTTGATGGTCCAGCGGCAGCGTCGTCATCCGTTCCTGGCGCTCTTCGATGGCGCCGATCCCAACGCCAGCACGCCCCAGCGCCAGACGACGACGATGCCGACGCAAGCGCTCTACTTTCTCAACGATCCCTTCTTCCACACCCAGGCTGCGAAGGTGGTGGAGCGTGTCGGCCCCGATGGCGACGACACCGCCCGGATCACCAGGCTCCACCGGCTCCTCTTCCAGCGTGACCCCGTCCCTGCCGACATCGACCGGGCCGGCCGGCTCCTGGCGGTCTATCCGGGCGAGCCTGCGGAGCGGTGGGGGGCGCTCGCCCGTGTCCTCATGGCAAGCAACGAGTTTCTCTATCTCGACTGAATCCCGACTCATTCCCCGCGTCCCACTGCCCGACGAGGCGCTCCTGTGAACCGTCGCCATCTCCTCCGCTCCGCCGTCGCCGGCTCGCTCGTGTTCGACGGGATCGTCGCCGACCTCCTCCGGGCCGACGGCGGCGCCGCGGGGCCGGACCCACTCGCGCCGAGGCTCCCTCCCGCGGTGGCGAAGGCGAAGCAGGTGATCTTCCTGTTCATGACCGGTGGCGTGTCCCACGTCGACACCTTCGATCCCAAGCCGGCGCTCATCCGCGACCATGGCAAGGAGATCAAGGCCGACCATCCCGAGATCAAGGATCGCCCTGGCTACGAGCGGATCTTCCTCAAGCGTCCGCAGTGGGAGTTCGCACCCCACGGCCAGAGCGGCACCGAGGTCAGCACGCTGTTTCCCCACGTGGCGGGGCACGTCGATGACATCGCGATGATCCGCTCGATGCACACCTCCCACTCCAACCACTACAACGCCACCCTCGGGATGCATACCGGGTCGTTCGCCTTCTCCCGGCCGAGCATCGGTTCGTGGGTCAGCTACGGACTCGGCACGTTCAACCGCAACCTGCCGTCGTTCGTCGTCATCGCCCCGCAACAGACCTACGCCGGCACGCAGGTCTACGCGAGCGACTTCCTCCCTGGCGCCCATCAGGGAACGCTCGTCGTCCCGGGCGCCGAACCGGTCGCCAACGTGTCGCGCCGCGTGCCCGAGGAACGTCAGTCGCTCGAATTGGAGGCGCTTCGCGCCGCGAACCAGGCGCATCTCGCCGCCCGCCCCGGCGCCGCCGAACTGGAGACCCGGCTCCGCTCCTTCGAGACCGCCTTCGGGATGCAGATGGCGGTGCCCGACGCCTTCGACTTCTCCACCGAGACCGCCGGCACGCTCGCCTCCTACGGCCTCCAGCCGGGGCAGACGACCGGTTTCGGCTGGCAGTGCCTCGCCGCCCGCCGGCTCGTCGAGCGGGGCGTGCGTTTCGTGGAGCTGATCGATACAGGATCGAGCAACAACTGGGATGCCCACGGCGACATGATGTCGCACGTCGGCCTCGCCAAGAACGTCGATCAGCCGATCGCCGCGCTCTTGGGTGATCTCAAGGCGCGGGGAATGCTCGACGAGACACTCGTCGTCTGGACGACCGAGTTCGGGCGGACGCCGTTCAACAACACGGCCGACGCGCCCGGCCGCGAGCACCACCCCTGGGCGTTCACGTCATGGCTGGCCGGCGGTGGCGCCAAGGGGGGCATCGTCCACGGTGCCACCGACGAGCACGGGTTGCGTTCGGTCGTGAAGCCGGTTCACACCCACGATTTCCACGCCACGATCCTCCATCTCATGGGCTTCGATCACGAGCGGCTCACCTACCGCCACGCCGGTCGCGATTACCGTCTCACCGATGTCCACGGGACCGTCGTCCACGACGTCGTCGCCTGAGCGGATCGCGCCCTCTTCGCCACACACCCCGAGGACGTTCCGATGAATTGCCGCACGTGTCGCTCGCTGTTGCTCGCCCTCCTCGCCGTGGCGGTGGGAGCGGTCGCCTCGTGGGCCGGAGAGGGGGGCTTCGATACCGACGTCCGCCCGTTCGTGACCAGGTACTGCATCGAATGTCACTCGACCGCCGACAAAGCCGGGGAGGTCGATCTGGAGCGGTTCGTTGAGGCCGGCGACCTGGCGGCCGATCCCGCCCCCTGGCAACTCGTCGCCGATCAACTCCGCTCCGGGGCGATGCCCCCACCGGGCGCCCTGCAACCGGGCGACGAGGAGCGCGCGGCCGTGCGCGGGGCGCTGCGCCGCGAACTGCTCGCGGTGGCGTCCCGGACCGCGGGCGATCCGGGCCCGGTGGTCCTCAGGCGGCTTTCGAACGCCGAATACACGGCGAGCATCCGCGACCTCACCGGCGTGATGACGCTCGACCCCGGGAAGGAGTTTCCCGTCGACGGCGCCGCCGGGGAGGGCTTCACGAACGTCGGCCAGGCGCTCGTCATGTCGCCGGAAATGGTGGGGAAATACCTCGATGCCGCGAAGGACGTGGCCGCGCATGCCGTCCTCACCCCCGCGGGCATCCGCTTCAGCCCCTCGACGACGAAACGCGACTGGACGGAGGAGGCCCTCGCCGGGATCCGAGACATCTACGCCCGCAACACCGTGAATACCGGGGCGACGAGCGTCAATCTCCAGGGGATCGCCTTCGATACCAACGCCGGTGGACGGCCGCCGCTGCTGACATGCCTGTCTGCGTCGCTCGCCGAACGGGACGGCTTGCTCTCGGGCTCGATCACGGCCGAGGAGGCTGCCGCCAAGCATGGCGTGAGCCCGAAGTACCTCGCGGCGCTCGTCGCGGCGCTCACCGACACCGTCCCCTGCCTGCCGCTCGAGGCCGTCCGGGCCGCATGGCGGACTGCCGATCCGGCTGACGCCGAGCGCCTCGCCGTGATGATCGAACCGTGGCAGACGGCGCTTTGGACCTTCAACACGATCGGTCATATCGGCAAGCGCGACGGGCCGAAGGCCTGGCAGACGCCCGTCACGCCGTTGGCCGAGCGGCACGAGATCCGCGTCAAGCTGCCGAAGGGGGGTGGGGAGGGTTCCATCCCGGTGTGGTTTGCCGTCAGCGACGCCGGAGACGGCGACGCCGGAGACGTGGCGTTGTTCGAGGCGCCACGGATCGTGTCCCCCGGCAAACCCGATCTGCTCCTCGCCGATCTCCGCGGCCTCGTTGCCGGTCTCGCCGCGCGGCGGACGCTGTTCGTCGACGCCACCACCGAGGTTCTCGGCATCGTCGCCGGATTGGAATCCGCCACGGCCGCAGGGGCGATCGACGATGCGACCCTCGACGGGATCGCGGCCCGGCAGGGGATCGACCGGGCAATCCTCTCGTCGTGGCTGTCGTACCTCGGGATCGGGCAGGGGGGAGTGAGGCTCGAGGGGCGGATCGGGGGGCGGATGGAATCGCATGCCGACTACCCCTTCGTGAAGGGATGGACCGCCGCCGACGCCCTCTCGGTGATCGCCAATCCCTCCGCCGAAACGGTGAAGGTGCCAGGGACGATGAAGCCGCGCAGCCTCGCCGTCCATCCCTCGCCGACACTCCGTGCCATCCTCGCCTGGAAGAGCCCGGTGGCGGCCACGGTGGCGATCGACGCCTCCGTGCAGCATGCCCACACCGCCTGTGGCAACGGCGTCACCTGGGTGGTGGAGGTGCGGCGCGGCGGCGCGGTCGTGCGCCTCGCCGCGGGAAAGAGCCAGGGGGACAGCGTGATCGCCGTCGGCCCGTTTCCCGACATCGTCGTCAAGCCGGGGGACGTCGTCCTCCTCTCGATCGGACCCGGTGGTCGCGACCATTCCTGCGACCTCACCGCCGTCGATCTCACGATCCGCGAGTCGGGGGGGGAGTCGCGACGCTGGAATCTGACCAGCGACGTCGTCGACGACATCCTCGCCGGCAACCCGCACGCCGATGCCCTCGGCCATCCCGACGTGTGGCACTTCGTCAGCGAGCCCGATGCCGACGAGACGGCGCTTGCCGTGATTCCCCGTGGTTCGCTCCTCGACCGCTGGCGTTCGGAAGGCGACACGGTCATCCGTCACGAACTCGCAGAAGGGGTGGAGAAACTGCTCCGCGACGGCCCCGGCGCGCTGCCTGCCGATGCCCCTGATCGGATCCTCCACGGTCATCTCACGAGCCTCACCGGCCCCCTCCTGTCGGCGGCGCGAGCCGACCTCGGCACTCCGACCGACGTCACCGACGCGTTGCTCGCCGCAGTCGCGCCGATCAGTCCCGATCCCGCGCTGTTCGGCGGGAGTGGCCGAGGCGCGGCGATCGATCGCACGGCGCTGGCCCTGACCGCTCCGGTCGTGGCGCGGGTCGACCTGCCGGCGGAGCTCGTCGCCGGGGCGGAGTTGGTCACGACAGCCACGGTCGCCGAGGGCCGAGGGGCCGGGTCGATCCAGGCCCGGGTCCTCCTCGAGGCTCCGGGGCAACTCGCCGTGGCTCCGGGCGCCGCCGCGGCGCCGCGCGGGGGATTGTGGTCGGACGGCTCCGGGCCGCCGGCATCGTCGAATCCGATCATCGTCCGGGATGCGGCCCGGCGCGCGGCGCTCGAGGGGCAGTTTGCACGCTTCCGGGAGACGTTCCCGGCGGCGCTGTGCTACACGAAGATCGTGCCGGTCGACGAGGTGGTGACGCTCACGCTTTATCACCGCGAGGACGACGAACTCAAACGTCTCGTCCTCTCAGGGCAGGACTCGGCCAGGCTCGATGCCCTGTGGCACGAACTCCACTTCGTCTCCGGCGATGCCCTCCAACTCGTCGATGCCTATGAGCAACTCTGGCAGTACGCCACGCAGGATGCCGACCCGAGCGCCTTCGAGGGGCTCCGTCAGCCGATCCTCGACCGTGCCGCGGCCTATTCTGCAGAACTCGTGGCCACCGAGCCGATCCATGTCGACGCGGTGCTCGGGATCGCCGGACGGGCCTGGAGGCGGCCGCTCTCGGCAGCCGAGGTCGAGTCGATCCGCAGCCTGTACGCGAAGCTCCGGGCCGAGGAGATCGACCACGAAGCCGCGATCCGCGCCATCCTCGCCAGGGTCCTCGTGGCACCGGCGTTTCTCTACCACCTCGAGACCGCTCCGCCCGGCGACTCCTCGAGGCCGGTGAGCGATCACGAACTGGCCGCGAGGCTCGCGGCGTTCCTTTGGTCGAGCATCCCCGATGCGGAGCTTGCCGGCCTGGCCGATGCGGGCACGCTCCACGAACCGGAGATCCTTGCCGGGCAGGTGACACGGATGCTCCGTGATCCGAAGGTCGATCGGCTGGCCCTGGGATTCGGCTGCCAGTGGCTCCACATCGCCGACTTCGACACGCTCGACGAGAAGAGCGACGGCCATTTCCCGGAGTTTGCCGGGCTGCGGCAGGCGATGCACGGTGAGGCGGTACGGTTCTTCGCCGACTTTTTCCGCGAGAATCGTCCGGTGACGCATCTCCTCGACGCCGATCACACGTTCGCCGATCCGCTGCTGGCGGCTTTTTACGGCGCCGGTCCGGCTCCGGCCGAGGGCGTTCCGCCGGGTGAATGGCAGCGGATCGACGGGATGAAGGCCCGGGGACGGGGCGGGATCCTCGGCCTTGCGGCCGTGCTCGCCAAGCAGAGCGGCGCCTCGCGCACCAGCCCCATCCTCCGTGGGGCGTGGCTCTCCGAGACGGTTCTCGGCCGCAAACTCCCCAAGCCTCCCAAGGGGATCCCGATCCTCCCGGAAGTGCCGCCCGACGGCCTCACCGAACGGAAGCTCACCGAACTCCACTCGACCCAGCCTGCCTGTGCCGGGTGCCACCGGACGATCGATCCCTATGGCTTCGCCCTCGAGGGCTTCGACGCCATCGGCAGGGCCCGCACGAAGGACACCGCCGGGCTCGTCGTCGACTCCAAGGCCATGCTCCCCGCACGCGGGGCCGACGATCCGCCGTTCCAGGTCGAAGGGCTCGCCGGGCTCCGCGATCATCTGGTCGTTCATCACCGCGACGAGTTCGTCAGGCAGTTCGCGAAGAAACTCCTCGGCTACGCCCTCGGCCGTAGTGTCCAACTCTCCGACGAGCCGCTGCTGGAGTCCCTCGAGGAAGCCGCCGGCGACGGCGTCGCCTCGATGGTCCGGGTGATCGTGGCGAGCCCGCAGTTTCGGGAGATCCGGGGTCGGGATATGCTCGTTTCCGGGGTTTCGCCGTAGCGGTCGCGATCCGTCGAACGTCTTCTGGTCCGCCTGCCGATCTTTCCTTCAAGCCTCCTCACCGGTACGAAACGAGGTCCACGATGCAACCGCTCCCCACCCGCCGCGATTGGCTGGCCCGCCGCACGTTCCTCCGTGGCCTCGGAGTGTCGATGGCGCTGCCGTGGATGGAGTCGCGGAACGTCTGGGCAGGGGATGTCGCACCGGCAGCGGAGGCCGGTGCCGCGACCGCCCCGACGCGTCTTGCCGTCCTTTTCTCCGGCAACGGTTTCCACGCCAAGGAGTGGTGGGCGAAGGGGGAAGGGGAGTCGATGGAGCTCGGGGCCGTGCTCGCGCCGCTCGAGCGTTTCCGCACCCGACTCAACTTCATCAAGGGGCTCTACAACGCCGAGGCGCTCAAGGGGAACATCCACTCCTCGCAGACCGGCAACATCCTCTCCGGGGCACCGCTCGCCAGTGGCGGTGAGATCCGCTCGGGCACGAGCGTCGACCAGTTCGTGGCCCAGCGCCACGGACGCTCGACGAAGGTGCCGAGCCTCGTCCTCGGCTGTGAGAAGAGCAACCCGAGTGTCCACAAGAACTACTCGATGCTCTACAGCTCCCACATCTCGTGGAGCTCGCCGACCTCGCCGACACCGCTGGAGATCTATCCCGCCCTCGCCTTCGACCGCCTCTTCAAGGACGAGACCACGCGCGAGGATGTCAGCGTCCTCGATGCGGTCCGGGAGGATGCCGAGGACTTCCGCCGATCGGTCAGCCGGGGTGATCAGCGGAAGCTCGACGAATACCTCGACAGCGTCCGCGACGTGGAGCGGCGGATCGAGTCGGCGGGGAAGCGCGGCGAACTCCAGGGCTGGAAGCCGGCGCTTTCCGGTCCCGACATGCCGCGGCCGGCCGATGGCGTGCCCCAGGACATCGCCGATCACATGCGGCTGATGAGCGACATCCTCGTGCTCGCCTTCATGACCGACGCGACGCGCGTCTGCACGCTCAAGCTCAACAACGACCACTCGTCGCTGCGGTTCCCGAACCTCGGCGTCGACTACATGATCCATCACCTCCTCTCCCACTCCGACACCCCCGACTGGCTGAAGGTCAACCAGTTCTTCATCGAGCAGCTCGCCCACATTTGCCACCGGCTCGACAGCGTGCAGGAAGGGGAACGGACGGCGCTCGACAACACCGCGATCCTCTACTGCTCGAGCATGATGAGTGGCCACCACGACGCCTCGCAACTCCCGGTGGTGCTCGTCGGCGGCGGTGGAGGGAAGATCGCCGGCGGCCGGGTGCTCGACTATTCCGGTCAGGAACAGCGGCAGATGTGCCGGCTCTACATGTCGCTCCTCGACGTCTGCGGGACGCCGGTCGACTCGTTCGGCGACGCCACGGCGAAGCTCGCGGAAATCTGACCGACTCGCGATTGGATCGCGAGACGAGCGGGGCGGGGCTCTCTTCCTTTCCGAAGGAGAATCCGGCTCGGGCGACTCCGAGCCATCCCCGCTTCGTTTCGGAGGGACCAGGGCCGTTTCGAGATTACGGCAGGTGTAGACTTCCTCCGGGCACGGGAGCGACCGAGGAGGGGTCTGATGCGACGATTGAATCCCGGAGTGCGAGGACTCGGGCGGCTTTGCGGGGCATGTTTCCTCGTGCTCTTCGCCTCAGCCGCTGCCCCGGCCCAGCCGGCCGATCGCGAATCACGTCCAAAAGCCCTGCCGGCCGGGGTGACCGACATCATCTCCGTGGCGGGTGGCGGTGAGATTCGGGGAGCGGTTGTGAAGCGGTTTCCCGACGGCTCGCTCGATGTGGCGGTACAGCGCGACTGGCTCGACGCCCATGCTCCCGAAGTGTCCGACGTGCTCGGCGCCGAAGAGCGCCGTCAGACGAAGGCGGTCATGGAGGCGCTTTCCAAACGGCTCGATGCGACGATCGCCGCCCTGCCGGAGAGCCGCACTCGGACCCTCGGGCTCCTGCGCCGCGAGGCGGATCGGGTCGACGGTTGGCTCGCCGCTGCCGAGGAGGCCCGTGATCGCGACGAGGCCCAGCGGAGCGCCGCGGCGGAAGGAGTGGATCGACCGGCCCGCCCGCCGGCGGCGAGGCGTGGCGATTCGCAATTCACGCTTCTGCGGATCGCGAAGAAGCGGGTGACGAAGGTCAAGCCGAGCGGACAGGACTCCCAGCGCATCGCGCGGTGGGCCTGGAGCGAGCGGTTGGAGAATGTCGAGGGGCGCACGGCCGCCGATCTCACGAAGGAATTGAAGGGACGGGGGATCGATCCACTTTCCCCGCCCCCCGGTCTCGGCGAGCGGTTGCCGCCGCTGCCGCAGGACGACCGGGAGTGGGCGGCTCGGATGGCGCTCGTGGAGGACGCCCTCGGAGATCCGGTCGCCTTCCAGGGATTCGGTGACGCCGTCGTGAAGGCCGGCGAAGCGGAGGGGGGGCTCGCGGGGATCCTCCCCCAACTCGGGCAACTCCTCGGCGGTGGCAAAGGGGCGTTCGGCGGCCTGGGCCTCGACGAGATCCTCGACGGGCTGAAGCGTGGCGGGCTACCGGCGATGCCCCCCGGGACTCCCGGCGCTCCTGATCCCGCAGGCGTACCGGCTGAGAAATGGCTCGTGTCGGCACGGGCCCAGGCGGCCGAGGCGGGGCACTACCGGGCGACGCGCGTCAACGTCGACGCGGGCAATGGTCGGGCGGAGGTGGAATCGGTGTTCGAGGCCCGCATGCCAGACGGCGTCTGGGAGACGATCTGGCGCGACGTCCGTGCCGCCGATGCGAACACGGCCAACGAGGCGGCGGTGGAGCGGATCACGGCCGACGAGCGGATCGGCGGACTGCTCCAGACGATCCGGGGGATCGGCATCATCGACGAGGCTGCGATCATGCAGGCGATCCGCGTCGGCGCCGCCACGATGACCGCCCAAGGAGCCGTCGACGCTGCCTTCAACGACTTCCGCAGTCGCCACATCCAGCGACTCGACGGCCCTCCGCTGCGGTGGGATGGGCGGTAGGCCCGTCGCCGCGACAGGGGTTGACCGACACTCGAGGTGACAGGCAGGGGCATGATCGATTCCACGTCATGGCCCGCTGCGGAATCGCCCCCCCCTTGGCACGCGCTGCCGAGCGACGATGTCGTCGAACGCCTGGCGACCGACGTGCGGCGCGGACTGTCCGCGGCAGAGGCGGCCCGTCGCCTCGTGAGGGACGGCCCCAACGCCCTCGAGGAGGCGCCTGCCGTGCCGTGGTGGCGGGCATTCCTCGCCCAGTTCCGCGACCTGTTGATCTGGATCCTGATCGCGGCCGCGGTCATCGCCGGGGCCGTCGGCGATTGGGCCGACACCGCCGCCATCGCGGCGATCGTGTTGGTGAACGCCGTCATCGGCTTCCTGCAGGAGGACCGCGCCCGGCGGGCGCTCGCGGCGCTGCGGGGGATGTCGGCGCCTGTTGCACGCGTGGTTCGCGACGGCGTGATGCGATCGATCCCCACCGGCGACGTGGTGGTCGGAGACCGGATCGAAGTGGAGGCCGGGGATCGTGTGCCGGCCGATGCCATCCTCGTGGAGGCATTTTCTCTCTCGGCGCAGGAGTCGTCGCTCACCGGTGAGAGCGAGTCGAGCGTGAAGCGTGTCGGACAGGTGCAGTCGGCGGAGGCGCCCCTCGGCGACCGCGCGTCGATCGTCCACGCCGGCACGGTGATCGCTGCCGGGAGCGGCGCGGCGATCGTCGTCGCCACCGGGATGGCCACCCAGTTCGGTCGGATCGCCGGGCTGCTCGGCGAGGCCCCCCCCGAGCAGACGCCGCTGCAGCGCAGGCTCTCGAGCCTGGGGAGGAGTCTCCTCGTGTTGTGTCTGGTCGTCGTCGCGACGATCTTTCTCGTCGAGGTCGTCCGCGGTGGCGGCATCGGACGACTCGTCGAGACAGGTCGGTTCGTCGACCTGCTCCTCCGTTCGGTCAGCCTTGCGGTGGCCGCCGTACCGGAGGGCTTGCCCACGGTGGTGACGGTCGTGCTGGCGATCGGCCTGCAGCGGATGGCCCGGCGCAACGCCCTCGTGCGAAGGCTCCCGAGTGTGGAGACGCTCGGATCGGTGACGGTGATCTGCTCCGACAAGACCGGGACGCTGACCCGCAACGAGATGACCGTCCGCGACATCGTCACGGCCGGCAGGGATTCTTTCGTGAACGGCTCGGGTGACGGGCCGCACGGCGTGCTGCACGCCGTCGTCGGTGCCGATCCTTGGGCCGATCCCGATGTGCATCGGCTCCTCGAGATCGCCGCGCTGTGCACGACGGCCACGGTCACGCCGACCGCGTCCGGCGGATGGACGGTGGTGGGGGATGCCACGGAAGGGGGGCTACTCGTGGCCGCGATCAAGGCCGGTGCGGCCGATCAGGGCACCGCGGCCGCCACGCTCTTCGAGATCCCGTTCGATTCCGTTCGCAAGCGGATGAGCGTCGTCGTGCGCGGTGCGGACGGCGGGCGGATACTCGCCACGAAGGGGGCCCCCGAGACGGTCCTCCCCCGATGCACCTGCGAACGGCGCGGAGGGGAGCGCGTGCCGCTCACCGAGGCGCGGCGCGGCGAGATCGCGAACGCGGCCGCCGGCCTCGCCGGCCGGGCACTGCGGGTGCTCGCGATCGCCTGGCGGGAGCTTCCCGAAGCGGAGACGTACGCGGGCACTCCCGACGGCATCGAGCGGGATCTCGTCTTTCTGGGGCTCGTCGGCATGATCGATCCGCCTCGCGCGGAGGCGAAGGTGGCGGTCGGACATTGCCGCACCGCCGGCATCCGGCCGGTGATGATCACCGGCGACCATCCCGCCACGGCGCTCGCGGTGGCACGCGAGCTCGACCTCGCCGGCCCCTCGTCTCGGGCGGTGAGCGGCGTGGAGATCGACATGCTCGACGATGCGGCCCTCGAGGAAGTCGTCGCCGAGGCGGTGGTGTATGCGCGCGTGTCTCCCGAGCAGAAGCTGCGGATCGTGCGGGCACTCAAGCGCCTCGGCCATGTCGTGGCGATGACCGGGGACGGCGTCAACGACGCGCCGGCAGTACGCGCCGCGGACATCGGGATCGCGATGGGGATCACCGGGACCGACGTGACCCGTGAGGCGGCCGACATGGTCCTCACCGACGACAACTTCGCCTCGATCGTGGCTGCCGTCGAGGAGGGGCGCGGCATCTACGACAACATCCAGAAGTTCATGCACTACCTGCTCTCGTGCAACGCCGGCGAGGTGCTGTTGATGCTCGTGGCGGCGGTCCTCGGCTGGCCCGCCCCCCTCGCCGCGATCCAGATTCTCTGGTTGAACCTCGTCACCGACGGCCTGCCGGCGCTCGCGTTGGGCGTCGAGCCCCCCGAGCCCGGCATCATGCGTCGCCCGCCACGACCGCTCGACGAGCCGGTGATTCCCTGGCGCCGCGGGCTCGAGATCGTGGCCCACGGAAGCCTCGTCGCCGCCGTCTGCGTGATGGCGTTCTGGATCGTCTGGCAGGGCGAGGAGACGAGGCTCGCCGAAGCCCGGACCGTGACGTTCTGCGTGGCCGCCTTCGCGCAGCTCCTGTTCGCGATCGGCTGCCGCAGCGATCGCCGGCTCGGTCTCGGGCCGGGGTTGCTCGCCAATCCGGCGCTGCTCCTGGCGATCGCCGTCTCGGCGCTCGTGCAGGTGGCCGTCGTCATGCTCCCGCCGACGCAATCGGTGTTCGAAGTGGCGACCGGGGGCCCGGGGCACCATTGGCCGCTCGTGTTCGGGCTGGCGGTCGTGCCGCTGGCCGTGATCGAGGCGTTGAAGGTCGTCGCATCGTCAATTCGCCGGACTCGAGACGCGACGGGCTCACCGCGGCGCTGACAACCTCCGCTCGAGCCACTCGTAGGCCTGCGTGCGGATCGCGGGGGGGAAGTCGTGGCCGCAGTCCGGGGTGACGAGGACGAGCCGCTCGGCGGCGTCGGCCACCCTTTTGTCCCCGTCGAAGAGCCGATGGACAGGCCGTGCCTCGGCAAAGGCCCGTCGGACTCCCGCCACGGCGAAGTTGTCGTCGCCGATGGGTGAGTTCGAGAAAAAACCCCGCGGGGCGAAGCCGGCGATCACCTCGGGAAAGTCGAAGGGGATCCGATCGGCGGCGAGATCGTAGGTGTCGCGGATCCTCGGCATGTAGCGGTCACTCGTCCAGCCTTTGACGTCGCCGCCGTAATACTCGGGGAACGGCGTGAAGCCACAACTGCTCACGACCGCCACGAGGCGGTCGTCGAAGGCGGCGGTGAAGATGGCGTTGTGACCGCCGAGGGAATGACCGATGACGCCGATCCGCGCCGCATCGACCTCGGGGAGACTCTCGAGCAGGTCGACGCCGCGGAGATTGTTCCAGACGGCCTTCATGCTGCCACTCGCGTACCCACGGTCGGGCGATTGGAAGTCGTAGCGATACTCGCCGAAGGAGGGGTAATCGGGGACGAGGCAGACAAATCCCCGCTCGGCGAGCTCGTGGGCGTAGTGGAGATTGGGGAGCCCCCCGAGCCCTGCCGGCTCGTCCTTGCCGACGTCGTTGGTCTGATGGAGGCAGAGCATCGCCGGTGCCGGCGATTGTGGGGTCGCGTCGTGAGGAACGAGCAGCCAGGCCGGGACCCGGTCGCCAGGCTCCGGGGTGTACCAGACCTTGCGGCGGAGATAGCGATCGGTCCGCTCTGGGGGGGCCATCTCCACGTCGAGCGGCACGCGCCTGTCCGCCCCGGGCAGTGGGCCCATGACGAGCTCCATCCGGCGGCGGATGTCGGGGATCTCCCTTTGCCACGCTTCGCCCGAGACCGCCTGCGGTGCCCGTGGCCGATCGGCGTCCTGGGCCGCCGCCGGCAGGCATACGAGCAGGACCGTGATCCACAGCCAGCCACGCCAGATCATGGTCGTCTCCCGTGCGGGCAAGGTAGGACGTGATCTTCGAAACCACCGGAATCGAGACGTTCGAAACGGCGTGCCACGAGGCCTGCACGCGTGCCACCCCCGGTGGTCTGTGATAGCCTACCGGATCGCAAGCCTGTCTTTCCCTGCCCTCCTGTCGGAGCCAAACCCGATGTCCGCCGACATGCCTTTCCTCTCGCGCCGCCATCTCCTCGCCGCCGCCCCGGCCGCGGCCCTCGTCGCGATCGCCGCCCGTGGGGCCACCGCCGCGGTCGCCGCTGACGCGGTGCCGGTCGACACGCTCATCGAGCCGCCGGCGGGAAAGAAGATCCTCCTCTCCTGCAAGCTCGGGATGATCGCCGGCGAGTCGGGTGGAAAGGCGCTCTCCCTCGTCGAGCGGCTGAAGATGGCGGCCGATGCCGGCTTCGACGGCGTCGATCTCGATCAGGCCGGCGGGATCACCACGAGCGAGGCCCGTGCCGCGGTGCGCGAGAGCGGCGTCTTCGTCCATAACGCGATCAACCACGAGCACTGGGGGAAGCGGCTCACGAGCCCCAATCCCGACGACCGGGCCACCGCCGTCGCCAACCTCGAGCACTGTCTCCGCGTGTCCCATGCCGCCGGCGGGAGCGGCGTGCTGATCGTCGTCGGCCAGGGGGGCGACGGCCCCGAGGCGGAGATCGAGGAACGCTGCCGCAGCGAGATGAAGAAGGTGCTGCCGCTGGCGGCGTCGCTGGGCCAGCCGATCCTCATCGAGAACGTCTGGAACCGGATGATGTACGACCATGACGCGCCCCCGGAGCAGGGGCCGGAGCGGTTCATCGCCTTCGTCGACAGCTTCAAGAGCCCGTGGGTGGGGATGTACTACGACATCGGGAATCACTGGAAGTACGGCCAGCCGAAGGACTGGATCCATGCGTTCGGCCACCGCTGCGTGAAGCTCGACATCAAGGGCTTCAGCCGGAAGAAGAACGCCTTCGTCGATATCGTCAGTGCCGACGATGACGTGCCGTGGGGCGAGGTGCGGCAGGCGCTCGCCGACATCGGCTTCTCGGGCTGGGCGACGGCCGAAGTCGGCGGTGGCGAGGTGGCCCGTCTCACCGAGGTACGCAAGCAGATGGAGAAAGCGCTCTACGGGTGACGCCGTCGCGGGAGCGTGTTCACGTAGAGCTTCACGTTGTGGGTGGCGCGGCCGACGGCGACGATGTCGGGATGGCCGTCGCCGGTGAGATCGGCCGCCACGAGATCCTCGACCGCCACCCCGCCGGCGTCGACGACGTCGCGGGTCCACCGGGAGCCGTCGGCGTTGGCCCTGTAGACGGCGAGCGTGGGCCCGTGCCCCTCGATGGCCGACGGGTCGCTCGACCCGAACACGATCTCGTCGCCGCCATCGCCGTCGATATCGACCGTCGCGAGGGCATGGCCGCGGGCGTAGCCCTCGTCGATCACCGTCCGACGCCACGGGGCCGAGGGGCCCTCGGAGGAAGGATGGTAAACCGCCACCGCCGTGCCGTGCATCGGTTCGACGGTGACGAGGAACTCGCGGCCATTGGCGAGTGTCCCGTGCTTGATCTCCCCGGAGCCGCTCGTGTCGGGGGTGCCGCCGGCGATCCCGGTGGCGAGCGTCGCTTTGTGGATGCCGGCTGGGCGGTGCCGGATCAGATGAACCCCCTCGCGACTGGCGGTGAGCGTGTCGATCCGGCCGTCGGCGTCGACGTCGGCCTGGGCGTGGTTGTGCATCCGGTTGAGCGTGCCGTCGAGAATCGTCGCCGGCCAGCGGTCGCCGATCGGGTCGGTCGGGATCGAAAACGCGGTCAGCTCGACCCCCGGCCTCCCCTCGGGGGCGACCAGCGGCGAGACGACGAGTTGTGCCTTCCCCGATCCGAGCACGTCGGCGAAGCGCATCCGGTGGGTGGAGTGGAGGGGGCCGAGATCAGTGACCTTCCAAGGCTCGTCGAGCGAGGCCCCGCGACGGAGCCAGTGGACGCTGCCGGTCTTCGGCCACGAGGCACCCAGCGCGAAGTCGACCTTTCCGTCGCCGTCGATGTCGTGCGGCGCGATGCAGACATTGTCGCGCGGCGTCTGGTCGCGGATCACGGTGTGCTTGGGCCATACGCCTTCGGCCGACCCAGGATTGCCATACCAGAGGACGGCGTTCTCGGTGACGACGACGATGTCCTGCCGGGCATCGCCATCGACGTCGGCGAGGGTCACCGCGTAGCAGATCTCGCCTGGGTGCGGGTCGATGACGCGGGCGGCGAACGTCGTCTCGGCGGCGTTTGCTGGGGGAGCGACGGTCGCACCGCCAGGGACCGCAGCGAGGATCGCCGTGAGGAGCACACGTCGCGGCAGCGGGAGGAAGACGGCGGTCGCGGCAAGGGGCCGGCGCATGGAAAACCTCTTGTGGAGAGAAGGGAAGCGCCGCCGAAGAACTCTCCGGAGACTCACACGAGCTCGGGGAGCGGGGCGTGGTGGTCGGTGATGTACTGGGGCCGGCCGGAGAGATCGTTGACCGTCGAGAGGTGATCGATGCCGAGGCGATGGTAGAGGGTGGCATGGACCTCCTCGAACCGCACCGGCCGGTCCTTGACCTCGCCAGCCACCCGGTCGGTCGAGCCGATCACCTGACCGGTCCGCAGGCCACCACCGGCGAGGAGCGCGCAGGTGACGTTCGGCCAGTGGTCGCGACCGGCGTCCTTGTTGATCTTCGGCGTCCGGCCGAACTCCCCCCACACGACCACCGTCACGTCCTTGTCGAGGCCGCGGCGATGGATGTCGTTCACGAGTGCCGACACCCCCTGGTCGAGCTGAGGGATATTCTCCCGGCAGTTGGCGAAGTTGGCGCCGTGATAGTCCCAAAAACTGTAGCTGAGCGTGACGCAGCGCACCCCCGCCTCGACGAGCCGACGGGCGGCGAGGAATTGCTGCATGAGCCGCGGGGCGCCGTCTCCCTGGTGCTTCTCGGTGCCGTAGCCGTACTCGTCGCGCACCGACTGCGGCTCCTTCGAGACGTCGAGCGCCTCGGCCAGGGCGCTCGAGGTGAGGACACCGAATGCCTGCTGCTGGAAGGCGTCCATCCCCTCCATCATGCCGGTGCGGTCGGCGGTGCGGTTGAAGGAATCGAGGGCGCGGATGAGCCCGCCACGATCGCCGAGCCGGTCGAGGGTGAGCCCGGAGAGGACGAGATCGCCGGCGCCGTCACCGTTGGGCTGGAACGGGGTGCAGGAGGGCCCGAGATAGCCCGGCTTACCGGAGTTGTAGGGGCGGTGCTGCATCCGTGGCGAGAGGCCGACGTATGGCGGCGCCGCCGGCCGTGCGGCCCCCTTGAGCTTGGCCACCACCGAACCGAACTCCGGGTGGCCCCCCGGCGGCTGCCGCTGGTGGCTGCGACCGGTGAGGCACTGGAAAGAGTAGTGGTCGCCGGTGGCACCGACGATCGAACGGATGACGGCGAACTTGTCCATCATCCCGGCGATCCGCGGCATCAGTTCACAGACTTCGATGCCGGGCACGTTCGTGGCAATGGCAGAGAACTCGCCGCGGACCTCGCTCGGGGCCTCGGGCTTGAGGTCGACCATGTCCTGGTGGGGCGGGCCCCCCGGTAGGTAGATCATGATCACCGCCTTCTGGCTCGCCGCCGAACCGGCCGCATGATCGGCCCGGAGAACATCGGCGAGCGTGAGTCCGTGGCCCGCGGTGCCGAGCGCGGCGAGGCCGCCGATCCGGAGGAATTGCCGGCGGTTGCCGCGGTCGCAGAACCGGCCCGAGGCGTCTCCTGGGATCGTGAGCATGGTGGGAATCCTGTCGTGGGCTTTCGTGTCGGGATGTGGCGCGTGCCTGAGGGCAAGGCGCGGCGTCAGGTGAGTTCCGGCAGCGGCGTGGGATTGTCGAGGAGATATTGGGGCCTGCCGGTGTGGTCGCGAAGCGACGCCTCGGCCGGATCGATGCCGAGGTGGCGGTAGAGCGTGGCGAGGACTTCGGCGAAGTGGACGGGGCGGTCGACGATCTCGCCGCCGAGCCGGTCGGTGGCCCCGATCACTTGCCCGGTGCGGAAGCCACCGCCGG
>Ga0208484_1000075_pt1 | contig 24470 bp, 17 predicted proteins | sample LakMenEpi09Aug11_FD_150682 | JGI IMG/M metagenome (GOLD analysis project Ga0208484, IMG submission 150682) | Freshwater microbial communities from Lake Mendota, WI - 09AUG2011 deep hole epilimnion (SPAdes) | ecosystem: Environmental > Aquatic > Freshwater > Lentic | place: Lake Mendota, Madison... | reverse complement strand
CGAGCCGGTGGTTGGCGTCGACCAGCGCCGAGACCACGGCGGCCGCCCGCGTGAATTGGGCACGCGTGAAGGCGTTGATCCCGGTGACATCCGTGACCGCCGGGATCATGACGATATCGGAGATATCGAGATAGGGGGCGACGTTGCCGCTGGCGAGCGTCGAGACCATCACCTTCGGGATACCCAGCGGGAGGCTCCGCATCGCCATCGTGCCGATCGCCGTTCCGCCCGATCCCCCCATCGAGACGATGCCGGCGAGCTTTCCTTCCGTATGGAGCCTGCGAACGACGGCCGCCGCCCCTCGGGCCATCGCCGTCACCATGTCACCGCGATCGCCGCGCGACCTGAGTTCCGCCAGGTCGACGCCCCCCTCCGCCGCCACCGCCTCGCGCCCAATGTCGGCTCCGATGTGCGGGGCGCCGAAGCCGCCGCCGTCGACGAGGAGCGGGGAGTGTCCGAGGTCGCGGATTCGTTCGGCGAGATACGCGTGCTCGATTCCCTTCGTGTCGAACGTGCCGAGGACGACGATCGTCGCCATGGTGGAAGCCTCCTAGTCCGGGGCGGGAATGTGCGGTCGATCAGCCCTGCGGAAGGCGCAGCTCACCGAAGCGGCGCACCTCGGCGGTGAGAGCCGTCTCGACCGGCAGTCTTTCCATGGAACTGGCGCCGTAGAAGCCGTCGATACCCCGACACCGGGCGAGGATGAATCCGGCGTCGTCCGGCGTCGCGATCGGGCCGCCATGGCAGAGGACGAGGACGTCGTCGCGGGTGGCGCGCGCCGCATCGACGATTCGCTGGACCTCGTCGACGCAAGCGACGAGCGTCTTGGCGGTCGAGGCGCCGATCGTCCCGCCGGTCGTCAGCCCCATGTGGGCGACGATGACGTCGGCGCCGGCCGCTGCCATTTGGCGCGCTTCGTCGGCATTGAAGACGTAGGGGGTGGTGAGAAGGTCGAGGGCGCGGGCGGCGGCCACGAGATCGACCTCGTGGTGATAGCCCATGCCGGTCTCCTCGAGGTTCGCCCGGAAGGTGCCGTCGATGAGGCCGACGGTGGGGAAGTTCTGGATCCCGGCGAAGCCCATCTCCTTCAACTCCCGGAGGAAGGGATCGCGGAGGAGGAACGGATCGGTGCCGTTGACGCCGGCGAGAACGGGCGTGTGTCTCACGGCCGTGAGGACCTCGCGGGCCATGTCGCGGACGATCTCGTTGGCGTTGCCGTAGGCCAAGAGCCCGGCGAGCGAACCACGCCCGGCCATCCGGTAGCGGCCGGAGTTGTAGATCACGATCAAGTCGACGCCGCCAGCCTCCTCGCACTTTGCCGACAGCCCCGTGCCGGCGCCAGCGCCGATCACGGGGATCCCCCGGCCGATCTTGTCGCGGAGCCGGGCGAGGATTGCGGAACGGGAGGTGTCGACGGGGGGCATGCGGCGGGTCCTCGAGGGAAGTGGAGGCGAGCGGTGCGGGCTGCGGGGGGGCGAGGCGGTTTCCTGCGGACCGGTGACGCGGCAGCGGGCCGAAGTATACTCGTCGGGATTTCTCCCCCATGCCCACTCTTTCAGGGGTATCGATGATGTCCTTGCCGTCGCTGTCGGGCCGTCGTGTGGCCGCCGTCCTGCTCGTTGCCGCCATCGTGTTGCCAGGCACGCTCCGGGCCGAAGAGGAATATCACTGCCGCTGCCACGGAGCGCTCCTCCATCGGCACGAGTCGGGCGAGGATGCGTTCGGGGCGGCCGTCGACGATCCGGGCAACGGACGCCGCTACGCCCCCGATCGTGCCGTCGACATGCTCCACATCCGCATCGACGTCACCCCCGACTTCGCCCGCCACGCCGTCCGGGGCACCACGAGCCTGACCTTCAAGCCGATCGCCAAGCCCCTCGAGCAGCTCCGCCTCGACGGCGTCGATCTGACCGTCCATGCGGTGAGGGCCGACGTCCCCGTGGCCGACCACACGGTGACGCGCCGGGATGTCATCGTTCGCTTCGCGGAGCCGATCCCGGTCGACCGGGAAGTGACGCTCCACATCGAACACGAGGCGGAGCCGCGTCGCGGCCTCTACTTCCGCACTCCCGACATGGGTTATCCGGCCGGTGACACACATGTCTGGACACAGGGCGAGTCGCACGAGGCACGCCACTGGTTCCCCTGCCACGATTACCCCAACGAGCGCTCGACGACCGAGGTGATCTGTCACGTCCCCCCGGAGATGACGGTTCTTTCCAACGGTCGCAAGGTTTCCGAGGAGGTCGACGCCGCGACGGGACTCAAGCGGGTGCAGTGGATCCAGGAGAAGCCGCACGTCAGCTACCTCGTCTGCCTCGTCGCCGGCAACCTCTCCAAGCTCGAGGGACGCCATCGCGACGTGCCGCTCGGCTTCTACACGCAGCCGTCGACGGCCGCCGAGGCGGTCAACTCCTTCGAGGACACCGCCTCGATCATGGCCTTCTTCGAGGATGACATCGGCGTCGCGTATCCGTGGGGCAAGTACGACCAGGTGACGATCCAGGATTTCGTCGCCGGCGGGATGGAGAACACGAGCCTCACCACGCTCACCGACCAGACGCTCCACACGAAGGCCACCGAGACGATCCGCTCGTCGCGTTCCCTCGACGCCCACGAGCTCGCCCACCAGTGGTTCGGCGACCTCGTGACCTGCAAGGACTGGAGCCACCTGTGGCTCAACGAGGGTTTCGCAACCTACTACGCCCATCTCTACGACGGCCACAAGTTCGGCCGCGACGAGCTCCTTTACGGACTCTGGAACGACGCCGAGGGGCGGATCCTCACCCAGGGGGACGACACCCGCCCGGTGGTCTGGAAGGGATACGCCGACGCCGGCGAGCAGTTCGACTACCGGGCCTATCCGAAGGGGGGCTGGGTGCTCCACATGCTCCGCAGCCATTTCGGCGACGAGCTCTACCGCAAGGCCGTGAAGACGTATCTCGACCGCCATGCACTGTCGACGGTGACCACCGACGACCTCCGGCAGGTGTTCGAGGAATTGAGTGGCAAGCCGCTCGATCGGTTTTTCGACCAGTGGCTCTACCATGCGCGGCATCCCGATCTCCGCATCGGCTATCAGTGGCATCCTGACGAGAAGCTCGCCCATGTCACGGTGCGGCAGACGCAGCCCACCGGCGACAAGGTGCTCACGTTCGCGTTCGATACGAGTGTCCGCTTCACCTTCGATGACGGCACGACCGTCGAGCGACCGGTGCGCGTCAGCGGAGCCGCGCACGATTTCCATTTCCCCCTCGAACGGCAGCCGAAGCTCGTCCGTTTCGATCCGCACTACACGCTTCTTGCGAAGGTCGATTTCCCCGTCCCTGAATCGATGCACCTGGCACAGCTCGACGTGGCCGATGACATGATCGGGCGGATCATCGCCGTGAAGGGCCTCGAGCAAACACGTACCCGCGCCGCGGTTGAGCGGCTCGGGAAGGCGCTGCGTGAGGACGGCTTCCGCGGCGTCCGCGAGCAGGCGGCTCACGCCCTCCAGGCGATCGGGTCGGACGAGGCGCTCGCCGAGTTGCAGAAGTCGCTTTCGCAACCCGATGCCCGCGTCCGCCGGCGCGTCGTCGAGGGCGTCGCCGCCCATTACCGCCCCGGGGTCATGGAACAACTCGTGAAGATCGTCGGAACGGAGAAGAACCCGGCGATCCAGGCCGTCGCGATCAACGGCTTGGCCAAGTACCAGGATCCGGCCGCCCGTGACACGATCCTCGACGCCCTCCGCTCCGATTCCTACCGCCAGGAGGTGGCCGAGGCGGCGATGCACGCGCTCGGGCAGCACCGCGATGCGACGCTCCTCCAGCCCCTCATCCGGCTCGTCGATTCGAAGCCCGACGCCTTCCCGCCGCGGGTCCTCGGCACCGCGCTGCGTACGGCCGGGGAGCTCGGCAGACTCCGTGACGACAAGGCGTCGGTGCGGGATTTTCTCACCCCCTATCTCCACGATGCCAGGCCATCGGTGAGGCACGCGGCGATCGGCGCGCTCGGCGAACTCGGCGACCCGCAGTCCGAGCCCCTCCTGCAGGGGCTCGCCAAGCTCGGCTCATCCGATCGCACCGGCAAGGTGGCCGAGGGGGCCCTCGCGGCCCTGCGCGGGAAGCAGCCGCTCGTTCCGGGAGAGGTCAAGGAGCTCCGCGAGCAGGTGCGGAAGCTCGAGGAGACGCAAAACAGGCTTCTCGAGAAGCTCGACGATCTCGACCGTCGCCTGAAGGCGAAAGGTGAACCGGCCGCGCCGCAGCCGGCGCCGGCGGGCTGACGAGGTCGCAAGTCTGTCACGGAGGATCGGATGAGATTCGCCAAACGTAGTTTCGATCGGCTCGGTGGAACCGCCTTGGTGTTCGCACCACTCCTCGCCTGGCTGGCCATGGTGACGCTGGCGGCGGCGGCGGAGCCGCTCCCTTCCTGGAATGACGGCCCGGCGCGGCGGGCGATCCTCGGGTTCGTGTCGCGGACGACGACGCCCGGCTCTCCCGACTTCCTCGAGCCAGCCGCGCGGATCGCGGTGTTCGACAACGACGGCACGCTCTGGCCGGAGACTCCGCTGCCGTTCCAGGCCCGGTTCGTCGTCGACGAACTCGAGCGCATGGCGGGGGACCACCCGGAGTGGAGGGAGAACCCGGCGATCACCGCCGCTCTCGCCGGCGACGTAGCATCGGTGCTCCGCTCCGGACCGGGCCAGGGGATGATGCTCCTCGAGGCGACCCATGCCGGGATCACCGTGGATGAGTTCGAGAATCGTGTCCGTCGCTGGCTCGATACCGCCCGGCACCCGGTCTGGGGCCGCCGCTACTCCGACCTGGCCTACCAGCCGATGCTCGAGGTGCTCGACTTCCTCCGCGCCAATGGCTTCACGCCGTTCATCGTCTCGGGGGGCGGGGCCGACTTCATGCGTGTGTGGGCGGAGGAGGTGTACGGGATTCCGCCGAACCAGGTGATCGGCTCCTACGGCAAGGTGCGCTACGAACTGCGTGACGACCGGCCGGTGCTCGTCAAGGAGGGGGGAATCGAGATGCTCGATGACCGGGAGGGGAAGCCGGTCGGTATTCATCGGTTCATCGGTCGCCGGCCGGTGGCCTGCTTCGGCAACTCCGACGGTGACCAAGCGATGCTCGAGTGGACGACGATCGGCCGGGAGCCCGCGTTCGGCCTCATCGTCCACCACACCGATGCCGTCCGCGAGTCGGCCTACGACGCCCACCAGCCGATCAGCGGCAAACTCGTCACCGCGCTCGAGGCAGCCCCGCGGCGGGGATGGGTGGTGGTCGACATGGCCCGAGACTGGAAGGTGGTCTTCAAGCCGGTGACGGAAGCGGGCGAGTGACGGAAGCGTCAGCGGACGACCGGCCCCTGATCGACGTGGACGGTGCTCGTCGGCACGATCGTCGCCTCGTCGTCCGAGAAACTGGTCAGCTCGGCCCCGATCTTCTTGACCTTCGCGCCGAGACGGTCGCCGAAGGCGTCGACCTTGTCCCGCGTGGTCTGAAACGAGTCTTCGACCCGGCTCGTGAGGGATTCGACTCCTTCGGTGGCCTCTCGGACGATCCCCAGCGGCCGGGCGCAACCGGCGGCAATCCCCCACGCGGCAGCCAACGCGCCCAGCAGGGCCAAGCGTGTGTAGCGTCCATTCATCGGACTTTTCCCCCTCCCGGGAGGCTCCTTGGCTGCGGATGACGGTCCCCGCCATCGACAGACAAATCCGTAGCGGATCGGGAGTCCTGCCGTCCATCGCGGATTCCGATCGGCGGAGCTTCTTCGGCTTGCCAAGGTTCCCCGGCTTGCCCCGGTCTGACCTTGCACTGGAGCCCCACGGGCTGGAACTATCGAAGTCGCACTCGTCGTCCGGCTCATCCGTATCCCCCACAGGCAGTCAGGTCCCTTGATCGATCGCACGCATCGCGCTTTGCTCCGGCAACGGTCTCGTTCGAAGCCCGGTTCCAGGGCCGTCTGGCTCTTGCTGGTCGTGACGGTCGGTGGCGGTGCGGTCCCGGCCGCCGATTTCGTGGAAGACACCGGCACCGTGGTGCCCCTGCCGCCGACGCTCGTCGCCGATCCGCTCGGTATGCCGATCGTCCCTCCGTCCGGTCTCGGGCGGTGGCTCGAGACCGCTCCCGGAGGGCTCGACGGTGTGGCGATCCCGGCGATCGAGACGGTGGCGAAACCGCTCGAGGAGTTCGTCAAGACTCCCTGGAAGGCGCCGGTCTTCGGGGCCGCGACGCGGCCCGGACTGCTCGTCCGTCAGCAGGGGCAGCTCCCCTTCGGCATCGACGCCGAATGGCGGGTCGGCGTGGCGGTGGATACGACCGGGCCGGGCAAGGGGGAGTTTGCCGATGCGACCCAATGGACGATCCGCAAGGCGGTCGCCAACGACTTCTTCATTTATCTCCACGAACGTGGCAGTGGCTTCGTGAAGCACTATGGCGAACGGGTGTCGGTGTTCGGGCGTTACATCGCCACGGGCGACAAATCCGACCCGGTGTCGACGGTCCAGATCGGTGCGGCGAAATCGTACTGAGAAGCCGTCATCCGGCCGTATGGAGCGATGAAAAAACCCTGCCGGCGGTCGTCCGCCGGCAGGGCCTTGAAGGAAACTGGCATCGACCCCGGGCGATCAGCCCTCGAATCGCTTGAGGGCAGCGATCGCGGCGAGGGCCCGATCGGCCCCGCCGAACTGCTCCACGAGTTTCTTGGCGGCGATCAAGTCGTCGATCGACAACTGGCCGGTGCGGACCACGCGCACCTTGGCGCTCTTTGCGACCTTCGCGCCCTTGGCCGCCGCGATCTCCCCCGCCTTGCGACGCTTGCGTGGGCGGAACCCCATCCGCTTGAGGACCATGCTCACCTGGGGCGACGACACGACCACGCCCTGCTTCTTGAGCGTCGCCACGATGACCACCGGGCGCGGCTTCTCGCCCCGCTCCTTCATCGCGGCTGCGAGTTTGCGGATCTCATCGGATTTGTTCACGCCCTTGCTGTCCTTCTTGTCGACCATCTGGGGAATTGCTCCTCGGGAAAGAATGCTCTTTGTCGTCAGTGGCCCACACGGGCCTCGCTCTCTCGGATCGCCGCAGCCGGCGCCGTCAGCGTTGCATGAAGGCCGACCCTTTCGGCGGTCGCCGCGATCCGGGATCGAGAACGCAATTCGTGATGGAAACATTCACGAATCTTACTGACCCTGTGACACCACGATTGTAGTATCAGCAAACAGTGTTACAACCCATCTCGAGCGTTTTATTTTCGGGTATACGCCCCCCCTCGGGAGAGCGTCGATCCGGGAAAGATCGGTGCGACCGATCACAGCCGCGGTTTCTCCGGCGTCGTCGGGGGGAGAAAGTTCGGCGCTCCCCGGACCTTCACCCGGCGACGGTAGACCTTGTCGCCGCACGTCGCGATCACCGTGTCGAAGTCGGGGCCTGCGAAGCAGAGATTCGAGACGCGTCCGTTCGGCGTCGGGATGATGCAGTTCACCCGGCCCGCCTGATCGCAGACCTGGAGCCCCATCCGCGTCGCCACCCACAGGCGCCCGTCGCGGTCGACACGCATCCCGTCGGCGCCGCTGTCGTCGGCGTTGTCCGGAACATGGAGATGGTAGTAACGCTGTTTGTTCGCGAGCGTCCCGTCGGGGGCGATCGAGGCGCTGTACACCCAGTGGCTGCGGCTGTCGGCGGCGTAGAGGAGCGTCTGGTCCGGAGAGAGGCAGATCCCGTTGGCGAACAGCAGTCCGGTGTCGACGACGGTGTCGACGCCCGCCGGGCTGATGGCGTGGATCTTGCTCGGCGAGCGGCCGTCCCATCCCGGCTCGGTGGCGTAGATCCACCCGGCGGCGTTGACGACGAGATCGTTGCCCCGCCATCCCTTGGCGAGGGTTTCCGGCTCCCGCCGGTCGTTCCAGGCGAGGATCGCCTCGTCGGCGGTGGCCGCTGCCACGAGGCGCCCGTCGGGAGCGAAAGCCTGCCCGTCACCGCGGTGTGAATCCTCGAGCCACGGCTCCGGTTTCCAGTCGGACGACAGTCGCCACGTCTTCCCCTGCCCGACATCGTTGAAGAACACCTCCCCTTCGGCGTTGACCGCCGGTCCCTCGGTGAAAGCGTATCCATCGCCGACGAGGATCCAGTCCTCGTCGGGAAGGAGGACGTCGCGGAGTTGTGGGCTCCCCGCGCCGCGCTTCACCGGCTCTGGCCAGTCCTTCCAAAGCCACTCCATCCCCCGCGGGAAGACCTCGGTGGCCTGTTCGTTGTTGTGGCCTCCGTCCCCCCACACGTGGTCGACCTCGTAGCCGGCGAAGGCGAGCGAGCGTTCCAGTGCCTGGTTCGCGATCCACCAGTCACCGCCGTAGATGTTGAGATCCTGCGAGCCTCCCTGGAGAAAGACACGGATCGGCTTCGGCTCGACCTTCCGCACGAGGGTCGCGTACTCATTGCCGCCGCGCAGCCCGACGTACGTGCCGATCCCGCTGAAGACGCGTGAGAAGGCGTCGGGGCGCTCCCAGGCCGCGGTGAACGCCGCGATCGCGCCGCTCGACGTGCCGCCGATGGAACGATCGTTGCCTGATTTCGAGAGCAGGATCGCACGTCCGTCGGGGGTCTTTCGTGTCTCGACATCGGGGAGGAGTTCGTCGAGGAGGAAGCGGGCGTACGAGTCGCCGAGGCCGTCGTACTCGTAGCTGCGGTTGTAGCGGTCCAGAGCGCCCTCGCGTGGGGCGGGAACGCGACCGTGCATGACGAACACGCCGATCGTCACCGGCATCCGCTTCTCGTGGATCAGCCGGTCGAACACCTGCGGCGCGTTGAATTGGATCCCGTCCTGGTTGACGTGGACGCAGGCTGGGGTCCGGCCGTCGTACTGCGCCGGGACGTACACCCAGTAGTCTCGTATCGTGCCCGGGAAGATGCGGCTCTCCGCGAACGTGAACGCGAGCACGTCCCCCTTCGGCGGATCGTCGTCGCCGAGGCAGGCCGGTGGCACGCCGACCGAGAGCATCGCGATCGACAGGGCGGCGAGGAGACGGGCAACGGACGGAGAGCCCGGGAGGCGGCGTGACGGCATGGCGAAGCCCCGGAGGAAAGCCCCGCAACTCATTCCGTCGCCGGGGAATCGGCAGCGGTGACGGGGGGCGGTATCATAACGTCGGCGGGGATCCCTGCGGCGATCGATCGGAGAGGCGCACCGTCGCGGCGGGGCGTCCGCGATGGCATCCCCGGCTCGAGCCGAACGGGCTTTCCTTGCCGTCGAGGAGGGCGAAACGCGGTGATCTCTCGCAAGCCTCCCGGCCGATGTGCCACCATGATCCCTCCGATCCTCGCCGCGGCCCGCTGTCGTCACGCCGTCCTTCGACGGGCGGCGGCGATCATGGTCTTGTGGCTCGTCAATGCGGTGGGGGCGGGGCTTTCGCTCGCCGAGGATCCCCCGCCGTCGAGCCCGGCGGCGAAGGCCGCCTACACCGCCGCGGCCGCGCTGCAAAATCGCGGCGCGTGGGACCTGGCCGCCGACGCCTGGTCGGGACTGCTACGAGACCATCCCCGAGATCCGTTGGCGGCGAAGGGGCGCTACTATCTCGGGCTCTGCCGCCTCCAGGAGGGGAAGTGGCCCGACGCCGCGGAGGCTTTCCGCGGCGTGGTCGAGAGTGCCGGCAAGGAAGGCGGTGCCGACCGCGACACCGTAGCGCTCGCGCGGTGGGAGTTGGGCCGTGGGGCTTTTGCCGATGCCCAGACTCGACGGACTCCCGATGCCTTCCGTGAGGCAGCGGCCGCGCTGGGTGAGTTTCTCGCGATCGAACCCGCGGCCGAGGCGGCCGCCGAAGCGTCGTTCCTGTTGGCAGAGGCGCGGTGGCAGTCCGGGGACCGCCCTGCCGCACTCGAGGATTGGCAGCGGTTCATCCGCGAGCACCCGCGGTCCCCGAGGCTGCCGGCGGTCCTCTATGCCCTCGGCGTAGCGCAGGCCGAGACCGGGCAGGCCACCGAGGCGGCGGCAACGCTCCGGCGCCTCGCCGAGTCTTTTCCCGACGATGCGTTGGCCGACGAGGTGGCGATCCGCAGGGCCGATTTGGCGCTGGCTGCCGATCAGCCCGTCGAGGCCGCGAAACTCGTCGTCGAGATCGCGCAGCGCAAAGACGGGCCGCAGATCGACGCGGCGCTCGAAAGGCTCGGCTTGGCACTGTGGCGGCAGAAGCGCCATGCTGCCGCAGCCCAGGCCTACGACATCCTCGTCTCCCGTGAGCCTGCCATCGAGCCCCGCGCCTCGGCCCTTCTCTCGGCCAGTGCAGCCTGGAGCGAGGCCGGAAAGATCGATGACGCCCGAGAACGCCTCGTGACGTTGCTCGCGATGGAGGGGATCCCGGCGGCGGTCGCGACCGAAGCAAGCGAGCGGCTCGCACGAATCGAGCTTGCCGCGGGGCATCCCCAGGCGGCGGTCGCCGCGGCCGAGTCAGGCCTCGCGCGGGCGGCCCGGCGTGTCGAAGACGGGGAGACCGGGGCGGGCGACGGACCCCTCGTCGCCCGCTTGCAGTTGGTGCTTGCCGAAGGGCTTGCAGACCTGCCTGAGCGACGTGACGACTGTCTTGCCGTTCTCCGGCGCCTGCTCGACGAACATCCCGAGGAGACCGTGGTCGGTCCAGCGCTCGCGATGGAGTCGGCCGTGCTCCTCGGAGCTGGACGGACAGACGAGGCGCTCGCCGCCGCGGATCGGTTCCTCGCCCTGCCGGCGGAGCGACGGGGGGATTCGGCCGTGGCTCGGCAGACCGTGGCGGATGTCCGCGCGATCCGGGCCGAGGCGCTGCTGGCCCGGGGGGAGGCCCGAAGGGCAGCCGACGACTTCCGCGACCTCGTCGCGGTGAGTGAAGGGGACCCGCGCGTGGCGCACACCAAGCTGCGATGGGGGGCGGCGCTCGTGGCCAGCGAGGATTGGGAGGGGGCCCACGCCGTGCTCAGTCCGTTGACGACGGTGGCAGGGCTCGAGGACGACGACGGGCCGCAGTGCCTCCTGCTCGACGCCACGGCGCTCGTCGAGCTTTCCCGTGCGAAGGAGTCTGTCGCGCTGCTTTCGCGGATCGATGCCGAGTATCCGGCGTGGCCACGTCGGCCGGAGGCGATGCTTCTTGCCATCCGCGCGCGGCGCGAAGCCGGTGACACCGCAGGCGCGGTGGCGATCGCCGAGCAATTGCTCTCGACCGCTCCCCCTGCGGCCATCGCCGAGCGTGCTTGGTACCGTCTCGGTCATGCCCGGCAGGAATCGGGCGACGAGGCGGGGGCGATCGAGGCTTTCGCCGAGGCCCGCAGGCTCGCCCCGCAGAGTCCCCGGGTGCCCGCCGGACTGCTCGCCGAGGGATGGTGCCACGAGGCTCGAGGGGCGCTCGATCGCGCCGTCGAACGCTGGAGCGAGGTCGTCGAGCGTCATCCCGACTCGGCCGCCTGCGTCGCGGCGTTGCTCGCCCGCGGGGATGCCCGACAGCGTGCCGCCGCGCCGGCGGAGGGGCTTGCCGACGCCGAGCGTGTGCTCGCGATGGAGGGTGCCGGAGATCCACGGGTCGATGCAGCGGCCGCCGCGCAGGCGCGGTTCCTTGCCGGCCTCTGTCAGGCGGCCGTCGGCCGGACGGCGGAAGCGATCGACTCGTTCACGAAGCTCCTCGCCACCGCCCCTGACTTCCCCGCTGCCGATCGGGTGCTTCTCGAGCTCGGGCTGGCCCGATCCGCCACCGGTGAGTCTGCCGCCGCCGAAGCGGCGTTGAACGAGCTCCGCCGCCGATTTCCGCGCAGTTCGCGGCTCGCCGACGCTTGGCTCGAGACCGGCGAGATCCGGTTTGCAGCCGCCGATTGGAAGGGGGCCGCCGAGGCCTACGCGAACGTGTCCTCATCCGCCCCCCAGGGCAGCGGATCGGCCGCCGTACGCGAGCAGGCCCTCCACAAACTCGCCTGGACCCACGCGATGCGGCAGGATCAGGAGGCTGCGGTGCGCGCCTTCGCCGACCAGTTGGCCGAGCATCCCGACGGCGTCTGCGCCGCCGACGGGCGTGCCATGCTCGGGGATGGCCTCGTCCGCCTCGGTCGGTTCGACGAGGCGAAGAAGGTGCTTGCGGAGGCACTCGCGTCCCGGAGCGAACTGTCGTCCCCCGATCTCGTCGGCTTGGCGACGGTGCGGGCGGCCGAGTGTGCTGCCAAGGAGGAACGCTTCGAGGAGAGCCTCGACCTCGTCGACCGGTGGCTCGCAGCGGATGGCGGGACGGATGGGCGGCAGGCCCGGGAGGCGACGGTCACGCAGGCGCGGTTTGCGAGGGCCCTCGCGCGACAGAATCTGGGGCGCCTCGACGAGGCGCTCGAGGAGTACCGGGCCCTCGCCGACGCCGGGCTCGATCGCGGCACGGAGCGCGGGCCTGGGGAACTCGCCGCCCGGGCCAGGCTCATGGAAGGAGAGATCCTCTTCGAGCAGGGGCTGCACAAGGAAGCGATCGCCGCGTTTTTCAAGGTGGCCTACGGATTCGGGGAGACTCGTGCTCCGGCGTCGTTTCATCCCTGGCAGGCGCAGGCCACCTACGAGGCGGCTCGTTGTTTCGAGGTTCTCGGGAAGACCGATCAGGCGCGTGGCCTGTACGCTGAACTGGTGGAGCGTTATCCGGCGACGCCGTATGTCCCGGCGGCCCGGAAGCGGATCGATGCACTCTCTGCCGGCGGGAAGAATCCTCCATGAGCCCGGTGATCATGGGAAGCCTTCGTAACGGACCGAGGTGTCGTGGGGCCGGTGGCCGTGGCATCGCGGGGCAGTGCCATGGATCGGCCGTCCACCCTGCATCGCCGCGATTCGATGCTGTCCGTTCGAGCGAGCCCGAGCCCGTTTCGCCCGTCTCCTTCCTCTTCCCGCAAGGCTTTGCATGTCGATGAACGACTTCGGTGACCTCAAGACGCTGTGGGAACTGTTCCTCGCCGGCGGCCCGCTGATGTGGCCGATCACGGTGATGTCGTTCCTCGTCGTGGCCTTCGGGCTGGAGCGTCTGGTGGCGTTGCGACGGGGGCGATTCGTCCCCCGGGCCCTCGTGGAGAAGCTCCGGTTGATCGGCGACGGCGCGACCTTCGAGCCGCGCGAGGTGGGGGCATGGTGCGATGCGCATCCGTCGGTGCTGGCGACGGTGGTCAGGGCCCTGCTCGCCAGACTCGGCCGGCCGCTCCCCGAGGTCGAGCACGCCATCGAGACGACCGAGAACCGCGAGGCGTCGCGGATGTACGCCAACATCCGGCCGATCAGCCTCGCGGTGACGATCACGCCGCTCCTCGGGCTCCTCGGCACCGTTCAGGGGATGATCATCGCCTTTTACACAACGGCGAACCTCCAGGCGGGGGCCAACCGGGCCGCGGAGCTCGCAAGCGGGATCTACCTCGCCCTGATCACCACCTTCGCCGGTCTGTGCGTGGCCATCCCGGCGGCGGTCATCGCCCATTATCTCGAAGGCCGGATCCTCGCCGGCTTCCGGCGGGTGGACGATGTCGTCACCGGTCTCCTCCCCGCGATGGAGGCATTCGAGAAACGTGGCCGGCGCGAGGGGGCGCAACGGACGACCGATCGTGCCGCCGGTGAGGCGCGAGGATGAGCGTCCGCATCGACAAGGGGAGGCTCGGTGGTGGGCTCGAGCTGACGCCGATGATCGACGTCGTGTTCCTCCTCATGATCTTCTTCCTGGTGGCAAGCAAGCTCGAGGAGGATGACCGGGCGATCGACGTCTCCCTCCCGCAGGCATCCGCCGCCAAGCCGCTGACCGCGCGGCCCCGCGAGTTCATCATCACGATCGATCGCAACGGCACGATCTACGCCGGGTCGAATCCGGTATCGGTCGACGACTTGATCGGGCTGCTGCGGCAGGCTGTGGCGGACAATCCCGGGCGGCAGAAGGTGACGGTGCGGGGGGATGAGAACGTGGCCCACAAGCATGTCGTCGCCGTGATGGATGCCTGTGTGCAGGCGGGTGTCGAGGACTACCGGGTACAGTCGGCCCCCGCGGTGACCGACGAGGCGACGGCGCAGCCGGACGCAGATGCAGCCGGCGTGCGGTGAGGGGTGCCATGGGCGTGCAAACCGACACTCCGCGACCCGCGACGCCCTCCAGCCGGCACTGGCGGAACCGCGGCCGACTCGCTGTCGCGGTGATGGCGAGTCTCCTCGTCCATTGGCTCCTCCAGCAGGGGCTCGCCCGAACGGCGATCGATGTTCGTCCGCTCGATCGGCTTTTCCCCGAGAAGGAGCCGTCGTACCGGCCCGATCTGGCCAGCGACTTCCCGCTCCGGGACGATTCGACGACGCGCGAGTCGTATGCCCACGAGCGCCCCCTCGATGTCCCGATCGCCGTCGATGCCGCCGCGCCGGTCTCGGCCCGGCAAATCATTCGCGAAGGCGAGCCTGCCGTGGAAGATACTTCCCCCGCGGAGGTGGCGGAGAGCCCCGATGTGTCGGTGACGCGGATCGATCGACCGGCGCTCGATGTGGCGGCGGCGGAGCCCGAGTCGGTGCGCGAACCGGAGCGGAGCGATTCCGAGCTTCCGGCGTCGTCGACTGCGGCCGAGGCGTTGTCGGCGGTGATCGGTGATGAGGCCGACACGCTCCCGCCGGTGCCGCGGCGGGAGCGTCCGGGTGCCGTCGAGGAGTCGGCCGTCGCGCTCGAGGGCCTTCCGGAGGCAGCCGACGACACCCTTTTCGCCACGTCTCCGATGGCCCCGCCCCTGGCCGTCAGTCCCCGGCGATTCACACGCGGTGTCGGCGACGGGGACGACGCTCCTGCGCTTCCCGGTTCACTCCGCCGCGCGGAGGTCGGTGACACGGAAGCGCGGATTCGAGCGCCGGCGACCGTCGAACTGCCGACGCGGACGAGCGACGACATGGAGGGGAGCCGGTCTGCCGGCGGCGTCGCGAATGCCGATGGCCCTCCCGTTGCCGTAGCGCCCAGACGCCGTCCCCCGGTGCGGATCGCCGATCGGGGGCAGGGAGGATTCGATGCCCTTCGACGCCCTACCACGGGCGAGGGATCGGACGACGGACTGTCGGCGGGGCTATCGGCGACGGAGATTCCGTCCGGTGCCGCCGGACTGCGACCGCGGCGAACGCCGCCGGCAGGTGCCACCGAGACCGCCGGGCCGGCCCCGCCAGCCACGCCGCTGCTGCGCGCCCGGACCTTGCTGCTTCCCGCGGAGACGCGGGTCCGGGAGACAGCCGAGGCATTCGCCAGGCGTTCGCGGGAGAACCGCGGCGCCTCGAAGGCCGACGCCCTCGTGGAGCGGGGGCTCGAGTGGCTGGCGTCGGTGCAGAAAGAGGACGGCCATTGGTCGCTTGGCGCTTACGACCCGAACGGGGCCGCGGGGACGGTGCGGCTCCAGTCCGACACCGCCGCCACGGGCCTCGCACTGCTCGCGTTCCTCGGCGCCGGGTACGACCACTTCGACGGCCGCCACCGGGACGTCGTCCGCCGGGGTCTCGAATGGCTCGTCTCGGTGCAGAAAGCCGACGGAGATCTGTACGTGACGGCCGATCCGGTCTCGAACAGCTGCGCCTGGTTGTACAGCCACGGGATCGCGACGACGGTGTTGTGCGAGGCGGTCGGTATGACCGGCGACCCACTGCTGCGTCCGTCGGCCGAGAGGGCGATCGGATTCATCGTGGCCAGCCAGCAGCCCTCACGCGGTGGATGGCGCTACCAGCCCCGCGCTGACTCGGACCTGTCCGTGAGCGGGTGGATGCTCGTCGCGCTCCGTGCCGGCGTTCTTGCCGGGCTCGACGTTCCCGCCGAGACGTTCGCCGGGGTCGAGCGTCTCCTCGACGGATCGGCGATCGCCGACAAGACGGGGAGCTACCACTACAACGCCATCAATCCCGGACAGCGTCCCTCCGACCTGTCGGCGGCGTCGATGACGGCGCTGGGGGCGCTGATGCGTCTCCACGGAGGCACGCCGCGGACCGACGAGGGGATCGTGACCGCGGCGGGGAGACTCGCGGCCATGACCCCGGCGTACGGCACCCGGCAGGCCCGCACGCGTGACGCCTACCTCTGGTACTACGCGTCGCAGGTGCTCGTCCAAACCGGTGGCCCCGAGTGGGACGCCTGGTACGAGCGGCTGTGTGTCGAACTGGAAACGCAGCAGGTCGCCGCGGGAAGGGAGACCGGCAGTTGGGACCCGCTCGGTCAGGTTCCCGACCGCTGGGGGGCGTTCGGTGGCCGACTCTACGTCACGGCGCTCCATCTCCTGGCGCTGGAGGTGCCCTACCGCCACCTTCCCACCTACGGCGTCACTGGCGAAGCGCGTCGCTGATCCGGTCGTTGTCGACATGATCGAGGAGATCGATCACGTGGTCAGTGAGCAGATCGATCTGCATCTGCATCTCGTCGATGATCGAAGGGACGTTCTCCGGATCGTCCCAGAGGGCGAGTCGCAGTCGGGCGATGTCCGCTTTGGCTGCGGCGCGACGGACGGCGATGTCTGTGATCGGTGACGGAGCCCGTTCATGGAGCGCTGCGGCTTCGCGAAGATCCTCGTCAGCGTTGGTGGCCGCGGCCCGGGCCCGGACCCGCTGTTCGTGAATCCCCGTGCCGTGCGGCTTCTTCCGATTGATTTCGACGAGGTCTCGGAGCACGGCGATCCGGCTCCGGAGGCGCCGCCAATCGTAGTCGGACAGCATCCGTCCCGCTCCCCTGTTGTCGAGGAGAGTCGCCTTTTCGAGGTCGAGTTCGGCGAGTCGGAGCCGGGCTTCGGCGTACTGGGTGTGGCGTTGGTCGTGTGCCGACGGTGCGTCGGGAGGCTCGTCCCCTCGGACTGTCAGCATGTGCGCGAATGGCAGCGCGCCAGTGAGGATCGCCGTGGCGAGCAGGAGGGCCGCCGTCAGCCGCACACGGATCGGGGAACCGGACTGGCTTTCGCACGCTGGCCTTCTCGAGTAAACACGCATCGACGATGCTCCCGGACGGAGGCTGGATCGATCTTCCTCCACCGATTCTTGGCTCCCGCTCGGCCGCGGTCCAGTGGCAGGTCGCTGCGGGCTTGCCGCAGTCGCGGGGGCTCCGTGTCGACAGTCCCTCACTGTGCCCTCCACCCTTCCTCACCCGATTGGACGTGTCATGCCCAGCCGCCGCGACGACGCCTTTGACGCCGACGAGGAGTACGAGGACGACTTCGAGGACGAGGGGGATTCGGCGGTCGATGACGACGACGAGCCGACGGTTCCCTGCCCCTTCTGCCGGGCCGACATCTGGGAGGACGCGCCCCGCTGCCCGCGCTGCGGCAACGCGATCGGCGGCACCGACATGCCTCCCCCCCGGCGACCGTGGTGGGTGGTGATCACGGCGGCGCTCCTTCTCTACGTGATCGTCAGGTCGCTCCTCCCTTGAGCCCTGCCCTGCTCGAGCTCTTGGGCCGGTGTGCAAGCGCGTTCAAAACGGCGTCGGAAGAAGGAGGGCATGGTGGTCGAACAGGGCCCGCCGCCCGAAGGCGTCGATCGCCGGCGTGAAGAAGAGCAGGAAGACGTAGATCGCAAGCAGCGGGAGGACGGCCACGGCGACCGGCCAACGAAGCAGGAGCCAGCGGCGCGCCGGGCGGTTGAGAGCGCGGTGGGTAGCCCAGCCGACGGCGAGGCGGGCCGGATAGATCGTGAGGATGAAGATCGGGGTGAGGAACAGCACCGCATCGCGCGGAGCTGCGACGATCTTGAACAAGTAGAGCGGTAGGGAGAGGCCGTAGAGGATCACGAGGGCCAGCAGCATCACGACCGGCGCTCGACGCCACCACTCGCGGACCGTGGCGACATCGCGAAAGACCGCCATCCGCTGCTCGGCGGCGAACCGTGCCTGCAGGAACGGCACCCACGCGAGGACGACCGCCAGGAGGATCGCGCCGGCGAGCGTGACGAGCACCTGCCCCGGCTTCGTCGTGTCGCGGAGGGCCGAGAACAGGAGCGTGGGGAACACGAGCCAGAGGAATGTGCCGATGAATCCGCGCAAGCCCAGGAAGAAGAGCGACCCCGGCTGAACCCCCTCGATGACGCGCACGAGCGCCTCGGTGGCGGTCTGCCAGGCGGTCCCCGCGCGGATCGCGGCGACGAGTCGGCGACCGTTTCGCAGCGGGCGGAAGAACGACGTGAATCCCCCGCCCGAGAACCAGGTGGCCAGGAGGTGAAAACCGACGGCGAGGCTCGTGACGAAGCGGATGACGGCCCAGAACCGCGCCGACGGTCCCCCCGGATCGACGAGTGCGGCGTCGGCGGCCGCCTGCGTGACGAGCCGGATCACGAGGATCCACAGCCACGTCCCTACGACCAATCCACCGAGACGCGGAAGGGCACCGGCAAACGGGATCCCGTCGCGGAGACGGCCGGAGCGGACGACGCGCCCCTCGGCCTCGAGCATCGTCCCGAGGGCGAGGAGGTTGACGCCGGGGATCGCCGCCAGGATCGCGAGAATGAGGAGGAGACTCAAAAGCCCCGTGCCGACCATGATGAGCCACCCGGCGGCGCGGAACGGATGCCGCCGGGGCGACGGGCAGGGGGCCAGTCGGCCGAAATCGGCAGGATGGTCCGGAGAGCTGAGGTGAACGCCGTCGGCGGACGGGTGATCGACCGCCGCGGCCGTGTCACCTGCGGTCGGCTCCTCGCTCAGGTCGGCTGCCGTCGCCACATCGTCTCTCCGCCGGAGTGCACACCGCGACCGCCGCCGGCCGGCGACCGCCATCGGCTGGCAGGGGCCTGGTGTCCGAGGTGCCGCGTCGATCTCCTGCTGCGTCGCCCTCGGCCAAAGCATAGAATGCCCTCCAGGAGACTGCCATGCATCGACCGTGGACTCGTCGATTTCAACTGCCACGGCAGGCCCTGCCCGCAGCGGCGCTTGTGGTGCTGCTCGCGCTTGTCGGAGCGGCGTCCCGCGATCCTGTCGCGGCAAGGGAGCGGGCAGAGCCGCTGCGTCCGGTCGCCATGGCCAGGGCGGCGGGTGGTGTCGGGGCGGTTGCCGGTGACGGTCGGTCCGACGACACCGTCGCGGCGATCAATCGATCGCTTGCCGAGCGGCGGGCCGCGGAGGGGTTGGATCCGGCTGGAGCCGCCGACGATCTGACGATCCTTCGCCGGTTGTGGTTGTCGCTTGCCGGCACGATCCCGTCGCTCGAGGAGATCCGTCGCTTCGAGGCCGACACCGCGCCGGGCGCAATCGACCGGGCCCTGGCGACGCTCCTTGCCGATCGCCGATCGGCCGACGCGCTCGCCCGTCGATTGGCGGCGGCGCTCGTGGGGGACGAGAAGGGGCAGTTCATCGTCTTCCGCCGCGACCGGTTCACGACCTGGCTCGCCGATCAGATCGCGGCCAACCGCCCCTGGGATGAGACCGTTCGCGAGATGGTGTCCGCCCGTGGGCTGTGGACCGACACCCCGGCGGTGAACTTCGTCACGCAGGCGGCGGCCGATGGGGTGATCGATGCCGACAAACTCGCCGGGCGTGTGTCGCGGGTGTTCCTCGGGAGCCGGATCGACTGCGCCCAGTGCCACGACCATCCCTTTGCCCCGTGGAAGCAGGGGGAGTTCGAGGGACTCGCGGCCTGCTTCGCGCAGGTCAGGCTGTCGGCGGTCGGGATCGAGGATGATGCCAGCCGTGTCCATCGGATCGATCGCACCTCGCAGGCGGCGCTGGCGATCCCGACGGTGGGCGAGGGACGCAACGTTCCGCCGCGCGTCCCGTACGGTGAGGAATGGTATGGAAACGGGGGCACCCATCGCGAGAACGTCGCGACGTGGTTGATCCATCGCGATCATCGACGGTTCGACCGGGCGACCGTCAATCGGGTGTGGGGGATCCTCTTTGGAAAGGCGTGGCACGAGCCGATCGACGATCTCCCCGCCCCGCAGCCGGAAGCCATTGCCGACGATCCCCTCGACATCCTCGCCGATGACTTTCGTGATCACGGTCGCGATCTGCGGCGGCTGATCACGCTGATTGCGTCGACCGACGCCTTTCGCTCGGTGTCGACCCACCCGGCGCTCGACTCCGAGAGGGGCTGCGAGCGGGTGGCTGCGGCCTGGGGGGCGTTTCCGATCTCGCGATTGACACCCGATCAGGTCATCGGGGCGATGGTGGCGACGACATCGCTGCAGACGATCCGGCGAGATTCGCACCTCCTCACCCGAATGATCCGCTTCTTCCGCGAGACCGACTACCTCCGGGAATATGGCCAGGTGGTCGACCCGCAGGGGGGCATGCTGCCTGCCACGATCCCGCAGGCGCTCGTGCAGATGAATGGGAAACTCGCCCGCGAGATGGTCGAGGCCAACGCCGTCACCGCGACAGGCCGGATCGCCGGCATGGCGTCGGACGACCGGGCGAGGCTGGAACTGGCTTTTCTCGTCGCCCTCACCCGGCGGCCGACGTCGGAGGAGCGCGAACTGCTCCTCTCCCTTCTTGAGAGCGCCGAGACGAAGGGACGCGGTGTCGAGGATGTGATGTGGACGCTGTTCAACTGCCCCGAGTTCTCTTGGAATCACTGAGGCCGCCATGCATGCCAGCTTCGCTCGGGCTGCCGCAGCGTCCGTGACCGGGCTTCGCGCCGGTCGGGGAGATCGGCGGTCGCTTCTGCTTGCAGCAGCGTCACTGGGGCTGACGTTCGCCCTCCCGGCACTCCCGGCGCGGGCGGCGCGGCGTCGGGGCGTCGAGCGGCCCCGGTCGCTCCTCGTCGTCTGGCTCGCCGGGGGCCCGAGCCAATTGGAGACGTTCGATCCGCATCCCGGTGCCCCCGCCGGGGGACCGACACGGGCGATCGACACGGCGATCGCCGGCGTCCGTATCGCCGCCGATTTCCCCCTCGTGGCCGAGATCCTCGACCGCTTCGCTGTCGTCCGGTCGCTGGTCACGAAAGAGGGGGACCATGAGCGGGGGCAGTACACCGTCAAGACCGGCTATCGGCCCGACCCGACGGCCATCCATCCGGCCCTCGGCGCCATCGCTGCCCACGAGTTCCCCGCGCCGGGACTCGAGCTTCCGCGTTTCATCGCGCTGGGGGGGGCGGAGTTCCCTTCGCGCGGTGGCTACCTCGGCGTCGAGTTCGATCCCTACCGGGTGTTCGCGCCGGGGCAGAACGGGCAGAACCTCGTGCCGCACGTGGCGGCCGAACGACAGTCCCGACGCCTCGGAGCCCTCGACGTGCTGACGCGGTCGTTCGAGGCCGGTCGCCGGGAAGCGGTCCGGCGGACATTCCACGAGCACAATCTCCGCGAAGCACTCACGCTGATGACGTCGGAGCAACTCGCCGCGTTCGATGTCGACGGCGAACCGGATGCGGTGAAGGCCCGCTACGGTGACAGCGATTTCGGACGAGGATGCCTCGTCGCCCGTCGGCTCGTCGAGGCGGGCGTGCGGAGCGTCGAGATCACGCTCTCCGGCTTCGACACCCACGCCCGCAACTTTGCCGGCCACACCGCTCAGGCTCGGCTCCTCGACCCGGCGCTTGCGGCGCTCGTTGGCGACCTGGAATCTCGCGACCTCCTCGAGTCGACGGTGGTGCTCGTGATGGGGGAGTTCGGCCGCACGCCATCGATCAATCCGCTCGATGGCCGCGACCATTGGCCGCACGGATTCTCGGCGCTGCTCGGCGGGGCGGCGATCGCCGCCGGGCAGGTGATCGGGAGCACCGATCCTGAGGGGGTCGTCAAGCAGCCGAGCGACCCGGTGGAGATCCCCGACTTTTCCGCGACGGTCCTTGCCGCCCTCGGGATCGACGGCGGCCGCGAGGTGACGACGTCGATCGGCCGGCCGATGAAGCTCTCTCCCGGCACCCCCATCGCCAGGCTCCTTCGCGGGGAGGTGTGAGGCTCGCCGCTGCTCTGGCCGCCGGCCGCCGACGCGGTTAGTCTGGCCGCGAGGGAGGGATCGCAATGCTCAATCTTTTCGGGCCCGAGGGGCGTGGTAACGCGCGCTTGCAAGGCTTCTGCGACGGCGTCTCGCGGCGCGGTCTTCTCCGTATCGGTTCGCTTTTGTCGCTCGGAGGGAGTGCCGCGGCCAGTTGGTCGCTCCCGGCGATCCTGGCGGCCGATGCAGCCGCCGGTCGACGCTCGAATCCGAAATCGGTGATCATGATCTACCTCGTGGGAGGGCCTCCCCATCAGGACATGTTCGACCTGAAACCGCAGGCCCCGAAGGAGTTTGCCGGCCCGTGGCGTCCGGTGCGGACCAACGTCCAGGGAATCGAGATCTGCGAGGCCTTCCCGAAACTCGCGAAGATCGCCGACAAGTACACGCTCATCCGCTCGCTCGTCGGCAACCAGGCCGATCATGACGCGGCGCAGGTGTTCCACGGCCGCGACACCCGAAAGGCCAAGCCGGCCGGGGGATGGCCACAGTTCGGGTCGATGGTCTCGAGTCTGCTCGGCTCGGCCACCCCCACGGCGCCGCCGTTCGTGAGTCTCTGCTACCCCTGCACTCACGGCCCGTACAACGAGCCCGGCGCCGGCTTCGTCGGGGCGGCGCATTCGCCATTCCGGCCGCTCGGACCGGCCCGCGACGAGCTCGTGCTCGAGGGGATCTCGCTCGACCGGCTTCATGACCGCCGTGGCCTGTTGAAAAGCGTCGATCGGCTCCGCCGAGACGTCGACGTGACGACGAACATGCGCGGGATGGACGCCTTCACCGAGCGGGCACTCGGGCTGTTGACGTCGTCGCAGCTCGCCGACGCCCTCGATCTCTCCAAGGAGGATCCGCGCGTCGTCGAGCGCTACGGCACGGGTGATCCGACGGTGTTCATGGACGAGAACGGCGCTCCACGGGTGCCGCAGAGCATGCTCGTCGCCCGACGCCTCATCGAGGCCGGGGTCCGCGTCGTCACCCTCAATTACAGCAAGTGGGACTGGCACGGGGGACCGGGCAATTCGATCTTCAAACGCGAAGCGGAGGATTTCCCCGTCTTCGACCAGGCGCTCTCGGCGCTCGTCGAGGATCTTCACGAGCGCGGTCTTGCCGACGACTGTGCCGTGGTGGTCTGGGGGGAGTTCGGCCGCACGCCGAAGATCAGTGACATCGTCGGCCGTGACCACTGGCCGCAGGTCAACTGCGTTTTCCTTGCCGGTGGTGGGATGCGGCACGGGCAGGTGATCGGCGCCACCGACCGGATCGGGGCCGAGGCGGTCGCCCGGCCGGTGACCTTCGGTGACGTCTACGCCACGCTCTTCCACCATCTCGGCATCGACGCGCGAACCACGACACTCACCGACAATCAGGGGCGGCCACAGTATCTCGCCGACGATGGCGGGACGCCGATCCGCGAGCTCGTCTGACGAGCCGGTGTCCGCCTTCACACCATCGGCCAGAGGGTGGCGAGGACGATCGTCGCGAGGAGGCCCACGAAGCCCTCGAGCGTGATCATCACGCTCGCGGTCGAAAGTGTCTCGGTTTCGGTGAGCCCGGCGAGGCGGGAGATCGTCCAGAAGCCGCTGTCGTTCATCCACATCCCCGGCTTCGATCCGCATCCTATCCCCAGCACGAGATAGACCGGATGCCAGGGGAGGTCGAGCCCCACGACGAGTGGCGCTACGATTCCGGCTGCGGTGGTCATCGCCACCGTCGCCGAGCCCAGTGCGGTGCGGAGCAGCGCCGTGACCGCGAAGACGGCCGGAATGAGGAGACGCCGGTCGTCCGGCAGGGCCGTGGCTGCGAGCGATGCGATCCCAGCCTGCTCCAAGGCGACGCCGAGCGCCCCACCGGCGGCGATCACGAGCACCACCTCGCCCGACTCGACCACACCTTCCCGAACCGCGACGGGGGCCGCGGTCCGCCCGCCGCGTTGCACCAGGGCGAGCATCACCGCAGCGAGCGCACCGAGCGTGAGCGCGACATGCTTGTCCCCGGCCGTCCGGGCCAGACGGCCGACGGCGTCCGGGAGCCTGTCGGCAACGGTCCCCAGTGCGATCAACGCCACCGGCAGGAGCATCGCGAGGAGTGCCGCCGGGAGTGGGGGGAGAGGTGGGGTTGAGTGGTCAGCGGCCGGCGCGGCTCTCTCCACGTCGTTCGGCACGGCCAAGCCGCGCCTGTCGGCCCACCCTGCGAAGGCGAGGCCGGCCAATGCCGACACGCCGCCGACGAGCAACCCCAGACGCATCGTGAGCAGGAGATCGACGCCGAGGAGATCGGCGACGAACAGCGGCCCCGGCGCCGGTGGTACGAGTGCCGGCGTCATCGTCGCGCCGGCGACGATCGAGAGCACGAGAAGCAGAGAGCGTTGCCCCGTCGTGCGCCACGCCGCCTTCGCCAACGGGAGGAGGAGCGAGAGCACGGCCTGCGGGAGCATCGTCACCCCGAGAACGAGGCCGGCGATCGTGAACGCGAGCGGCGTTCGCGCGGAGCCGAGGCTGTTCTGCAGAGCGATGACGATCCGCTCGGCCCCACGGGAAGCGAGCAGACATCGGCCGAGGATCGTCGCCATCGTCACCGGGATGCCGACGTCGAGGGCCCCCCGGCCGAACCCCACCGCGACGCG